>WNFC01013982.1_pt1 | contig 14009 bp, 17 predicted proteins | sample 5400541 | NCBI WGS metagenome assembly WNFC01 (sample SAMN13153342, study PRJNA577476) | soil metagenome | isolation source: 120 cm saprolite under Douglas fir tree site 2 hole 2 replicate 1 | place: USA:California | collected 2015-04-18
CTACTCCCTCGCCTCGTGGAATTTGGCCCACCATCCTGGCGTGATGTCGCCCAGATGACAGAAATCGATACTCAAGTTTTGCGCGACAGGCTTCATAGTCAATCGTCGGGAACGGCCCTGTTTATCGCGGAAGATGCCGAAGGCGTGGCATTAGGCTTCATTCATCTACAGACCGTAACTGATTACTACATGCGCGAAAAACACGGTCACATCGCGGATCTTGTTGTTGCGCGCGCTGGAGAGGGGCAAGGTGTTGGGAGTGCGTTGATAGCTAAAGGCGAGGAGTGGGCGCGTTCTCAAAGGTATCGTTGGCTGACGCTGAATGTGTTCGCCCAGAACCTTCGGGCGAGAGATATTTACAAGCAGCATGGCTACGGCGAGGACATTATTAAATACGTTAAGGAGCTGTTCTAACTCAACGAGCCGCCCAACACCAGCGGACTCGGTTGAGCCCGGCGGTTATTGAAAGGCGAAGCGAAGATTGCATGGAATCGCTCGCCGCTGAAGCGCCGCGTTCGGCGGCTTATGCCTTCAGTGGTCTTCATAAGAGTGTGGAATTTGGCGGGTAGAGTTGAGACGGATAACCCTCCTTCTCAACCTGTTCGTTTATTAACAATGATGAAGATCTTTTTGCTCACCTTTCTATTTGTCTTACCATTTGGTCCAATAAACGGTCAGAATCCTCCGATTGGAATTATTGATTTTTACGGTTTGCGCAGCGTCTCCGAACAGCAAGTGCGACAGGCGCTCCAAATCAAAGAAGGCGAGTCGATACCCGCTTCGCGCGAAGAAGCGCAACGCCGTTTGGAGGTCTTACCAAACGTTCAGCAGGCTCTTCTCAACTTCGTGTGCTGTGAAGCTGGCAAGACCATTCTTTACGTTGGCATCAAAGAAAAAGGCGCGTCCTCGCTGGAATTTCGTTCTGCGCCAAAGGGCGCGATTCGTTTGCCTGAAACAATCGTACGAGCCGGCGGAGCTCTTGACGACGCCATGACGGAAGGGTTTGGAAAAGGTGATGTAAGCGAAGACGACTCAAAGGGACATGCTTTGTTCTCCTACCCTAAGGCCCGGGCCATCCAACTGAGGTTCGTCTCCTTCGCCGCGCAAGATTTGAAGCTACTTCGTGCCGTGTTGCACGAATCAGCAGACGCACAGCTGCGAGCTTTGGCAGCCGAGATCATTGCTTACGCGGCAAACAAGCGAGATGTGGTGGAAGATCTTGTTTACGGAATGTCGGATCCGGATAGTGGCGTGCGCAACAATGCGATGCGTGCGCTCGAAATTATCGCCGGCTTCGCGCAACAATCTCCCGAACAGCAAATCAAGGTTCCCATCCAACCGTTTATTGAAATGCTCAACTCAATTGTCTGGACTGACCGCAACAAGTCTTCGTTGGCCCTGTACCAACTCACCGAAAAACGGAATCCGGCGGTTCTCTCAGAGCTGCGTGAACGTGCCCTACCATCGCTCATTGAAATGTCGCGCTGGAAAAGTCCCGGACACGCGCTTGGCCCCTTCTTTCTCCTTGGGCGCGTCGGCAATATTTCGGAAGACGAAATTTTGAAAGACTGGGCCAGCGGCGACCGCGAAACTCTGATTGAGACGGTATTAAAGAGGGTCAAATCAAAATGAAAGGGAGGTTGTTACGTGGTCTTAACGAAAAAGAGTGAATCGTTATTCATGTGGCTATCGCCCGTCCCATTTCTACTAACCATCATCATACCTGCCGCCTGTAACATTATCTTCGACTTCTCTCCTGATGTACGCGCCCCAAGTGTCTTAATTTCGAGGGTTGGCATAGCGTTGAGCGCCCTCTTCTTTCTTGCCGGGCTTTACCTCTCGGTGAGAAACAAGCCGGCCGAACAGGGGGGACACAGACTCCTACTTGCCCTCGCCACTTTGTTGGCAGGTTTTCCGGCAGCCACGTTCTTATTGGCCTTTTCAGTGAGATGGGTGTTCCAGTTCATTTAAGTTACAGACTTCGAACCAGAAAGAAGCACGCCAGGGATTGAGACCTAGTCCAGCATACGGATAACATGTAGTGAGGCTGAATCGAATCAGAACCCCTATGAAACAGCTTGAAGAACGTTTTGTAGCTTGGGCAAATACACGACCGGATATTCGCGCGGCGATCGTTATCGGTTCTAGAGCGCGTGTGGAACGTCCCGCTGATGAAATTAGGACACCACGGTAAATTTGAGATGGAAGTTGACAGGGGGTCGCTCGCGTTGAAGCAGTGTTCGGCGCTCGGGGGTTCTAGTTATGGGACTTGAAATCAAAGAAGCTGATTGGAAGTTGTTTCGGCAACTCCATCAGATTGCTCTGGAGCGATTCTGTCATCGCACTATCGAGGAGCTTTGTTCTGTTACATCCAAATGCGCAGATGGCTATCATGCGTGCTTCCTTGAAGTATTTGCTCTAATCCAAGAGCGCAATGAGGAATTGGCGCGAACGTTCGACGACATTCGCCGCTCAACTGCGATCATACTTTTAGCAAATATGAAGGAGCAGGATTTGTTGAGCGAGGAGGAGTTCTCGCGGTTTAATAGTGAGACACGAGATGCTGTCAACGGAATCCTCCACATACGTAGCGGCCAATAAACCCGTAACAATGGGATTCGACCGCTTCGATCGACGCATGAGTAACGTCTTCCTTTGCGTAACTCCGTTTCTCGCGACGATCGAGCGTCTGACTTTTATCGTATTGGTCCTCATGGCTTTCGCTCCTATCGCTCTCGCGCAAGGACCTCCCTCACCAGTATCAATCGGTTTCGATTTCCGCAACGGCGCTCTCGGCTGGCAGGCTGGTTTCGCCCGTTACCCGCCGGCTACTGATAAAGATGGCTTCTACCAACTCTTGGCTGAAATTCGAAGTTTGCCCGCTGACCTTGGTGTCAACGGAACCGGCTTTTACATCCAAGGAAATAATCACTCCGACGCTTTGGTCATGTTTATGAAGCGACGTCTCAGCGCTGATAATGGTATTGTGGCTGGGCAAGCCTATCAGGTTAATTTCACCATCACCTTCGCCTCGCAAGCCCCAACCGGATGTTTCGGAGCTGGTGGTAGCCCAGGTGACAGTGTGAATCTGAGAGCTGGAGCTACTCCTGCCGAACCGCTTACGCTGCTGGAATCATCCAAGCCATCGCTTATCAGCAATCTGGGGTTCAACGTCGATATTGGCGGAGGAAGCGGGCCAAACAAAAATGGAATCGCGGCGTCGTTTACTGGAACTATAGCCAACGGTCTGCCCTGCGACTCGAGCACGCGTCCGTGGGTTTCGATTCAGCGAAACCATCAACACACGACGCTGGTCAATGCCAATTCAAAAGGGGAGATCTGGCTCTTCGTGGGTACTGATTCCGGTTTTGAAGGGTTAACGCAACTCTACTACCAGCGGATTGATGTAACTCTAACACCTGTGAGTCCTCCGCCTGCGCCAGTCTTGCTTACCGATCAAAATACCGGCCGAGCAGCGGCCATGGATTCCGTAACGCTGCTGCGCGAACCGTTCTCTGTAGCATCGTCGCAGAATTTTTTCAGTGCGGACCAGCGCACACGCATCACCCTTTTTGGTTACAATCTGGAATTAAAGAATGGCGAAGGCCTTTCAGCTATCTCGGCTCAAGCTGAGGATCCTCAGCATAGAATCTACTCGTTACCTGTTGAAGCTGCCCAAGAAGTGCCGGACTTTGATTGGATCACCGGCGTTACGGTCAAACTTCCCGACGAACTCCAGGGTATTGGGGATGTATCGGTGAAGATCGGCTTGCGCGGGGTATTGAGTAACCAAGTGCTGGTCAATATCAAGTAAATTAGTAGCAATTTGAAATGGAGGTTAAGTGGAGTCGCTCGCCGCTGAAGCAGCGTTAGGCCTCATAAAACGGACAACCCATGGCGGTTAACGAAGTGCACACTGAGCTTCTCTTCTCGTACGGCACGCTCCAACTCGAGGCTGTACAAATGGCGACATTTGGTCGGCAATTAGTTGGTACAAGCGATACTTTGCCAGGGTTCGAACTGGTCCTGTTAAAGATCGAAGACCGGACGGTAGTTGCAATCAGCGGAAAGGCGCACCACACCATGGCCAAGTTCACCGGACGCGCTTCCGACGTTGTACCCGGAGCGCTGTTTGCTGTCACGCCAGATGAAATTCAGAATGCCGACAAGTACGAAGTGGCAGCGGTCAAACGAGTGGCAGTAGTCCTTCAATCAGGAGTACGTGCGTGGGCATACGTCGATGCTCGATACGCGCCTTCGGATTCATGATATCGTGACCGGTGGCACCAACCTGGCGCTATGTGGCTCATGTTGAATTTTAGTAATCTGAGATGGAGCTTGAGAGCAATAAGAAGAAATGATCACAAACAAACCAAAGAAATCACCCGCTGCCATCCTGGCTTTCGGTCTAATGCTCTCGATCGCACACTCGAGTGTGGCGCGCTCTGGCGTCTCGCCTTCTGAGAATGCGACACCCGGTACCGCACAGGGTACGGACATCCGCGCTATCAAGGACGCCGGACTTCAGTTCGAATTGCCCAAGGGCTGGAAGGCCGAAACGCAGGAGAACGGTAACCTATTCGTTTCATTTGAGGACGGCGCTGCTTCGGTTACCTTCGTCGTTGAGGACAAATACGCGGAAGTTGTTTACGGGATGAAGAAGAGTTTGAAGGAATCACTGAGTGACCTGAAGTCAGACGGCCAGCCTAGAGAGGGTACTCACAATGGCATGATACATATCAGCGAGTCCGGCTCTGGTCTCTTAAAGGAAGCAAAGGTGACCTGGAGCATTGATGTTCTGAAGGCCAGCAAGAACGTAACTATCTTGACATTCGGCGTCGACACCGTAATGGAGACCCACACTGCGGAGTACGTAAAATTCGTAAAGAGCATCAAGAAGATCAAATTCAATGACTGAGTGAGTAGTAGCTGGTATGAAGAGCTACCGAAAAGAACTTTGGTTAGAGGTGCCCACCCGCCGTGCCTTCATTAACATAACTCCAAAAGTAGCGGAATGCCTCCGTGAAAGCGGTGTCAGGGAAGGGCTCGCGCTGGTAAACTCGATGCACACGACGGCCGCGGTGTTCATCGACGACGACGAAAAAGGCCTCTACCGCCAATACGAAATCTGGTTGGAGCAACTGGCCCCCGTCGTGCCGGCCGACCCAAACGATGAAGACACCATCGGGGAAGACATTATCGACGCACACATGAAGAGGCAGTTGATGGGGCGCGAAGTGGTGGTCGCCGTGACGGAGGGACGGTTGGATTTCGGACATTGGGAAAACATCTTCTACGGAGAGTTCGACGGCGGGCGGAAGAAGCGTGTGTTGGTAAAGATCATCGGCGAGTGAGCGTTCGCCGGCTTAGGATGAATGATGGAAAAATGGACGAAGCTTTATTAAAGAATCACTTGTGCTAACTTGTCACATGATTTGACGAGAAGTATTTTGTTGTCCAATCTTTGAGGTTGTCTTGTTGCAGAGTCATGAGAGGAGAAAGAAATGGCTGGTGCAAAATTAGTAGTGCTCTATCCCTACCCGCAAAACGTGGACGTTTTCGAACGGGCTTACACAGAAGAGCATGCGCCGATGGTGAACGAGAATAACATGAAAGGCATTACGAAGTTTGTCGCGACCAAGGTGGTGGGAACTGCTGACGGGAGCGCGCCTCCCTTTTACAGGATAGCCGAGCTTCATTTCCCGTCACTTGAAGCGCTTCAAGCAAGCGCGTCGTCTACGAGCGCGCAAGAGGTGGTAGCGCATGCGGTCTCGATTTCCAGCGGAGGGAAACCCCTCGTCCTAATCGCCGAGGAGGAGACGACTAACTTCTAGAATCAAGAAGTTCCTGAAAGCTGATGTCTATCTCCGTAATCGTTCCGGCCTATAACGAAGAAAACTATTTGGGCGAGACGCTAAAAAGTATTCAGAGAGCAAAGGAGTTCTTGCTAAAAAAAGATGCTGTACCAACGGAAATAATCGTTGTCGACAATGGCAGCACAGATTCTACACCTGCCATCGCTTTATCGTCCGGCGCTAACGTCGTAAAAGAGTCAAAACACAACGTTGCGAGAGTTCGAAATGCTGGTGCGAGTTTCGCAAAGGGTAATCTCATGGTGTTCATTGATGCTGATACAATCGTGCCTGACGAGCTTCTGTGGCGCATCAATGAAGTTATGGCAAGCCCATCTTGTTTTGGTGGGGCAGTGGATACCGATTACCGCGCGGCTAAGACTCTGGTGAAGACTTATCTGCAAGTGTGGCGGATTCTTGGGAAGCTGCTAGGGATGGCACAGGGGGCGACACACTTTTGCCGTAGAGACGTTTACGCTTCCCTGCTTGGTTACGATGAATCGCTCTACATGGGTGAGGACGTTGATTTCCACTGGCGCATGAAGCAGTCTGCGAAGCGGCAAAACGCCCACGTTTGTTTCATAGAAGATATACAGGTTGTTCCCTCGACCCGACGTTTTGATCAATGGTCCCTCTGGCAAACCTTGCTCTACACTAATCCATTCTATGTTTTGGCATTTCGACGTAAGAAAAGAGCTTGGAGAGGTTGGTACAAGGTTATTCCTCGATGACCTCGCGTGTACTACGAGGTGATCGAGAGCTTCACGGCCGAAGGTCGAACTGATTGATGAACAAACTTCCCCATCAGGTTTTGATCATCACTCTGCTCATTCTAACTGCGGGCACAGTTCGTACCCAATCAGTAAGCAAAGTCGAGGTTGGACCACAGATCACTACCTTGTCCCTGTTTCCTCCCTGTGGTTTTGGAGACATTACTGAGCCAGGGTTCGGTGCTCGCTTCAGTTTTAATTTCAACGATCAGATCGCCTTCGACGCTGAAGGTAACTTCTTTCCAAACAAGAACGTCTTTCAGGGATTGGGCGAGGGACGCGCGGTTCAGGGTCAGTTTGGCGTCAAAGTTGGCAAGCGCTTCAAGAGATTTGGCCTGTTTGCGAAAGTACGACCCGGCTTCCTGAGTATCCGGGATGTTTTCTCTTTTCGACCGGGTTCTTCGGTTACTTCGTTCGGCTTCACGATAACCGTTACTCATTGAAAGTATTTCCTCCTGATTGGGTTCGTGATCTTTGCCGTCGGTGTCATGGGACTCATAAGTCAATGGTGAGTCTGAAGAGTGTTACTGAAATTGCTCGCGAAAGATTCAATCCGCAGATTACGCCGATTACACAGATTGCACAGACTCAAGAATCAGGAGCAGGATCCAAGAGGCATTTGTTCCCCCGTGCCCTGTTTCCTGGTTTTTTTGTCGCCGTAATCTGTAATCTGTGGATAGCAATGGAAGGAGACCGATAAATGAAAGCTGTATTCAAAACTGCTTCCCCGTATCTCGACGACGCAATGAACCTGCCTGTTGAGAATGTGGAGACTGCTATTCCTTTCTACGAAACAGTGATGGGTTTCCAGGTTGTATCAAGGATAGATGAGCCATTTAAGTCTGCTGTTCTCCGTAGAGATGCCATTCTAATCGGATTAGCCGAGAATGGGGGCGACCCAACTCAGGACGGATGTTTCTTTGAAGTTGATAATCTCGAAGCAGCCTTCGCTGAATTGAAGGCGAATGGTCTGGGAAAGGAAGAGGCCAACTTTCGCGTCGACCAACACGGAACCACGGCTTACCGGGTCTTCTTTGTCGTGGCCCCAGACGGTCTTTGTTACTGCCTTGGTGAACGGCAAAGTTGAGTTATGCAGCACGATGAGATCTGAGGAGAACAAAACTATCCTCGTTATCGGCGGCCGTGGGGAATTTGGTCAATTCCTCCAGCAAGATATTCTGCCGGTTCTCGGCGCAGATAGTATCTTGACCATCGAGCGCGAAACACCGCGCGATGAATATCTCTTGGGGCTTCAGCGCGCTCGTCACATCGTATTGGCAACGCCGCTCGCAGGTTACGCAGAACTCGCATGCGAACTCGTCTACCGCTGCCGCGATTTCCTGACGCAGACGACGCTATGGCTGATTCCTTCGGTCCAGGCAGGGGTGTGGCGAGCAGTCACAGCGACGCTTGAGATGGTCGGGAATCCTCTTCTCTCAGCGGTTTTCGTGCATCCGATGTACGGGCCTAACGGTTTCCGAGCGACTGAGCCGGAGGCACGAACCTTCCAAAACGTGCTAACGGCAACGCATGAGGGTTCCGAACATCCGATGTCGGCAGAAGTGACGCAGATTTGCGATGCGTTCTGGAGCAAATTCAACATCGCGACTGCTTTAGACTTTGATCCCGAAGAGCACGACAGGATAACAGCGTATTCGCAGGGGCTCTCGTATTGCGTGGCTCGGTGCATGTTTGAGCAACCGGAACTTGACACGTTGATAAAGGAACACATGCCGGATCTTTTTCATTCCTTCCACGCCAATCACGACCTCATTCTCGATTTCATCAGAATCAATGCCTACATGCCGCAGGTTATCGCTGCGTTTACAGAAGCATGGCGGCAGACTACTGAGTCGACATATCGAGATGTCTTGCAAGCATTCGCACAAGCAGATAACTCGCTGAACACAGGCGAAGACTCACCGATCCCGACGAAGTGGTACGAGAAGCTCCGCGAAGCAGCTTCGATTATTAAATGACCGCGAAGTGGCGGTGAACCTCAGCGCAACGTGCTCGAGATTGAGACTTCAAACCACTCGACCTGGCACGGTCATCCGAGTTGCGCAAATTTGCAGGTTGGGAAGGTGGACCCTGTCCCCGCTCAAGTTGGAACGCCATTCAACAGAAATCACAGTTCAATTTCGACTACCTCAACGATCACGCTGTCACTTTCGTGAACTATGAGGTAGCCAAGGCAGAGTGATTGACTTGCCTGCATTGAACGGTTGATTCGAGGAGGGAAGCCTCTGAAACTTGAGGCGGGGGCGCGTTGAATTTATCGCACCTTGAACCTATCGACTGCCCCCTTCCCAACCTGCGAATTTCCGTAACTTGAGTAATATTCTGGTCCATCTGGTCCAAATAATTTTTTTCACAGCTTCGGTAGCGACTGGGTCAATCTGAGATGGCACTCTACGATCGTCTTTACCAGCACCCGCCGGGAAGACAAGTTGGGCACACACCGTAGTCGAGAGTCTTGCGCACATCTGACCCGATCGCTACCGCTGACCGGTTCTGACATTGAGTGTTGCATTGCGGCCGCTGCTTATGTCCCATCGTTCTGCTAGATTTCAACCAAGAGCGGTAAGCTGCCGCCCTAGATAAGCTTAACAACACGTTGAGAGTAGCGTGAACGACCCGTCGCTACCGTTCCTCGGTTCTGAGGTTAGTGGCTGCGTCATGCGATTGTTAGCGTCGGCCAATTGAGACAGCACACGCGTTTTTAGTGTCTTTGATTTTTACTTTGCTTTTGGGTACCCTTATTCTCTTCCCCCATAAGAATCTCCCGACATAAGGAGCCTCTCGGAGCGTTCTATGCATTTCGTATGAAAAAAAATCGAAGGAGCTAACTATGAACGGTAATCAGATCGGGAAATTTCGCCCATTCACCCTGGCTTGCGGCCTGGCCGTGATATTCGCGCTTATGCCGTCAGCCTTTGGACAAGTCTCGAGCACTCAAACTACCCGAGACATGAACATTAACCTAAGATCCGTTCCAAGCGGCGCTAAGATGAAGTTTAGAGGTGTCGTCATGGGACGCGATTCCGATACATTCACGATACGCGATCGGAATCGGACGGATTATCAAGTCCTCATAAGTGACAACACTAGCATCAAGACTTACGGTGGCTTCCTTCGCAGCGGTAAGAAGTATCCTGTCACCGATATCTTGCGGGGGCTGATTGTGGAAGTAGAGGGACGAGGTGATGCCCAGGGCCAGCTCGTGGCAGATAAGATCAGGTTCAACGAATCGGATATGAGAGCAGCGGTTACAACCGATACACGCGTAGGTCCGGTTGAAGCAAACCAGCAGCGTTTGTCCGGGCAGATGGATGAGTTATATGCCGTCGCCGCTGAGGCCAGAAGCGAAGCGAATACGGCAAATGAACGCATTTCCGCTCTGGACGATTACGATGTGCAAGAATCTGTCGCGGTAAACTTCAGAGTGAATAGTGCAGTGCTTTCACCCGAAGCCAAACAGCAACTCGACGCCCTGGCAACGAAAGCCAATGAAGCAAGAGGTTATATGCTGGAAGTTGGGGGGCATACGGATTCGACCGGCAGCGAAGCGAAGAATTTCCGACTCAGCCAGCAGCGTGCCGATGCCGTGGTTCAATATCTTGCGGTGAATCATAAAATTCCTCTTCGCCGTTTCGTCGCACCAATGGGCTACGGTAAGACGGAAGCCATAGCAGACAACACGACCCCAGCGGGACGCGCGCAGAATCGACGTGTTGAAGTAAAGATGCTTCTCAATCGCGGAATGAGTCAACAGAAACCTGCGACTTCCATGGTCAAGCCTTAACCTATTTTCAGCGCAAAAGCGCGAACTGCAATAGCCGGGCAACCTCCGGGAGAAGGCAGTAATTGCTGGTCGCTGGAAGCTAACCGTGAGTTGGGGACAGGAGCATGGCGGTTGACGCCGTGCTCCTTTCCAACCTTGCGGTGATTAGAACTGTGTGGCTTACTGGCACTTCGCAAATACCAGGAGACAACTATGGACCAACCAGGCGTAACGTTTTATTGCTGGGAAGACATGCCGAAAGAGAAGGTAACCGACATGCTGGATCGCCGGCTGATAACAGGCGAGCGCATCATGCTGACGCATGTTTACCTGAAGAAGGGCGCAATTGTGCCACAGCATTCGCATGAAAATGAACAAATCACTTATATCCTCGAGGGCGGTCTGCGATTCTGGATCGGCGAAGATGAGTCGGAGGTAATCGACCTCCATGCGGGGGACGTCCTGCACATTCCCTCGCTAGTCAAACACAAAGCGGAAGCGCTCAGTGATACGCTCGACGTTGATGTGTTCAGTCCACCCCGCCAGGATTGGCTTGATAAGACTGACGATTATCTTCGGCAGACATAGGCCTTGATGGTCCAATGGACCTCGGACTCAAAAACAAAGTTGCACTAGTCGCTGCCGCCAGTCGTGGACTTGGCCGAGCGGTCGCGGAAGAACTCGCCCAGGAAGGAGCTTTGCTGGTCCTTTGCGCGCGCAACGCGCAGACGTTGACAGAAACAAGCGAAGCTATCTCACGTAGTAGTGGCGCAGACGTGCTTGCCGTGCCTGCCGATGTTGCCGTTGTAAGCGATGTCTTGCGGGTTGTTGCTTCTGGTATCGAAAGATTTGGACGCATTGATATCCTGGTCACTAACGCCGGTGGTCCACCTGCGGGCAACTTTGAACACATAGCGCGCGAGCAGTGGGAACAGGCTGCGCGCCTCACGCTTTACAGCACAATTGAATTCGCGCGTCAGGTGTTGCCAGGCATGAAAGAGCGACAGTGGGGCCGAATCTTAAACATCACTTCCATCGCCGTGAAGCAACCGGTAGAAAACTTGATCCTGTCGAATAGCTTGCGCGCCGGCGTTACAGGGTTTGCGCGCACGTTGGCCAACGAGGTAGCGTCGCTGGGAATAACCGTCAACAATATCCTGCCCGGGTACACGCGCACGGAGCGCGTCGAAGAACTAGCTTCCATAATGGCTGCAAAAGAAGGAATCAGTGCCGCAGAATTCAAGGCGCGGTGGGAACATGAGATACCGATGAAGCGACTCGGGGAGCCGCGCGAGTTTGCCGCTCTCGCCGCGTTCCTGGTTTCAGAACGCGCCAGCTATATCACAGGAACTTCAATTCAAGTAGACGGCGGCTGGGTTCGCTCGTTGCTGTAATTCATGCGCAGTTAGGAATCCTTTAAAGTTTATCGGGCAGTTCGGACACTGAAGATTCGTTTGGCGGTTGTAATCCTCCGACGGCGATGTAGGTAACCGTATCCCATGCATTGTGAATTCCGATGAAAAGGAGGAGGAGGGCCATCGTACCGATCACGAAAAGAGCTCGCTGAGGATAGCTCCGAAGCGCGATTGCGGAGATCAGGATCAACGCATACGCAATAAGTGGTAGCACCGCATGCCAGAGCCAGTCTTCCCACACCGGACGGTACCCGGTTTGGCGTCGCGCTCGCCTCACGACGATTACGCCGTACACGACACCGATAAGTCCGCATACTCCCAGGGTGAGGCCCACACTCGTGAGCCCGTGCCAGGGTGCACTCAGAATTGCCGACACGAGTAGCACAGAACAGAAATGCACGATCGTCGGAGTGCCGAACGCAGCTATTGATTGATCATTACTTTCCCGGGCTCGAGCAGCACTTTGTGTCCTTGCTTCTGTGATAAGGGCAATAACCACAAACTGCAATCCCGTTAGTGCCGCGCCCGAAGAACCAACGATGACGTAAAAGCTTTCCCATGCTATAAGTGGTGACCGTCCGGCTTCTTCCATGATGCCTCCTCAACCATTCATCCACAGATTACACAGATTTACCGGAGCATAAAAGAAAAACTTGCCGAGCCGTGGCTAACCGGGGCAGTGATACAATCGCTTCGCGACTATACCGATTGCTGCTAAATGCCGATAGCTCGCATAGCAAACCAAAGAAAGGTCCAAATTACGATGCTCAATAGATTGTCAGTTGCTTGCATGTGCGCCATGGCGTCATTCCTTTTTGTGGCGTGCACAAAGACGAAGACCTCGCAGTCTGCAACGGAACCAACTAATCAATCATCCGCAAATCAAGGCGTTGAGAAGATCAAGCCTGCGCCCGGAACTGGCAACGTTCAGGGAAAGGTTCTTTATAACGGCAAGCCGGTGGAGAATATTCAAGTCAAATTATGCGAAACCTTTAGTCGATTCGTCAGCGGTTGCGGCGGGAAAATCTATACGGCACAAACCGATAAAGCCGGTGACTATGTGATCACAAACGTCGAACCAAAAGTATACGAGGGGTTGACAGTGCGTGTGTTTGATACCGATTCATATATCTTTGCTACTGCCGGAATCGCAGGGCTTAGCGCAACAAAGTACGACGTGACTGCTGATAAGACTCTGTTTGTATCCCCCACCCATCTTTTCAAAGGCGATCTGAAGGTGGTCAACCCTAAAGCGGGAGCAAAGGTGAGCGCACACAATCTGGAGCTGAAATGGGATTCGTATCCGGAGGCGGCCTACTACAAATTCAGTATTTATCCCGAAGATTCGAGTCTGACATCTCCCTACATCAACGAACGCATCGAAGGAACCTCGTTACGTATCGACAAGCCCCTCCAGAAAGGTACTTATCGTTGGCAAGTTGAAGCCTATAACGGCGCAGATCAAAAACTGTCAGAAAGCAGTGACGACATTAAGTTCACAATCGAAGATGCTGGTTAGAACTACTCAATGCGAAAGTTGAAATGATGATCCAGCAGAACATTGCTCAGTCGTTCCATTCGCCAATCGTGCGCCTGATGCTCATCGGAATTGCGATTGGGCTGCTCTACGTGCTCTGGCGGGAAGTGCGGAAAATCCCGGCAAAATTGTTCACACTGATGGCTACGGCGTTCGTGGACATGGTGGGGTTGCTCATGATCATCCCGCTCCTGCCGTTTTATGTGAAGACGCTCGGCGGCTCGGGAATCCAGTTCTTTGGATTGCACTTTGGGATCGGGATCATCTCCGGATCCATCATCGCTGCCTTCACTGTCGCGCAACTGTTGAGCGCCCCGATGTGGGGGCGATTTTCCGATCGAGTGGGACGGAGGCCCACGTTGCTCATTGCGTTGGGCGCGTCGGCGATCGCGTATCTGATTTTTGGCTTCGCCCACTCGCTGTTCCTGCTGTTTCTCTCGCGCATCGTGCAAGGCGCCGGCGGAGGGACCGTGGGGGTCATTCAGGCTTATGTAGCTGACTCGACCCCTCCGCAGGATCGCGCCCGCGCGCTCGGTTGGCTCTCTGCAACAACCAACCTCGGTGTGGCGCTTGGGCCACTCCTTGGTTCATTCGCGATAGCGTTAGGCAAGCGCGACCTGATGCCAGGACCAGGAGCGCTTCAGCTGGGCC
>WNFC01006389.1_pt1 | contig 14008 bp, 12 predicted proteins | sample 5400541 | NCBI WGS metagenome assembly WNFC01 (sample SAMN13153342, study PRJNA577476) | soil metagenome | isolation source: 120 cm saprolite under Douglas fir tree site 2 hole 2 replicate 1 | place: USA:California | collected 2015-04-18
CTCGATGATCGAGGCCTCCCATTACGACCCAGCGACTGCATTCGCCGCAATCAACCGGATCCGTCTCGATGATCTCAAACCATACATTTATCGCACCCGCGACGGCGGGAAGAGTTGGCAGAAGATCGTGGCGGGTCTCCCGGACGACGCCCCGGTCAATGCGATTCGCGAAGATCCGGTGCGAAAGGGCCTGCTCTTCGCCGGCACCGAGCTTTCGGTTCATGTCTCATTCGATGATGGGGACCACTGGCAACCGCTTCAGCTCAATCTTCCGCACACCTCGATGCGCGATCTGACGATTCACGGCGACGATCTGATCGTCGGCACGCACGGTCGATCTTTCTGGATCCTCGACGACATCGCGCCCTTGCGGCAAGTCACGAGCGAGGTAGCAGGAGCGCCGGTTAATCTTTATCAGCCCCAGCTCGCTTACCGCGTTCGCTGGAATCGAAATACAGACACTCCGCTTCCGCCGGAAGTCCCCTCGGGGAAGAATCCACCGGATGGCGCGTTCGTGGACTACTTTCTTCGCTCCGACGCCGCGGCGCCGGTCACGCTGGAGGTCTTCGACGCGCGCGGCAAGCTCGTCCGCCGTTTCTCCAGCTCCGATCAGCCCGAACCCATCGACCCGGAGCTGGCCGTGCCCACCTACTGGGTGCGCCCGACCGCCATTTTATCAGGCAAGGCCGGGATGCACCGATTCGTTTGGGACCTTCGCTACCCGGCGCCCGGCTCGATCGCGCACGACTACCCGATCGCGCTCAGACCCAGCCCCTGCTGGTCAAGATGGATCCCCGGGTCAAAACGTCGGATGCGGATCTGACCAAGCAGCTCGAGATCGCGAGCCAGATCGCGAATGAGATGGACCGCGATTTTGTCGCTTTGAAACAAGTGCAATCGCTGAGAGGGCAGGTCAAGGAGCTCAAGACCAAGGCCGGGCCTGGCGAGCTGGCGGATCTGATTTCCTCTCTGGAGGAGAAGGCCGCGGCGCTCGAGGGAAAGAGCGAAGATCGCTTTACCGCGTTGCCACGGAAGGCGAAGGAAGCAGAAAACCTGAACCACCTGAATCAGGAGCTGGGAACGCTGCTGCACGTCGTTCAAGGGACGCGCGAGGTCTCCGCCGTCAACCAACGCCTGAAAGCCAGCAATCTGGCTGAAATCAACGCAACCGGTTCTGGAATGTAGCTTTGGCCAAGCAAGCGAGCGGTGTCGCCGCGCCCCTAGGACAGACGGACTCCAGGAAGGGCTAGAGTCGCGTTTCCAGGGTCGCCCTTGCCGACTCCGGGCTCGCCCTTTCCGATGAGCTGCTCGATGATTGCGAGCAACTCTTCCAACTCAAAGGGTTTGCTGAGGAACATCGACACCCCGAGCGGGCGAGCTTTTGCCTGCGTCCAGAACGCACCACCTTGGTTACTGGCGCTCATCACGATGACGGGAAGAGACTGAAACTCGGGCAAGGCGCGCAATTCCCGGACCAATTCCAACCCGTCGGCGACCGGCATAATGAAGTCGGTGACTATTAGGTCTGGGTTCTCGCTCACCAACCGAGCGAGCCCATCCTTGCAGTTGTCCGCCGACACGACGCGATAGCCCTCTCTCTCGAGAAGGTCGGTCAGGCTTTCGACGAGGAGATCGTCATCGTCAACCACAAGGATCGTCTTCATTGGTCCCGATGAAATTCATCACTGGCACGAGGAGAAACGAGTGGCCTGGGAGGCGCGCGACCAAGTGGCTGGTGGGACTCCTGTTTCCCTTTCAGTTCTGCCGCGCAGCACGGAGGATGATGTCTGCGTAGCGGTTCCGCGGGTCGTCCGGGGCGGTGCCCTCGCGAAAGTAGAAAGTGTGGGAATCCCATTCGTCCGGTCGCGAATCGTAGGCGAACATCCATGGCGCCGTGCCCGCCAGCCCGCTTCGATGGGAGCAGGCGAGCCAGCCACGGTAGATCGCCCGCCGCTCTGCCAGGCTGAATGCCCCGTCGTTTTTCAACCCAAATTCGCCGAACACGAGCGGCTTTCCCAGCTGTCGCGCCAGCTGCGCGTGCTCCTCGAGCCACCGAGCGCCGGCGAGGGCAACGTCCTCTCGATGGACATTCCACGACTCGGGAAAGAAATGAATGCTCCCGAAGTCCACCCAGGGCGATTGGAGGTTCTTCTGGAATGAGGGGTCAAACCCCTCCTCTCCGGTACCGACCCACTTTCCATTCGACCTCGATTTGACGACCGCCCCCACTTCGTCGACCCAGGCGCGAAGCGCATCGCCCCGCCCATCGAGGCCGCGGTTGCGCGGCTCGTTCAAAAGCTCCCAGGCAAGCACCGCAGGATGGTCCCCATAGCGGACACCCTCCAGGGCACTGGTACGATCCAGCAAGCGGCGAACATGCTCCAGGTAGTGGTCGATGACGCGTCGTTCGGTGAAGAAGCGCGGATCTCCCTCGAGCGGATGGGGCAATCCAGACCAGGCGACGTATTGTTTGGCTCCTCCGAAGTCGTTCCAGTAGTTGCCCAGTGGAAGGATCAGCTGAATGCCGTGCGCCGATGCGCGAGCGAGCACCAGATCCAATCCGCGAAGCGCAATCTCGTCGTACTCCAAAGGTCCGGTCTGGATCGCGCTGTCCCCAGCCTTTTCTGGAGCGTCGTTGAAGGCCCAGGTGCGGATGACGGTCACGCCGAGCGCTTTGGCCTTCTCGAAGACCTCCTCCATCTGGGGGCTCGTCGTCAGCCCGGCGCGAGTGGCTCTCGCCCCCTCTTCCTGAAGGAAATAGGCGTTGACCGCGACGAAATAGGGGCGCCCCAGCGTTTGCCGGGAGGAATCCGCGCATGCAGAGGCCGCCGCCTCCAATTCCTCGGTCGAGAGCTCATGGCATCCGGCAAGCAGCGCGCCGCCCAACAGAAACCACTTCAAGCGCGGCAATAAAAGCGACGCCAAGTCCCTTCCCTTCCAGCGCTGTGCCCCGTCCAGCCCGATACGGAATCGAACGCTCGCGTCTGCACATTGCATTTTTGGTGCGCCAGATCAAACACCGGCGATTGTGTCGTGTACCCTACAGCGAGGCATCTTTGGAAGATGCCGACACTTCATCTCCGAGAGTTGCGTGAATAGATCGGCCAACGCCGTCCAGACGATTGCGAGCCCGCGCGATGGCTGTAGGTTTTCGACAGTCTCGACTCAAGCGGATAGAGCTGCTTGGCTACGCGGCGATTGTCTCCTGGGTGGCGCTGTATTCTTTCCGGCACCCCGTCTACAACTGGGACCTGATCGGCTACCTCGCAGCGATTGCCGCGATAGATCACCACGAGCCGCAGGAGATTCACCGGGCGACGTTTGAGCAGCTCGAGCGTTCATTACCCGCTGATCGTCTGCAAGAGCTCAAGTATGGGAACGCATACCGCCAGGCCGTGTTCGAAAATCCGAAGTACCTTGCGCAGCAGATACCATACCATTCCATCAAACCCGCCTATCTGGCCTTGCTCTACGGCCTGCACATGGCCGGCCTTTCAGTCCCCGAAGCGACGATCTGGATCTCGATCGGCTCCTACCTGGCTATTTGTGCCTTGATCTGGCACTGGGCGGGGCGCCGAATCGGAGATCGTCGTCTCTCATTCGGGCTGTCGAGTCTGTTGGCTCTCTCGCCTCCGCTCGCCCTGGCCGCGGGGCTATCCACTCCGGACGCATTGTCAGCCGTCCTGGTCTTCGCCGGTCTCTACCTTATCCTCGAGCTTCGTTTCACCAGCGTCGGCCTGTGCATACTGTTTGCGTCCATCTTTGTCAGAACGAACAATCTGATCATTTGTGTGCTCGTATCAGTGTTTATCATCAGCACGCGGCGCAGCTGGCCAATTCTGGTTCGAACGTCGGCCTTTGCCATCGCTTGTGCTGTCGCCGTCTGGCTGATCAACAGCGTCACTGGTACTTATGGTTGGCGGACGTTCGTCTACCATTCATTCATCGCGTCATTACCAAATCCGGCCGAAGTCCGGCCGGACCTGACCGTAGGCACGTACGTTAGAATCCTGCTTTCTGGCTTGTCGTCGCTCTACTACAGCTATGTCACTGCGATACTCCTTTTTTTCATCGGAGGAGCCATCGCGCTGCGCGCGGTCGGATACAGACTGGCATGGGGTCTCGCGGCACAAGGTGCCGTCTTGATCATGGTGTCGGTGTCACTCCACTTTCTGCTCTTTCCTGTGATCATGGATCGCTACCTGCTGGGTCTCTATCTGGCATTCATCTTCATCTCCACCCGGCTGTTCAGCGAGGCAACGTTGGCGCGCGCGATGACCCATCGTTTTGTCCCGATGCCCGAGTCTTCGGATCTCTCTGAGGTACCCGGCCCGGAGCGTTTGCCGGCAATCTGATGCGGTAAGGGTATCGGCCAGCGTGCGACGATTGATTTCGAAGCCCACTTATCGGGCGAACAGACGATCTGGACCGCCCTGGCGCATCGCGATTCTGCTTGGGCTTGCGCCTCGCAAGACGGGGTCATTTGAAGATTGGCTGCTCGCAGTCTGTCGAGAGGCCCGCGCGCGCGGACATGAGCTCGCCATCCTGGGGCTTGAGCCGGTACATCCAAAAGTCCGCGCCGAGCTGGAAGCCCTCGGCATTGCCTGGCACCGCTGGGACTTGCTGGTGAAGCGGCCGGTCGCGGGCATGGGCTTCTTGGCTCGCTATGACTTGCTCTATATCTGCATGCTCGGCGCGCACGATCGCCTGTCTCTGATGGCCTACGCGAGCTGGCCGGCAAGGGTCGTCTTCGCGGGTCACTCCGACGTCAAGAGCGGTGCGCCCGGCCTTCACCGACGAGTCATCAGCACCGTGCTTCGGCGGATCATTGCCAAGCGCTTGGACGGATTGGCCGGAGTATCCAAGTACATCGAGGAGCGTTACCGTGGTTGGTTTGGAATGCCGGCCTCGGCAACGCGCACGATCTACAACGGCATCGACGTTGAACGCTTCATGCGCCACGACCGCGCCGACGATCGGACGCGCGGGGTCACCCTGTTCGCCGCCGCCAACCTGGTTCCGGGCAAGGGCTTGCGGCACCTTGTCCGGACGTTCGCGAAACTGGAGCCCTCGACCCGATTGATCATTGCCGGCGACGGACCCGAGGAAGGGCCGCTCCGGGAATTGGCCCGGGAGCTCGGTGTCCAGTCCAGGGTCTCGCTGTTGGGATTGCGGGACGACGTCGATGAGCTCTTGCGGCGCACCGACATCTTCGTGCATCCGGCGGTTTGGCCCGAAGCGTTTGGCCTGACCTTGGCGGAAGCGATGGCTTCCGAGTGCGCGGTGGTCGCTTCCCGGATCGGCGGGATGAGCGAGGTCATTGAGGACGGCGTGAGTGGCATTCTTGTACCCCCGGGCGATGAGGCCGCGCTTCGCGAGGCGCTGGAGCGGCTGATCCAAGACCCCCAATATCGGCATTCGCTGGGAGTCAACGGGCGACGCCGGGTGACGGAGAACTTCAGCCTCCACAGCTGTGTAAATAAACACCTGGACTGGTGTGAGGAGGTTCTCACCAAACCGCGCGGTCTGCTTGGCAAGGCCAGCCGACGGTCGAATGTGAACTTGAATGTTCCTCTGATGAAATAGTTTGCTGGTCGCGGGAAGCGCTTTCGATCCCCGGCGCCGCGGGTAAGATCGCCGCTTAGATCGCGGAGGGTCTGCCGATGAGGTCACTTGTGCTTCCGATCGCCGCGCTGGCGATCGCCCATGGAGTCGCCGAGAGGGAGCACGCGCAGCCACATCGCTCGCGCTTGCCGATCCGGCAGGTGATCTTCGTGGTGAAGGAGAACCGGACTTTCGACAATTACTTCGGGAAATTCCCCGGTGCGGACGGGGCCACCTCGGGGCGAATCTCCGACGGGACGGTGATCCCGCTCGGACCGCTTCCCAACGGGCCGCAGGGGGGAAGTCATTCCTGGGACGCGGCGCTACTCGCCTACCACGACGGCAAGATGGACCGCTTCGATCTCATCCCGGGGTCGATGGGCGGTGCGCTGAACATGATCCAGGCAAGCGAGGACGACATTCCCAACTATTGGAGGCTCGCGCGCGAGTTCGTGCTCTCCGACAACTTCTTCTCCAGCCTGCACGGCCCGAGCTTCCCCAATCACCTGTACACAATTGCCGCGCAGAGCGGCGGCTCCCAGGACAATCCGCACACCTTCCCCGATTCGCCGGATGCGCCGCTGGTCGATCCCTGCCTGTCTTCGATGTCCTGTCCATTCCCGGGGGAACCCGGGCTGGAGCCGTCGGACATCACCCCGTTTGAGGACCCGCGAAGCGCGGTGTGGGGCTGCGATTCGGATCGCAAATCGAAGGTCGCCATCCTCGACCAGGAGGGCGAGGTCGAGGAGATCTACCCCTGCTTCGACTTTCCGACCCTCGGCGACGAGCTGAGCGAAGCCGGCGTGAGCTGGAAGATGTATGCGCCGCCGGCGCCCGACGATCCGGACCATCTGCAGAACGGCTACCAGTGGACCGCCTACGATGCGATCCGCCACATTCGCGATTCCGACGAGTGGCGCGAGCACGTCGTTCCCACCGAGCAGTTCGTGGAGGACGCGCGCAAAGGAAGGCTTCCGGCGGTGAGCTGGGTTTCCATCCCCATCGGCGTGACCGAGCACCCGCCCTGGCCGATCTGCGACGGGGAGAACTGGACGGTGAGCCTGATTCAGGCACTCGCCGCCGGGCCTCAGTGGAGGTACAGCGCGATGTTCATCACCTGGGATGACTTCGGCGGTTTCTATGATCACGTCGCGCCGACGCAGATCGACCGATTCGGGCTCGGCTTTCGAGTGCCGCTGCTCGTCGTGTCGCCGTACGCCAAGCGCGGCTTCATCGATCACTCGCGCGCCGAATTTTCCAGCGTGCTCAAGTTCATCGAGACCAACTGGGATCTGGAAAGCCTCACCGATCGGGATGCGGACTCGATCGACATGACGCAGGTATTCGACTTCGATCAGCGCCCGCGCCGGCCGCCGCACCTCGAGCAACGCAGCGACTGCACGCAGTATTGAAGGAACCTCGTCGAAAGCTCGGGGATAGGTGCGCCTTTTGAGCCGGGCTGCGCATCGGAGATGGGAAATCCAAGCGGGGCAGAGCCAACTCGGCAAGCAATCGCGCCTCGCGCGCGCCAAAATGGCAAACCGTTGTTACGTCGCCGCCGTAGCAAATCCTTCGTTCGATATACGAGGGCTCTTCCCAGCACAGCCATAAATCGTAGTATTCACGACGCCGCTTCGATCTGTACCGCCAGATATCGAGCACGGCATCGACCTTGCTTGAGTCGGTCGCATGCAGCTTGCGCTCAGGCGATACTTTTGGACGATCTACGTCGCCTTGGTTTGCGCCACGGGTTTGATCGCCTCCCAGATCGTTCGACTGCTGCTCGAGTCCCATCCTCCCATGGGCTGGGAGGAAACGAGGACCGCGAAACCTGTTCGGAGGCTCGATGCGGCACCCTTGGACACCCCGCGCCTGGCCAACCTGATCGGCCTTCGGCTCCGTCCAGCTGAGGAGACGCTGTCTCAACCGTCGGACGAGGCTGGTCCGACTCGATGCGCCCTCGCCGTCAAGCTCATCGGAACGTTGAGCGGGGTCGCTCGTCGATGGGTGGTTGCCTCGCTCGATGTCCGGGGGAAAGCGCATTCCTACGGAATCGGCGACGAAATCGAAGGCGCGAGTATCATCGACATCGAACGCGACCGGGTAATCGTCTGGAACCAATCCAGACAGGAGTTCATCGATCGCGGGGCGCCAACGGAGGCCACCCGCAGCGACGCAATTCCTGGCATTCCAACCCAGGGCATCGGCGCCGGCATCCGAGCGCTGTCGCCGACCGAATACGAGGTGCCTCGCCCGGAGCTCGATAACATTCTCGCTGACATCGATACAATCGCGACTCAAGCCCGCAGTGTTCCGGTGATCAGGGATGGTCGGATGCAGGGCCTGCGCCTGTTCGGCATCAGGCCGGAATCCGTCTACCAGCGGCTGGGAATCAGCAACGGCGATGTGATCACGCGTATCAACGGGGAACAGCTCGACAGCATGTCGAAGGGGCTGCAGCTCTTTGCCCGTCTTCGCGATGCTCGTCGAATCGACGTCGAATTTGAGCGCAGCGGAGCCCTTACCCGGAAGACCTATTATGTCCGCTAGGCGAGAAGGTCGACGGTTGTCCAGATTGCGCATGGATCGTAGGTTCGCGGAAATAGATCGCCATCCTATTTCGACGCAGGTTCCCAGGGACGAGGCTGTGATTCGTTGCGCGTGGGCGAGGAACGATCTCGCCACCCAGTACCACGACCGTGAATGGGGCGTTCCACTGCATGACGATCGCGCTTTTTTCGAGTTCCTGATCCTGGAGGGCGCACAGGCCGGGCTCAGCTGGGACACCATTCTCAGGAAGCGCGACAACTATCGCCTGGCCTTTGACCGGTTCGACCCGAAGAAGGTTGCAAGGTACGACCGCCGGAAGGTGAAGGCGCTGCTGGGCAATGAAGGCATCGTGCGCAACCGGCTGAAAATCTCCTCGGCCATCGAGAACGCCAAAGCATTTCTCGCGGTGCAGGAGGAATTCGGTTCGTTCGATCGCTACATCTGGCGATTCGTCGGGGGCAAGCCGCGGGCGAATGGGTGGAAGACAATCGCTAAAGTGCCCAGCCGGAGCGCCGAATCCGACGCGATGAGTCAAGACCTCAAGAAGAGGGGGTTCAAGTTTGTCGGCTCGACGATTTGCTATGCATTCATGCAGGCCACGGGATTGGTGAACGACCACGTGGTGGATTGCTTTCGCTACCGCCAGGTCCTTCGTTGAAGGCGGTCTCGAGTGCAGCCTTCAAGAAGCCTCTCGCAGCGGATGGGAAGACCAGGAATTGTGGCCTCCGCCCTATCACCGCCTCGTGCCGAATTACGGGGCGACCGCCCGAACCACGGCATTGTTCGTCGTGATTACCAGATCGCCAGCCGGCGTGATCGCGATCCCTCTGGGATAAGCGAGCAGACCGGGTAAAGGCCCGGGCACGATGCCGCCGACCTCCGCCCGACCCACCGCGGTTGTCACCACGCCATCCAAAGTAATCTTTCGAATGGTGTGATTTCGAGTGTCCGCGACGTAGACAATTCCCGCCGGGTCTGCAGCAATGGCCACGGGACTTGCGAACCGTGCCGCGGCGCCGGTTCCGTCGACGCTTCCATAGCTTCCTGCGACACCCGCCAGCGTGGAGACCACCGCGCCCGGTGTAATCTTCCTGATGGTGCTGTTGTACGAGTCCACCACGTAGACATTCCCTCCGGCGTCCACCGCGATATCCTCGGGGTTTCGGAAGAGCGCAGCGGAGGCAGTTCCATCCGTGCTTCCGCTCGTAGCAGCGAGCCCGGCCAGGGTGATCACGTTCCCCGTCGGTGAAATCTTTCGGATGGTGTTGTTCGCCGTGTCCGCCACGTAGACATTTCCCGCCGCATCCACGGCCACGCCTTCTGGATAGACAAATCGCGCCGCCGATCCAATCCCGTCGAGATGCCCAGGGTTGGAGGCCTGACCCGCGAACGTGCTCACCGTACCGTCGGGAGTGATTTTGCGAATGGTGTGATTTGAAGTATCGGCGACGTAGAGATTGCCCGCCGCATCCGCGGCCAAGCCCTGGGGGGCGGAGAAGCGCGCATTCGGCCCAGACCCATCCGCGGATCCAGACACTTCCGCTCGGCCGGCGAAGGTGCTCACTACGCCCGCGGGGGTGATCTTGCGAATGGTGTGATTGGCACTGTCGGCGATGTAGATGTTTCCTGCACCATCAGCGACCACGCCGGTCGGGAATGAGAATCTTGCCGCAGGCCCCGATCCATCAGCGGTTCCCGGGGTTGCCGCCAAGCCCGCCACCGTCGTGACGGCGGCAGCCGGTGTCACCTTGCGGATGGTGTTGTTGCCAGCGTCCCCAACGTAGACGTTTCCTGTCGAATCAACGGCCACCCCTGTCGGATATGAAAAGCGGGCCGCAACGCCGACGCCCTCGACCGAGCCGGAGCTCCGAGCAAGACCCGCGAGTGTGATGACCACTCGACCGGGCGAGATCTTCCGGACAGTATTGTTACCGCTATCGGCGACATAGACATTTCCAGCGCCATCGACAGCCACCGCCTGAGGGGAATTAAATCGCGCTGACGGACCGGTCCCATCGGCACTCCCGGAGCTTCCGGCGGTGCCGGCAAAGGTCGCGACCGATCCGGAGGGGGTTATGGCTCGAATCGTTTGATTCGCGTAGTCCGCCACGTAGACGGTCCCGCCACCCGTCACTGCCACTGCCAAGGGAGTCTGAAATCGAGCCGCCGAACCCATCGCGTCAACGCTTCCCGGATTTCCGGCGAGTCCTGCGAGCGTGCTCACGGCCCCGTTGGGACCAATCTTGCGAATCGTGTCATTGCCACTGTCCGCGACATAAACGTTTCCAGCTCCATCGACCGCAACACCTCTGGGGTTTCGGAAGCGTGCTGCCGAGCCTGTCCCATCGTTATTGCCCGCGGATCCCGCGACGCCGGCCAGCGTGGTGACCATTCCCGCCGAGTTAATCTTGCGAATGGTGTGAGCGCCGTAGTCGGCGACGTAGACCGTACCCGCCGCATCGACTGCCACGCCGGTCGGAGTGGTAAACCGCGCCGCGGATCCGAGGCCATCAGAGTTTCCGATGCTTCCGGCCACGCCGGCAAACGTGCTGACGACGCCAGCAGGCGTGATTTTTCGGATGGTGCTGTTGAAGAGGTCCGCGACGTAAAGGTTGCCCGCGGTGTCGCTGGCCACGCTGAAAGGTCCACTGAACCGAGCGGCGGGTCCGGTTCCATCTATCGAGCCCGGCCCGCCGACTTCCCCCGCGACCAGCGCCAGCGTGCCCGTCACATTCACGGTGGCCGTCCCGAATTTGTTGCGGTTGGCCGTGCTGATGGCTCTGACGTGATACGTCCCCCGGATGCGCGGCGCGGTGTAGGCGCCGTCTGCCGGGATGCTTCCGCCCGAGGGGCCTTCATCCACCGACCATGCGACCGCGGTGTTGCTCGTGCCCTGCGAGACCGCAAAAGACTGCGTCCCGCCGGCAACGACGTTGGCAGTGTCGGGCGTTACGGTGAGGAGCTCACCGATGTGGGTGTCGCCGCCGCAGGCAACGGCCAGCGAGAGCAGAAAAAGCGCACCGATGCGCGCTGCCCGGGTCCCTATGAGCCACGTCCTGGCCGGACTCTGGAGGAGCTTCGGCACATTCGTTGGCGATGAGCGCAGATGGGTAGACACGTTTTCTCCTCAGACTCGAGTTTGGGAACTCACCTAGCAGGGCCTGTGCCAGTTGAGCCGGGACGCGGGTTATCGGGTTGCGATTTTGCGATGGGCGAGTCGAACGCTTGGCGTCGTTGCCGAGCGGCAACATCCGGCGCCAGTTTGGTGATCTCTCGGCAACATTCGCGACGTTCAGGCGCGGTGCGCCCGGTTCGGCATTGACCAATGGACGGTCGAGGACTGGCAGTGGAGGGCTCTGCATTACAAGTGGAATTCTCCCGCCGAGGCGCCGTTGGCCGTTCGCCTACGGCCTCCCCAGGCTCCGGTTCTTGGCTACTCGACCCCAGTAGGAGTAAGAATGGGGTGGACCCGGAAAGATCTTGGTCCATCGGGTGCGCGATCAGCGATTGAGTCCTCGGCAGATGGCGAGCAAAGCGTAAAACCATCGGACGGGCCGGTTGAGGGGTGACGCCATGATCAATTGGGAAAAAGCAGTGCTCTTCGCGGGACTGGGCGCGGTTGCCTTAGTCGCTTGTCAAAAGCCCGACCCCGTCGCAGTTCACCGAGACAAGGGAGACGAGCTGTTCGCCAAGGACCAATACGCGGCGGCGGCCGAGGAATACGCCCTGTCGCTGCAAGGAGATCCCAAGCAAGACAAGCTCTGGGAAAAAAAAGCCATCGCCCACATGAGGGCCGGCAAGCTGGACGAGGCGGCGGCGAGCCTGGTCAAGATGCTGGACAACGCCACCACCGGGAAGGAGCGCTCGGAGATCAATCGCAAGGTGGCGGGCATGTATCTGGAGAACAAGAAGCCGGACGAAGCGGAGAAGTATTTCCTCGAAGCGCTGAAGGCCGATCCGCAAGATACCGATTCGCTCGCCTGGCTCGGGGAGATTTCGTCGACGCGGGGCGGCGCGCGGGCGGCCCAGCTCGCCGCGGATCCGAAGCATCTGGAAAAGGCGGTGGCGTATTACGACCAGGCCATCGCGATCAATCCAACCGCTCCCATCCCGTACGTGAACAAGCGCATTGCACTGTTCAAATACATGGGCCACGAGCAGCGCCTCAAGCTGATGGCTGAAAACGCGGGCAAGTCAACGCGCGACAAGGCGACCATCGAGCAGGCGAAAGCGGAGGTGGCGCAACACCAGGCGCGTGAAGAAGATCTGAAGCGTCAGATCGATGAGCTCGGGGCGAAGATCACCGAGCTGACCAAGGCCGCCGCCGCGGCGAAAGCGGCGGCGAAGTGATCGCTGGTTGAACGGGTCTCGATCAGGACCCGGGCAACGCTTGAGCTTGAAGCGATGACCTACGCGCTCGGATTCGACGTCTACGGCACCTTGATCGACCCGCTGCTCATCGCGCAGTCGCTTCGTCCTTTTGCTGCGGCAAACTCCGATGCGATGGCGCAGCTCTGGCGCGCGAAACAGCTCGAGTATTCGTTTCGCCGCGCGGTGATGGGCAACTACCAATCATTCGATGTCTGCACCCAGCAGGCGCTGCAGTACTCCGCGAGATCCTTCGCGGTGGAGCTGACCGCTGGCGACCAGGAGGCGCTGCTCAAGGAATACCGGAAGCTTCCCGCGTACGAGGATGCGGTGGCCGGGGTGGAAGCTCTGGGTGGGCGAGGCCACACGCTGGTCGCTTTCAGCAATGGCGTCGAGGGGACGGTGAGGGAGTTGCTGGAACATGCGGGAATCATGGGGCTGCTCCAGGGGGTAGTGAGCGTCGACGACCTGCAAACGTTCAAGCCGGATCCCAGGGTCTACGGCTACCTGGCTCGGCGAACGCAAAAGACCAAGTCGGACACCTGGGTGGTTTCCTCCAATCCGTTCGACGTCCTCGGCGCGAAATCCGCAGGGCTTCGGGCGATCTGGGTCAAGCGCCGCAGCGACATGCAATTCGATCCGTGGGGAATCGAGCCGGATCTGATCGTCAAGGATCTTCGTCAACTGGCCGAAGCGTTGCGCTGACCACGACGCTCATCGCCGCTAAGGTTCAGATCAGGGGCGTCGCGCGATCATCGCCGACCATCGGATGAGCAGCACGCGCTCGTTGTGCTGGTTGAACAGCTCGCCCTGGCAATGGAGCAGGCCGCGGTCGGGGTGCTTCGCCGAGGGCCGCGTTCCGAGCACGGTGAGGCGTGCGCGAAGCGTGTCGTTCGGTCTCACCGGCTCGAGCCACCGCAGCTCGTCGAGCCCGCCCGAACCCAAGCTCGCGACGTTGTGGATGAGTCCGCGCACGAGCAGCCCCATGAAGAACGAGCCCGTGTGCCAACCGCTGGCGATCAGCCCCCCATAGATCGAGCTCTTCGCGGCTTCGGGGTCAACGTGAAATGGCTGCGCGTCGAAGCGGCGGGCGAAATCGATGATCTCTTGCTCCCGGATCGTCCCTTCCCCCAGCTCGAAAACCTGGCCTTCAGTGAAGTCTTCCAAGTATCGCATGGGGCAGATGATGCAGGCGCAGACCTCCTCCGCGCCAGTGGATTTGTGTCCCTGGGGCTAGAGTCCGGGACGGACCGGCGCTCGCCAGCCGCGGCCATTGCAGCGAATAGCGCGAAGCTCACGATCGAGCGCATCGATCCACCCCCACTCCATTCAGGGCTGCAACCTTTCCCTAGCCTGGATTCCCACGTTAGGGGACCGACTTAACACCACGGCGATTATCCGAAGGAGAGCATGAGACGGCGCCCACCCCACCAGGGCACCGCGAGTTCCGAATCGGCGAAGCCGGCGGCCAGGAGCAAGGGGTTGT
>WNFC01005407.1_pt1 | contig 14006 bp, 7 predicted proteins | sample 5400541 | NCBI WGS metagenome assembly WNFC01 (sample SAMN13153342, study PRJNA577476) | soil metagenome | isolation source: 120 cm saprolite under Douglas fir tree site 2 hole 2 replicate 1 | place: USA:California | collected 2015-04-18
AGCGGATGGACCGAGACGCCGATGATGACATCAGGCCGAGGGCGCTCCAGCAGGCCGGCGATCGTGACGAGGATCGCAAACGAGATCATGTTGATCACGCGAAGCCAGTCGTTGAGACGGTATCGAGAGGTCTTGATCCAGACGATCCGCACGCCATCGACATCCACGGCCCGCCGGAACTGAAACAGGCCCATTCGCTCGATCGGCGCGAAGCGGTAGTGATTGAAGTTGGACGCAAAGATGGTGGTGGGGTGGCCGTGCTCCACGAACCGCCGGGCCATGTCGATGCTGCGAGTCGCCATGCCGTCGGGCGGGTCGGCGTAGTGGTTGACGATCCAGATCCGCATCGCGCGATCAGGTCCCCGCGCGGAGATAAAGGTCAACCGTCAGCGACACCCCTTGATAGTGCCCGAGCGGGTGGGGGCCGCTGGGAGGGAGGTCGTTGAATCGCCAGGTCCGATCGAGGACGAATCCACTGGCTGGAGCTCGCACCCAGCTGGCGACTGCTCGAAGGTAGGGCTGGCGGACGGGAGGCGCGAAGAACACCGGCGCCACCCGGGCGATGTCCTCCCGGTATGCCATGACGGCCTCGCACCTGCTCGCGTAAGCGACATAGGCGTCGACCGTCGTCGTGGTCGGGTCGATATCAGTCGGAGTGGACCCAGGCACGTTCCCGTTGGCATCCATGAGCAGCAACGAGATCGAATTCGGCCAACCCGGACCAGGAATGTACGCGAAGCACTGACCGGCCGACATGTGACGACCCAGCTCTTGAGCGACACCGGCGGTCACCGCCGACAGCTGCGCATTCGCCCTCACTTCATTGAGCGGCCAGTTCATGAGTGCGAAGGCTCCCAGCGAGTAGACCAACAGGGTGTACAGGCCCACGGCCGCCAGCACGGCGGGCGACGCGCGCTGCAGCCGCTCACGCCATCTGGCCGTGGCCGGCCGCGACACGCTCGCCCAGAAGAACGTCCAGATGGATAGGGAGATCCACATGCCGACCAGTGGGTTCTTGCCGGGCGTGAGCGAGAACACGAAGTAAAACAGCAGCACGATGGCGGCGTAGGTCAGTTCCGCTGGGCCCAGCCGCCGGCGCAGCAGTGCGACCGCCGCGATCAGCGCGCCGGGGACCACCACCCAGGACTCCACCTGGCCCAGCTGGGTTGGGATTCGCACCAGAAAATAAGTGAGCCCGGCCGACAGGCCGCCGGGCAATGCGTAGGCGCTGCTGAACGCGACGCTTGTTTTCAGATATGTCACCACAGTCAGCGCGCCACCGCCGAAAACGGCCCAGGGAATCAGGAGCACCGTCAACAGAATTGCCGCCATCAGGCTCATGCGAGTGGTCTCTCGGTTGCGATTCCACAACCAGTTGAGGCCCAGCGCAACCGCCCATGCCATCACCACGATCGGGGCAGTGGACGTCTTCGCCAGCACCGCGGCGACGGCGAACGCGGCCGAGACTACGTATGCCGATCGGCGTGGTGTCTGGCTGTGCTCGGCGAGGGCGGCGACCGACCACAGGATGAGAACGATCGTGAGGAGGTCGGGTCGAACGTCATCGAGCCACCAGTGCTCGAAGTAGTTCGCCTGCCCGCTCAGGAACTCCCACGAGCTCGCCCTCACCCCTGCGCTGACCAGCGGGAGCACGGCGGTCGTCGCCACCGCCGCGATCGCCAGCGAGCGCGTGGCTCGCCTGCTCACGATCCAGTACACAAGCACGAGGAGGGGGGCCACCGCCCAGAAGCGGGCGGAAAACGCCTGCCACGTCCCCTCTCCAAGGATGAGCTGCTGCGCCGTCAGCACCGAGATCCAGAGCGGCGAGATGCCGGTGAACAGCTCATGAAGAGCAGTCCTCACGTGCAGGCCGCGAAGGAGCAGGTCTGGCGCCCGCGCGTAAATCAGGTAGCTGACCCCGTCATAGTCGGGGGGCTTGGAGAGATAACCCTGCTGAAGATTGAAATACGTGTCGATGGCGACCGCCACGGCCGCGACCGAAGAGCAGGCCAGGATGGCTCGAAAGCTGGGCCAGCGTTGCTCTGGCGGCGTGGGAAGGATTGATGACATCGGCGGCCTGCCAGTGTAAGCACGGGGGCAAGTTCAATATGCGGGGCATCGTTTGATACCCTCTGAGCCAGTCGTGGGCTCCATCCAGAGCGGCATCTCTGTGGTCGTGCCGGCATACAACAGCGAACTCTCACTGCCGGACCTGGCACGCGGGCTGCAACCGGTCCTCGAAGCAGCGGCCACCGAATACGAGCTGATCCTCGTCGACGATGCCAGCCGCGACGGCACATGGCAGGTGATCCAGGGCCTGGTCCGGGCACATCCCTGGATCAAAGGTGTGCACTTGATGCGCAACTACGGTCAGCACAACGCCCTGCTATGCGGAATCCGCCTGGCCCGCTACGACTCAATCGTCACGATGGACGACGATCTGCAGCACCCGCCAGAAGAAATCCCGAAGCTGCTGAAGCAGCTAGGGCCTGGCGTCGACGTCGTATACGGGACGCCGGCGACGAAACAGCACGGCCTGTGGCGGAACGTCGCCACCCAGCTCACCAGGATCGCGCTTCAGTCCGCGATGGGCGCTCCGATCGCTCGCAAAGCAGGCCCTTTCAGGTTATTTCGGACGCAGCTCAGGGATGCATTTTCAAACTATGACGGCCCTTATGTCAGCATCGACGTGCTGCTCACGTGGGCGACGACCCGCTTCGACGCCGTCGAGGTCCGTCACGAACCGCGGCGGCTGGGTACCTCCAACTACACGTTCCGGAAGCTGGTCGTGCTTGCGCTCGACATGCTGACCGGGTTCAGCACGAGGCCACTCCAGGTGGCGAGCCTCATCGGTTTCGTTTTCACCGTGGTGGGCACGGGCGCTCTGCTGTTCGTGGTGTTCCGCGCCCTGGTCTACGGCGGCGCCCCATCAGGCTTTCCATTTTTGGCTTCGATGATCGCCATATTCTCCGGCGCGCAGCTCTTCGCGCTTGGCATTATCGGCGAGTACCTCGCGCGGATGCACGCTCGCACCATGCAGCACCCCGTCTACACCGTTCGTGAGCTCGCCGAGCACGATGTGAGCAATGGTGAGCCGACCGTGATGGAGGAGCGCCGCCCCAAAGCGTCGCGGGCACGAGCTCGCTAGGGGCGGTCGAACCAGCGATGAAAGGTGTGGTAGGCGGAGTACGGGCGTAGGCCGGCTTGCGTCCACGACGCCAGGACGCTCCAGTTGCCCAGATGTGCGGAGGTTATGAATCGTTCGGCCCCCGCCGCTTGCAGCCGCAGCATCCCGGCCAGGGAGAGCTCTCGATGAAGCCCCAGGCCGCGGGCAGCCGGCAGCACCGCGCCGAGAATGTGCTCACCCACGGTGTGGGGCTCCTGCCGAAAGCTGCTGAATCCAACCCGTCTACCGGGTTCCCCTGCCACGAGAAGGAAACGCCCGCTTACGGGCTCGCACAACGCACGCGCCCAAGAGGCATAGGCCTCGGTGCAGGCGTCGCGATCGAGGCGAGGGTCGGCGTGGTAATGGCCTGAAAAATCGCGAAAGCACTCTCGGGCGATCGCTTCGACCTGGTCCTCGTCGCCAGGCCGCATGACCTCGATCGGACCAGCTACCTGGCCGGACACTGGCGATTTCTTCAGGTCGCGATCGTAGTAGAGGAGTGTGTCCATAAGTAGGAAACCTGCCTTGCCGAAAGCCTGCGTGGTAGCGGTGTCCTCCACGCGACAGCGCGAGATCAGCAGCTGCACGTAGTGGGCGGTGCAGAAATCGATCGCCCCATCGAGCTGCGCCGAGTCCAGCCCGTCGGCGCGCGCTGTGATCACGCCCCATCGGTCGGTATCGATTTGCGAAAGCCGAATCCCGGGAGACTCGACCGGCATCAGGCTGCCGCCCGAGCCACTGCGAGCAGCGACGCGCCCATCGGAAGCCGGCGGCGCCGCCGCAGCCAGGGGAGCTCCTGACCCAGCAGGAAACCGAGCAAAGCTCCGCTGACCGGCCGCACGCGCAAATCAGCCTCGGCGAGACTCCGCGCGGAGGCAGCATCAGCTTGTCGAGGACCAATGGAAGCAGCCAGCCGCCGGCCTGCCCACAGAAGGGGGTGCAGCACCCCCATGTAAGGCGTCAGGTACTCGACCGAATAGCCCGCGGCCACGAGCTTGTCGTTGAGCTCTGCTCTTTCGTAGCGGCGCCGGTGGTGCGCGACGACATCGAAGTAGCTCCAGAGGCTCTTGTGGGCAGGCACCGTAAGCATGAGCGCACCACCGGCGGTCAGCACCTCGCGAAGCTGTTTCAGAACGGCGACGTCATCATCGAGGTGTTCGATGACGTCGAAGAGCCCGACCACATCGAACCGCACCGAAAACGGCGGGTGACCGGCATCAGCGACGACGAGCAAGGCCGGATTCACCCGAGCCTGTGCGTACCGCAGTCCTTCCACATGCAAGTCCATACCGATGACGGTGCCACCCGTGGCCGACATCTGCAGATCTCGCAGCACGCTGCCCGTGCCACATCCCACCTCAAGCACCCGGTACCCTGGCCTCAGGCCGCTCCTCAGCGATTCGAATACGGCGGTGATGGCTCGGTTCCGCGCCCGGAACCAGAAGTGCCGGTCCTCGACCGCGACGAGGCTCGCATACAGATCCGGGTCATAGCTAGCCGCGTCGGACTCCGCGACCTGCGTTGGTGTGGGCACTAAGGCTCGAACTCGAGGATCGCCTCGAGGACGTGGTCCTGCTGCAGTTCTGTGAGGGTGGTGAAGAACGGCAATCGCAACAGGCGATCGCTGATGTCCTCGGTGACCGGGCATTGACCTTCACGGCCGCCGAATTGGCGGCCCATCTCAGAGAGGTGCAGAGGGAGGTAGTGGAAGACGCTCAGGATCCCCTTGCCCTTCAGGTGAGCCATCAAGCGCGAGCGTGCGTCCACGCTCGGCATGAGCAGATAGAACATGTGGTAGGTCTGGTCGCGATTGGCGGGCACGACCGGCAGCTGGGCCCCTATCCGCGGCGCCCAGTCCCGCAAGCCCTCGTAATACCGAGCCCAGATGCGCTTTCGTCTCGCCTGGATCGAATCGCGTGCCTCGAACTGGGCCAGCAGCGCCGCAGCGAGGAGCTCCGATGGCAGGTAGCTGGAGCCGATGTCTGTCCACGTGTACTTGTCCACCAGGCCGCGGAAAAAGCGGCTGCGGTTGGTGCCCTTCTCACGGATGATCTCGGCGCGATCAACAAATTTCGGATCGTTGATCAGGAGGGCGCCCCCCTCGCCGCAGCTGAAGTTCTTGGTCTCGTGAAAGCTTTGCGTGCCCATGCAGCCGAACGTGCCCAGCTGCTTGCCACGATACGTGCCGAAGAGGCCGTGGGCGTTGTCCTCGACGATCGCGACCCCACGCCCTTTGGCGATTTCAAGGATCTGATCCATTTCGCATCCCACCCCTGCGTAGTGCACCGGCACCGCGGCGCGCGTGCGATCGGTGATCAGCTCCTCGAACTGCCGCTCATCGAAGTTGAGCGTGTCAGGGCGGACGTCGATGAACACGGGGCGCGCGCCTCGCAGGACGAAGGCATTCGCGGTGGAGACGAACGTGAAAGAAGGGAGGATCACTTCGTCGCCAGGCTTGAAGTCGAGCAGCAGAGCGCTCATCTCCAGCGCATGCGTGCATGAGGTGGTGAGCAGCGCCTTGGGGACGCCGAGCTCCGACTCGAGGAATTGGTGGCAGCGCTTGGTGAAGATCCCGTCGCCCGAGATGTGGCCCGATGCGATCGCGGCCGCGATGTATTCGTGCTCCCGGCCTTCGAAGCTCGGGCGGTTGAACGGGATGAGCCATTCGCCTGCGGTCACGTACGGCCTATTTTGCCTGCTCCCCATGTGTGGGGAGGTCGGTCGAGGTTAGGTCAGCGTGTACGAGATGCCGACGAAGGCGTCGAAGCTGCCCAGGCTCGTGCTGACGCCGCCGGCGCTGCTGGCATCGCGGACCCAGACCGAGAACGTGTAGGTGCCCGGTGGCAATCCGGTCGAGCTCCAGCTCAACGTGGCGCTGGTCGAATACGCCTGCGCCACCGTCCAGGTGCTCGACCCGGGGACCAGGATCCAGAACTCGTACAGCGGATTTGAGCAACCCGAAGCGGCGCCGGTGATTGTGACTGCGGTGCCATGCACTGACGGTGACTGCGGCGCCGCGGAGGCGGTCACCGACGTGCACGTCGTGGAGCTCAGGGTGTAGTTGATGGCGGTGAAAGCGTCGTCACAGCCGAGGCTGTTGCAGGACGTGCCCACGCTGCTGGAGTCGCGGACCCAGACCGAGAACCCGTAGGTGCCGGCGGGCAACGGTCCCGCGGTGTTCCAGTTGAAGGCGGCATTCGCGGAGTAGGCCCGAGCCACCGTCCAGGTGTCCGACCCGGGCCCCAGGATCCAGAACTCGTAGAGCGGGTTGGGGCAGCCTGAGGCCCGACCGGTGAAAGTGACCGCAGTGCCCGAAGGTGACGGGGAGGGCGGCGAAGGGGACGCGGTCACCGACGCGCAGGCGGTGGAGGTCAGCGCGTAGTCGATGGCGGCGAAAGCGTCATTGCAGCCCAGGCTGCTGCAGGAGGTCCCAACGCTGCTCGTATCCCGCACCCAAACCGAAAAGTGGTATGTGCCACCGGTCAGTCCGGCGGTGGTCCAGTTGAATGTGGGGCTGGTGGAGTAAGCCTGGGCGATCTGCCACGTGCCGGACGCCGGGGCCAGCGTCCAAAACTGGTAGAGCGGTTTGGGGCAGCCCGTCGCGCTGCCGGTGAATGTGACCGGAGTGCCCGGCGCGGATGCGGACGGCGGCGCTGCGGTGGCGGCCGCCGTCATACACGGCTGAGAAGTCAGCGTGTACGTAGAGCCGGCGAAGCTGTCGAGGGTGCCCAAACTGCTGATCGTTGCGCCGGCGCTGCTGGCATCCCGGGCCCAGACTCCGATGTTGTAAGTGCCAGGGACCGCGCCGTTGGTGTTCCAGTTGAAAGTGGACGCCGCGGAGTACGCCTGCCCAATCGACCAGGTGCTCGACGCCGGCACGTGTATCCAGAACTGGTAGCGCGGGTTGGGGCAGCCCGTCGACGTGCCGGAGAACTGCACCAGGGTGCCGGAGAGCTGGGGCGAGCTGGGCGCAGTGCTCATCTGAGCCAGGAGACAGCGCCACTGCGCGGTCGCGCTGTCCTGCCCATCGGCGTTGGTGGCCGTGACCGTGAAGGTGTAGGTCACGCCCGCCGTCAGGCCGGTGAACGTCGCGCCGGTCGCGCTTGCGGGGAGGCTCATGACCAGGTTGCCCGGCTGGCCCGTAACGGTGTAGCCGGTGATCGGCGAGTGGCACGTGGCCGCCTTCTGCCAGTTGACGGTTGCACTCGTCGCGCTGTTGAGCACGGCGGTCGGGTCGGGCATCAGGTGAGGCGGGCTGGGGAGGAGGCTGGCGTAGTACGCCGCCCGGTTGATGTAGTCGATCCAATCCCAGTACGGTCCCGGATCGGTGTGGTGGTCCGTGCCGCCGAACAGGCCAGGGTTGTCCGGGTCGGGCACCTCGTCGTGGCCGATCACATTCTGGCGGTTCATCGGCACGCCCCAGCGCGAGCAGATGGACGCGGCCAGGTGCGCGCTCGCGTCGTACATGGCGTCGGTGTAGTAGCAGCACGTCCACGCATAGCCTTCGTGTTCGATCCCGATCGCTCGCGTGTTGTAGTCCCAGTTGCCCGCATGCCAGGCGACGTCCTTCTCCGCGACCATCTGCGTGACGTCTCCCTGGTCGGAGACCACGTAATGCGCCGAGCCGGCCCTCGTCGGGTCCTGGAATTCCTGAATCGCGCTGGCATAGCTGCCCTCGGTGTCGTGGATGATGATCATCTGCACGGGGTAGTCGTGCCCGCGGTTGGCGACCGTGTAGTTCGCCGGATCCGCCGGCACCCAGGTCGCGGGACCGTAGTCGGGCACTGTCGCGACCGCCCGGACGGCGAACGCCGCGGTGGACCCAGGTGTAGAGGATGCGGCTGCGACTCCCCACCCGGCCGGGCCTGCGGCCGGGCCGACCTCCCCACGTGGCGGGGAGGCCAGGGAGGCCAGCGCGGGCAAGAAGCACAGCCATACCAGCCGCCTGCGCATCGGCCCACGGTATCTCACGACATCCACCTAAACGAAGAATCGCGCCGGCCGGTTTCTCAAGTTTCTGTAAGGGGTTGGGGCGACCCCCGATCCAGCTAAGTCAGGGTGTAGGAGGCGCCAACGAAGGCATCGAACGTGCCCAGGCTGGTGCTGGTGGTGCCTGCGCTGCTCGAGTCGCGCACCCACACCGAGAAGTGGTAGGTGCCGGCAGGCAGCCCCGTCGTGCTCCAGTTGAACGTGGCGCTTGGTGAGTAAGCCTGCGCCAACATCCAGGTGCTGGACCCGGGGGCCAGGATCCAGAACTCGTACACAGGGCTTGGGCAACCCGTGGCCACGCCAGTGAATGTGACCGCGGTGCCGTGCACCGACGGGGAGGGCGGCGCGGGCGAGGCGGTCACCGATGTGCAGGGCGTCGAGGTCAGGGTGTAGCTGACGGCGGTGTAGGCGTCAAGGCAGCCCAGGCTGTTGCACGATGTCCCAGAGCTACTGGCGTCACGGACCCAGACTGCGAAGTAATAGGTGCCGCCGGCCAGGCCGGTGGTGCTCCAGATGAACATGGCGGTGCTGGAGTAGGCGCGGGCCACCGTCCACGTGCTCGACCCAGGGGCCAGCATCCAGAACTCATAGAGCGGGGTGGGACAGCCCGAAGCGACGCCTGTAAAGGTGACCGCAGTGCCTGCTAGTTGCGGGGAGGTCGGAGCCGCCGAGGCGGTCACCGAAGCGCAGGTCGGGGACCCCAGCGTGTAGTTCATGGCGCTGAACGCGTCAAGGCAACCCAGGCTGTTGCAGGAAGTCCCGGTGCTGCTGGAGTCGCGCACCCAGACCGAGAAGTGATACAGGCCGGCGGATAGGCCGTTGGTGTTCCAGTTGAAGGTGGCAAGGCTGGAGTAGGCGCGGGCCACTGTCCAGGCGCCCGACCCAGGGGCCAGCATCCAGAACTCATACAGCGGGTTCGGGCAGCCCGAAGCAGCAGCCGTGAATGTGACGGCCGTGCCCGGTACCGACGGGGAGGGCGGCGCCGCGGAGGCGGCCACCGAAGCGCAGGTCGGGGATCCCAGCGTGTAGTTGATGGCAGCGAAGGCGTCATTGCACCCAAGGCTGCTGCACGAGGTTCCTGAGCTGCCCGCATCGCGGACCCAGACCGAGAAGTGATACAGGCCGGCTGGGAGGCCGGTGGTGTTCCAGTTGAAGGTGGCAGAGCTGGAGTAGGCCTGAAGATTCCACCAGGTAGTCGAGACGGTGTACTGGATCCAGAACTGGTACAGCGGGCTCGGGCAGCCCGAGGCAACGGCAGTCAATGTGACCGGTGTGCCGGGCAATTGGGGGGATGCTGGCGCGGCCGAGGCCGTCACCGACGTGCAAGCCGTCGACCTCAGCGTGTAGCTGATGGCGGTGAAGGCGTCATTGCAGCCCAGGCTGCTGCATGAGATCCCCGAGCTGCTCGCGTCGACGACCCAGACCGCGAAGTAGTAGAGGCCTGCGGCCAGGCCGGTGGTGCCCCAGTTGAAGGTGGCAGTGCTGGAGTAGGCCTGAGCCACCAACCATGTGCTCGAGCCGGGAGGCTGGATCCAGAACTGATAGAGCGGGTTTGGGCAGCCCGAGGCAATCCCGGTGAAGGCGACGGGGATGCCCGGGAAGGACGGGGAGGGCGGCGTCGCGGAGGCGCTCACCGATGGGCAGGTGTACGGAGTGAGGGTCGAGTTGGCCAAGATGGTGCCGCCAAACCCCGTCACCCAAGCATGTTGGAGGTCCTGCAAGAACGCCGCTCGCAAGTACGTGCCGCTGGGCGTCCTAAGTCGCGACCAGTTGCTGCCGTCGAGGGTAACGATAGTCGCGCTGAAGTTGCCTGCGGCTAGACATGCGGAGGTCTGGGTGCAGCTGACTCCATAGAGGTCGGCGACGGTACTCGATGTCTGCGTGGCCCAATTCCCGCCACGATTCGAGGTGAGGAGCACCGTGCCGGCGTTGCCGACCGCGTAGCAAATGGACACGGCCGGACAGCTCACGCCATGCAGGTTCTGCGTGGTACCGGAAGGGTAGGCCTGCCATGCGCCGGAGGTCCTGGTCATGGTCAGCCCCTGGATACCGACGGCGATACAGCTGTAACTCGTGGGACAGCTGACACCACGGAGGAGAATCGTGGTGCCAGAGGTCTCAGTAGCCCACGTGGTCCCGTTACTGGTGGACATGACCGTCCCGTGGGTGCCGACGGCAACGCAAATGGTCCTGCTGGCGCAGCTCACCCCGAGGAACGTGTTGTCGGAGCCGTAAAGACTGTGCGCCTGCCGAGTCCATGTAGTGCCGCCGTCGCCGGTGAAGTAGATTGCGCCCGGCCATCCGGCCGCAAAGCACGTGTTGGCAGCGGGGCAGCTGACAGCATCAACTACATCGGTTCCGTCCATCACGTGGGCAGTCCACGTACTGCCTGCGTTGTGCGTGACGAGCATGCTGTCGTTGGCGGCTGCATAGCAATCGCTCGCGCTGGTGCAGCTCACGCCGGCTAACAGGGTTGTCGTCCCGGCAGGCAATGGTCTCGTCCACGCAGCGCCACTGGTCGTCGTGACGCTCGCATTTCCAGGGTTTGCTCCGCCATACCCCACCGCAAAGCACACCGTCGAGCTCGGGCAGCTAACGCTCGTGTACGAGTTCAAGCCCATCTGCACATCCCAGGTGCGGCCAAAATCGGTCGTATGGAGGATCGTGGAATCAAGTGCCGACACATAACACGTGCCCCCGCTTGGGCAGCTGACTCCGGTGAGGGTTGCCTGCGAGCCGGGGTCATCCGTCCTCCAGTTGGCGCCTCCGTCGGTCGTGGTAGCGACAACGCCCAACGTGCCGACGGCGTAGCACGTGGTGGTGCTTGGACAGCCAATGGCTTTGAACTGACCATTGGTTCCAGCCTGCGGGTCGTTTCCCAGAGTGAAGCTCCACTGCCACGTGGTGCCCCCATCTGCGGTCGTGTAGATCTGGCTGAACGCGGGATCGGTCGCGAAGCAGGTGGTCGCCGACGGGCAGCTGATACCTGTCAAACCGGTGGCCGCGCCAACAGTAGCTGGAAGGCTCCAGGTGGATCCGTTCACCGTCTTGATGAAATTGGAGCCATTGGTGACTGCGAAGCATGTGGCGGTACCGCTGCAACTGATCGCTCCCAAGGGGTCGCCGGTGTTCGACGTCTGGGCGCTCCAGCTCGCGCCTCCGTTGGCGGTCGCGATCACCGTTCCACCATTGCCCGTCGCAAAACACGCTGAGGTGCTGGGACAACTGATCGAGTACAGGTTTTGAGTGGTACCAGAAGTTTGTGTTGACCATGCCGTCCCGCCGTTTGCGGTGACAGCGACCTCACCGCCAAAGCCAACAGCGAAACAGACCGTCGTGCTTGGGCAGCTGATTGCGTAGAGGCTGTTGGCCGGGAGGCCCAACTGCTGAGCCCAGCCGGTCCCGCCGTTGGTGGTGACAACCACGATCCCGTAGTCGCCTGAGGCGAAACAAGTGGCCGTAACTGGGCAGCTGATCCCGAAAAGGACGCCGCCTTCACCTGTTGAGCCATGTGCGGATGCACTTCCATTGAAGGTTGCGTTCCGCGCATACACGCTGCCATCAACACCGGTCAGGTAACAAGCGCTCGAGGTTGGGCAGCTCACGCCAGTGAGCGTCACCGTCGAGCCGACGTCGCCTACAAACCATGATGCACCGCCGGACGTGGTGGTCAGCACGACCCCACCCTGACCTGCGGCATCACAAGTGCTCGTAGTGGGGCAGCCGATCCCATACAACGTATTGGTTGTGCCTGTGCCAATGAGGCTCCAGGTGTTCCCATCCAGAGTCCTGGTCCCAACCCCACCAGCTCCAACGGCGACGCACGCAGTAGTGCTCGGACAGCTGATCGCGAAAAGATCGCCTGTCGTCCCCGAGCTGGGGGCTGTCCAACTCACGCCACCGTCGCCGGTCTTCAGAACTGAGCCCGCTGCACCGACCGCAAAACATACCGACGCCGAGGGGCAGGCGATGCCGGCGAGAAAGTTGCCGTTGTTGATGGTCACCGCCGACCAGTTGGCGCCGCCGGTTGATGTACGCAACTCGGCGCCGAAGTCACCGACTGCAACACACGCGGCCGTACTCGAGCAGCTGATGGCGCTGATTGGGGTAGAGATGCCTGTGGTCTGCGCGGCCCAGTTTGAGCCTGCGTTGGTAGTGGCCCGAACCCCTCCGTCAGACGATCCCGCAAAGCAAGTGCTGGTGCTGGGGCAGCTGATGGCAAGCAGCGCGTTGCCATTCGGTAGTGGGTTTTGCCAGCTCCAGGTGCCGCCGGCGGTCAATGTCTCGGGACTCGTTTGAGTCGGTGACTGCGTCCGGGCAGTTCGCGGCATTGTTGGCGATGAGCCTGGGCTTGGCGAAGGCGCGGCCAGCACCACGCTGGACGCCGGTCCGGTCGCCTGTTTCGGACCCGTCGCAGCGACGCCTTGCACGGGCATCGCGATTCCTGCGACGACGAACATGGTCGCCAACAGGCCCAGCCCCCGCTGGAACCTTCTTACTCCCAACCCGCCGCAGATCGTAGTCCTTAGTAGGCGAAAGTCAATTCACTCACTTAACGCGTGGCTACGCCGTCAGGTCAGGGTGTAGGAGGCGCCAACGAAGGCATCGAACGTGCCCAGGCTGGTGCTGGTGGTGCCTGCGCTGCTCGAGTCGCGCACCCAGACCGAGAAGTGGTAGGTGCCGGCGACAAGCCCCGTCGTGCTCCAGTTGAAGGTGGCGTTGGTCGAGTAGCCCTGCGCCAACATCCAGGTGCTCGAACCGGGCGCCAGGATCCAGAACTCATAGAGCGGATTGGGACAGCCCGAGGCGACACCGGTGAACGTGACCGCGGTGCCGTGCACCGAAGGTGAGGGAGGCGCCGGGGAAGCGGTCACCGAGGCGCAGGGCGTAGACGTCAGGGTGTAGCTGGCGGCGGTGTAGGCGTCAAGGCAGCCCAGGCTGTTGCAGGAGGTCCCCGCGCTGCCGGAATCGCGGACCCACACCGAGAAGCGGTAGGCGCCGCCGGCCAAACCGGTAGTGCTCCAGTTGAACGTCGCGGCGCTGGAGTAGGCTCGGGCCATCGTCCAGGTGCTCGCGCCCGGAGCCAGCATCCAGAACTCATAGAGCGGGCTGGGGCAGCCTGAAGCGACGCCTGTAAAGCTGACCGCAGTGCCTGCCGGTTGCGGGGAACCCGGTGCCGCGGATGACGTCACCAACGCGCAGGGCGACGACCCCAACGTGTAGTTGATGGCGGCGAATGCGTCAAGGCAGCCAAGGCTGTTGCACGAAGTCCCGGAGCTGCCGGCGTCGCGTGCCCAGACCGAGAAGTGGTAGGCGCCGCCTGGCTTGCCAGTGGTGGTCCAGTTGAACGCCGCGTTGGTTGAGTACGCCTGCGTAATCGTCCAAGTGCTCGCGCCCGGAGCCAGGATCCAGAACTGGTAGAGCGGGTTGGAGCAGCCCGAAGCCACAGAGGTGACCGTGACGGGCGTGCCCGGCGCTTGCGGGGAAGCCGGCGCAGCGGAGGCGGTCACCGAGGTGCAGCTCTGAGAGCTCAGCGTGTAATTGATGGCCGCGAACGCGTCATCGCAGCCCAGGCTGCTGCAGGAGACCCCCGTGCCATTGGCGTCGCGCGCCCAGACCGAGAACCGATAGAGGCCGCCCGGCTTTCCGGTCGTGATCCAGCTGAGTGTGGCGCCGGCCGAGTACGCCTGCGCAATCGTCCACGTGCTCGACCCCGGGGCGAGGACCCAGAACTGGTACACGGGGTGGGGGCAGCCCGAGGCGCTCGCGGTGAAGGTGACCGTCGTGCCTGGCAGCTGAGGCGAAGGCGGCGCGGCCGAGGCGGTCACCGACGCGCAGGGGGTGGTCGTGC
>WNFC01005410.1_pt1 | contig 14006 bp, 17 predicted proteins | sample 5400541 | NCBI WGS metagenome assembly WNFC01 (sample SAMN13153342, study PRJNA577476) | soil metagenome | isolation source: 120 cm saprolite under Douglas fir tree site 2 hole 2 replicate 1 | place: USA:California | collected 2015-04-18
GAAGGTCCGTTTGAACCGCGCAATGCGCGCGCTGTGCACTCGCCGCGTTGGCAAGCAGCACGCCTATTCAAACAGACCGTCTCGATTCCATACATGGTCGCCGCTACCGCTTCGCCCTCACGCGCGAAGCGCGCTCAGGGTAAACTCCGATTCCTCAGCTTCGCTCGGAATGACACAACAAGGAAATGCACCGAAAAAGAATCAACCATCATCGCTGAAATGTAGAAACTCTAGACCACAGGCTGGAAGATTGTGCCACTGGCAGCCAGAAACAGTGAGGGCCGACCTACGAGGAGTCTTTTATGCCGCTTGATATCCAAATGAAATCCCTGCTTGACGCGATGGCTGCCGCAAAGAACCCTGCTTTTCATACTTTGACACCGCAGGAAGCGCGCCGGATTGCGGCCGCGCGCCCGCAGCCTGGTGAGCCAGAGTCTGTCGCAAAAGTCGAGGATCGCGAGATTCCGTCAACCGCCGGCGGCATCCCGATTCGCATCTACACCCCTGCCGGTGTTCCGCCCTTCGGAGTTCTGGTCTACTTTCATGGCGGCGGATGGGTGCTCGGCAATATCGCAATGACTGATCAGCCGTGCCGATTGCTCGCGAATGCATCCGGCTGCATGGTGGTGTCGGTCGAATATCGGCTCGCACCAGAACACAAATTCCCGGCGGGACCGGAGGATTGCTACGGCGCCACTAAATGGGTCTCCGAAAATGCCGCGTCGCTGAATGTCGATCCAATGCGGATTGCGGTCGGCGGGCCGAGTGCCGGCGCGACGTTGGCGGCAGCAGTGACTCTGATGGCACGTGACGCGGGCGGTCCGCATCTCGCCTATCAACTGCTGGTCTATCCTGCCACCACTACTGAGTTGTCTACCGCGTCGCATAGCCAGTTTGCCAAAGACAATTACTACATTTTGTCACGTGACGATATGGAATGGTTCTGGGGTCATTACCTGGCCCGCGGCGAAGACGGTAAAAATCCATACGCCTGTCCGGCCTACGCGAACAGCCTGAGCGGCTTGGCCCCTGCGTTCGTGATCACGGCCGAGTACGACCCGCTGCGCGACGAAGGCGAGGCCTACGCAGTGCGATTAAGTGACGAGGGCGTCTCGACGATCCTGAAACGCTACGAGGGCGTTACCCACGGCTTTTTCGGCATGCCCGGATTGCTGGAGAAAGCCAAAGTCGCAATCGGCGACGCCGCCGACGCGTTGCGCAGTGCGATCGGTACGTGAGGCTGAAGCTACTTCGACCGGATGAAGATCTTTCAAGTTCCTCTGTCCCTCGCCTGTCATGCTGAGTGAGGCGAAGTATCAACGCGGAGCGATTTCTTTCGCCCCCGTTGCCCGCGCAGACAGATCGCACCGGGGCCGGAGTGGGCCTCACAGGCGCGCGAATGGAAGTAATTATCGACCATCAGGGATTGGGTGTCAGGCTGACCGATGAACGGCTGGCGCATATCCTCGATCATCCCGAGATGATCGGTCTCGAAGTGGCGATTTCAGAAACCCTGAAGTATCCGGCTTTGGTGATTCAATCGATTAGCGATGAAACTGCCCGCCTGTACTATCGCTTCTATGCAGGAACGCGAGTGGGCGATAAGCTCATATGCGTGGTCGTGAAAGTTAAACCCGACGACGCCTTTGTGTTGACGGCCTATCTGACCGACAAGCCGAAGAAGGGAGCCGTTCTGTGGAGCGCAAGCACATAAAAGTCTGGTTCGACGCTGAGGGCGACTATCTGGAGGTCATCTTCGAGCGCAAGGAAGGCTATTTCCGAGAAACCGTCAACGACCAGGTGATGGAGAAGGTCGACGCGGAGGGGAAGGTGATTGGATTCTCGGTGCTCAAAGTCAGCGCCTTGAAGGAGCATCCGATCGACATCTCACTCGGCGCCTAGGCTTCACCCGTGCACCGGGGGGGATGTTCTGCCCGCGGTGCGTGCGAAACTCTCGGCAGGTCCGCGCAAGCCATTCAGGCGCCCTTCATTCCTTTGAACGAAACACTTTCGACGCGAGTGAGGTCTCCCGTCGATGCGGAGGGGAATGTGATCGGATTCGCGGTGCTAACAAGGTGAGCACCCTCAAAGAGCACCAGATCGACATTTCGCCGGGCTCGTAGAGACTTCAATTACCGAGATCCGCGGCAGATTGCTGTGTCAACTGATTGGCGCTTAGTCAGAAGGACGCCGGAAGGTGGCTGGAACATCTCATTTGCTCTGTTGAAACATCCACGCCGCTAGCGCGGCCAATCCCTGCTCGCGCTGCGCAGAAATCATCTCGGCTGCCGTGACGATGTACGTGACATCAAACGTGTCTTGCTTGCCGAACATAAAGCGGTCGATTTCATCTTGCTCCCCAAGGGGGCCGCACGGTTTCGTTTCTACCGTCAGCTCGGTGTCGCTCACTGCAATCGGTGTAACAGTTCCGGACGGGCACTGCTTCGCATAGCTCTGCTTTTCGAAGTCGAGAAACCGTCGCGGGCTCAGGGGAACCCGCGGCATGTCGTCGTATTCGAAGCTTTCGCTCCACTTCTCCGGGTGATCTCTGTCTGCGAGTTTGTGCCAGGTCATCCGCTCGAACTTGCCCGCCACGACCTGGTGATCGACAAGGACCCATTTCTCCTGGTTCTGTAGTTTTGCGGGCACCGCCCGCCCCTTAGTTAGAGATTCCGTGTGAAAGGGCACCGCTATGGGATGGGGTTCGGTAGCCCCGGCAGAACATCCCGTCGCAAACAGACCCAACAGAACCACAATCACGGGAAGTGGCAGACATCCGCGACAATTAACGTTCGCTGGATTCTCCGCGATCACCGCTAGAAAGTCCCCTGTTGAACAGTCCACGCCCTTAGCGCTGCCAATCCCTGCTCGTGCTGCACGGAAGTCATCTCAGCCACCTTGACCGCGTACTCCACGTGGAAGATGTCGTGCTTGCCGAACATCGTCCGTGCGATTGAGTCCTCCTCCCCAGCGGTCCCGCACGGCTTTGTTTCCACTGTAAACTCGGTGTCGCTCCACTTCTCCGGGTGATCCTTGTCGGCAATTTTTTGCCAAACCATCCCGGCGAACTGACCCTCAACTCTTTTGTTTTCGACCAGAACCCACTTCTCCGGGTTCTGTAGTTCTGCGGGCACCGCCCGCCCTTTATTTTGAGATTGAGTTTGAAAGGCCATGGCTATTCGGTCGGGTTGGTAACCGGGTGAACACCCCGTCGCGAACAGGCCAAGCAAAACCACGATCACGGACATCGGCAGACATCCGCGATAGTGAACTAGAATGATAGGCGTGGTAGTAAGTGAAGCATCCGAGCGCTGACGAACTGTCGCCACTTCTCACCCGCTCCGTTCTTCGCCGATACGGCGGCCGGTTGCTTCATCCTGGATGTAGCCGCCTAAATCGTGTGAATCGGCGGGCCGCGATACCTCCCGATACCGGCTATCTGCTGGATGTGCGGAGTGATGGTCATCGATCTTCGCCAGACGTGCGGCGGTTTGTTGGGCCGCTTCGATCAGGCGCGTGTCGGGGCGCCATTCTTCGTTATCGTTGGCGCGCACCATCGTCGCGACGAAATCGTAACGGTGCCAGTAAATTATGCGGTTCGGTACTCCCGCAGGGTCGTTGCCCAGGTCATGGTAAGTCCATTTCTCGTTGTAGTGGATGCCGGATTCTTCGCGCTCGACCGGATCATTCAGGCTGCCTTCGACCTCATGCGGGGTGCCGAGCAGGGATACGACGCTGTTGCGGGTGACAGATCGCATTATGCTCACGTCGCAGACTCCTTAGCTCGCAAAGTGACGGTCAAGTTAGATCGCCCTCTCCAATGCATTACTCGAATTTGTCGTCAAAATCGATTGGACAGAAAATGTTGCGGGACTGAAACGCCATGGTCGCCCCAGCGAATATCACAAACAAGTCCTATTTTGCGAGGCTGAGCCTCTGATTCGAGTAGACCGCTGGGTCCAGCTTGAACGATCACGCGAGTGTGCCAGTCACGCCCGCAAATTATAAATATCCTATCTCTGTCGCCTGGTGCTTCAGTTTGTCCTGGAAGATCGGGTGAGCGATAGCGATCAAGTCCTCGGCCCGCTGAGCCGTGGACCTGCGACGCAGATTGGCTACACCATACTCGGTTACTACATACTGCGTATCAGCCCCGGGTCGGTGGCTGGTCCTTCAACTTTGGCAACGATGCGCGATACGGCACCGGCCGTTGTGGTCCAGGCGACTGAGCAGATACTGGATGGATGATTCGCTGCAATCGGTTGATTCGCCGCAATTGAAAGACCGGGTTACCTGCTCAACTATTGAAGAGCGCTGGCAACTCGCACTAATTTCAATCATCGGTGGGAAGGCCAGCGGGCGAACCTCGCTGATTGGCTCGGGACAGTTTCCAGACCACCGAACACGCGGTACCGAGCCATCGTCGATGCAATGAACCTGGATTATATCGGCAGGTGTCGTCATGAAGTTCGATTTTGACCCGAGCCAGGCGCCCGGCGTCGTCAAAATGTTGGCGGTGATGAAAGCCTTCAGCGAATCCAAGCGCGATCCCACTATCGCCGCAATCTGTACGATTGTGCGGCAGGCGCTGACGCCAGAGGAACTCGCCGGCCTGCCGCCGGCGCCGGAAGTTCCCGGGGAAGGCAAGGTCTCGGCCGATCCGGTGATTGCGTGGTCCGCTTTTCTGTTGTGGGCGTCGCTGCGCGGTGAACTCTAACTGAGAGTTGACGAATTGGCCCGCAGTTGGTTTCCGCATCAGCCCAGCTTATAAGTATGCAGCAGTTGCCCGCGGGACGGGCCTAGTCAGATGGATCGGCTAAAGCCCGTGCCGGCTTAACAATAAATACGCGAGAAACACGCGAGGTGAACGTAATGGAATACAACGTCATCGACGCAGATGGCCATATTCTAGAACCGCCCGATCTGTGGGAGAACTACATCGACCCCAAGTTCCGCGAAATCTGCCCTAAAGTGCTAGTCGCTGAAAACGGTGGCGAAATCCTGCGGATCGAAGGCGATGATGCGATCGACCTCGGGCGCGGCAAGAAACCGCTCAAGCTCGGCGGCCTGGGAACGTTTGGCGCCCGCGCCGGCGGCGTTAATTCGTTTCGCGTTGCCTATCTGGAGGGCAAGCGCGGCGGCTTTGACCCGCACGCTCGTATTCCGGATATGGACGCCGAGGGAATCGACGCCGCGTTTCTCTACCCGAGCCTGGGTCTGTTCCTCGGCGCGACCAAAGATCCGGAATTTTCCGCGGCTGCCTGCCGCGCGTACAACCGCTGGCTGGCGGATTATTGCAAGCCCTATCCTAATCGCCTGTTTGGTGCAGCGATGCTGCCGATGCAGTCCGTCGAGCACCTGGTTGACGAGATGGTGTTCGCGGCGAAGGAATTGGGATTCCGCTGCGGTTTTATCCGGCCCAACCCGTACAATGGCCGCGTGCTGCACGATCCTGCTTACAACCCGCTCTGGGCGGCGGCGCAGGAGATGGACTTTTCGATCGGCATTCACGGCGGCTCCGAAAGCGGCCAGCCAACGCTCGGGTTCGACCGTTTCACGGACGGGTTTGCAGTCCGTCATCTGGTGGCGCATACGTTCGAGATGATGGCGGCGGCGGCAAGCCTCATCATGTGCGGCGTCTGCGATCGTTTTCCGAAACTGCGCATTGCATTTCTCGAATCGGGTGGCGGATGGATGGCCGGATGGCTCGATCGCATGGACCGCCATTTCGACGACGTCGGCATGAATGACACCGGACTGAATACGCGGCCGAGCGAGATTTTCCGCCGGCAATGCTTTATCTCGTTCGAACCGGTGGAGGGTTCACTCAAGCATCTGGCGGATTACGTCGGTTCCGATAATATCCTGTGGGCCACTGACTATCCGCACGCCGATGGTTTTCCCGACGCGCCCAACATGATCAAGCGCATGGGACTGCCGCCGAAAACGCTGGCAAACATCCTGGCCGGCGGCGCGAAACGATACTACAACCTGCATTAAAACTGCCAATAGCAATTGCGCAGAGGCGACTGGGCGAGCATCCTGTTCGCCCAGTCTTTTTGCCTGGAGAGTCGCGTCTGACCTATTTTGCCAACCTGGCTGGCGAGCACGGCGAGCATCGCTGTTGCAAAACAGGTCGGCGATTATTGCTCGCCCTCATCCTTGTTTCTGTCGTCGGGTGGCAGGGACTTCAGCGCCGGACGCATATTGCAGAGGAGGGCTTCACACCCTTGCAACTGTTTCTCCACGTAGGGTTTGATCGAACTCGGCAAAGGCGACGTAGTCCCCCTTCTGACGGTCGCGAAACAGGCGGTTGTACAGTTCGCCATCGGCTCTGGAAAATCGGCCTGACTTCACGAATTCTCGGTTGAAAGCGGCGCGTACTCCGCTGTGCTTGGTGAACTTGTGACCCTCTTCCAATAGGAGAGCGCTCACGGCGTAGAACAACGCATAGTAGGCGCGATTAATCGCGAGCGCATAATCTTCTGCGACTATCTCCCGACGCGCGGCACCCAAGCTCTGCGCGGCTCTCTTCCACCAATAACGGATCGCCTGGGCTTTGGGAGTTGCGCTTCTCAAACGCGGACGCCCCGCTTTTCAATCTCGTCGTGGATGGGCATCGCAGAGGCCCCGCCGAAGTCCCAGCTCTGGCGGTCGACAATCAATTCACTAAGGTTAGTGCCGTACTCAAGGTTGATCTCAAAAACCTCCCGCGAGATGCAATCTTCGGTCTCAAGGTCGACCTTGTCCTTGAGCACAAACAAGAGGTCTACATCGGATTCCTCGTCGGGCTGTCCCCAGGCAACTGAACCGAATAATATTACGCGGTCGATATCGAACTGGGTGCTCACGCGATCTCGTATGGCCCGGAGCGCTGCTCGCAGCTTGTGGCTTAGGTTCAGGTCTGCCAATGCTTTTGCGGCCATCGCACTTCAGCTTCCGAATTCAGTCATTAGCGCCTTGGCATCTTGCAAGTCCCTGGTGTCGAAGCCTTCTGTGAACCACTTATATATTTCGGCGAGTATCGTGCGCGCTTCGTCGCGGCTCCCTTGCTTCGCGAGCAGCCGAGCGAGGCTAATCGTCGCACGCAACTCCCACGACCTGGCATTTTGATGGCGGGCAATCTCGATCGCCTCGCGCAAACATCCTGCTGCTTTAGCCGCTGGGACAGGCTCCACCCTGTCCCCCTCGGACTCGCAAGCTGTGGCCTGTGTCCACTCCAGCAATAGACACTCGCCCTTGAGTCTGCGCAGTTCAGCATCACAGAAGCCATTGTGGGTACGCTGCACCATTTCGAGTCCCTCGGCGGTCGCCTCAAGTCCCTCGGGGCGGCGCCCCGCTGCCAGATAGACGTCGGCAAGCCCCCAGAAAAACCAGGGCTGGATAATCGCTCCGGTGATCTGCATGTCGCCCCGGGATTCGAGCATTTCGGAGAGCCCCGCTGAGACCTGCCCCAGCTTTGCAAGGCTCCAGCCGCGTAAGAAAGCGGTCCATGGCAGCATGTAAACCAAGCCATGCTCCTGCGCCAGCCGGATAGCCTGGTCGGCGTGCGAGTAAGCAGTCCTCCAGTCCCTAAGCATCACATTGAGAACACCAGACCAGTACAGTGCCCAAGCCTGGGCTACGAACTGCGCCATCGATTCTCGGGCGCTGATAAATGATTCGCTGCTTCGGGCGGCAGCGCGCTCCGGATAGCCAAGGCACCACAGAGTCAAGGACGCGAGCCCCTGGCCTTCACTGCGCCAATCGGCAAATGTTGCCTCCTGCTTTGATGGTTTCGCCGCTAGCTGATGGGCTCGCTCGAACTCCTGCATAGCAGTGGTAAAGTTCCCCGCGAACATCGACGAGTGCCCAAGCCAAAACTGCGCGCGGCCGATCATTTCGGGCTCCCCAGTGCGTCTCGCGATTCCCAGCAGTTCCTCGCGAAGGGCGCGAGCCTTTTGATGCTCGGAGCGAGTACCGTATTGAACTGCGAGCGCCTCCAAAACCTCCAGGAGGCTGGCATCATCACCAAGCTGTTCGCACAACTCGCGCGCCCGCTCGAGGATTTCCAACGGCTGACTTGCGGCAAAGCCGCCACGGGTCGCGACTCGCATGCAAATGGCCAGTCTGTGCCGCACGGCGATTTCGATTCGATTACGCTCAAGTTCGTCGGGTTGGGTCCGGAGCATTTCCAGCGCAGCGACGAGCTTGTCTCTGGCTTCGGTATAGGCCCAACGGCCCATCGCCTGCCGCGCTTCCAAATGCAGATACTTCGCCGCTTTTAACCCATTACCGCTGCGGCCATAGTGATGGGCGAGGTTGCCGTAATGATCGGCGAGCGTTGCGGCGAACAAGCTCTCAATTGCCTGAGCCGCGCGCTCGTGAATCTGCTTGCGCCGCTCAGTCAATAGCGAGTTGTAGGCGACCTCCTGAGTCAGCACGTGCTTGAAAGTGAATTCGACATCCGAGACACTCGGCCGCTCCAGGATAAACTCCGCGAGCTGAAGTTCGGCGAGCATCTGAGTCAAAGGCTCATCAGGCCCGCTCATTATTCGCACGAGCGAGAGCGGGAACTCCCGACCGATTACGGACAGGATCTGCAACAGCTCCTTCGCGGCGGGCGGCAACCGATCGATGCGGGAAGCTAACACTTCCTGCACGGTCGGCGGCACCTTCACCTCATTCAAGGGCTTTACCGGTCTCAGGGTGGCATTACCTGCGATAAGGCCTTGCTCGAACAGAGCCCGCACCATTTCCTCGATGAAGAACGGATTGCCTTCAGTCTTCGCGATGATAAGGCGCTTAAGCTCTCCGAGCTCGGCAGCCGCAGCTAAAGCGTCATCGCCCTCGTTGATCGGGCAGTAACTCTGTCCCGCTGAATAAGAGCGGGCATCGGGAGTCGATAGCAGTGCGTGGAGCATTTCTTGGGCGCTCTCGATGGTCAGCGGATCGATGCGGAGCTGCGTATAACAGCTCTTGCTGCCCCATTCGTGGCTGAATTCCGGGCGGTAATTGACGAGCATTAACATGCGTGCATGCGCGACCGCATTAGCGAGCACGTTGAGCAACTCCAGGCTCTCAGCGTCAAACCAATGGAGGTCCTCGAAGATCACGAGCAGCGGCTGATTGAGGGTCGCGCGCAACAGAATTCGCTTGATAGCCTCCAGCGTTCGCTCCTTTCTGATTTCGCCGTCCATCGGCGCCAGCGGATCGGTCTCTCCCGCGATGCCGAGCAGACTGAAGAGATAGGGCAAAGTATCCTCGAGGCTGCGGTCGAGTATTGCGATCTTGCCTGCCACCTTCTCGCGGCGCTTGCGCTCATCGTCTTCGGCGGAGATGCTGAAATAACTGCGCAGTAAATCGATCACGGGCATAAAGGCAGACGCCTTGCCGTGCGAGAGCGAGAAGCACTCGAGCACTGTCCAGCCGGATTGAGCGATCGCCTTGAATTCGTGGAACAGCCGCGATTTGCCGAGTCCGGCCTCCGCTATCGCAGCGACCAGCTGGCCATGCCCATGCTTCGCCAGTTCAGCCGCATCGCTTATCGTAACCATCTCGCGGTCGCGCCCGACGAACTTCGTCAGCCCGCGGCCAACAGCGCGCTGCAGCCGGGTCCGCAGTGGTCCCAGGCCTGTGACTTCGTGAACGTTTACCAAGCCGCTGACGCCCTTGATCCGGGCCGGTCCGACTGCCTGGAAAATGAAGTAGCCCTGGCAGAGCTTGCGGACTTGCTCACTGGTGGCGATCTAACCAACGGGCGCCAGCACCTGCAGCCGCGCTGCGAGACTGATCGAATGGCCGAGCGGGGTGTACTCGGTATGCTCTTCCCCGGTCTTGATCGATCGAACCACTACCTCGCCGCTGTTCACACCGACACGGACCTGGATCGGCAGGCGTCCTTCAGCACGCGTCTGGTCTGAGTATCGCCGCAAATCCTCTTGCATCCGCAACGCCGCGTACAGCGCCCTTTGTGGATGATCTTCATGAGCAACGGGCGCGCCGAACAGCGCAAAAATGCCGTCGCCGGTCGATTGCACGATGTAACCGCCATAACGATGGACCGCGTCGATCATCAGCTGGAGCGCAGGATCAACGATCGCGCGCGCTTCTTCCGGATCGAGCTCCTCCATCAGGTCCATCGAACCTTTGATATCCGCGAACAACGCGGTGACGGTCTTCCGCTCACCGTCGAGGGGATTGTCTTGCGCCCGTTGCGCCCTCACCCGTTCGGTCTCATGCTCGCGCATGATGGCGAGCGGTCTCTCCCAATTTGCAGCCGCCGCCGGCGTGGGCCGCGGGCGAGGCGCATTCAGTGCAGCGCCGCATTCGCCGCAGAATCTTTCGCCAGGCTCGTTGCAAGCGCCGCACTTCGCGCACGCGGTGATCATCGGCGCGCCACAATTTGCGCAAAATTTGCGTCCTGCGCGATTGTCGCTGCCGCATTTCGTACAGCGCACGTCTCGCCTCGCGACCGGTCACTCTGCCGTCTTGAAGTATCGCATCAGATCGGGCTTCGGCCATTCCTCGAATTGCTCAACATTGTCCGCGATATCGAACCAGTCCGCTTTGGAGCCGGTGAAGATATGCGCGATCGGACGGGCCCCTTGAGTGTCCTCGAGGGTTCCGAGCCTTATGCGCACGATCGTTGGATAAGCGTCGCTGCGCCCATACAACGGCGAACCGCATCGTGAGCAGAAGGCGCGATAGGCGCCCGGGGATTGGCTGAATCGACCAATCAGTTCTTCGCCAGCCACGATTCGAAAACGATCGGCGGGTACCGATGCGTTGGCGTTGAAGGCCGAGCCGGTCGAGCGGCGGCATTGCGAACAATGGCAGGCGATCACAGGGCCAAGCGCCGCATCGATTTCGATTCTAACACCCTCACACAGGCATTTGCCCTTCAGCATAAGGCTCCTCCGGTATCGCCGCATTTCCAAGGGAGAGGAGTGAATCGCGAGAAGATGCAGAAGTCTCGCTGGTTCTGCTTGTCCGCTCTCACTCCTCTCGCCTCTTTTCCCACCGTCTGTTCCAGGCCCGAAGGCATTTAAATGGTGGCGCGCAGCGCGCGTCGTTGACCGGCAGGGACGCCGCTCCTACTAATGTTGCGCGGACTGCGTCCACTCCTTCGGCACCTGCTGCGCACGTTGATGCGTCAGCAGCTTGGCGCGTCTGGCTTGCTCTTCGGGCGTGACCGTGGCGGGGTCTTCGCGGTATTCGGGCCCTGCAGCCATCGCTTTCTTGACCGCCGGCCGCTCGCCGAGTTCGTCCATCCAGCGCTTCACGCTGGGAAATTCGTTGAGATCGATGTTACGTCCCTGCAGCGTCACCGCCCACGGGTAGCAGATCATGTCGGCGATAGTATATTCGCCGGCTGCCAGATAGCGCTTGTTGAACAGCCCCAGGTTCATCACGCCGTAGAGGCGATGCACCTCGCTGTCGAAGCGAAGCAGCGCGTAGGAGAGGTCGCCGTTCTTTCCGCCCTCGGCGGTGCGATGAAAATGCCCCTGCTCGCCGAATTTTGGTCCCTGGTTGGCCATCTGCCACATGATCCACTGGCAGACCTCATATTTGCGGCGCGGATCTTGCGGCCAGAATTTGCCGGCCTTTTCCGACAGATACATCATGATTGCGCCCGACTCGAAAATCTCGATCGGCGCGCCGCCGCCCATTGGCTCGTGGTCAACGATGGCGGGCATGCGCCCATTGGGTGAGAGCTTTAAGAACGACGCAGAGAGCTGATCGCCGCGGCCAATATGGACCGGTTTGATAGTATACGGGATGCCACATTCTTCGAGCAAAATCGTGACTTTCTTCCCATTGGGAGTAGGCCAGTAATACAGATCGATCATTTGATTCCTCCTGGTTGCGGTCGCTTTGTCTGTTATCCTGAACCCTGCCCACGCCACGAGCGTGGCAGTGTCGAAGAGCCCATCCTGAAGAACGGCTCGGCGATGAATGGAACTAGGCTCCCGCTTTTTTTGCGAGGGCGATTCTGACCGAGCGGCACTCCGACAGATCACAGTTTAATCGCAGGAAGCGCGCGAATCGAATTCGCCGAGGCGTGAGAAAAGTGGCGAAATTGAACGGAAGGAGTGGCTTATTCCTTGTCAGCAACGGCCTCGAGTTGATGTTGGGCCCCGAGAGCGATTTCGCGGAGGACTCCTTCGGCGCGCTCTATGGTGGTGGAAACCAGGGGCCAATTTATGGGTCTGCTTGTATTACCGGGTAGTGAGAGAGGCGGGCTGTCCGGTGTTGACCACGCGATAAGCGAGCCAGCGGCATAAGGGCTATTGTTCGTCTCGCTGGAACAGCTTCAGCCAACCGAGCCTGGCCATTCGCGAGAAATCCTGATCTAGGGACCAGATGGGCAAACGGTTGTCCGACGCTATCGCGCCAATGAGCAGATCTGCAAAGCCGAAACGCTCCCCGATGCGCGACGCGATTTCGACCCAGTTGTCTATGGTTCGCCAATTCGGTTGAGCTGGATAGATAACCGGGAGCGCGGAAAGCGCTTGACGCGTTGCAGCCTGGTCGCGGCGCGAGAGTCCGACCAGCAGCTCAACCCTTACGGGGGCGGCGAGTGCGACTTCGTCGTCGTCCAGCAATTCGCGCAATACGCGGGCGTTCTCGCTTTTGGCTGATCGGAAGGCAGAAACCCAAACGCTGGTGTCAACCACGATCACGGTTTGAGGCGCGGACGCCGCCGTGACCTTGGGATGTCAATCTCCAGGCGGATGTGTCCCATCATTTCTTTGAGGTGCTCTATTCGCTTCCGCCGAATCAGCTCGGTCAGCGAAAACACGACCGTATCAGTCTTGGACTTGAAACCGAGCAGGTGCCGCGCTTCCTCGATGAGCGGCTCGGGCAAATCCAAAGTAGTGCGCATACGATTAATGTAGAATCGTATGCTGTGCGATGTCAAGATTGGAGCGGATTGCGCACATCTTCTCTACGCGCGACCCGATCTCCTCGCCGCGTGAAGGTTGAGCCATAGAATTACAACGTGTTCCACCGGACGAGGAGGGAGTCGCTTTAAGCAGGGCTAAGTATCTGCGAGATTATTCGGGTTGTTCTTTCTCCCAAACCGCAAAAAACGCAAAAAAAGCGGATTCCGGGTACAAAACTGACACACAGGGTTTTGATCCTACAATCTGATGCGATTTTGATTTCCGCTTTTAACCAATTGAATCCAGATGTATGAGGCCGTCATCTGTCCTCGTCGGTCCGGCAGATTTCAGCCAATGGATAGGGGCGGGGGAGCCGGCAGAGCGGAAAGGGAGGCCACGCGCAGGACTTACGGGGATTTGTCCCGTAGAGCACCCCGCCGCAGGTGTTTATCAAGTACCGCTCGCCGGCTCCCCGTCTTCCCGTTTGCCCAGCGAAACCTTCAGGAGCATATCATCAAGTGCGTTTTTGAAGGTTCGCCGCTTCTCCTTTGTCGTTTCTGGCGCCGTTGCGACGGCAGACCACAGGGGTGCTATGTCGATGTTCGCGAGGTTCTTGCTCTCGATCGGAATCGTGTCGGTTCTCTCCGCTTTCGCTAAGCCGACGCCAGCGGTAAACAGCTGTTCTGATAGCCCTCAGACCGGTGCGGCAGGCGATTGGAGTAACGCCAGGAGGCACGAAGTAAAGGCTTGGGGCGAACCTCACCACCGCGGGATTGACTTGATCACCGCGGAAGATTCGCAGCAGGTGATCAGTGGAGAAACTCACTACACACACTCTGTTCGAGGCAAGCAAACAAGCGACAAAGCGCTTGAACATGAGACCATCGAGGTCCTTGCCTGTCGCGACAACGATTGGACGCTGGTCGGCAAGACTGAAACCGACAGGGAGGGCAGATTCCAACTACATGTGCCAAAAGAAACGGCGCTCCGGGTGGGGCTGACGAAGCTCTACCTGTCGGTTGTCGGCGATCGTAGCGGTGCCGGATTCCTGGCGCTCATTGCCCCACCGAATACCGAGTTGGTGGTCTCGGATGTGGACGGAACGTTGACGGACTCAGAAAATGCCTTCCCCGATTC
>WNFC01019411.1_pt1 | contig 14005 bp, 16 predicted proteins | sample 5400541 | NCBI WGS metagenome assembly WNFC01 (sample SAMN13153342, study PRJNA577476) | soil metagenome | isolation source: 120 cm saprolite under Douglas fir tree site 2 hole 2 replicate 1 | place: USA:California | collected 2015-04-18
GGTGCATCAGCGGCTCGCCGCCGCTGATCGTAATGATCGACGTGCCCATGCCAGCCAGGATGTTCAGCCGGTTCTTCATCTCCTCCAACGGGACGGGCTTGGAAAAATCATCAAATTCGTTGCAGTATGTGCAGGCCAGGTTGCAGCGCCGGTTGGGAATAATGTGCACCAGGATGGGGTGCTTCGTGGAAACCAGGGCTTTGCCGATCATGCGCAACTCGCGCAGACGGGTGCGCGCGAAGCGTAGGCGCCTGCGGGCGCGTACGGCAGCGGAAGCCTGCACCAATTTGTTATCCCCAGCCATTTAAGAGTGAGAAGTGCCCCTCATCCAATTATACCTTAGCCTGTTACACCGCAAGCACGCCTGTCCTTGCGTACTATTGTTGGTGGCGAATCAGGTACTTACGCTCGAAATGGAGCAGAAACCTGATGGGCAGCCAGCCTACAACCAGTTCGCCCTCAAACACCACCGACCCGCGCGGCGCCCAGAGCCTGATGGTGGTTCTCAGCGTGGTGCTGGTCCTCGTCTTCTTTGCAGCAGCGGTTCCGGCGCCTATCCGGGCGGCGTGGAGCGAGTTCGCACTCAAGATGCAGTTACAGAATGAGGCGCAATCGGCTTCGCCTGCGAAACTTTCCGATCACGAAATCGAAGAGATTGCCAATCTGCCGGTGCAGCAGCAGGCGGAGCAGCTGCTGGAGCGGGCCATCAATCACTACGACGGGGCGCTCGAGTTGATCGGTAAATCCGTTGATAAATGGTTTGGACAGTTGGAGTTACAAGGCCAGCTTTCCAGCCTCCTGACAACGGCTCTAAATTCCAATGACTTGCATGTGCGCGCCGCGGCGCTCGAAATCGAGCTGGCCGGGTACAATCTGCCGAAACGCGCCGAAAGCGCGGACAACCTTATCGAACGGATCCGCCGGGAGCCTTCGGCGCGGCCTTGGGCGCTGTGGATGCTGGGGGTGCTGGGCAATCGCGGCGTGGAAACGCAAAGGGTTTTCGTCACGCTGATGGACCACCGGCATGACCCGGATGAGCAGACGCGGTATTGGGCGATTGAGGGACTTTCCATGCTCGGTACCGATGAGACCGTGCCCCCCTTGCTGGAGGCTTTCCGCAGCGATCCTTCGCCGCTGGTGCGCGAGCGCGGTGGGTGCGGATTGGCGCAATCCGGGATGCTGACGCGAGAGCAACGCAGGCGCGCCGTGCCGCAACTGCTTAAAATGACGGACGATATGACCCTGGACGACGCGACGCGCGGCTGGGTTTTCCAGGCTTTGCGAGACATCACCGGCGCCTCCATAGGAGGCCAGCCCGATGCGTGGCGTGCCTGGTGGGCGCAGCATCGCGGCTAACGCTTTCCTTAGTGCCTCCGTGCCCTCTGCTTGCCTTGAGTCCTCGAAGGGTGCTCCCAACTCTGGCCCTCTGTGTTACGTTTTGTCCCCTCCCTTATCTCCCTCATTCCTGAACCTGCTAAACTCATAATGCCCAGACGGGGAGTCCTTCATGTCGGAAGCCACAAAACCCGCGCAAACCGCCGCCACGCGCACCGAAAGCGACAGCATGGGCAAGATGAAGGTGCCGGCGGACCGATATTACGGGGCGCAGACAGCGCGGTCGCTGGTGCACTTTGCGATTGGCAAAGACACTATGCCGGCGGAGCTGATCCGGGCGTTTGGGATTTTGAAGAAGGCGGCGGCACTGGTGAACCAGGATTTGGGGAAGCTGCCGCCGGAGAAGGCGCGTCTGATTGCGCATGCTGCGGACGAAGTGATTGCCGGGAAGCTCAACGAGCATTTTCCGCTTCGGGTTTGGCAGACGGGCAGCGGCACGCAGACGAACATGAACGTCAACGAGGTGATATCGAACCGGGCGATTGAGATGGCCGGCGGGGTGATGGGCAGCAAGAAGCCGATTCATCCCAACGATGACGTGAACATGTCGCAGTCGTCGAACGACACGTTTCCTACGGCGATGTCCATTGCGGCGGCTACGGAGACGGCGCGGCGGCTGTTGCCCGCGGTGAAGAAGCTGCGCGACGTGCTGCTAGCCAAGTCGCTGGAATTTGCCGATATCGTGAAAATTGGGCGGACCCATTTGCAGGACGCTACACCGCTGACGTTTGGGCAGGAATTTTCCGGCTGGGTCAATATGCTGGACCGCGACGGCGCCCGCATCGCCGTGGCGCTGGATGGCCTCTACGACTTGGCGATTGGCGGAACCGCCGTGGGCACCGGCCTGAACGCGCATCCGGAATTTGCGGAGCGCGCGGCGCGGAAGATTGCGGAGTTGACGGGGCTGCCGTTCCGGTCCCATCCGAACAAGTTCAATGCGCTGGCGGCCCACGATGAAATCGTGTTTGCCAGCGGGGCGCTGAAGACGCTGGCGGCTTCGCTGATGAAAATTGCGAACGACATTCGCTGGCTGGCCTCCGGGCCGCGCTGCGGATTGGGCGAGCTGATTTTGCCGGAAAACGAGCCGGGGTCGTCGATCATGCCCGGGAAGGTGAACCCGACACAGTGCGAAGCGGTGACCATGGTGGCGGTGCAGGTGATGGGCAACGACACGGCGATTGGGTTTGCCGGCTCGCAGGGAAATTTCGAGCTGAACGTGTTCAAGCCGGTGATCATTTTCAACTATCTGCATTCGGTGGAGTTGCTGGCGGATGTCTGCAACAGTTTTGTCGAGCACTGCGTGCAGGGAATTGAAGTGAACTGCGAGCAAGTAGACGAGTACGTAAAGAATTCACTGATGCTGGTGACCGCGCTATCGCCAAAGATTGGCTACGACAACGCCGCCAAAGTGGCACACACGGCGCATCATGAGCACATCAGTCTGCGCGACGCCGCCGTCAAGCTCGGCTTCCTCACCGGCCAAGAATTCGATTCTCTGGTTCATCCTGAAGACATGACCCACCCATAGTTCTTCTCCATGTACTTAATTCCGAACAGCGAGAACGTAGCGACTGAATGTTGAACTCTTCTACTGCCGGGAAATGGGCCGCAGGACTTTTGTGCCTTATTCTCGCCATCTGGTGGTTCTGGTCGTATCGAATCAGCGATTATCATGGCGATGGCCACATTAGAGATTCGGGTGTCTGGACCTATCCCCGTTACAATGTCGAGCTTGGCCAGATTCCGTTGTTTGAAAACGGTGTGCACCAATTTAGACTCGCCGGTCTTCCGTCGGAGGAAATGACGCTTAAATTGATTGTTGTTGGAAAAACGGAGAAGGATACAGCAGAACTCACAGGGCTGAATACGAATATAGAGGCTACCTTGAAAGATGATCAAGGACGGGTCGCTTGCAAAGCAGCTGGCTCCCCATCTGAGCTTCACGATAACGCTTGGATTCTCACGTCCAGCGACGACCGTGCAGCCTTTTACAACCGTCGGTGCGTAGACGTCGAGGTTCGCAGGCAAAGGTCGTACACTTTGGAATTAACTTTGACTCACGTTGATTCTAGTTCGCCGAAAGCATTCCTCGTTCCTGTAATTTCTGGAGGAGGCATTGAATTGCCCTGATTTGCCCGACCGATGGGTAGAATGATCGGTCCTTGCGAGAACAGTTTTCACTTAGCTTCGTGAATGCAATAAACCTGAGCCGCTCGTGACACATTTCCTATGCGATATCCTCCGCCAACCCGACGAATTGCAGCGGACGCTCGATCATTTATCTGGGGCGGGGCGAAGTGCGCTCGATGCTGCGGTGGCGGCGGTGCGTGCGGCGCGACATGTGTACTTGACTGGGATTGGGAGCAGTTGGCATGCAGGGCTGAATGTTTCGGTGCTGTTTCAGCTTGGGGCGCGGCCGGTGTACTTGGTGGACGCGGCGGAGTTGGTGCAGTTTGCGGCGATTCCGGCGGAATCGGTGATGATCGTGATTTCGCGCAGCGGGCGCAGCGTGGAGATTGTGCAACTGCTGGCCAAGGCGCGAGCGAGCGGGGCGACTGTTATTGGGATTACGAATGCGGCGGAGGGGACGCTGGCGCGCGAGGCGCAGATTGCAATGGTGGTTCCGGTGGAGCTGGATCATGCCATTTCGGTGAATACCTATACGACTTTGACTCTGGCTGCGGGGGTTCTTGCCGCATCGGTGGTCGGATCGTTTGATGGTTCGCTTGTAGACTCGCTTTTGCAGTCCTTCGCCGCAGTTGGAGACGAGCTTGCCGCATGGCAGGAGCAAATCGAAAACTCGGCGTGGCTGGCGCCGCGCAGTACGGCGTATTTTCTGGCGCGGGGGTCGAGCCTGGGCAGCGCTTATGAGGCGCGTCTGATGTGGGAAGAGGGCGTGAAGTCGCCGGCTACGGCGATGGGCACGGGGAGCTTCCGGCACGGTCCGCAGGAAATTGTGGCCCAGAGTGTGCGCTTCGGGATGTGGATCGATGGGACGAGGATGCGCGAGCAGGATTTGGCCGTTGCGCGCGATCTGCGGAAGTTGGGGGCGCGGGTGATGTTGATTGGGCAACAGTTACCGGACGATGCGGGCGACCTGGTGTTTCAGCTTCCGGCGATTACGAGCGAGTGGCAGTTTTTGATCGACATTATTCCCGCGCAGCTTGTGGCGGAGCGGCTGGCGCGTCTTTCGGGTAGCGATCCGGATACGTTTCGGCTCTGTTCGTTTGTGGTGGAGGATGAAGGAGGGTTGCTGCCGAAAGAGAAGGGCATGTAGCGCGCGACGAAAAAGCGCCCGCCACCCTTCGAAGCTCAGGGCAAGCAGTCGGCGGCCGCTACAGGTGGCGTGACATCACGTTTGGGAGGATGCATGCGCTGGCGTAATTTACTTGTGTTTGTAGGAGTTGTTTGGGCTGTCAGGGCGTCGGCGCAGCAGGGTGGTTCGCCGGCGACGCATACGCTGAAGCCGACGCCGAAAACTATTGCCTGGGGCTACTACGACGCCAGCGCGCCGCCAGTGCTCCGAGTGAAGTCTGGCGACACCGTCGAGGTTCAGACGCTGATTACTTCGAGCCCGAAGCGGCTGGAAGGCGCGGGCGTAGCGGCGGACCAGGTGGAACAATCGCTGCGCGACATCTACGACCAGGTGAAAGACAAAGGGCCGGGCGGGCACATTCTGACCGGTCCGATTTACATCGAGGATGCGCAGCCAGGCGATGTGCTGGAGGTGCGCATTGTGTCCGTGCGGCTCGCGATTCCGTATGCATACAACGGCTTTGGGCCGGGGCGCGGATTTTTGCCCGAGGATTATCCGTATCCGAAGATGAAAATTATTCCGCTGGATGAGAAGCGCATGGTGGCACGGTTTGTGCCGGGCATCGAGATTCCCCTGCATCCATTTTTCGGCAGCATGGGCGTGGCGCCGCCGGAATCGTTGGGAAGATTCAGCAGCAACCCGCCGTGGATTCACGCGGGGAACCTGGACAACAAGGATTTGGTAGCGGGGACGACGCTGTACATTCCAGTGCACGCGGCGGGCGCACTGTTCGAGGTGGGCGACGGGCACGCCGGGCAAGGGAACGGTGAGGTGGACATCACCGCGATGGAGACTTCGTTGGTCGGCACGTTTCAATTTGTGGTGCGCAAAGACATGCACTTGCGCTGGCCGCGGGCAGAGACGCCGACGAGTTTTATCACCATGGGATTGCACGAAGATTTGAACGAGGCGACGAAGCTGGCGGTGCGCGAGATGATCGATTTTCTGATGACGGAGAAGCACCTTTCGCGAGATGACGCGTATATGCTGGCGAGCGTGGCGGCGGATTTAAGCATCACGGAATTGGTCGATGGGAATAAGGGCGTACACATGGCGATACCGAAGGCGATTTTTGTTCCGGGGGCGGCGAAGTGAAGGTCGGTGCGTGGGCGCTGTTGGCGATGATTGTCAAGTGCACGGCGATGTAGCGACGGGCGATTCGCGGCATCGACGGATTTTCGTTTCTTATGCGGGCGCAGTAGGCTTGGCATCGAGGCTAAGATAAAGATTCCGGCTGATGGCAAGGAATTCCTGATGCGCCTGCTTCACGCGACTCGCTGCGCCGCCGCCCTCCTAATCGTCTGCAGCATGCCTGCATTTGCGCGCGATAAAACCGTTTGGAGCTATGAAGGCGGGCTGTTCGTGATCACTAACGGCGCGATTGCCAACGGCCCTTGTTTCCGGCTGGCCGGACGGGTGACCTCCGGAGATTTCTTCGATCATCTCAAGCGCATCGACAAAGAGAGCGGAACAATTTTCCGGAGAGGGACGGAGACGGTCGAGAATTTTCCCGACCGGCTCACGCTGACGTTTTTGGTGCACGATCACTACGACCTGACCTGCCCTCCGCGCGGGGAAAATCCCGACGCGCCAAGATACCTGACACGCGCGATGATGAGTTCGCTGCACCTTTACCTGTATTGGAAACGCGGGGTGGAGCTGCGGCCGGTGGAAACCGTGGAGAGGACATTTTTCGCGGTGCGAGAGCTGATTCCGAAAGCGGCTGCGCAGGCGCACGGATTGCCGGAAAAGCTGGAATGGACTTACGAATACGTCGTGCCGAGCGCGGGCGTTCCGCTTACCGATAGCCTGGTGCTCATTCTTCGCGACGAAGAGAATCGCATGGTCGCGCGTGTGGCGGCCCGCCTTTGATCTATTTTTTTGCGTCGGCGTCTCGCATCGGGTGCGTTTCGTGGACAAACCGTGAAGCAGCTCATTTACATCATCCCATCGAGCTGAATTTCTGCGGCTCGATCTTGTACAGCACTCGCGTCTCACCAGGCTTTCGCCCGGGATAGACGTCCTTGCCCAGATATTTCTTGGCCAGACCGTTGATGTGCTCGTCGGCGCCCTTCTCCGTGATTTCGACGACCTTGCCGCGAATCTCCAGGTAACGGTACGGATTCTCCGGGTCCTGGATGGACAGCGAAACGCGCGGATCGCGGCGGATGTTTTTGTCCTTCACGCGGCCGCGCGCCGAATTGATGCGCACGTACTTTCCGTCGTAGTCGACCCATACTGGCGTCACTTGCGGACTCCCGTCGCCGTTCAGTGTACCCAGGTTGGCGAACGCTCTTTTCTGCAGCAGATCAGCGTATTTCTCAGGTAGATGCTCGGCCATTTCGAACCTCCGGAGGATGATGCTCCTCGATTTGTCTTCCTTCAAAACCCTGGCGCGGCCGCAAGAACGGCAAGTTTCAGATATTTGCCGCCAGCTTCAACCTATTGTCACTGATCGCTGGCGCCATCAGCCGCTTCATCAAGCCGCTACGCTCGAACCACGCACCGGTTTCCGTGCCGCGCAAGTCTTCTCGCGAAAGAGCGCGCAGATCAGCTTCGTCGTCAACGTCCATCTCCAAGCGAGCATTGCGGCGAACCAAAATCTGCGCGCCGGCGCGCTCGGCCTCGCCGCAATGTTTCGCAAAACTGCCGGAGCCGAAGTGCGACGGAAACAGCGCAGGCGGCGTGCGCAGGATGGCGTTGGTGCCGGTGCCGTCGCGGGAGGGCACAATCACCAGCGCCGGCGCGGCGCAGTCGATTGCGAGCAATTCGTCGATGTCGCTGGCTTGCACGAGCGGCACATCCAGCGGCAGGCGCAGCAATGACGTGACTCCGCATTCCGCGCAGTGCCGGGAAGCGGCGTCCACGGAAACACTTTCTGAGATTTGCTGCTCCTCGCGCAGAAGCTCCCAGCCGTTCGCTTCCGATGGCCGGAATGTAGTTTGTCACCACGAAGACTTTGTCGGCTCGCCGCACGCCGCGAACGGCGCGAATGGTGTCCGCCAGCATGGCCTGGGCAAGCCCGAAACGCTCGGCGGGATTAAGAAGCGGAGCGAGGCGCTGCTTCGCTTGGCGCAAATCTTTAATGGGCAGGAGCAAGGCGCGCATTGAGTGGCCTCAGTACGCGCCTTCGGCGTAGGAAACGTGCGCTTTTTGCACGAGATTCAACTGCGGCTGCACAGGAGCGGCCGGCTCTTCGACGTTGTCGTGTAGATGGCGAATTTTGTAGGTCGTGGTGCGCTCCGCCGGCACGCGGCCGATGGAGCGAGTCATGCGGCGGAAATCCTGAGGCGAAACGTACTCGCCGAAGGTCGCGCCCGCCGCTTTCGAAATGTTCTCTTCCATTAGCGTGCCGCTAAAATCGTTGGCGCCGGCGTTGAGGCAAGCCAGCGAGGTCTCGAAGCCGAGCTTCACCCAGGAAACCTGGATATTCTTGATTGCGCCATGCAGCAAAACGCGCGCCAGGGCGTGCACGCGCAGATGCTCTTCGCGGCGGGCGCCGGGCCGCGCGCCGCCGTGTTTGAACAGCCGCGTATTCTCATGGATGAAACCAAGCGGTACAAATTCCGTAAACCCCCCGGTGCGCTTCTGAATGGAGCGCAGCAGCAGAATGTGACGGACCCAATCCGCCGGCTCTTCCACATGGCCGTACATCATCGTGGAAGTCGAGGGAATGCCCAGCTCGTGCGCGGTGGTAACGATTTCCACCCAACGCGCGACCGGCAGTTTGTTTGGGCTCAGCTCGCGGCGCACGCGGTCGTCCAAAATTTCCGCGGCCGTTCCGGGAATGCTGCCAAGCCCTTCGTCTTTCAGCATCTGCAGATAATCACGCAGCGGCATTCCAGTCTTGTCGACGCCGTAGGAAATCTCCATGGGCGAAAACGCGTGCACGTGCATTGCGGGAATCGCGCGCTTGATAGCGCGCAGAATGTCGCGGTAGAAGAAGCCGTCGAGATCGCGCGGCAGGCCGCCTTGGATGCACACTTCGGTGGCGCCGGTGTCCCACGCTTCACGCGCTTTGCGCACGACGTCGTCCACGGAAACGGAGTAAGCATCCGGCGCGCCCGGGCCTTTGCCAAATCCGCAAAAACTGCAGCCCACGAAGCAGACGTTGGTGAAATTGATGTTGCGGTTTACAACGTAGGTGATCGCGTCGCCTACGGCTTCGTGCCGCAGGGTGTCCGCGAACAAAACCAGGGCCTCGAGATCAGCGCTGTCGCCGGTAGCGAGGAGCAGCCCTTCTTCAAAACTAAGTTCGTGCCCCGCGCGGGTGGCTTCCAAGCACTCGCGCAGTCCAACAGAGCACGACGAGAGCGCGGCCTGCAATTTCGTTTCTTGGGGGTCGGCACTCATCGGCAGCGTCCAGGCCTGAGGCATCGCGAGCCTCGGGGGGTTGGTCAATCCTGACGCCTGTATCCTATCAGAGATGAATTCACTCTATGCATTGAAAATAGGACGAGGCTCATGCGGAGCCGGGCGCTAGCTTGCGCCGTTTTGGTTCGCTACCATATGGAGCGATCATGAGCCGTGGCAATGCGATTTCTCTGCTAATCGTGGTCGCTATCGCTTTGATAACCATTGCGGCTTCTACCGTTTTGCATGATGGCTTGAGTTCGCGCGCGAAACCCACGGCGCTGGAAACCATGTTAGCCCGCAATGCCCGACACTTGGCTATTCCCGCAGGAGCCCGGAAGCTGCAGAATCCCGCCGCGCAGACGCCGGAGAATCTTCGCGACGCTCGTTTGCATTTCGCGGATCATTGCGCCATCTGCCACGCCAATGACGGCAGCGGAGACACGCTGATAGGCCGCAATCTTTATCCGAAGCCGCCGGATCTACGCCGTGAGGAAACGCAAAAGCTCGCGGACGGCGAACTTTTCTGGATCATCGAAAATGGAGTGCGCTTCACCGGCATGCCCGCGTTTGGCGGCGCGCACGGATCGGAACAGGATAGCTGGAAGCTGGTGCGCTTCATTCGCCACCTGCCGCAGCTCACCGACGAGGAGCGCATGGAGATGGAGCGCTACAACCCCAAAGGCCCGGAAGATCTCAAAGAAGAACACGAAGAGAATGACTTCCTGCAGGGCGCGCCAATGCAACAGAAGCCGGAAGGGGCGCATCCTCATTGATTATGGATACCGAGCGGGAAGTTGATTCTTGGTATCGCGGCGGCGGGAGAAAACTTATGAAGGCTCGGATGAAAACGAAACTGTATTCCCTACTTGTGGTCGCCGCGCTGATGGCGGGCGTGGCGCTGGCGCACGGTGACAAAAAGCACGTGGTGGGCACGCTGGAAAAGATCAATGCCGATTCCGTCGTGGTCAAGACAGCGGCTGGGAAGTCCGTGGAAGTGAAGCTGGCGGCTACGACGAGGTACGTTTCGCATGCCGGAAACGAAGACAAGCCCGCCAAGGTAGCAGACTTGGCGGTAGGCGACCGCGTGGTGATTCACGCCACGCCAAAGGGCGAGACCCTGGAAGCTAACGAGGTCAAATTTTCCGCGTCCACCGCGGCTGCTTCCGCGGTCAAACCAAAATCTTAGCCTTCAACGAAGTGACAGGAATGCGTCTTTAGTACCAGCCAGACCTTTTTTTCGTCGGCAAGCTCGAGCGTGCGCTCCGCGCCGGGCGTAACGTGAACGGTGAAAACGGCGCCGCAATCCACGCGGGCCACGACCAGCGTGCCGCGCCGCTGCAATGAAACGATTCTTCCTTCCAAGACATTGCGGGCGCTCAACGCTTTTGGCGGCTCCGTGGCCAGCAAAATGTCGCCGGCCCGGATCGCTACGCGGACGCGATCGCCCGGTGCCGCGTGGCCAAGAGGGACCTCGATCTCACAGGTGGTATCCGCAAGGCGCACGCGCATGACGCCGTCCGGTTCCCGCAAATCCATGACCGTGCCGCTGAGCAGATTTTCGAATCCGGCCGCTTGCGCCAGCCGGCGGCGGCGCGGTGCGTCCAGAACTTCGCGCGGCGTCCCTTCGCTGACAATTTTGCCGTGCTCCAGCGCAATGACACGCTCGCCGAGCGCGTCCACCTCTTCGCGGCTGTGCGTAACGTAGAAAATCGGAATCTTGTGGGCCGCATTCCACGCCCGCAAGTCCTCGATGATCGATGCTTTCAGTTCGGCGTCCAGACCGGTTAGCGGTTCGTCCAGCAGCAGCACCCGCGGCAAGATCACCAGCGACCGCGCCAACGCCACGCGTTGCTTTTCGCCGCCGGAGATTTCCAGAGGCTTTCGCGCCCAGAGTTTTTCCACGCGGAACATTTCCAGGATGTCGGCGACCCGCGCGCTTCGGGCCTGCTCCGGCGCATTCCGCAGACCGTAAGCAACGTTGGCTTCCACCGTCATGTGTGGAAACAACGCGAGCGACTGAAACACGTAGCCGATCTGACGGCGCTGCGGGGCCACGCTCACCTTCATTTCAGAATCAAACAATGCTTCGCCGTCGATCGTGATTCGACCGGCGTCCGGTTGCGTCAGCCCCGCGATGCAGTCCAGCAGCGTTGATTTTCCCGCGCCGGATGGACCGAACAGGATGGTGATGCCGGGAGGCACTTCCAAATCGAGATCCAGCAAAAACGATGACGCAGCATCGCCACGATGCAATTTCCGCACGCGCGCCGCTAATTTCGCCGAACTCATTTCGCGGCCCACGGGAGCCAAGCGCGGCGCCCGGCTCGTCGATTGACCCCGTAAACAGTGGAAAGCACCGCGAAAGAAATCACGAGCAGCACAAGGGCCGTGCGGTTTGCGCTCGCATAATCGAGGGATTGCACGCGATCGTAAATATCGATGGAGACGGTCCGCGTAACACCAGCCAGATTGCCGCCGACCATCAGCACAACGCCGAATTCACCCAGCGTGTGCGCGAAGCTCAGCACCAGCGCGGTAATGATTCCGGGAACGGACAAGGGCAGAATCACGCGGCGAAATGTGGGTATGCGTCCTGCACCCAATACCGCGGAGGCATCGAGCAGCTTGCGATCCACGGTCTCGAACGAAGCAATCAACGGCTGCACGGCAAATGGCAAACTGTATAGCACCGACGCGATCACCAAGCCGGCAAACGTAAACGCCAGCCCGTGCCCAAATGCCGCGTGCCACAATTTTCCCAGCGGTCCCCGCGGCCCCATGGCGAGCAACATATAAAATCCCAGCACGGTTGGCGGTAGGACAAGCGGCAGAGCCACGACTGCTTCCAACAAGAATTTCCAGCGCCATCGTGAATAGGCGAGCCAATAGGCCAGCGGCACGCCCACGACAAAAAGAATGGATGAGACACAGAGCGCCAAACGTATCGAAAGGAGAAGCGCTTCGATGTTCATTGGCTCGTGGCACCCGCTCCAGCAGAAACCGGCAGCGTGAATCCGTAATTTTCGAGAATCTTCCCGCCCGCATCACTCTTTAGGAAAGCCAGAAGAGCTCGCGCGCCTTCCTTGTCCTTGGCACTCTTCAGGATTATGGCGCCCTGCTCAATCGGCGCATGCATGTTCGCGGGAATTTCCCAACGCTTGCCGTCTCTCATCGGAGGAGAAGACGCCAGCGACAACGCGAGAATTCCTGCCTGCGCGCTGCCCGACGCCACGAATTGCGCGGCTTGTGCAATATTTTCGCCATAAACGAGTCTCCGGCGGACTTGCTCATAGATTCCGGCACTACGCAGCGCCGCAACGGCCGCCAGGCCATACGGCGCATGCTCTGGATTGGCGATGGCTATCCTCTCAACGCCGGGCTCCAACAGCGCCTTCCAGCCAAGCTTCGCTGGATCGGCGCGTCCATCAGCAGGCATCCAGATTACGATGCGCCCGACCGCATATTCGTAAAGCGTTCCCGGCTCGGCCAGGCCCGCAACTTCCAGCTTTCGCGGATACTCGATGTCCGCCGACAATAAGACGTCGAATGGCGCGCCATTCTGGATTTGCGCGAAGAAATTCCCGCTGGAGCCGTAGCTGACATTAATTCTCCTTCCTGTTTGTTTCTCGAATTGCGCGCCGAGCTCATCCAGTGCAAATTTCAGATCGGCCGCCGCGGCGACGCGAATCTCCTGAGCGTTGGCGGTTCGCAAAACCAGCAGGCAGGAGGTCAGCACCAGGCAGCGTAAAGAACATTTCACAAGATTCATCAGCTTTTGAACTGCCCGGTCGAGGCGGCGCTCATACACGCAGGATCATCACTTCCGTGGATTTGATCAGCGCCGCCGCGCGCTCACCCGTTTTCAGGCGCATTTCCTTGGCCGCATCCGCGGTGATGATCGCGGTGATTTGCTGTTCGCCGATTTTCAGCGTGACCTGCGCGAGCAGGCCGCTGTATTTCACGTCCAGCACGCGGCCAAACAACTGGTTGCGTCCGCTGATGTTGCGAAAATTGCCGCGCCGCGTCTCAATGTCCCCGCGTTCCAGCTTCTTGGGAAACAGGCGATCGATTTCACTCTCCGGAACGCGATGGTGTCCGCCCGGGGTCTTGGCGGTCTTCAGCTTCCCGCGGTAAATCCACTGCTTCAGGGTCGGATAGCTAATGCCCAGGATATTGGCCGCTTCGCGCGGCGCCAGCAGCTTTTGCAAGGCGCACCTTCCGCCCGATAGAATAGCGCACGCGGAATCGCTATTTCAATACGCTTTTGTACGCTTTAAGGTACGACCGAGCGTGAGCTAATTCCGAAGGGGTTTGCCGGTTTTTAGAGTATGCGCAATGCGCTCCTGCGTTTTCTTTTCGCCGCAGAGCGACACGAAGGCTTCACGCTCCAAATCCAGCAAATATTGCTCGCTGACCATCTGTGGCGCGGTCAGCGGTCCGCCGGACAAAATATTGGCCAGCTTGCGCGCCACGGTTGCGTCGTATTCCGAGGCATACCCGCCGCGCACCAGCAGATGAATCCCCATCTTCGCGGCGGCAAGAAATTGCTCGCCCAGCACCTTGATCTGCGTGGTCTGCGCGCCTTCCTGCCAATTCGCTGCCGGTGGTTTGTACCCGCCACGAGCTAAGGCCACTGCCACTTCCTTCGCATCCGCCACCAACCGGTCGCGATTCATGGAAATGCCGTCTTCACGGCGCAAGAAGCCAAGCTCGCGCGATTCCTCCGCGCTGCTTCCCACCTTGGCCATGGCAATGGTTTCAAAGATCGGGCGAAGCGCATGAAATAAATCCAAATCCTTTCCGCTCGCGGCGCGCTCGTTCGCGCGTATCAGCATTTCTTTGCAACCTCCGCCGCCCGGAATCAACCCGACGCCGGTCTCCACCAAACCAACGTACGCCTCCGCCGCTGCTTGAATGCGCGTCGCGTGCAAGCTGATC
>WNFC01005411.1_pt1 | contig 14002 bp, 11 predicted proteins | sample 5400541 | NCBI WGS metagenome assembly WNFC01 (sample SAMN13153342, study PRJNA577476) | soil metagenome | isolation source: 120 cm saprolite under Douglas fir tree site 2 hole 2 replicate 1 | place: USA:California | collected 2015-04-18
CGACGAAGCCGCGCGCACCTCGCGTTATCCGCCCCGGGGCGGATAGCCAGGTCTCGAGCGGCCGGCTCCCTTCGCGTCACACGGCGAGCCACGTCAAGCGATCGGCATGGCAGCACGATGGAGGCCAGTGCGCCTTCGTGAGCAAGGATGCACGCCGATGCACCGAGCGCGCCTGCCTGGAGTTCCATCAACTCCGGCCCTACGCGCTGGGAGGTCCGACTTCCACCGAGAACATCTCGCTTCGCTGCCGGCGCCACAATCAATACGAGGCCGACCTGGTCTTTGGTCCTCGCGCCAGGGGCATCGAGGGCGACTCCTGAGTTTCGCCCAGATCAATCGCTGCCCGCCGCGCGGAACGCCATCCGCTGGTCGATCGATCTATCCGTCCCGGGGCGGATAGCCGGCTCGTCTACAAAGCGTCGTCGGGCTCGCCCTTCCCCCCACCCTCCACACCCTCGTTCCGAGCCGCGGGCGCGGCCTGATGGGTGGCGTCGAAGCGATCGATTGGAGTGGTCTTCTCCGAATCCGTGGTCGCGGCGGCGGAGCCGGTGGCGGGCGGTACCCCCGGACGTTGCGGATCCGTCCCCGAGTTCACGGCGACTCCTCGATCCGGATCGGAGGTCACGGACTTGCGATCCGTCGCGGACGGCTTCTGCATGGCGACTCCTCCTACCGCTGGTCCCTCGTCCATCATCCCGCGTTATCCAGGCCGGTCAACGCCCTCTGCTATCATCGCGATCTATGAACAAGGTCGTGCGCGACGCGGCGGAGGCCGTGCGCGACATCCCGGACGGCGCCTCGATCATGGTCTCCGGCTTCGGGCTGTGCGGGATCCCCGAGAACCTGATCGCCGCCCTCCGCGCCAAAGGCAGCAAGGGCCTCACCGTCATCAGCAACAACGCGGGCACCAACGACTTCGGAATCACCTTCCTGCTCCTCAGCAAGCAGGTGAAGAAGATGATCTCGACCTACGTCGGCGAGAACAAGGTCTTCGAGAAGATGGCCCTCGCGGGGGAGATCGAGGTCGAGCTCAATCCCCAGGGGACCTTCGCCGAGCGCATGCGGGCGGGGGGCGCGGGCGTGCCCGCCTTCTTCACCCCGACGGGCTACGGCACGCTGATCGCGGAGAACAAGGAAGTGCGCTGGTTCGACGGCCGGCCCCACGTGATGGAGACGGGCCTGCGCGCGGACTACGCGCTGGTCAAGGCCTGGAAGGGCGATTCGAAAGGGAACCTGGTGTTCCGCAAGACGATGCGCAACTTCGGGCCCGTGATGGCCATGGCCGCGCGCACCACCATCGCCGAGGTCGAGGAGATCGTGCCCGCGGGCGCGCTCGATCCCGACGCCATCGTGACGCCGGGCATCTTCGTGCAGCGCCTCTTCCAGGGGAAGGGCTACGAGAAGCGCATCGAGAAGCGCACGGTGCGGGGCGGGGGCGGCGTGGAGACGGACCCCAAACGCGAGCGCATCGTGCGGCGCGCGGCCCGCGAGATGAGGGACGGGTACTACGTGAACCTCGGCATCGGCATGCCCACCCTGGCCGCGAACTACGTCCCCCCGGGCATCTCGATCGTGCTGCACTCCGAGAACGGCATGCTCGGCGTCGGTCCCTACCCGGAGGCGGGGCAGGAAGACCCCGACCTCATCAACGCGGGCAAGGAGACGGTCACGGAGCTGCCGGGCACGTCGTACTTCTCGAGCGCGGACTCGTTCGCGATGGTGCGCGGCGGGCACGTGGACCTCACGATCCTCGGCGCCCTGCAGGTGGACCGTGAAGGCAACCTCGCGAACTGGATGATCCCCGGCAAGATGGTCAAGGGCATGGGGGGAGCGATGGACCTCGTGTCCGGCGCCCGGCGCGTCGTGGTGACCATGGAGCACACGGCCAAGGACGGCACGCCCAAGATCCTCGAGCACTGCTCGCTGCCCCTGACCGGCCGCAAGTGCGTCAACGTGATCGTGACGGACATGGCCGTCATCGAGGTCGTGCCCGAGGGTCTGCTCTTGAAGGAGATCGCGCCGGACACGACGGTGGACGCGGTGCGCAAGGCGACGGGCACGGAGCTGAAGGTCGCGCCCGACGTCGGGACGATGCAGGGATAGCGTGCCCGAGCCCCTCTCCGCCGACGAGCGGCGCCGGATGCGGATCGTCTCCGCCGGGATGCTCGTGGGCGTCCTGGTCATCCTCGGAGTCGCGCTGTGCGCGCGCGAGATGATGAAGCCGGCGGGCGTGCCGTTCGTGTCCTGGTTCGCGGTCGGGTTCGCGCTCGTCGCTCCCCTCCTCGCCGCCACCGTGGACCGGGCGCAGCCGGATCGGACGAGCGCTGCGCCGGGCGCTCCCTCCGCCGTCGTCGTCCGTCATCTCGTCGCCAACGCCACCCTGGAAGCGGCCGGTCTCCTGTGCGGCGTGGCCCTCCTCATCGGCTCGAACGTCCTGCCGCTCGCCGCCGCGCTCGTGCCGATCGGTGCCATGGTCCTGAGGTTTCCCCGCGCCTCCGCCCGCTCCTGAGCCGCGGCCGCGCGCGCGGCCGGCGGCCTCGTGGCGGGCAGAGGCGGTGGTGGCCGTGCTCGCGCTGGGCATTCTCGCGGCCAAGGTGTGCGTGGATGCGGGCGGGCCGCGCGCCCTGCTGACGGTGATGCAAGTGGCCACGATCGGCGTCCTCGCCTTCCTGGCCGCCGATCCGCGGGGGCGCCGGGGGCTGGACGCGCCCCGCGCGGTCCTCCTGTCGCTGGCCATCCTGCTCGTGCCCACCGTCTACGGAGAGGTGGGGGGGGACGGATGGCAGGCCTTCGTGGTCGTGCGCTCGGCCCTGCTCGATCGCGACCTGGACCTCGCGAACGACTACGCAGGGCTGCACGCGCCCGTCGCGCTGACGCCCGGCGGCCGCGCCACCAGCCATCTCCCGATCGGGCTCGCGCTCGTGTGGACGCCCCCGTTCCTCCTCGCGCACGTGGGCACGTGGATGGCCGCCGCCCTCGGCGCGAACGTTTCCGCGGACGGGTTCGCGGTGCCCTACCGCGCGGCGGTGACGGCGGGCACGTACGCGTACGGGGTGATCGCGCTCCTCCTCCTCGAAGGAGAGCTCCGGCGGCGGGCCGGGGCCGCGGTCGCGCTGCTCGCCGTGCTCGCGATCTGGCTGGCCACGCCGCTGCACTTCTACATGACCGCCAATCCGGCCATGGCGCACGGCGCGTCCGTTTTCGTGGCCACCGCGTTCGTCGTGGCCTGGCTGCGCCTGCGCGATCAGGAGGCCGCGTCCGCGCGCGCGTGGGCGCTCCTCGGCCTGCTCGGCGGCCTGACGACGCTGGTGAGGCTCCAGGACGCGGTCCTGCTCGCGCTGCCCGCGGCGGATCTTCTCTGGCGGCGGCCCTCCCGCTGGGGCGCGCGCCTCGTGCGCTACCTGGCCGCCGCGGCCGTGCTCGGCTTCGTTCAAATCGCGGTCTGGCTGCGGCTCTACGGCGGCGATTTCCTGTCCACCGTCCTCGCCGTGAACCTCGTGGGCGGCATCCGGCCCCAGGTGATGGGCGTGCTGCTCTCGGCGCGTCACGGCCTGTTCTACTGGACGCCGCTCTACGTCGCCTGCGTGCTTGGTTGGGCGCTCCTGGCGCGGCGCGACCGGCGGCTGGCCGTGCTGCTCGCGGCGGGCTTCGCGGGCTCCGTGCTCGTCAACGCCTCGATGCAGGACTGGTGGGGCGCGGAGGCGTTCGGCCAGAGGCGGCTGCTCGGGCTCACGCCGCTCTTCGCGCTCGGCCTCGGGGAGGTCCTGGCCGCGCTCTCCGCGCGCGGACGCGCCCTGGCCGCCGCCGGTCTGGCCGTGCTCGCGCTGTGGACGTTGTCCTTCGAAGGGATCTACAACAGCGCCGCCGTCGCTCCGCGCGACCAGGCCATCACCTACGACCGGCTCGCCGTCGCCCAGGTCGACTCGCTGCGGAGGCGTATCGTGGCCCTGCACGGCCGGCTGCCGCCCGCGCTCTGGGTCTTCGCCTACGACCGGCTCGGCGGGACGTGGGCCGACGAGGGGGAGCGTTCTCTGGGCGGTCGAATCGATCTCGGGAGCGAGCCCGCGGACATGCCGTTTCTCGTCGGGCGCGGCTGGTATGACCCGGAGAGGGAGGGCGACATCACCTTCCGGCGTTCGCGTGGGCCCGGCTCCTGGGTGCGAGTGCCGATCCGCCGGACGGGGGACGACGAGGCGGTCGTGCGCCTGCGTCCGGAGCTTCCCGAGGTCCCCCTCCGCATCACGTTCGAGGTCAACCGCGAGCCCGTGGGCAGCGCGGACGTCGGAGCGGGCTGGTCCGAGTATCGGTTCGCCGTGCCCGCACGCCTCCTGCGCCGGGGACTGAACGACCTCGGGATCGTCTACTCCACGACCCCGCGGCAGGCGCGGCCCGAGGTCGCCTCGCGCAACGCCGCGGTGGCCGTCGACTGGATCGCGCTCCGGCCCGTCCGGCCATGACCTTCGGGACGTGGTCGCCCCGCGGGTCGCGCGGGTTACGCTTGGGACCTTGAGGCTCCTCGTCGTCGAAGACGATCCCGCCATCGCGTCGTTCCTGGTCAAGGGCCTGAAGGAAGCAGGCTTCGCCGTGGACCAGGCGGGCAACGGCGGAGCGGCCCTGGAGATGGCCAGCCGCGAGAGCTACGACCTCGCCATCATCGATCTCATGCTGCCCGGCCTGGACGGCCTCGCCCTCATCGAGGAGCTGCGGCGCCGTCGCCTCACCGTGCCCGTCATCATCCTCAGCGCCAAGCGATCGGTGGACGACCGCGTGCGCGGCCTGCAGGCGGGCGGCGACGACTACCTCACCAAGCCCTTCGCGTTCGACGAGCTGCTGGCGCGCGTCCAGGCCCTCATTCGCCGCTCGACGGGCACGGTCGAGCCCACCCGCCTCGTGGTCGGCGACCTCGTCCTCGACCTCGTCTCGCGCAAGGTGGAGCGCGGCGGGCGGGTGCTGGACCTGCGGCCGCGCGAGTACGCGCTGCTCGAGTACCTCATGCGCAACGCCGGCCGGGTCGTGTCCAAGGCCATGATCCTCTCCCACGTCTTCGACTACAGCTTCGACCCGCGCACGAACGTGGTGGACGTGCTCGTGCACCGCCTGCGCGAGAAGGTGGACAAGGGCTTCGCCACCCCGATGATCCACACCGTGCGCGGCATGGGATATGTCCTCCGCCCGGCGTGAGAAGCTGCCGGGGGCGCTGAGCCTCCGGCTGGGACTCTGGTACGCGGCGCTGTTCGGAGGCGGCGCCCTCGCCCTCATCGCGACCACCTACGCCCTGCTCTCCTTCTCCCTCCAGCAGCGGGATCGGGACGTCGTGCGCGCGACCCTCGCCCGTTACGCCTCGGCCTACGAGCGCGGAGGTCTCGGCCTGCTCGAGCGCGTGATCGAGGCGGAGCGTGCAGGTGGACGCTACGAGCCGCTCTTCGTGCGCGTGCTGGGCGGCGGCGCGCAGGCCGTTTATTTCAGCATGCCCGACGGGTGGACCGACTTCGACGTGGCGCGCTTGCGGCCCCACGACGACGGGTGGGCCCAGCTGTCCAGCGGGAGCGGAGGCACGGAGCTGGAAGTGCTTTCGGCGCCACTGCCGGACGGCGCGCTGTTCCAGGTGGGCAAGAGCACCGAGCCCCGCGCCGAGCTCCTGGCCCGCGTACGGCGGTCGCTGCTCGTCGCCTTCGTCCTCATCGGCCTGATCGCCGCCGGCGGAGGATACGTCCTGACCCGCTCCGCCCTGCAGCCCCTGCGCGACCTCGGCCGCACCGTCCGCGACATCCTGGAGACGGGAAGGCTCGGGGCGCGCGTGCCCGTCCGCGACACCGCCGACCCCCTGGACGAGCTGGGGGCGCAGGTCAACGCGCTTCTCGACCGCATCGAGGGCCTGATCGCGGCCATGCGCGGCTCGCTCGACAACGTCGCGCACGACCTGCGCACGCCGATGATGCGGCTCCGTGCCGCGGCCGAGGCCGGCCTGCGTACGGGGCCGGACGCGCGCGATCCGCGCGAGGCGCTGGCGGACTGCCTCGAGGAGGCGGAGCGCGTGGCCGCGATGCTCGACACCCTGATGGACATCTCGGAGGCGGAGGTCGGCGCCATGCGGCTCTCGCGCGAACGCCTCGAGCTGGCGGAGGTGGTCCGCGACGCCGTCACCCTGTATTCCGACGTGGCGGAAGACAAGCACATCGCGGTGCAGAGCCGCTGCGCGCCCGGCGTGTGCGTCTCCGCCGACCGCAACCGCATGCGCCAGGTCGTGGCCAACCTCCTCGACAACGCGATCAAGTACACGCCCCCGGGCGGCCGGGTCGAGGTGCAGACGGCGCTCGACGGAGCGGAGGCCGTCCTCACCGTGACCGACACCGGCGCCGGCATCCCGTCGGGCGAGCTGCCGCGCATCTGGGAGCGCCTCTACCGGGGCGATGCCAGCCGGTCCGAGCGCGGCCTGGGACTCGGCCTCAGCCTCGTCAAGGCGATCGTGGAGGCCCACGGCGGCCGCGTGGAGGCCACCTCGGCGCCCGGCCAGGGATCCACGTTCGTGGTCCGCCTGCCCGCCTGCTGAGCCGCATTACACACGTGTCATGCGCGCGAAAGCGCGTGGTCATGGCCGGTCTCGTACTCTCTATAGGCCGGTGTCATCTCCGGCACGAAAGGACATATCCAAAGATGCAATGGCAAGTTCGTGACCGGGCCACCGCGCCGCGCCCACGGCGGCTGACCGGAATCCTGATGGTGGGCGCGCTGATCGCGGGCTCGGCCGCGGCGGGCAGCCTGGCCACGAGCCATGCCCCGGCCCCGGTCGTGTTCGCAGCCCCTGCCTCCGCCGCACCCCTGGCGCACGCGGAAGGCTCCTACGCCGACGTCGTGGCCAAGGTGGCCCCGGCGGTGGTGACCGTCCGCTCGCAGCGCGTGCTGAAGGTGGCGGACGAGAGCCCGTTCGGTGGGCAGGACCCCTTCGAGGAGTTCTTCGGCCGGCAGTTCCCCGGGCGGCGACCACAGGCACCCCAGCAGCCGCGGCGTGAAGGTGCACTCGGCTCCGGCGTCGTCGTCACCGGCGACGGCTACATCCTGACCAACAACCACGTCGTCGAAGGCTCGCGCGAGGTCGAGGTCGAGCTGACCGACGGCCGGACGTTCAAGGCCACCGTGGTCGGCGCGGACGCTCCCAGCGATCTCGCCGTGCTGAAGGTGGCCGCGAAGTCGCTCCAGACCCTGCCCCTCGGCGACTCGGATCGCGTGCGCGTCGGCGACGTGGCGCTCGCGGTCGGCAACCCGCTCGGCGTGGGCCAGACCGTGACCATGGGCATCGTCAGCGCCAAGGGGCGCGCGACCGGGTCTGGTGACGGCAGCTACGAGGACTTCCTCCAGACCGACGCGCCCATCAACCAGGGCAACTCCGGGGGCGCGCTCGTCAACACGCGCGGCGAGCTGATCGGCATCAACTCGCAGATCCTCTCGACCTCGGGCGGCAACATCGGAATCGGCTTCGCCATCCCGTCCAACATGGCGAAGAACGTCATGGACCAGCTCGTGAGCGGCGGGACCGTCCATCGCGGCATGCTGGGCGTGACCGTCCAGGGCATCAACTCCGACATCGCGGGCAGCCTGGGGCTGTCCGAGGTGAAGGGCGCGCTGGTGAGCGCGGTCTCCGAGGGCAGCCCCGCCGAGAAGGCGGGCGTGAAGCGCGGTGACGTCATCACCGCGATCGACGGCCAGGTGGTCAAGGACAGCAACTCGCTCCGCAACTCGGTGTCCCGCCTCCAGCCGGGCAGCACAGTGAGCCTGACCCTCTGGCGGGCTGGCCAGGAGAAGGGGGTGAGCGTGCGTCTCGCGGAGATGCCGCGCACGGCCAAGGACGACTCGTCCGCTCCCGCCGAGCGGGGCACGCCGGGCGCTCTGGGCCTCGCTCTCCAGAAGGGTGACTCCGGCCTCGAGGTCACGGGCGTCGATCCCTCCGGCCCGGCCGCGGACGCGGGCATCCGCGTCGGCGACGTGCTGGAGGAGATCAACGGCACGCCGGTGCGCTCGTCCTCGGACGTCCACGCCGCCCTCGGCAAGTCCAAGGGCAAGCCGGCCCTGGTCCTCGTGCGTCGCGGCGACCAGACGCTGTACGTGGCGGTTCCGGAGCGCGCGGCCTGAGCGTTCGCGTCACCTCGGTTCGCAGGGAAGGGGGCCCGCAAGGGCCCCTTTTTCTTCCGGTGGCGCCCCACTCGGCTCGTCGTCGTCACTGCGAAGCTCGCGCCGTAGGACGGTCTGGCGAAGGTTTCACTGTACTTGATTTGCGTACGATTGTTTGCCCCGCTAAGAGGCGCGGGACCACCGCGACCGTCCCGCACCATCAAGCGCGTCTTCTGAGGGCCCAGCGGGCGATTTCGGCGGTGATGCGGGGATCTTGGAGCGACGTCCTGACGAGACGACTATCGTACTCAATTTGAGTACAGTCATTCCTCGGGATTCACCCCGACCCGCAGGACCGCCACCGACACCGGCGCGAGCGGGCTCTTTCGGCCCCTCGCGAGGGCGAGGGCGAACTGAGCCGTCCCATGGTTGAATCGGAGAGGAAGGGCGGGCCCCCGGGCCCGCGCGTTCCGCACGGGGAGAAGCGATGCTGGGCAAGAAGAAAAGGCGGGGCCCTGGCGGCACCGAGCGGCGCAAGCAGGTGGGCTCGCGCGCGGGGGGCGAGGACGAGCAGGCGAAGATCGACGAGGCCATCCTGGAATCGTTCCCCGCGAGCGATCCTCCAGCCTGGACCCTCGGACACGACCGCCTGGTGAAGCCGGACCGCCGCAAGAAGTAGCGCGGTCTAGCCGCGCGGCGCGGCCGCGTCCTCCGCGCGCGCCGTGCGCGCCAGCCACCATCCCGTGAGCGCCACCCAGGCCGCCAGCGGCAGGAGCGTCGGCAGCCGCTCGAGCTCCACCAGGTGGCCGAGGTTCCAGGCCGCGCGCACGCCGCTCGCCCCCTCGCCGTCGATCGCGTGGTTGCTGCGCGCCACGCGCCCGTGCCAGAAGGACGGGATGACGAATTGCGTGAACGGGCGCTCGATGGTGAGGGGCACGTCGGGGCGGACGGCGGTGCCCATCAGCATCAAGGCGATGGACAGGACCACGGCCGCGCCAAAGGTCCACGCGGCCGCGCGTCTGGGCACGGATCCGGCGGGCCAGGCGAGCAGGAGCCCCATGGCGCCGATGGCCAGGAACGGAATCGCGGGGATCAGGTAGCGCGGCCCCATGGCCCAGCCGCCGTGCCAATCCACGAGCCCCGCATTGAGCAGCAGGTAGGCGAGCACGATTGCGCCGCACGTGATCGCTTCCGAGCGGAAGCCGCGGCGGGCGAGCACGACCAGGCCCGGGAGACCGGCCACCAGCCAGGGCGATCCGTAGAACAGGCCGCGATAGGGCCCCACGAGCAGCGCCCCGATCACGCGCGGGTCCGGCGCCCCGATCCCCATGAACCAGCCCATGCGCCGATGCTCCTGGAGCACGAACTCGTAAGGCAGCGCGAGGGGATGTCCGAAGGCCGCCGCGTGATACGCGCCGAGGGCGATGGCGGCGGGGACGCCACCTGCGATCAGCCAGGCCGTGCCGCGCGCGCCGACCTTCGCGAGGGCGTAGCCCAGGACCGCGAGCACGAGGATCACGGACGTGTAGTCCACACAGACGGCGACGCCGAGCAGCAGGCCGGCCAGGACGGGCGCGCGGCCCCGCCAGACCAGGGCGAACGCGGACAGACCGAGGGCCGCCGAGAGCTGGTGTCCGTAGAAGATCGTCGAGTAGGGAAGCGCAAGGGTGCCCAGCGCGTAGGCGATGGTGAGCGCGGCGGACCATCCCGCGGAGAGGCCCATCGCTCGTCCCAGCGCGAAGAGCTGCAGCGCGGCCAGCGCCGACGGCAGCGCCACCGCGAAGAGGGTCGCCAGATAGGAGCCCGCGACGATCGCCCCCGGCCGCACGGCGTGGACGACGGCGTAGGCAGGCACGGCCAGCACGGACAGCCCCGGCGCCTTGTCCGTGAACCAGTGCCCCTCGCGCTGGGCCTTGTCGCCGGTGTTCTCCTGGAAGGCGTCGATCGAGAGCGTGCCCTGCTCGACGATCGCGCGCGTCAGGTCGAAGCGCGAGTTCTGGTTCCAGCCGCCCGCCTGGTAGAAGTAGGCGTAGGCGCCGAAGACGAGCGCGAACAGCGGGAAAGCGGCGCGGCGGCGGAGCACGGACGGGCACCGTACCCACGCCGCCGCACGACGTCAAGGTCGAGGACTAGCGATCGTCGCGATCGTCGTCCCCATCCGCCCGTCGGCCGCGCGGGCGCCGCTCCTCCCTGGGGGGAGCCGGCGGGGGCGTGCTCGTCTCTCCGGGCGCGAGCTTCTCGAGCGACTGCTTCAGCTTCATCGTCGAGCCTTCGCCGATGTAGACCCGCTCCGTCAGGGTGCGATAGCCGGGCAGGTAGAGCGTGATCTCGTGCGGGCCCGGCCGCACGTTGAGGCGCTGGAACATGCCGTCGAAGTCGTCCACGCGGCCGGCGCGATAGCCGTCGACGTAGACCTCCGCTTCCTTCGGCGTCACCTGGATGCGCGCGGAGCCGCTCGTATCGTACGAGCGCCCGTAGCCGTATGGGCCGTACGGGCCGTACGCGGCATAGGGATACCCACCCCAGCCGTAGCCGTAGCCAAAGCCGAAGGGGCTGTAGAACGGGCTGAAGTAGAACGGATCGTAGAAGCCGCCAACCACGACTCTGCCCCGAAAGCGGCCTCGGGGCTGGGCGTCGGCGGTGGACGGCGTGAGGACGGCGAGGCCAGCTACGGCCACGAGGGACGCAACGGCCAGCGCCTTTCGATGTGCCACGCGGAAACCTCCTTGGTCCATGCGTCAATGAAGGCAGCAACGCCCGTGCCATGGGGCCGATCGACGCGCAACCCGTGTGTGCTCCGCGTCATTGCCTGGGCTCTTCACGATCGGTGACGTCGGACGGCCGTCTCCTCGCGACGACAACCGCGTCCGTGGCGTTGGACAGCCGTCGCGGCCGACGACCCAGGGACGGGCTTATCATCGAGCACCTATGAAGCTCCTCTTCGCCGCCGCCGTCCTCCTCTCGCTCTCCGCGGCCGCGGCCGACCCGACGTTCACCGTCGGCACCGCGCGCGCGGGGCGCGGCCACACCGCGACCGGATTCATCGAGGTCCCGGCGGGCGTGGACGCCGCCACCAGCATCCCCGTCGCGGTCGTGCACGGCGCGCGTCCGGGGCCGGTCCTCGCCATCGTCTCCGGCGCGCACGGCACCGAGTACGCGTCGATCATCGCGGTCGAGAAGCTGATCCGCGACCTCGACGCCGGGCAGATCGCCGGCACCGTGATCCTGGTGCCGCTGGTCAACCGCGCGTCCTTCGACCAGAAGGTCGTCCACGTCAACCCGGTGGACGGCAAGAGCATGAACCGCTTCTATCCCGGCCGGGCCGACGGCACCCAGACCGAGCGCGCCTCGTACCTCATCACGCAGCAGGTCGTGGAGCGGAGCGATCACCTGATCGACCTGCACGGCGGCGACCTCGACGAGAGCCTCCGGCCCTACAGCTATTGGACGAAGACGGGCCACGCGGACCAGGATCGGATCTCGCGCGACATGGTGCTGGCCTTCGGCCTCGACCACATCATCGTGTCCACGGACCGCCCGACGGATCCCGCCGCCTCGCGCTATCTCGAGAACACGGCGACCACGCGCGGCAAGCCGTCGATCACCGCGGAGGCGGGCCACGCGGGCACGGTCGAGGCCGAGGACGTCGACGCGCTGGTGCGCGGCTCGCTGGGCGTCATGCGCTACCTGAAGATGCTGCCCGGCGCGCCGGACGGCGTGCGCAAGCCGGTCTGGATCACGAGCGTGGCCACGGTCAACAGCGACCAGCCGGGCGTGTTCTATCCGCTGGTCAAGCGCGGGGCCACGGTGGCCAAGGACGCGCCTCTCGGGTACGTCACCGATTTCTTCGGCCAGAAGATCTTCGAGGCCCGGGCGCCGGTGGCGGGGGAGGTGCTCTACATCTGCAGCGTGCCGAGCATGACCAAGGGCGGCACCATCGCGAACATCGGGGTGATCGAGTGAGGTTGCGCCACCTCGTCCTGGCCGCCGCCGCCCTGCCGGCCGCGCTCGTCCTCGGCCCGGCCGGCCGGGCCGCCGATCCCCGGCCGCCGGACACCCGGGCCACGGAGACCGCGGACACGCTGCACGGCGTGACCGTCCTCGATCCCTACCGGTGGCTGGAGGACCAGGCCGCGCCCGAGACGCGGGCCTGGATCGATTCCGAGAACGCGTACACGGAGGCCGTCATCGGCCGTCTTCCGGGCAAGGAGCGGATCGAGCGCCGTCTCAACGAGCTCATCAAGGTCGACGTCGTCAGCGTGCCCTTCGTGCGCGGCAGCCGCTTCTTCTACAGCAAGCGGGCCCCGGACCAGGAGCAGGCGATCCTCTACGTCCGGAAGGGGGAGGGAGCGGCGGAGGTCCTCGTCGACCCGCACGGGCTGAGCGCGGAGCATGCGATCTCGGCCAACTTCCAGGACGTCTCGCCCGACGGTCGTCTCCTGGCCTACGGCGTGCGGCAGGGAGGCCAGGACGAGGTCGAAGTGCGTCTCATGGAGGTGGATTCGCGGCGGGAGGTGGAGTCGCTGCCCAAGGCGCGCTACTCGGGCATCGCCATCGCCGCGGACAAGGCGATCGTCTACTACTCGCGCCTCACTCCGGAAGGCCCGCGCGTCTATCGCCATCGTATCGGCTCCGCGCAGGCGGACGAGGAGCTGTTCGGCAAGGGCTACGGCCCCGAGAAGATCATCGGCGTCGACCTCTCCGGCGACGGCCGCTATCTCCTCGTGACCGTCCTCCACGGCTCGGCCGCCCTCAAGACCGAGCTCTACGCGCAGGACCTGGCCAAGGGCACGCCCCTGCGGCCCATCGTCAACGACCTCGACGCCGTCTTCACGGGAACGATCGGCGGGGACACCCTCTTCCTCAAGACGAACTGGAACGCGCCGAACTCGCGCGTGATGGCGGTCGACCTGCGCGACCCCGCGCGCGAGCGGTGGCGCGAGGTCGTTCCCGAGGGCAAGTCGGTCATCAGCGCGCTGAATATCGCGGGCGGCCAGCTCTTCGTGAGCCGCCTCCAGGACGTGCAGCCGAAGGTCCAGGCCTACACGCCGGCGGGAACGCTCGTGCGCGACGTGCCCCTGCCGGGCATCGGCTCCGCGGGCGCGATCTCGGGCGACTGGGGTTTCGGCGAGGCCTTCTTCTCGTTCTCGTCCTTCGCGCAGCCCCAGACCATCTATCGCTATCGCGTCGCCACCGGAGCCGCCGACGTGTGGGCGCGCGCCGACGTGCCCGTGCAGAGCGAAGCGGTCGAGGTGCGCCAGGTCTTCTACACCTCGAAGGACGGGACGCGCGTGCCGATGTTCGTGGCCCATCGCAAGGGGCTGGCCCTGGACGGCAAGCGTCCGACCCTGCTCACCGCCTACGGCGGATTCAACCAGGCGCAATTGCCGGCCTTCTCCGCGCGGGCCGCGTTCTGGATCGAGAACGGCGGCGTCTACGCCCTGGCCAACCTCCGGGGCGGAGGCGAGTACGGCGAGGCCTGGCACCACGCGGGCATGCTCGAGAAGAAGCAGAACGTCTTCGACGACTTCATCGCCGCCGCGGAGTGGCTGGTCGCGAACAAGTACGCCTCGCGCGACACCCTGGCCATCTCGGGGGGATCGAACGGCGGCCTGCTCGTGGGCGCGGCCATGACCCAGCGCCCGGAGCTGTTCCGGGCCGTGGTGTGCAGCTATCCGCTCCTCGACATGCTGCGCTATCACCGGTTCTTCGTCGCCCGCTACTGGGTCCCCGAGTACGGCTCCGCGGACGACCCCGCGCAGTTCCCGGTGCTGCGCGCGTACTCGCCGTACCACAATGTGCGAAAGGGCGTGCAGTATCCCGCCGTCCTCTTCATCAGCGGCGACGGTGATACGCGCGTCGCGCCCCTGCACGCGCGCAAGATGGCGGCGCTGAT
>WNFC01026387.1_pt1 | contig 14002 bp, 13 predicted proteins | sample 5400541 | NCBI WGS metagenome assembly WNFC01 (sample SAMN13153342, study PRJNA577476) | soil metagenome | isolation source: 120 cm saprolite under Douglas fir tree site 2 hole 2 replicate 1 | place: USA:California | collected 2015-04-18
CGGGCGGCGTCCGAAAGTGCGGTGAGATAGGCCGGACGATCGACGACGTGGACGCGGTCGAACAGACCGTGCCCCAGCAGCCGCGATACGGGCGCTCCCAGCATCGTTTCCGCCGCGGGCGAAATGAATTGCACCGCGCCGTTGCGGCGATGGCGCGAAATCACGTCGCTCATGTTTCGCGCCAGCAGACGATAGCGATCCTCCTCGACGTAGAGCAGCGCAACGCTGGTGCGCGCGAGCGACTCGGCGCCAAAGGCAAGCCCGGCCGCATAGAGCGTCGCCGATGCGACACCGAATGCCATGAATATACTGCGCGACACCGTGTTCACCTCCGGTGTCGGCAACATGCCGAAATATCCGAGCGCGATCAGCATGGCAGCGCATGTCAGCGCCAGCGCGGATGCCAACGCGACCACGCGGCGCGATGCCGAGAGCGCGGCTTCGAGCGGAACAACGACAAGCCAGATCGCGGCAAATGATTCGATGCCGCCGGTGGTCATTGCCACCGTCATGACCAGACCCGCCAGCGCCAGCGACGACAGCACGTGCGCGCCTTCGTAGCGGCCGGTACGCGACAAGAACCACGACAGCAGAATGGGGGCGATCAGCCAGGCGAATGCCGCGGCCTCAAGGGCGGTGGGCGCGCCGCGCATCGCAAGATAGGCCGGAAACGCCGCGAAAGCAGCCAGGCTTCCGAGCAGTCGCGGCGCCATGAAGGCGCGATGGCGCGCGCGCGTCAACGCATCATACTGCGCCGACGAATGCAGCAGCGTATCGAGGCAATCGCGAATGTTACTCAAAATTGTCACAGCTCTCGCGCTGCGGCTTGTTCGTCAAAAATGACGCGCCGGAACGCCCCCTTATCGTTACCGCACCGTGTCAGAGTGAAATTAAGCGAACGCTAAGGCCCGCAATTCCGCCGTCAAAGACCGTGTCTTAGCGGGGTTTCGCCCGCCGGGAGACGGTTCATTCGGTGCAGATGGTGAACGTCCGGTTTCCAGAACGCGTCGGGTATGGTTTCGAAATGGTGGATGCGGCGGACCTATCGGTTCCATTACGGGAAGCCGTCATCAATCGAAAATTTACACCGAATCGAATGAATCGGATTTTCTGCAAGTTTTCGCCGGTTTGGCCTCAATGCGAACACTTACGATTTATCGACGGCTGCTAGTCAAAGACTAACTGCGGAATCAACCGCAGCACGATCGAAATGGATGACCGGGGTCGCGAGATGTTTTTTCTGCTTCGCATGGCATTTTGGCTCGGGCTGGTGCTCGTGCTGGTGCCCCTTGAGAAGACACCTGAATCGGAAAAGTCACCGCAGGTGGGGGCGTCGGAAGCCGTGTCCGCGGCGACCGCGGCGGTGTCGGACATGAGTCAATTCTGCAAGCGGCAGCCGGCGGCGTGCGAAGTTGGCGGCCAGGCCGCGACCGCGATCGGGCAGCGCGCCCAGGCAGGCGCGCGCAAACTATATCAAATCATCACCGACAAGCGCGCGTCTGATCACACCAGCTCGATTGGCGGGAGCGAGAATGCGAATGCTTCGCTCGCAGAAACAGCGTCGCGCGACACGTTGACGCCGGATGATCTGCAGGCGGATTGGCGCGGCGTGCCCTAACGGCAAATCAGGCCCCGGAACCATGTCGATTGTGATCCGGCGATATCGCTTTCGGTCTCCCGAGATCCTATATATGGCTGTGGGATTGAGCGCGGGACATGATGAAGATCGACGAAATCAGGGATAATTTTGAGCTGTTGGACGATTGGGATGACCGCTATCGGTATGTCATCGAACTCGGCCGCACCCTGGCTCCGATGTCCGAAGCCGAGCATTCCCCGACCAACAAGGTGCAAGGCTGCGCCAGCCAGGTTTGGCTCTCCAAGCAGATCGACCGCGGCAACGGCGACGAACCAGTGCTGAATTATCTCGGCGACAGCGACGCGCATATCGTGCGCGGACTGATCGCAATCCTGCTGACACTTTATTCCGGCCATAGGCCGCAAGAGATTCTTGCCACCGACGCCATCGCGCTATTCGACGAATTCGGATTTCGCGAGCACCTGACGCCGCAACGCTCCAACGGCCTGCGCGCCATGGTCGAGCGCATTCGCTCCGACGCGCGCGAAGCGGTTGCCGCGGCCTCCTGAAAGTTCACTCTTACCGTTGAGAGAATTCGCGCCGCCGGGCCGGCCATACGCCTTGCGCGGCCAAAGCTATTTCCGCCGCCGCCGTTGTTGGCCAAGCCCCATTTTTTTGGCGAGTTGGGAACGCGCCACCGCATAATTCGGCGCGACCATCGGATAATCCGCCGGCAGGCCCCATTTGTCCCGGTATTGTTCCGGCGTCATGCTGTATTGCGTGCGCAGATGGCGCTTCAGGGATTTGAAGCGCTTGCCGTCCTCAAGACAAACCAGATAGTCCGGAGTCATCGATTTCTTCACGGAAACCGCGGGTTTGGCGGGCTCGAGAGGCGCTTCGACCCGGCCTGTCGAGACCCGCAGCAGGGTCGCGTGAATTTGGCTGATCAGGGCCGGGATTTCGGAAGCCGGCGTCGGATTATTGCTGAGATAGGCCGACACGATGCTCGCAGTCAGGTCGATGAAATTCTTGCCGGCAGCGTCGGTCATGGCCTGAACCTTCCATAGATCGTAATCACGCGCGGAACTTGTGGATCGGAAAGTATCCGGCGCGAACCAATACGCTTTCGGAACCTTCCACTACTGTCGAATATTGCTGCTGACGTGACAAGAACAACGGCACTCTATTTTTCGAGGCAGATTCGCCGGAAGTACACCTCGTCATGAACGCTGGTCGAGATGCGCGCGCAGTTCATCGATGGACGCGAATCGCATCAAGCCTTCGGGCAATTGCGCCTCGATCGAGCCGTCGGAATACAACGAATAGGCCATTCCATCGACGACACCTGATTTGAGAATCGTCACCGGCGGCTGGTCTTGCGGCGCCGGCGGGTTACGATCTGCCGCAGCCGCCCCGGCGTTTGCCTCGGTAAACGCCGGTGGCGTCCGACCGCGACGGCGCGGCGCTGGGGCATCGCCCCTCAAACGTTCCGGTTTTGGCCAGGCATCGTCGAACGATGGCGGCGGAAGCTCGCTTGATTCGGCAGGCGGCTCTGGACCAAGATCAGGCCCGGAAGGATCGCCCATTCGCCCCTGAGCACGCTCGCGCTCTTTCCGCGATGATGAGGAAAACAGCAGATTACGCCGCGGCTTGGCGGCTGGCGCGGCCTCCACCGGCTCCGGCGCGGACGGCCCGCGATCACGCGCCGCGGCCTCCTGCCATGGTGCGGTGGACGGCGCCGGCAACTCTGCATGGTCTACTTCTTCCACGGACGGCAGGTCGCGGCTGAATGAGAAACCGCCTTTTTCCGGGGCCTGATCGCGCGGGGCGCTTGGAGCTGCCTTGGTTCCCGGAACACTAAGGCCGAGCCGCAATGCTATTTTCTTCAGTTCCCGAACGACTGCCCAGAGGCTGAGCATGATCGCCCCGGCGCAAGCCGCGACCGTACCCGACAGAATCAGGGTATTGCCGAAACTCAGGTCCATCTGGATGCCAAGACCGACCGTGAGGAGACCGGCCAATAGCACGCCAATCCCACCGATCAACAACACAACCATCATCAAATTCACCCCCGGCTGCGCCCGAAATGCTCGCAAGCCGCCAAGGCAACGATACCGTCATATTGTGCACACCGCCAACGGACAAATGTGGGCGCAGTTCCCGCAAAAGACTCCATTGACCGACCTTAAATCCGATCCGAAGCACCAATTGGGCACGTCAATTTTTTTTGCTTTGCGGCGATTGTTGCACTGCGTCAGGAAAATTAAGCCACAATTCCCAATTACTTGGTAAGGGAACTGCGCTATATGGATGCCGGGGAATGAGGCTCAAAGCGCTTACGCTGGGCCATAAGGGACTCCGGGTTACCAATAGCCATGTCATCCATTACGACTTCGGCCATCGACACGCCCTCGCGGCGCTCGGTCGAGCGGACGTGCGACGACCTCGCCATCATCGTGCTGGCGGCGGTCGCATTGATCGCAAGCCTCACCTTTCGCGATTATGGATTAGGCTGGGACGACTACACCCACGCCGAATATGCCGATCTGCTGTTGCGCATGTATGGCTCCGGTTTCAAGGATACCGGGGCGCTGTCGTTCGCCAATCTCTACATGTATGGCGGCGGCTTCGACATGACGGCCGCGCTGCTGCACAAGGTCATCCCGCTCGAACTGTTTGAAACTCGCCGCCTGCTCGGCGCGTTCGTCGGCGTGATCGGCCTTGCGGTGACATGGCGGCTCGGCCGACGTGTCGGCGGCCCGCTCGCGGGGCTCGCAGCGCTGCTGATGCTGGCGCTGTGCCCGACCTTCTACGGGCATATGTTTATGAATCCGAAGGATGCGCCATTCGCCGTTGCGATGATGATCCTGATGCTGGGCCTTGTCCGTCTGGCCGAGGAATATCCTTCGCCCTCGCCGCGGACCATCCTGATCGTCGGTCTTGGCGCCGGCCTGTCGATCGGTTCGCGCATCCTCGGCGGGCTCGCGCTCGTCTATGCCGTTGTCGGCTTTATGCCGCTGTTCCTGGAGGAAATTCACACGCACAGCGCGCGCGAGGCTGCTCAGCGCTTCGCACATGTTGTCTACGTGCTGCTGCCCGGCCTGGTCCTCGGTTACCTCGTGATGGGGCTGATCTGGCCGTGGTCGATCATGGAGCCGGCCAATCCGTTCCACGCGCTGACGTACTTCTCGCACTTCTTCGAGAAGCCATGGAAGGAAATGTTCGATGGCGCGCTGGTCTCAGTGCCTGACATGCCCTGGTCGTATCTGCCAACCCTGTTCGCGCTGCAGCTTCCCGAAGTTCTGCTTGGTCTGGCGATCGCCGGTGTCGTGGGCACGTTCATGTCGCTGTCGCGCACCGATGTATCGGCCCGCCGCAAGACCATCCTGCTGATGCTGACGCTGGCGGCAACGCTGCCGCTCGTGGTCGCGATGGTGAAACGCCCGGCGCTCTACAACGGCATTCGCCATTTCATTTTTGTTATTCCACCGATGACGGTGCTCGCAGGCACGGCGTTCGCGCAAGGAATGAACTGGCTGAAGGAAAATCGACGCAGTTGGCAGCCCGCAGCCTTAGCCGTTTTCTCGTTCGGCCTGTTGTTGCCGCTCGGCGAAATGATCCGGTTGCACCCCTACCAATATACGCACTTCAATCATATCGCCGGCACGGTTCGATCAGCCGACAGTATGTTCATGCTGGATTACTGGGGCCTCGCGCTGAAGCAGGCATCCGATGGCCTGCGCGAGGAACTGATCGAGCGGCAGGAAGCCCCGCCACGGGGACGCAAATGGAAGGTCGCGGTGTGCGGTCCGCAGCGTCCAGCGCAAGTCGCGCTCGGCCCCGACTTCACGATCGGCTGGGATAGCCATGCGGCCGACTTTGCAATGACGCTCGGCGAGTTCTACTGCAAGGGTCTGACCGCGCCGGTGATGGTGGAAATCAAGCGCGATGACGTGGTGTTCGCGCGCGTCTACGATATCCGCGGGCGCAGCATTTCCAGCCTGCTGGCAATTCCGGCGCCGTAGAGCATGATCCGGAAAAGTGGGCACCGGTTTTCCCTCGCGACAAACGCGAAGCGTTTGCGCGGAGATCATGCTCAAACAAAAAGATAGAGCGGGATGACGATTCGAAGAAAAGTCATCCCGCTCTAGGCACGCAAAACCTCGTTGGAATGGCATAACTGCCACGCGAACCACGCGCCTTGCTGCGAAACAAGCGCGGGGTTAGTCTTGCTCAGCAAATCAACGGTCGATACGGGAGAACCGATCATGTCACCAGCGGAAGCTCGCCTGAAGGAAGTGCCTTCGGACATGACGGAGGCTGAATGGAACCAGCGGGTCAATCTCGCCGCCTGCTATCGTCTTATCGCGCATTATGGCTGGGACGATCTGGTCGATACCCATATCTCCGCGCGGGTGCCGGGACCGGATCATCATTTCCTGATCAACCCCTATGGCTTGATGTTCGACGAGATCACCGCGTCGAGCCTGGTCAAGGTCGACCTCGACGGCAACCAGCTCAGCAAGAGCGATTACAGCATCAACCCTGCGGGTTTCACCATCCATTCCGCGATTCACGAAGTCCGCGAGGATGCCGGCTGCGTGCTTCATCTGCACACGCCCGACGGCACCGCGGTGGCGAGTTGCATGGAAGGCCTGCTGCCGCTGAACCAGACTGCGCAGCTTGTCACCCACGATCTGGCCTACCACGACTATGAAGGCATCGCGCTCGACCACGACGAACGCCCGCGCCTGCAAAAGGACCTCGGCAACAAGAACCACATGCTGCTGCGCAATCACGGCACGCTGACGGTCGGCCGCTCGGTAGCAGGCCGTGGTGGACAAGAACGCCAGCCTGTTCACGGACCCCAACCGGCAGGAACTGCGCTCGACCACGCTGGTATGGCCGGCGCTGCTGCGCAAGGTCGACCGGCTCGACCCCAGCTACAAGAATTGAAAAGCTGAAGGTTTCGGTGTAGAATTGCTGTCAACGACCTCTGCACTTCTCCTCAAAACGCCGCCCAATTCCGGGCGGCGTTTTCATTTCTGACCGTGGCGTCGAAATTAGCGTCTGGCAGGGCTTGAGAACAACGTCTTCAGCGCATCGATCGTTTTCTCGACCCGATAAGAGCGCGTTTGTTTCTCCAAGAGCGATTGTACGAAGAACATGTACCTACCGGCACGTTCTAGCTCTGATTTCATTTCTTGCTCGGTGATCTTCCAAGGGGTTGAATTAACGCTACCATCGCGGCCGATTCGAACATACACGGCGTCCTGCTTGCGCCGGTCCTTATCGCCCTCTGCGATTTTCAGAATTCCTTTATCGTAGGCAGGGTCTTCAGTCCAAACCCAATTGTTTTTCTCCCATCTCCCAATTTTCTCAAAACGGAGAATCTCGATCGCGCTCCCGATATCTCCGGGGAAACTGTCACCGAGTTCGATGTCCCCTTCAATAAGTGCGTTCAACTCTTCCAGTTCCTCCCAGTGCATTATCATGTAATCCATGATTATGCCGACAAGTTGCTTGCAGGCATGATCGTTCATCGCGCGGCCGACGGCTGGGCTGAGCGGGATGACCTGCCCGTGGACGAGATAGAGGAGGAATGCTTTGGCAATCTCCTCTTGCGCGATCATCGTAAGATAGTAGCGCGAGGCTGGAGGATCCCGGAACTCGAGATCATACCCCTCCTTCAGCAACCGATCCGCATTTTCGAGGCAGGCATCTATTGCCCGCATGATTCGTCTTAAGTCGAGCTGTTTAGCCTCTTGTGATTTCTCGGTCGTCATGTGTAAACATCAATACGGAGCATCGACAACGCTGCCGAATTCTCGGTCGGCAAGCCCCCAAAAGCGTACAATGGCTCTCGCATAGCCCCTGATGATCTGATCGGATGGCCAGACATTCTCGCTCAGGAGAAACCGATCTTCAAATTCTTGAGCGTCCGCATCTTCTAATTCCCCCCAGAAATGTGGCGCGATAGCCTTCAATCTGTTCACTGAAACACCATCGCCGTGGCGAACCACATTTGCCAGTAGATGCAGTTCAACCAGGACTCGACCCAAATCCCGGGCGACAAGGTCGATATCTCGGCTGGCCGCAGTATCGCAGAGAAGCTTTTCGAACTCTATCTTTGCCAACATGAGCCATTCGCCCTTTTCCGCCCCGGCACGCGCCCAGACCCGGAGCTGCCGCTCAAACAAGCCATGGAGCGATAATGCGAAGCAGCGCCGAGCCTCGAAGGCAAGCATACGTGTCGTGAGCTTTTCCGCACCATCCAAGAACGCCTCCCAAGAATCGAAGGTCCGTCCTTTGCCATCGTGGTCTGACCTGAGTTCATGCAGGGCTGGCACGACGACGCGACGGTAGAAGCGGTCAACGTCTGCCTGGAATCGACGGGGCAATAGATCGCGTGCCATTGGCCTTTCCCGAATTGAAGAACTGCGTCTCAAATACAGTGAGGGCAGACCGCGTCCGGCCGACCATGACGCTTATGCTTTCGGCGCGTCAGCCAGCGCTCCCAGAATTCTCGCCCACGAACGAATGCCCTTGTGGAAGCTTTGCAGGTCGTATTTTTCGTTCGGAGAATGGATGTTGTCGTCGTCCAGACCGAAGCCCACCAGCACCGTGTCGAGACCGAGCGTGCGCTTGAAATCCGCCACGATCGGGATCGAGGCGCCGGAACCCATCAGGACCGTTTCCTTGCCCCACTCCTCGGTCAATGCGCGCTTGGCCGCCGCGAGCGGCTTCATGTTCCAGTCAAGCGCAATGGCCGGCGCGCTGGAATGGTCGCCAAACTCGGCTGTGCAGTCTTTCGGCAGCCGCGCGGAGACGTAATCGCGAAACGCCTTTCGGATCTTGCCGGGTTCTTGCCCCACCACCAGCCGGAACGAGATCTTGGCCGAGGCTTCCGCCGGAATCACCGTCTTGGAACCCTCGCCGGTGTAACCGCCGATGATGCCGTTGACGTCGCAGGTCGGGCGCGAGGAGATTTGCTCGATCAACAGGCGGCCCTTTTCGCCGGCAGGCACCGAAAGCCCGATCGGTTTGAGAAAGGATTCCGGCGTCAGGTCAAGCTTCGACCACTGGGCAAGAATATCGGGCGGCAGATCCTTCACCCCGTCATAGAAGCCTGGGATGGTGATGTGGCCGTCCTCGTCGAAAAGGCCGCCGAGGATACGGGTCAGCACCCGGATCGGATTTTGCGCGCCACCTCCGAAGATGCCGGAATGCAGATCGCGATTGGCGGCCTTGATCTTGACTTCCTCGTAGACCAGTCCGCGCAGCGACGTGGTGATCGCCGGCGTATTCGGGTCCCACATGCTGGTGTCGCAGACCAAAGCGAAGTCGGCCTTGAGGTCTTCCTTGTTCTGTTCGAGAAACGGAATGAAATTTTTCGATCCGATTTCTTCTTCGCCTTCGATCACGATGGTCACGTCGACCGGCAGCGAACCCGTGACAGACTTCCAGGCCCGGCAGGCCTCGACGAAAGTCATCAGCTGCCCCTTGTCGTCCTCCGCACCGCGCGCGACGATGATTTTTCGCCCGTCGGCATGGTCCGTAACAGCCGGTTCGAATGGCGGACGATGCCAAAGATTGAGCGGATCGACCGGCTGCACATCGTAATGACCATAGAACAATACGTGCGGCCGCCCGTTCCCCTTCGCGCCGCCATTAGGTTTGGCGACGATGGCGGAATGACCGGCCGTCGGCCGCACCTCCGTCGCGAAGCCGAGCGACGCGATATCCTTGGCAAGATGATCGGCCGCCGCCTTGCAATCCCCGGCGAAGGCCGGGTCCGCCGAGATCGATTTGATCCGCAGCAGGGCAAACAGCCGCTCGAGGCTGTTGTCGAAATCGGCATCGATGCGGTCGAGGACCGGCTGAAGTTGCGGCGCGTTGGACATTCTCATCTTCCCTTGGCTAGCGGGGTTGCCTGCATGTCAGGTTGTAACTCGCCAGCCGCCGGAGACAAGGCGCAAGCAGTGCCCTCCGAAGTCGGATGCAGGATGTGCCAGACCAATCCTCCCGCAATCACGGCGGCGGCAGCGAGGTTGTTGCCGTAGGCCTGCAGATCCTTTGGAAAAATCGGAAACGACAGGCACATCAGACTTCCCGCGACCGCCAGCACGGCCCAGGTACCCGCCCGCACGGCATGACGTGGATCGTAGGCTGCCCGGTGTATCAGGATGGTCATCGGGAAGAACAGCCACAGGAAATAATACTGCCGGGCTAACGGCGACGCCACCGTCATCAGGCAGAACAGGATACCCAGTTCTTCGGCATTCGAGCGTGGTGTTGTCCGCGAACGGGCCGGCATCACCGCGACGTATCCAAGCCCGATCGCCAACGATACCGCGAGCACGATCCAATTCGCCGTCTTGAAATCGAGATCGACCAGATTCATGTATTGCGGCGGCTTGGCCGGATTATCCTGGTTGTAATTGACCGGGCGCGTCAGCCGGTGCGTCACCGCGATAATGGACTGGTTGACCCAGGACCAGTTCTGCTCGGCGCGCTGCCCGAAGCCTTGCTCCGAGCCGGATCCAACCATTCCCTGAAACCATGTCTTCAGTTCGGAAACGTTGTGCTGAAAACCACGCACCGGAGCCGGAACCACGAACAGAAAGATTCCGAGGAAGACAATCATGCCTGCGGCCGACGCCCATTGCCTGCGCCAAAGCAGATAAGGCAACACGGCCACCGGAAAAACCTTGATCGCGGCAGCCAGCGCAAACATGCTTCCCGACATCCATGGGCGCCCGTGCTGCAGCAGCCAGAACCCAAGCAACATCATCGCCAGCAGAATGAGATTGGGCTGCCCGAGATCGAACATATCGAAAACAAAGGTTACCGTGACGAAGCCCGGCAGCGCCGCCAGCCAGGGGCCGGGTATTCGCCCCGAGCCCGTCATCGCGTTCGAGAGTTGAGCCGTCATCCACCACGCCGCCGCGTTGAGAGCCGACAGGCATAGATAGAGAGGTATCTTGCCGAAATAGCTGGGTATCGCGAGCAGGACCGCGGGCAGCGGCGGATAGATGAATTCGAAATAGGCATTGGGATCGCTGGGATAGAGATCCCTGCCCTGCAGAACCTGCTGCCCGGCCCAGAACCAGAGCGGATAGTCCTTTGTCTTTCCGTTCCCCCAAATTTCCGGAACGAGAACGTCGGCGGTCAGCGCGATACAGCAGACCAGAAAAAGAATATCGAGCGGCGCTCGCAACGACGGATATCTCAGCACACGCAACTTTCCGAAAAATCAGGGGGAGATCCCGTCGCAGTAAACAGGCGCAAAACTCCAATGACTCTACCGTCGCAACAACCCGCCGAGCGCGCCGCGTACCAGCGCGCGGCCGACCGAACCGCCAATCGAACCGCCCATCGATTTGCCGAGATCGGCAGCCAACCCGCCGACCACCTTGTTGGTAACCGAGCGCGTGACGCTTCGCGCGATAACCTGACCGGTCGACATCCTGCCGCGCGATACGTTGGTGCCGAAAATCGTTCCGACGATCGCGCCGATCTGCCCGAGAATTCCCCCGCCTCCGCCGCCGGCGGATCCGTCCGCGGACGCGGCAGTTCCGGCCACGCGCTTCTGCAGCACCTCATAGGCGGATTCGGAATCGATCGTGGTGTCGTATTTGCCCTTTAGCGGGCTGTTGTTCATGATCGCCTTGCGTTCCTCAGGCGTGATCGGTCCGATCCGAGCGGTGGGTGGCCGGATCATGACACGTTCGACCATCGCGGGCGTGCCGTTGCCCTCGAGAAAAGACACCAGCGCCTCGCCCTTGCCCAGTTGGGTGATGACCTGCGCGGTGTCGAGCTTCGGATTGGCCCGGAACGTCTCCGCCGCCGCCGCGACCGCCTTCTGATCACGCGGGGTGAAAGCCCGCAACGCGTGCTGCACGCGGTTCCCCAATTGGGCGAGCACCTTGTCCGGTACATCGATCGGGTTTTGCGTCACGAAATAAACCCCGACGCCCTTCGAGCGGATCAGCCGCACGACCTGCTGAACCTTGTCCATCAGCGCCTTCGGCGCATCGTCGAACAGCAGATGCGCTTCGTCAAAGAAGAACACCAGCTTGGGTTTCGGCGGATCGCCGGCCTCCGGCAACTCTTCGAACAACTCCGAGAGCATCCATAGCAGGAAGGTCGCGTAAAGCCGGGGACTCTGCGTCAGCTTGTCCGCCACCAGGATGTTGATCATGCCGCGGCCATCGCTATCGGTGCGCATGAAATCCTTCAGCGCCAGCGCCGGTTCGCCGAAAAAACTGGCGCCGCCCTGATTTTCCAGCACCAGAAGCTGACGCTGGATCGTTCCCACGGTCTGCTTCGAGACGTTGCCGTACTGCGTGGTCAGCTCGGCGGCGTGTTCCGCAATGAACGACAGGATCGCACGCAGATCCTTCATATCCAGCAGCAGCAACCCCTGCTCGTCGGCGACCCTGAAGGCGATGTTCATCACGCCTTCCTGGACGTCGTTGAGATCCATCATGCGGGAGAGCAGCAGCGGACCCATTTCCGAAACCGTGGCGCGCACCGGATGACCCTGCTCGCCGAACACGTCCCAAAAAACCGTCGAAAACTGGTCGGGCTGGAAGCTGAGTTCCATTTCGCTGGCGCGCTTGACGATAAAGTCCTTGGCCTCGCCCACCTCGGAGATGCCGGAGAGGTCGCCTTTGATATCGGCCGCGAACACCGGCACACCTGCGCGCGCAAATCCTTCAGCCATCACCTGCAGTGAGACGGTTTTTCCGGTTCCGGTAGCGCCGGTGACCAAACCATGGCGGTTTGCAAGCCCGAGCGTCAGCCAGGCGGGCTGTTCACCCTTGCCGATGAAAATCTTCTGGTCGGTATCGGCCATCTTGTTATCGGACGTAGCCATTGCATCGCCTCTTTGCGCGCATCGGGGGTTCAGCCGCGCCATAATCATACCGCATGTTGCAAGCCGATTGAAATCGGTCAACGCCATTGAGAGGACAGGAAGTTCGGTTCGTCGACAAAGATCGACCGACTTCGTTCGTTGAGCCGACGAAAGTCGTAACGAATGGGCTCGCCGCGACAATCTTTCTTAAGAATTTCTCACCCACTCTTGCATTGCTGCAACACTCGCCACGCGATCGTACTCGCGAACGCGGTCATCGCTTGTATTTGGTATCGCGGAAGGTCAAGATATTCCTGGGCAAGGACCCGGTAAATTACCGGTTGAGGGCAATATGGACGAATTAATTGCACGGCTGGCCGCAAAGGCCGGCATTGATCGCAACGAGGGTCCCTCCGATGAAGTTCAGGCATTGATCGACAAGATTCCGGGCGCAGAAACTGCAATCGCAGCCTCTAACAATAGCAGCGGTCTTGGCAGGTTGATGGGCGGAGGCTTGATGGCGCTCGGTACCAAGCTGATGGGACTTGGTTTAGGCATGGGCGAAATTCAAAGTATCGCACGTGAACTTTTCCGCTTCGGTCGCGACAAAATTGGAGCTGATCAGATGGGCGAGATCATCGCAGGGACGCCAGGCCTCAGTCAGTTCGCCTGAAGCACCTTTCAGTTCACCTGAAGCACCTTTTTCAAATCGAGTATCATGACATATCCAATCTCCGAGATTGATGGCTTGACCGCCCTCGCTGCTTCGAAACTGAAATCGCTTGGCATTCGCACGACGGAGGGGTTGCTCGAGGCCGCTCGAACCGTAAAGGGACGCAAAGCGATCGCAGCGAGAACCGGCATCAGCGAGCAGCAACTGCTCGAATGGGCCAATTTCTCCGACTACATGCGGATTCCCGGCATGGGCAAGGCAAAGGTCGGACTGGTGCGCGCCGCCGGTGTCACCACGGTTCGCGAGCTCGCGCTTCGCAATCCGGCACGCCTGGCGCAGAACATGAAAGAGGTGAATACCAGGCGCAAACTCGTCCGCATATTGCCTTCGGAAAAGTCGGTCGAGCAACTGATCGCGCAGGCGCGCAAACTTCAGCCCAAAATTAGTTACTGAACAAGATCAGTTACTGAACAACATCAGCTATTAGACCGGCTAACGGCGTTTGGCTGGCGCGCCTGTGGGCGCGTTCGGCATCTTGACTCCCATGCGCGGACCGCGCAAAGCGACCGCATGATCGCGACCACGCCCAGACCCCTCCCCGCGGCCAGCCCGGCAGATCATCCGGTGTTGCCCGCACTCCTGTCCCGGCCGTATCCGGCGGTCATGGGCGTCCTGAATGTTACGCCGGATTCATTTTCCGATGGCGGGCAGTTCATCGCGCCGGAACAGGCGCTGGCGCAGGCCCGGCGGATGATCGCCGAGGGCGCCGACATCATCGACATCGGCGCGGAATCGACCCGGCCCTATGGTTCGAAACCGGTCCCGGCCGACGAAGAACTGCGACGTCTGCGGCCAATATTGAGCGAGGTGGTTTCGCTCGGCGTTCCCG
>WNFC01008230.1_pt1 | contig 13999 bp, 14 predicted proteins | sample 5400541 | NCBI WGS metagenome assembly WNFC01 (sample SAMN13153342, study PRJNA577476) | soil metagenome | isolation source: 120 cm saprolite under Douglas fir tree site 2 hole 2 replicate 1 | place: USA:California | collected 2015-04-18
TTACATGTGCGCTGGTCAGCGCCTTCCGCACCGCCATCAGCTCCTTCAGCACTTCGCGCAGCTTTGTTGACTCTAGCGCATTCGCTCCATCCGACTTGGCTTCCTTAGGATTGTCGTGGACCTCCATGAAAACACCGTCTACTCCGGCCGCGACCGCCGCACGTGCGAGGAGTGGGATGAATTCCGGCTGGCCGCCACTGACCGCGTGATCTCCGTCGGCGGAGGCGGAAGGAAGCTGCACGGAGTGAGTGGCGTCGAAGACCACCGGCGCAAACTTGCGCATGATGGCCAGTGAGCGCATGTCCACCACGAGAGTGTTGTATCCGAAGCTCGAACCGCGCTCGGTGACGAATACGCGGTCATTTCCCGCCGCCCGACATTTTTCGACGGCGTGGCGCATGTCCCAGGGCGAGACGAACTGGCCCTTCTTGATGTTCACAACGCGCTCGGTCATTCCGGCGGCAACAATCAAGTCAGTCTGGCGGCAGAGGAACGCAGGAATTTGCAAAACGTCCACAACTTCGGCGACTTTTGGAACGTCCTTGACCTCGTGAACGTCGGTCAGCAACGGCACGTGAACTTCATCTTTCACTTTTTTCAGAATGCGCAATCCTTCGACGAGTCCTGGCCCGCGAAAACTACGCATGGAAGTGCGATTGGCCTTGTCGTAAGAGGCTTTGAAGATGAAAGGAACATTCAAAGAGCGCGTTATGCCTTTGATCACTTCCGCCATAAAGAGCGCGTGCTCTTCGCTTTCGATCACGCAAGGGCCGGCAATCAAAAACAGGTCACCCGAGCCCACGCGAACATTATCGAGTTGGAAGGAGACGCTCACGTTTTAACCACAGAGGACACCCTTCGGCTCCGCTCAGGGCAAGCTCCAGAACACAGAGTTAATCATACCCTGTGGCCTCCGTGTCCTCTGTGGTTAAGCCTTTTATCTGGTCGAGACTTTCTGCGGTCGGTGGAACATCTCCAACTCAGCGGCTTCTCTTTCCGCGCGCCGCTTCCGCCCGTGTTCGTACGCTGCCCCGATGAAGGTCCTGAATAACGGATGCGGTTCCAGCGGCTTCGATTTGAACTCGGGATGGAACTGGCACCCGATGAAGTGTGGATGATCGGGTAATTCGATCATCTCGACGTAGGTGCCGTCCGGTGTCGAACCTGAAATTCGGAGCCCCGCAGCCGTCAACGTTTCTTCGTACTCGCGATTGAACTCGTAGCGGTGCCGGTGTCTCTCGCTGATTTCGGTTTGCCCATAGATTCTGTGCGCCAACGTTCCAGGCTCGATTTTGCACGTCCAGGCACCCAACCGCATCGTCCCACCAAGCTCCTCGACTCCGCGCAGTTCGCGCAATTTATAAATGACCCGGTGTGGAGTCGCAGGATCAAATTCGCTTGAGTTGGCTTCAGGCAGCCCGCACATATTCCGCGCGTATTCGATGCAGGCAGTCTGCATCCCCAGGCAGATACCGAAATATGGGACCTTCTTCTCGCGCGCATACCGGATCCCCTGCAGCATCCCTTCAATCCCACGTTTTCCGAAACCGCCGGGAACCAGAATGCCGTCGTAGTCCTGAAGCTGCTCTTCGCAGGCCCGCTGCCCCGCTTCCAGTCCCTCGGCTTCAATCCAGTTCACATGCAGTCTCAGGTTGTGGGCCAAAGATCCATGCACCAAGGCCTCTTTCAGAGACTTGTATGAATCTTCGTACTCGACGTACTTGCCGACAATGGCAATGTTCACATCATCTTTCGGGTTGTAAACCTTGTGTACCAGCTCTTCCCACTGTTTCAGGTCGCGCTCTTTCGATTCCAGATGCAGGTACTTCAATACCAGAACGTCCACACATTCGTGGGAGAAGACAAGCGGCACTTCGTAGATCGAAGCCACGTCCTTGGCGGTGATCACGGCTTCCTCTCCCACGTTACAGAAAAGAGCAATCTTCGACTTGATGTCTTTCGAGAGGAACCTGTCGGTGCGGCAGAGAAGCATGTCCGGCTGAATCTGGTCTTCAGCTCTTGCGCCGCTGCGATGAAGGGCACCAAGGTCACGTGAACGAACAGCGTGTTTTCTCGCCCCAGTTCCTGCCGCATTTGGCGGATGGCTTCCATAAATGGAAGCGATTCGATATCGCCGACGGTTCCGCCAATTTCCACGATGGCCACGTCCACATCTTGCGCAACTTTTTTCATCGCCGACTTGATCTCGTTGGTGACGTGCGGAATCACCTGTACGGTCTTGCCTAGATAATCCCCACGCCGCTCTTTGGCGATGATCTGCTCATAAATTCGGCCAGTGGTCCAATTGTTGTCGCGCGAGAGCCGGGCGTGAGTGAAGCGCTCATAGTGACCCAGATCAAGGTCGGTTTCCGCTCCATCGTCAGTCACAAAAACTTCGCCGTGCTGGAAGGGAGACATCGTGCCCGGATCGACGTTCAGATATGGATCAAACTTCATCAAGTTAACTTTGATTCCGCGGCTTTCGAGCAGGCACCCGATGGACGCTGCCGCCAACCCTTTGCCCAATGAAGACACCACACCGCCGGTTACAAAGATGTACTTTGCCGACATCGTTGCCTCGCTCTAGATTGTGCTGGAAATTTGTGCAGGCTGGCGTGCACGATCAATTATGCCAAAAAACAGGGGGGAATGACGAAATTCAGGAGGCTCCGGGCTTCAGCACAGCTCGCGTAGGGACGGACGTCCTCGTCCGTCCGGTCGAGCAAGCTCGACTTATGAACAATCTAGAGGCGCGCGGCCTTGCGACCTGGGGACAGCCCAGGGCGTCCGTCCCCACACTCCCAGCAGGCATTCAGCAGTACACTAGAGAGAGTCATGGCCAGCCTCCGCTCTTCTCTCTCTGCACTTTTCTTCTTGTGCACGCTGCTGGCGTGGCCGTCGCCCGGCGTCGGTCAGACACAAAACAAACGGCTCATCCTGAAAGACGGTTCCTACCAGCTCGCGACCAAATGGGAAATCAAAGCCGACCGGGTCCACTATTTCAGCGCTGAGCGCAGTGACTGGGAGGAAGTCCCCAATTCTCTGGTTGACTGGGATGCGACCAATCAGTACGAAAAAGACCGCGCCGCCGGCAAGATGGCCCCTGAGGCGGTTGCTCTCGACAAGGAGCTGGAAGCTGCACGGCAGGAAGAGGAACTAAAATCGCCGCATGTGGCTCCCGGGCTGCGCCTCCCACCCGAGGGAGGCGTTTATGCGCTCGACACTTATCTGACCCAGCCAGAACTGGTGCCCCTGGACCAGACTGGCGGGGAGGTCAACCGCCATGTGGCGCACAATGTTCTCCGCGCGGCCATCAATCCTGTAGCCGGCGCCAAGCACACCATTGAACTGCCCGGACCGAGTTCGAAGGTCCAGATCCATGCGGCTCTGCCCGCCATATATATCAATCTGGACGCTGCGGCCGAGGAAGACGAACCTTCGAAGCCGGCTGCTGCCGAGCTTCCCTGGGACCGGTTTCGCATCGTCCGCGCGCAAGTGAAAGGCGATAAGCGGATTGTCGGAGCGATCAAGACCGCGGTGTACGGGAAGGTCAGCCAGGAACAGGAAGCAATCCCCGCCGCCGCTGAACAACTGAGCGAAGGCTGGATTAAGCTCACTCCAAAGGCCCCCCTCGCTCCCGGCGAATATGCACTTGCAGAAATGCTAGGGAAACAGGGCATGAACAGTTATGTGTGGGACTTCGGCGTTCATCCCGACGCCCCGGCCAATCTTGCCGTGATTAAGCCGGAGGTTGTCAGCCGGGAGAAGCCTGCGAACCAGCCGTAGGGTGTGAAAATGCCTTTCCCTCGACTATTGCTCCGCCGTGATCCCAAAACCTGACCGAAGAGCAACTGAACACGCCCCACAACTCTCCCAACGGACGCCTCCTCGGACGAGAAATCCTCCTCGCCATGTACATTCACGTAGCCCACCATCGCGGCCAGGCCGAAATCTATCTCCGCGATAAAGGCATCAAGCCACCGGGGTATAGGATTTGAGCGGCGGACGGGGCCGCACGCCAGAACGAAGTCATCAAAATGTTCAGTGATAATGGAACATTAATGACAAAACGTTGAGGAATAACTGAACAGATTACGCCCGAGGAGAGTTGTTGAAGGCGTCCCCTCGCAGGCGGGTGCCCACGCTTTCTCAAACCGAGGGTGCCCCATCCTTTCGCGTCCTTTGCGAAAGGATGGGATCCCGACAGCTTGCACGCCGAGATTTTCCCCGTCCTCTGCCGGGCACCCTCAGTTTGGATTTATGCAACGGGTTGGCCAACCCGCCGAGTGATACGATTGAAGAAATCTAGCGCCGGGATGGCGGAACTGGCAGACGCGCACGGCTTAGTTAGGACCGTGTGCTGAAAGGCGTGCAGGTTCAAGTCCTGTTCCCCGCACCAACGCTCAGTGCTGTGTGTGACCTCACCTGCGTCAGAGTGTGGTTCTTCCCGAAAGGTAGCTAGTCTGTGAAACTAGTTCTTCAGATTGCCGCCGGAATAGTTCTGGGAGTCGCAGTTATCGCCGCGTCAATCTACTCGTACAACTGGTACAGGAACCGCTCGACAGCGGATCAGTACGAGCGAGCCGCCATGCGCGACCTAATGGATACCACGATTGAGACGTGCCCAACCATTCGTGGCAGCGAGGCATGCGTTTCTCAGTACATCGAAGAATGCAAGAGCTTCCACGTAAACTCGCATGATTCGGCGGAGATGATACATGAGGAGGTTCAGAAGATGAACTCCCGGACAAAGAAGTGACTTCACTGTCCTAGCTGGCCTTCGGATGATTGTAGAGCTGATGAGTATCGAAGATTGTCAGGAACATGCCCGCCAAGTTTCGATTCATGAAATCAGCAGCCCTGTTCGCTTGGTCTAACGTGCTGCCTGCGGGCAAACCAAACCCTACGTTGGTATCGTTGAATGCAGTGATGCCTTGCCGCAGTGGCTCTGCCGTTATGTACGGGGTGCCGTCTTCGTATTCTTTGACTATGAATCGGAACTGACCGTGTTTTGTCCTTGCTTGTGACATCAGCCTACCTCCAAAAAGGAACATACCACGGCGAGAGACTTAGACATAGCCTCGAGGTAGACACACCTTCCGATCCTGGCCTCACCTGTGTCCCAAAAGCCTCTCAGGCCCTTCCAGTGCGGTTTTCCCAATGCAGGTTTTCCAGTGCAAAGTTCCGGAGCAGGTGCGTCATATCCGGGTGTATCGGATCACCCTACCAGTAACGGCTGTGGCCTCCCTCAGACTCACTCACCCACCGCGAAATCCTACACGCGAAATCCTACCCCTTTGACCCCCGTCCCCGCGCGCATTAAACTACTCTCCGACCGCCATTTCCCCTCAGGAGCCCCGTGAGACCTTACCGTTCCACGCGCAACCTGCTTGCCGACGTCAAAAAAGTGCTGGCTGACAATCGTCCTTCGTTCCACTGCTCGCCGCTCGAAGAGATTGCCGGGCTGCTGTGCGAAGGCAGGCACTATAGCTGGGTGGGAATTTATTTGACGCTGGACGAAAAATTGTCGTCGTCGCTGCTGGAGGAAGCTCTCATTAAGCCCAACCAGGTTGCGGTGCACGGAACGCGCAAAAAAATTGTAGTCGCAATGCGGGTTGGCGGACGCGAGCTTGGCTTCCTGAACGCGGAAAGCGACCGCGAGAGCGCGTTTGGATCGGAAGACCGTGTCCTGCTCGACCGCGTTGCCGGACTGCTGGCGCGATTTCTGGCCGGGCCGCGCGGGAAATATCTTGTATTGAAAGCCGCCAAGCTGTCCCCGGCCGATGCGCCACGGGCTGCGGCGGCTTAGTACTCTCACCGGTTGAAGCAATCCCTCTATACTGCTCTGAATGGCTGCGCCGTCATCCCGGCTGGCATACATTGACTGGCTGCGCGGACTAGCTTGCGTGCTGATGTTCCAGACGCATTGCTATGACGCCTGGCTCGGCGGCGCGGCCCGCCAATCTACGTTTTTCATGTGGTCGCAACTCGGGGGCACATTTCCAGCGCCGCTATTTCTGTTCCTTGCCGGAGTTTCCTTTGCCATTGTCACCGACAAGCTTCTGCAGAAGGGGCTTTCTACCGGGCAGATCGCAAAGACCACCATTCGCCGCGGCGCTGAAGTCTTTGCTCTCGGACTGCTCTTCCGAATCCAGGAATTCGCCATCGCTTTGGGGTGGGCGCCCTGGAGCGACCTGTTTCGCGTGGATATCCTGAATACGATCGGTCTTTCTATGATGCTTATGGGAGTCGTCTGCTGGATGGTGCTTGCAATCATCGATGCAAGAGGTAGCCCCGGACGCCCCTTCGACAAGCTCAAGGCAGGCTCTCCTCCGGGGTGGGCGGGTGAGGGCACCCGCCCCTACGCAAGCCTAGTAGTGGCCGCCGGGCTGGTCTGTGCTGCGATCTCAGCTTTTACTCCACTGCTCTGGACGACCTGGCGTCTTCGATTCCTGCCTTGGCCGGTTGAGACTTACATTAACGGCGTCCACAACCTCGGCGAGCCGCAAGCCTGGTTGTTTCCAGTTTTTCCGTGGACAGCTTTCGCCTTTGCCGGTCTCGCCTTCGGATTTCTTCTGATGAGCAACTACGTTCGCAAGTTCGGTGTGCGCGCGTTCTTGCTCGCAGGTAGCGCTGGAATCGTTCTCATCTATGGCGCCAAATTCCTGGACTCACGGTCGTGGCAAATCTATCCCGTGTACGATTTCTGGCATACCAGCCCGAACTTTTTCATGATTCGTCTCGGCATGCTGCTGCTGCTCGTGGTATTCGCATACGCCTGGTGCCGCTGGGGACTGGGACAGCGCGGATTTAGTCCGCTCATTCAGCTTGGCAAGACTTCTCTGCTGGTTTACTGGGTGCACATCGAGTTCGTTTATGGACGCTTCAGCATTCTGCCGCGCCGCAGCGAGAGCATCTTAGGAGCGTCCGGAGGGCTGCTGACTATCTTTTTGGCGATGCTGGTGCTGTCATTGGCGCGAACAAGAATGAGGGGCCGATTCGCCGACCTACTGACTTGGACTCGAAGCCGAGTGCGACCCGCTTAAACTGTTCGCATACCAACAACTTCGGTCTGCTCAGAAATACAGCATCTCCCCTCTTGACAGTCCGCAGCGAAAAGGATCAGCATTCATCCGATTTATTAAAACCTTTCAATATATGAGCCCTCCTATGACGAAGGAAGCTGAAAATCGCCCGACTTGTTCCTCTCAACAATTTTTCTCAAACGTAAGCCGGATTTTCATCTTGACCGTGCTCGCATCTGCAGCTTACGCACAGAGTGCATTCGTGCGGGTCAACCAGGTCGGTTATGTCCCCGGCGGCTCGAAGCGCGGCTACTTGATGGCCTCCGGGGCGGAAACCGGGGCTACATTCGTAGTAAAGAATTCCAGTGGCTCTACGGTATTTGGGCCCGCCGCCATCGGGGCCAACCTCGGTTCCTGGAGCAGCAGCTATCCGGATGTGTATGCCCTTGACTTCGATAGTTTCGTCACCTCAGGCACATACACCATCAGCGTGACCGGCCCCATCGCTGCTTCCTCGCCGAACTTCAAGATTGACTCGGCTGCGAACGTTTACTCGACCTCACTCGGCAATTCGCTCTTCTACTACGAGAACGAGCGGGACGGACCAAACTTTATTGCCACCCCTCTGCGCACGGCCGGCGGTCACCTGAATGATCAAAGCGCGAAGGTATATCTCACTCCCAATATGAACAGCAACGGCCGATTCTCAGGCGACTTGACGCCAACCGGCGCAGTCATCAACGCCGCAGGTGGATGGTGGGATGCTGGCGATTATCTCAAATTCGTCCAGACCCATAGTTATACGGTGGCGCTAATACTGGTTGGCATTCGGGACTTCCCCAACCAGATGGGCGTTGGTTCCGCGAGTTCCAACTTTACAGCGGAGGCGAAGTTCGGTCTCGACTGGCTGCAGGAAATGTGGGACGACTCAACTCAGACCTTCTACTATCAGGTCGGGATCGGAAATGGCAACGCGCAGACCGTAAGCGATCACGATATCTGGCGATTGCCGCAGGCTGACGATACCTTCGGAGGATGTACTTCCCGGTTCCGCTTTATTTGCCATCGGCCAGTGTTCATCAATACTGCGGGCGGCGCCGGCGCGCATATTAGTCCCAATCTGGCGGGGCGGATGGCGGCCGACTTTGCCCTCTGCTATCACGCATATCAGACGAGCAATTCCGCGTACGCCAACCAGTGCTTGCTATCCGCCGAGCATATTTTCGATCTCGCGAACACCGCGCCCAGCGGCAACTTGCTGACGGTAGCTCCTTTCAGCTTCTATCCCGAGACCGAATGGCGCGATGACATGGAACTCGGCGCCACGGAACTTTATTTTGCTCTGCAAGGATGTGGCACTAACTGTCCTGCCGGTCCGCACCCTGCGTCCTATTATCTGCAGCAAGCAGCGCATTGGGCGAATGCTTACATCACTGGCCCGGGCGATGCTGCGGATACCCTGAATCTCTACGACGTCACCGGCCTGGCGCATTTTGAGCTATACCGCGCATTGGCGTTGGCAGGTAATCCGGGCGGCACCGGTCTGGAGACGAATCAGACTGCCTTGCTCGCAGACCTCCAGAAGCAGCTAAACAAGGCCATAACTCAGAGCAACACCGATCCGTTCGGATTCGGCTTCCCGTGGGGGGTGTATGACACCACGTCCCATGGAGGAGGTCTCGCCGTGATGGCTGCTGAGTACAGTTTTCTGAATGGCCCAGCCCTGAACGGGAGCACCTCTCCCGCCGTTTACGCTAATCGCCAGCTCGCCAACATTCTGGGAGCAAATGCGTGGGGGACGTCGCTGATCGTGAACGATGGCAGCACCTTCCCACTTTGCATGCAGCATCAAGTGACGAACCTGGTCCCGATGCCACCGAATGGGCCCCCGTTCCTTTCAGGGGCGGCGGTAGAAGGTCCAAACTCGTTCGCGGCGAAAGGCACGCTTACTGGAATGGTAACGTGCCCTCCAAACGGGGTGGATGTGTTCGCGCCATTCAATGCCAGCAAAACCGTGTACAAGGATTTCGTGCAGTCCTTTTCCACTGTGGAGCCAGCCATTGATTTAACGGCATCGTCATTCCTGGCGTTTTCTTGGCAGATGGCCGGAGCGCCGTCGGGAACACCTTAGCTTGAAGATCTGTGAGGGCGGCTCGCCCGCCCTCACTTCAATGCCCAGACTAAGTCATCGCAAAAACTTGACTAGTGCGCCGGAGCAGGCTGCGGCGCCGGAGTCGAGAAATTCACCTTCGGTACTGCCCGGGATCCCTCGGACGCAGCAAAGTACGCATCATTCTTCTTGAACCCTGCCCACTGCGCGAACAAACTGTTGGGAAACTGCTGCACGTAAGTGTTGTAATCCTGCAACGTGTCGTTGTAGTTCTTGCGTTCGACGGCGATACGGTTTTCCGTGCCGGCTAGTTCGTCCTGAAGGCGCAGGAAATTCTCGCTCGACTTCAATTGCGGGTAGTTCTCGGCGATCGCCAATAGACGCCCAAGTGCGCCATCCAAACGCTGGTTCGCGGCAATCTTGTCGGTCGGCGTACTCGCAGAAAGCAATTGCGACCGCGCCTGTGCGATCTCGCCAAACACGGTTTGCTCCTGCTTGGTGATCCCCTTCACGGTTTCGACCAGATTCGGAATCAGGTCCGCACGCCGCTGTAGCACGACGTCCACCTGCGACCAAGCGGACTTGACGGCTTCACTCTTTGCAACCAGCGTGTTCTTCACGCTCACGTATTTGCCAAATGCAAGCAGGATCAAGACCACAATGGTGATAAGCACGATCATTGCTTTGCTCATGGTTTCTCCTCAGAACTTCCGATCCCAGTACTGTCAGACTAAGAAGAAACTCGATAGGTCACGGGCCAACGGGCCAACCGGAAAGGGCACGGCATTCAGCCGTGCCGAAAGATCGATCTGGCAGCTTTTGCGGCACGACTGGAAGTCGTGCCCTTCCCAATCCCTCGAGTCTTAGCGAGTTTCTCCAAACCTTGAAAACCATATACCCCCTGCAGCGGACGAGTTACACAGCGAAACTAAATCCCATGTGAACTCTGCATTGTATCCACTGCCGCCGCCACTTTCTCGATGGCGCTCAAATATTTTGCAACGACCTCTGCGGCACGTAACTGCTTGCGGTCCGCCTTCTTTGCGCGCACATCAATCAACTGTACGAAGGCGGATGAATCGAAGTTCAGTCGCGCCGACAGGTCCTCGACCGCTTCGCGCGAGTGTTTGCGGCCCTGCTCGCCCATTTCGAGCAGCACATGCCGGAAGAGTGTGGTGAAAGACGACAGCGAATTCAGCATTACTTCCCACAACTGCTTCTCATCGCTGCCGGCCAACAAGACGTGCTGGCGCAGCAGAAATAACTTCTCTCGCAGCTCATATTCAAGCTGGGAGCGATGCAGAGTCATCGGAACGTCCAGGCTGCTCAGCACGTCTTCTCCATAGAGCACCCGATGCCGCTGCTTCATGTCGACGAACTCTATGGAAAACACGTCGGCTGAAGCTCTCAAATCGGTCAATGTCAGGACTAAGGGCGGATGGTGCTTCTTCCCGCGCCACCACTCCACAACGCCGACAATCTTGTTGAGGGAAGCGAAGGACGCGTCGCCCAGCACGCACAGCGTGTTCAGGTCCGAATATTCAGGATGAAATTCTCCCTCCGCGGCTGAACCATAGAGCACCACGCTTACGAGGTTCTCGCCCGCGGCTGCTCGCATCCTCTCGACGAACTCGCGAATCAATTTTTCTTCGGTCATCTTTTCCTCGGTCATCGCCTGTCGCCTCTCCTTACCAGCCTCCGCTTGCGCCGCCCCCGCCGGATGAGCCTCCACCGAAGCCGCCAAATCCTCCTCCACCACCACCGCCGAAGCCTCCGCCGCCCCAGCCACCACTGCCGCCTCCCCAGCGAGGGCCGCCGCTGAATAGCAGCCACCAAAACAAAACTTTCCGCAGAGGGGTTGCCAGAACAATGATCGCGATAATAATGATGACGGCGATTCCGGATAAAGGTATGCCGGGAGAAGGTTCCTCTTGAGCCGGAGCCCTCGGCCTCGCCCCGGTGAGTTGAATCCCCGCATCCTGGGCGATTACGTCGGCCACTCGCAGCGTCATCAGACTGACTGCCCCGGAGTAGTCCCCCTGTTTCAGGAACGGAACAGCTTCTCGCCCGAACCCGCCGACTTTGCCATCGGGAAGAATCGGCTCGAGGCCGTACCCAACCTCGATACGATACTTGTGGTCCCTCACCGCCAGCAGGACTAGCACTCCCCGATTTGTGGACTTGCTCCCAATCCCCCACTGTCTGTAGAGGTTATTCGCATAGCTCTCAATATCGGCACCGTCGAGCGAATTGATCGGCACAACTGCAATTTGTGCGCGCGCCTTCTGGTCAATTTGCTGGCAGGTGTCATTCAGTTCCGCAATTGTTTCCGCGCTGAGGACGTGTGCGAAGTCATTGACGTAGTTCGTGGCATGGAGTTGCGAGACAGGTTCGGCCAGGGAAAGCGCGGCTGTAGAGAGCACTGCCATCACCAGCAGCATTCGTCTCATACGCCGCATCGCCGCTTGATTGTACAAGAACAACGTTCTACCTCTGTGAGGCTCTGTGAATCCTCTGTGTCCCTCTGTGGTTAAAAAAAAGCCTTTACCAAAAAGGGACACAGAGGATTCACAGAGCCTCATAGAGGAACGGATTTGAAGAACTCCACCGCCGCCCGCTCCGCGAAGTGTCCGTCGTATGCGTCGCGCGTGCCGATGAAACAACAGTGGCCGCCATCTTCCGTCTCGAGGAAAGTAATATTGGAGTTGCCTGCGATCTTCTTGCGAGTCTCCGGCAGAATTCGAATGAACGGGTCGTTCGCCGCGTAGAGGATGTACGCCGGCACCGAAATCCTGTCCACAACGTTTGCCGCCGCAGAGCGCGCGTAATAATCTGACGCGCCATCGAATCCGCAATAGAACGCCGTGACTTTGTCGTCGAAGTCGCGCAAACTCTTCAGACCTCGCAGCCGCGTTAAATCGTATGTTCCTGGAAAGCACTTCGCCTTCGCCCGCATGCGGGCCCTTAGCTGCCACAGAAAGTACTGTTCATACAGCCAGTTCAAAGGCGAATGGAGCGCATCCGCCGACGCGGCCAAATCTATCGCGGGACACACCGCTGCCACCGCACAAAACTCTGGCGGCCCAGAACTTCCCCACTCGCCAGCAGTCTTCAGAACCAAATTCCCACCCATTGAGAATCCGCACAGAGCAAAACGCGTTATGCGATCGTTTTCCACAAGACTCGTCGCCACTGCAGCAACGTCCGCCGACCGCCCGGAGTGGTATAGGGTCGGCGCAAGCTGGTTCGTGCCGCCGCAAGTGCGCTGGTTCATGCGAATGACGTTCATTCCCGCCGTCATTCCTTTTTCCGCGATGCCCAGCATGTATGCCGATTCGCTAGACCCCTCGAGGCCATGTACTACGATCACGCTGAGGGCGGACCTCCGATCCCGCTGCCAATGACAATGGCAGAGCACGCGGATGTCGGGCTCGACTTCTATTAGCCGCTCTTCAGCCTGTTCCAGAGAAAATTGCCGGGGGAGAAGAAAACCAGCGATGGTCTGGACGTGCCCGCCACCCAGGAAGCGTCGCGCGCGGAAGTGGGCCTGCTCCGTCTGGATATCGGAAGTGGCCGCTGTCTCCACCTATCGATTCTAAATCCAGAACACCTTGTACAGGGTTTTCACCCGAGTGATGGGAGCAACCCTTTGTCACAGTGGCCTATCTGAAAATGTGGATCTTAGAGGAGGGTTCTTGAAAATGAATCGTCTGAAAGTCTCAAGCGCAATCGCCGTCGCGCTCGGCGCGGCTCTGCTGTTCACCAATTTGCCAAAAGCGTCCGCCGACCAGCGAAGCCGGTGCCAGCACAAAGTCGAAAAAGCGCAAGACCATTACCAGCACGAACGTCACGAGCATGGCAAGCATAGCCCGCAAGCCGAAGAGGCCAAAGCGAAGCTCAATCAAACATGGGACCGCTGCTGGAATGAAGCCCACGGCTGGTACGACCCTCAACGACATGAGTGGCGTACCGACCGCGACTGGGACCGGAACTACGATTGGGACCGGGACCACGATCGCGATGATCGCTAATTACGACGACTGATAGGTCAACTTTGGCAGACGAGGGCGTCTGCCACTACATTTTGCGGTTGTGGATTGCTTCAGCTTGCTATCAAAGTTTCGCTCCGCGCTTGTAAAGCCCCGCCGCGCAGGGTAGATTTTCATCCTCTTTTTACCTCTCTCGCCAAGCACAAATCGCGTTCTGACGGTAGAATTCTATGGCGCCGCTTGAGTTCACAATGAATGCCGAAAATGAGGTGCTCCCTTGAAGCGTTTCCTGGGCTGTCTGGTTTTTGCTTTCTTGCTTAGTCAGTCGCTGTTCGCGGCGGACCCCAATCTGCGCGTCATCAAGACCTACAAGTTGGGAGGCGAAGGTGGCTGGGATTATCTGAAGATCGATCCGGATTCGCGACGGCTCTATATCTCGCGCGCCACCCATGTGATCGTCATTGACGCGGACTCTGGAAAACCCGTAGGCGATATTCCGGATACACCCGGCGTTCATGGTATCGCGCTTGCTCCTGATCTCGGCCGGGGGTTCACTAGCAACGGCCGCGAAGGCACCGTCACCATTTTCGACCTCAATACGCTTAAGCCAATTACCAAGGTCAAGGCTGGCGAAAACCCTGATGCGATCCTGTTTGATTCCTCGACCAAGCGTGTCTTCACTTTCAATGGGAGGAGCGGCGATTCGACTGCGATTGATGCGGCGACGGGAGAAGTCGTGGGCAAGATCCCGTTGGAGGGAAAACCCGAATTTGCCGTGAGCACGGGCACTGGGGAAATTTTTGTGAATCTGGAGGACAAGAGCGAACTCCTGGCGCTTGACCCGAAAGATCTGAAAGTGAAATCTCGCTGGCCGC
>WNFC01005414.1_pt1 | contig 13996 bp, 12 predicted proteins | sample 5400541 | NCBI WGS metagenome assembly WNFC01 (sample SAMN13153342, study PRJNA577476) | soil metagenome | isolation source: 120 cm saprolite under Douglas fir tree site 2 hole 2 replicate 1 | place: USA:California | collected 2015-04-18
GTGGCGCTCGCGCTCGACATCAATCCCGGCCGCGGCCTCCGCGAGGCGCTGGAGCAGCCGACGCGCATGGATAGTCTATTCATCGATCGAGCCATGATCCGCCAGGGCGAACGCCTCTCGGTCCTATCAGCGGAGGAGCCGGTCGACGAGATGGTCCGCCGGGCGGAAGGCGCTGTCGACCTGCTGGTCAAGGAATTGCGTGCGAAGTTCGACTGGGTTGTAGTCGACGTTCCGCGCGGCCTGCGCGCCGGCGCCATCGGTTTGCTGGCCGAAGCGACTCATGTCGCGATTGTCGCGGAACCTACCTTGGCGGGCGTCCGCGATGCAATTCGCCTCGACACGCTGGTCCGCGATACCGCCGACGCCGCTCATCTACTGATGATCGACGGCGGCGCCCGCCGCGTCCGACACTCGCAGGTCAGTGACGGCGATTTCGAGAAGGCGCTCGACCGCAAGCTGGACATCGCCATCCCGTTCGACCCGAAGGCGGCCGCTCTCGGTGCCAATGCCGGGCGACCGCTCGTAGCCGCAGCCTCGACAAGCCCAGCGGCGAAGGCGCTGCGCCTGCTTTCGACCGCGCTCGCCGGTCCTCCGCCGGAGCCAAAAGGCACTTTCTGGCGCCGTTTCCGGCGGAGCTGAGCCTATGTTCGGTGGGCGCCGCGCCACGATTTCCTTGCGTGAGCAGATGGCGGAGCGAACTGCTCGCTTGGCGCGCCGGGCCGATGAGGCGGCCGCTGCGGCGCCGGCGGCGCCGGTCAGCCGTGCCAAGCAGCTCGATCGGATCCGCGATAAGTTGCTGCCGGTTCTGTCGCTGAGTATCGACCTCGATCAGCGCCGGCGCCTAAGTCGCGGCGAGCTGGCGAGCCTGATCGGTGCGGCGATCACGAAGGAGGTCGAGCTCGACCGGGAGCGCCCGAGCGCGATCGAGCATCGCAATCTCGTGACCGTCTTGATGCGCGAGCTGCTCGCCTCCGCGCCGCCACCCGAATCGTTGGACTTGCCGCCCGAGCGCCGTCCTGCCGACGCGAACCGCGCCAGTGTCGAGGCCGCCAAGGCGCGCATTCAGCCGCTCGTCGTCGAGCGCATCGACATCTCGGCTGCCGCCGAGCTGCCGCGCGCGGAATTCGAGAAGCAGCTTGCCGGCTGGGTCACCGAGCTTCTGGCGGAAACAAAGCTCCAACTCAACTTCGCCGAGCAGCGCGACCTGGTGGCGGCGATGCTGGCCGACATGCTCGGGCTGGGTCCGCTCGAGCCCCTGCTCGCCGACGAAAGCGTGACCGATATCATGGTCAACGGCGCGCGCCAGATCTATGTCGAGCGCAAGGGCAAACTCGAGCTGACGGGCGTCTCGTTCCGCGACGACGCGCACGTCATGAACGTCGTGACGCGCATCGTCGCCCAGGTCGGTCGTCGCATCGACGAGACGACGCCGCTGGTTGACGCACGGCTACAGGATGGCAGCCGCGTCAATGTCATCATCCCGCCGCTGGCGATCGACGGCCCGACCATCTCGATCCGCAAGTTTTCGCGCAAGAGCATCACTCTCGACCTAATGGCCGAGCAAGGCAACATCTCGCCTGCCATGGCAACCGTGCTGAAGATCGCCGCCCACTGCCGGCTCAACATCCTGATTTCGGGAGGGACCGGCTCTGGCAAGACGACGCTCCTGAACGCGCTCTCCCGGATGATCGACGCGCAGGAGCGCACGGTCACGATCGAGGATGCCGCCGAGCTGCAATTGCAGCAGTCGCATGTCGTCCGACTGGAGACGCGGTCGGCCAATCTCGAGGGTGGTGGTGAGATCACCATGCGCGATCTCCTGCGCAACGCGCTGCGCATGAGGCCCGACCGCATCATCCTCGGCGAGATCCGGGGCGCTGAGGCGCTCGACGTCCTACAGGCGATGAACACGGGCCATGATGGTTCGATGTCCACGATCCACGCGAACCTCCCGCGCGAGGCGCTGACCCGGCTTGAGAACATGGTTGGCATGACCGGCATCAACTTGCCGTCTCGCGCGGTGCGCACCCAGATCGCAGCCGCCGTGCATCTGATTGTCCAGGTCAACCGCATGCGCGACGGCATGCGGCGGATCACGCATGTCATGGAGGTCGTCGGCATGGAGGGCGACGTCATCACGACCCAAGAGCTGTTCAGCTGGCAGTATCAGGGCGAGGGCACCGACGGCAAGCTGCGCGGGACCTTCCAGGGTAGCGGGATCCGGCCGCACTTTCTGCCGCGTGCGGAATATTTCGGCCTCGACCGCGCGCTGCTCGAAGCGATCTGACGTGGCGGTCCCATTCCATGACTGGACCCTGCCGCTCCTGGTTGGCGGCGCGGTCTTCTTGCTCATGCTGCTCACCCTCGGCCTCGTCGCAGGGCGCGGTCGTGACCGGCGCTTCCAGCGCCGCCTCGCCCGGGTCGGGCGCGTCGCGACTGAGCGCGTGGCACGACAAGACGGCCGAGCCCGCTCGATTGCAGTCGAAAGCGCGACACCAAGCCTCGATCGCATCGCATCCCGTTGGCTGCCGCGCAAAGAGATGCTGCGGCTCAAGCTCGAGCGGACCGGCCGGGCCATCACGATCGGCCACTACCTCCTGTGGATCGCGGCGGCGGCGCTCGCCGGGTTCGCGCTTGCTTTGCTCGCCTTTCGCCTCAGCCCGATCTCAGCAAGCCTCGTCGCGCTGGCGAGCGGGCTCGCCCTGCCCGATTGGCTCGTCCGCAATCTGGGAAGGCGGTGGATCGCACGCTTCAATGCGCTGTTTCCCGACGCGCTCGACCTCATCGTTCGCGCCCTGCGTTCCGGCCTGACGATCTCTGAGGGGATCATAACGGTGGGCCAGGAGTTGGCCGAGCCGGTCGGCGGCGAGTTCCGCCGGATCGACCAAGCCCTAAAGCTCGGCCGTACACTCGAGGAAGCACTTTGGGACACTGCGCGCCGGCTCGACACGCCGGAATTTGGCTTCTTCGTTATTAGCCTGTCCGTACAGCGCCAGACCGGCGGGAACCTCGCCGAGACCCTCGCTAACTTGTCGGACATCCTGCGCCGCCGCCGACAAATGCGGCAGAAGATCCGCGCCGTCTCATCGGAGGCGCGGATGAGCGCGTCGATCCTGGGCGCGCTGCCGTTCGTGGTGGCGGCGCTCATCTTCGTGACGACGCCGAGCTATCTCGTACCGCTCGTCACGAACCCGAACGGCATCATCCTGTGCGCCGTCGGCGGCACAATGCTCGCGGCTGGCACCTTCATCATGGCCCGACTCATCCGGTTCGAGGTCTGATCATGGCCCATCCCTCGCTGCCCGCCTGGCTGCCGGCCGGAATCGTGATCGACGATATCGTCGCTTCCATGGCAGGTCTGGCCGCCTTCCTCGCGCTGACCGTGATCTACCAGACGCTTCGGCTAGACCGCTCGTTCGATCGGCGCCTGAGTTCGATTCGTGATCGTCGCCAACAGCTGCGCGAAAGCGGCCTCGCGGCGCGTGGCCGGCGAAATAGGCCGCGCGGAATGCCGACCGGCATCATGCATCGCGTCGTGCAGCAACTGAACCTCCTGCGCAGTCGGGAAGCGGCGGTGGCACAGCTCATGTTGGCGCGTGCCGGAATCCGCACGCGCGACGCCATGGTCGTCTATTTCTTCTGCCGCGTAAGTTTGCCCTTCGCTTTCGGGCTTGCGACGGCGCTCGATCTCTATCTCATCCCGATCCTACCGGTACGACCCTCGGCCCAGCTGCCGGGTCTCGCCGGCGCCATAATAGCTGGCCTGTTTGCGCCGGGCCTCTACCTCAAGAACAAAATATCCCGGCGTCGCGACCGACTGCAGAAGGCGCTGCCCGACGGGCTCGATCTCTTGGTCATCTGCGTCGAGGCCGGCCTCACGCTCGACGCGGCGCTTGGTCGGGTCGGCCGCGAGCTCGGGCGCAGTTGGCCGGAGCTCGCCGAGGAGTTCGGGCTGACTGCGGTCGAGCTTGCCTTCCTGCTCGACCGGCGCCAAGCGCTCCGGAACCTCGGGCTGCGAACCGATCTGGCTCCCTTACGCGGAGTTATCAACACGCTCCAGCAGGCCGAAAAATTCGGCACGCCACTCGCCAATTCGCTGCGCGTACTGTCGACCGAATTCCGCGACACGCGGATGTTGAAAGCGGAAGAGAAGGCGGCGCGCTTGCCGGCGCTACTGACCGTGCCGATGATGGTGTTCATTCTGCCGGTGTTGTTCATCGTTCTGCTCGGTCCGGCCGCGCTGAACGCCTATAGCGCACTCGTGCACTAGCTATGGCTAGGACGCTGGTTCGACGTTCCCGACCTTAGGGCCGCCGATGAGCAGTGCACGTGTACGTTCTTGGGAGGGCAAGCTGCGCAACCGTTCGTAAGAGGCGAGATTTGCGGCGACCGACGCCTCATCGAGATCGAATCGACCGAGGCGCGCGGCGTTTTCCGGGTCGCCAGCCAGTCCATAGACGAGCGCCAGGTTCTGGCGCAGGCGCGACGTCGCGTCGGGGCGGTCGGCCAGGGGCTGAAGCACCGTGATCGCGCCGGTAAAATCGCCGGTGAGGGCGAGCGACAAGGCGAGGTTGGTGGCGAGGCTCGGCTGTCCCGCCACGCGAGCGAGCCCGGCGCGGTATTGCGCTTGGGCACCGACATGATCGCCCATTAGGTCGCGCGCGATCCCGGCCAAGCTATAGGTGCGCGCCTCGTCCGGCGCGACCGCGACGAGCCGACCTAGCGGATCAAGCGCGAGACCGGGCTGGCCGTTGCGGATCAGTGCCAGCGCCAGACCTCTGAGCGCGGTGGGATTGCGTGGCGCTTGACGGAGTGCGGCGCTGAAGGCCTCGCCCGCTTGCCCGTAGCTGCCGAGCGCCAGGAGCGCCTCGCCCTGGCCGATCTGGGGCTCCGGCAGGGATGGTGCAGCCGCCTCGGCTTTTCGGTAGATGCTGAGCGCCGGCTCGATCGCGCCTTCTGCCCGCATCCGGTCGGCGACCCGAATGAGCGTCGCTGCCTCCGCCGCGTCCGATGGCGCCCGCCTGGTGTCATCGGCTATGGAGGCGCAGGCCCCCGTCAGCGCTGCGACTAGAACCAGCAATCGTTTCGAAGTCGCACTGCCGACCGCGGTCATAGAGCCGATGCCCCGCCCTCACTCTCGAAAAAGCTCAAGGCTGCCTTTGAGCGCTTAAGATCGGGTGAAGAGAACTGTCGTGCCAAGATCCACGCATCGCGCACCGCTAATTCGACCACGATCTGGTGGTTCGACAAGCACGCGCTGCATTGCGGGCGCCATCAGACGAGCTCGATCAGTTACCGTTGGAACGGACAACAGGCCAACACCGACCGTTTAGGCAAAAAAACTTTAGAGAAGCGTAATCATATCAAAGAGTTAAAAACGGCTTCCGAGGCTTACGACGAGGGTTCGATTCCCTTCACCCGCTCCAATCGAGTGAGGTGGGCGGAAGTGGTGACTACGACTTCTGACGCGTCGGCGCGAAGAAGCGGTTCGCCGGCCGCGGCAGTCCGAGATTCTCGCGCAGCGTCATCCCTTCGTACTCGCGTCGGAAAATGCCGCGCCTTTGCAGTTCCGGTACCACCAGATCGACGAAGTCATCGAGCCCGCCGGGCACATACGGGAACATGATATTGAACCCGTCGCAGCCTTCGCCGAGCAGCCATTCCTCCATCTCGTCCGCAATCGTTGCCGGCGTTCCCACCATCGCCAAACCGCTGTAACCGCCAGCCCGCTGGGCCAGCTGCCGGACGGTCAAATTCTCGCGTTTCGCGAGCTCGACAAACTTTTGCCGCCCACTCTTGCTGGCGTTGCTCTCGGGGATCTCGGGGAGCGGACCGTCGAGATCGAAGGTGGTCGCGTCGTGGCCGAGGGCGATCGAAAGCGATGCGAGGCCGCTGTCCGGATGGACGAGACTGTCCAGCGTCGCCCTCTTCTCGCGCGCTTCGCCGACCGTCTCGCCAACGACGACGAGGGCGCCGGGTAGGATCTTCAGATGATCGCGGGCGCGGCCGATCCTCTCCGCGCGCCCCTTGACGTCAGCGTAGAAGCGCTGCGCGTCGGCGAGATTGCTGCCGCTCGCGAATACCACCTCCGCCGTCTCGGCCGCGATCTGTCGTCCCGCTTCGGACGCTCCGGCCTGGACTATGACCGGCCAACCCTGGATCGGGCGGGCGATGTTGAGGGGACCGCGCACCGACAGGAATTCGCCCTTGTGGTCCAAAATGTGCAGCCGGTCGGGATCGAAATAGACCCCGTTCTCGACGTCGCGGATAAATGCGTCGTCTGCCCAGCTGTCCCAGAGGCCCGTGACGACGTCGAAGAACTCGCGCGCGCGGCGGTAGCGCGTCGCGTGCTCGACATGCTCCTTAAGTCCGAAGTTCAACGCCGCATCCGGGTTGGATGTCGTGACGAGGTTCCAGCCGGCACGGCCGCCGCTGATGTGATCGAGCGAGGCGAATTTGCGGGCGACGTGATAGGGCTCGTCGAAGGTGGTCGAGGCGGTTGCGATCAGGCCCAAGCGCTCGGTGACGACCGCCAGCGCCGGCAGCAAAGTCAGCGGATCGAACGACGTGACGGTGGCGCTGCGCTTGAGCGCAGCCATCGGCATGTTGAGCACGGCCAGGTGATCGGCCATGAAGAAAGCGTCGAACCGCCCACGCTCCAATGTCTGAGCGAAGCGCTTCAGGTGGTGGAAGTTGAAGTTAGCGTCGGGGAAGCCACCCGGGTAGCGCCACCAAGCAGTATGGATGCCGACCGGGCGCATGAAGGCACCCAACCGCAATTGAGGCGACCTTGTCATCAAACAACGCTAGCAAGCAGTTTTAGACGGGTCAAACAGGCCGGGCGCCGCCGCGCAATGACGCGCGGTGTCATGTCTCGAGACCCAGCAGCTCGAGCACATGGCGGCGCGCGGCGATCAGTTGCGGGTCGTCGCGATGCCTGGGATAGGGCCGATCGACCGCAACGTCGGCCTTGATGCGCGCCGGCCGGTCGGTGAGCACGATGACGCGGTTCGCCATCAGCAGTGCCTCCTCGACGTCATGCGTCACCAGCAGGACGGTGAAGCGCTCGCGTTGCCAGAGGCGCACGAGCTCGCCCTGCATCGCCATGCGCGTCAGGCTGTCGAGCTTGCCGAATGGCTCGTCGAGAATGAGTAGGCGCGGCTCGTTGACGAGAGCACGCGCAAGGGCGACGCGCTGCGCCATGCCGCCGGAGAGCTGGTGCGGATACGCGGCATCGAACCCGGTGAGGCCGACCAGCGAAAGCGCCTCGCCGATTCGTGCCTGATGGCTGCGCAGCTGCCCCCGCGCTTCGAGGCCGAGCGCCGCGTTGCCGCGCACCGTGCGCCAGGGATAGAGGGTTGGATCCTGGAACATCACGACGCGGGAGGGGTGCGGCCCGGCGATCTCCCGAGCATTGACCAGGAGCTGGCCGGCGCTCGGCCTGTCGAGGCCGGCGACGAGACGCAGAAGCGTCGACTTGCCGCAGCCCGAGGGCCCGAGCAAAGCCACGAACTCGCCGGGAGCGGCGCGGAAGGCGATGTCGTCCAGCACGGGTAGACGCTGCCCCCGCAGCTCGAACTCATGCGAGATGTTGCGGATCTCGAGGGCATCCCCGACGCTGGGCGACGCCCGCGGCTGCAGCGCGGCCGGATTCAGCGCCGCTACCATCGCACCAACCCCTTCTGCCAAGACAGCAGACGGTCGCGCAGGCGGAACAGCACCGTGATCAGCGCCGAGCACATTAGCGCCATCACCAGCAATGCCGCGTACATGTTGGCATAGGCCGCCCAGCCCTGCGCCCATTGCATGTACCAGCCGAGACCTGCCTTGACGCCGAGCATCTCGGCAACGACCAGGACGGAGAACGAGGCGCCGAGCCCCATGAAGAGGCCGACGAAGACCGACGGCATCGCCGCCGGCACCGCGACCTTACGGACGAGGAACCAAGGGCTCGCCCCCATCGTGCGCGCGATGTCGTAGTAGGTGCTGGCGACCCCGGCGACGCCGGACCAGGTCAGCACGGCGACCGGAAAGAACGTTGCCAGCGCGATGAGGAACGTGCTGGCGCTGCCGCTCGACGGGAAGGCGAAGAAGGCGAGCGGCAGCCAGGCGACGGCGGGCAGCGGGCCGATCAGGCGCAGCACCGGGTGCACCCAGTAGCCGACCGCGCGCGACCAGCCGACCGCGACGCCGGTCAGGAAGCCGACCACGGCGCCGATCAGATAGGCCGGAAGGAGCAGCAGCAGCGAGCGGAGCACACTCTCGCCGAGCCGCTTCCAGTCGTCGGTGAAGACCTCGAGCAAGGCTTGCGGTGCGGCAAAGAACGGCCGCGGCAGCAGATCGAGCTTCGCGGTGATGACTTCCCAGGTTCCGAGCAGCACGGCGAGCGCGATGAGCCAGGGGGCAAGCTGCCGCAAGCGAACGAGCGAGGCGCGGTCTCGGGCGCGCGGCGCGATATGCAGCGCCGCCGCGACGGCGACGCCGACGCCGATGACGGACATCGCGAAGGCCAGCGCAGCGGTGCGATCGAAATCGTCGGCATCGGGCCATGCGGCGGTGAGGCCGGCGGCGACGAGCCAAGCGGCGGCGGCGAGCAACCCGCCCCACCATGGCGGCGCGGAAGGTATGGGCTCGTCGGCGGCTGGCGCGCGCTCGTCGGCATCGGCGGCGACGTGCGCCTCGAGGATTGCATTGAGGTCCATGGCTCTCAGCTCAACACATCGGCGTAGACTCGGTCCGAGAAGCGGCCCGGATCGGTACCGGGTTTCAGCACCTGCACGAGCTTCAGCTCCTCGGCATAGAGCGCGATCTCGCGCTTCAGCTCCGGCCCCACCGGGTGATGGTGATGGGTGTGGGAGCGCAGCATCGTCGCGAGCTGCTCGGGCCGTGCCGTCGAGTAGGGCGCGAAGATCGCCGCCGCCTCATTGGGGTTCGCGGCGACCCATTCCTGCGCTTCCGTCAGCGCGGCGGTGAGCGCGGCGGCCGCCGCGCGGTCCTGCCGGATCAGGCTGCCGCGCACGCCGAGAACGCAGCATGCCCGGTGCCCGTACTCGTCGGAGAGGTTGTTGGCGACCTCGACCAGATGATCGCGCTCGCGGACGATCCAGCCGAGCGGGTCGCCGAGCGTGATCGCCTGCACCTCGCCCTTCTGCAGCGCGACGCCGAGAAGGTCGGCGGGATATTGCCGCCACTCGATGTCACGGTTGGGATCGAGCCCCCGCTTGGCCGCGACAATCGAGAAGAAATTCTTGTCGGGCGCCGCCATGTCACTGACGCCGACCGTCTTGCCGCGCAGGTCGACGACCTGGCTGATCCCGGCATCCTTGCCGGCGAACAGCCGCATGCAGCCGCCATGGATGGCGGTGGTGATGCGTACGTCGAAGCCCTGCTCCAGCGGCTTCAGCCAGCGCAGGGCCATGCCGACGCCGGCATCCGCCTTGCCGCTGGCGATCGCTTCGAGCAGCTGGTCGGTCGAGCCGCCGAAATTGATCAACTCGACCTTGAGATTGTGCCGAGTGAAAATGCCGCGTTGATCGGCCACCGGCACGCCGACGGTGCAGATCGCATTTGCGTTCCACGTCAGCTTCAGCTCGCGCAACGCGCCTTCCGCGACGGCGACCGGTTCGGTCGCGACATGGCAGATCTCGGGATGGTCGAGGCTCGCCGCGGCAGGCGGAGCGAAGCGGCCGGCGCCGAGCGCGCGCGTCGCCAGGGCGCCGATCGGTAGCGCGACGCCGGCTGTGCCGGCAGCCCGCAGCAGGGAGCGGCGCGTGAACCGCAGCGGGAATCGCGAGCCGACAGACGGCTCTTTATCTCGGGACTTCGTCATCGCGGTCTGTCTCCCTGTGAAACCCCGCCATTGGCGGAGCCGTGTGAAGAGCGTTTCGGAATGCGTGGCTCCGACGGCGGGCGGGAATGCTCGATCCGACCGGCGAGAGCCTGCGGATGGCGCAGCAGGTTGAGGATCGGGCAGCTCCGCTCGACCGCCTCGCGCACCGTCGCGACGTCATCCTCGGAGGCGGGCGAGACGATGCGCACGGTATAGGCGATGTCGTGCGGGTAGACCGGAACGTCCTCGTGCCCGGCGCTGCCGGCGCGCGCGTCGATCCGGCCGGTGACCTCGACCTCGAGACTGTCGAGAGGCAGCTCGTGGACCGCCGCCTGGATCAGGAAGGAATGGGTCAGGCAGCTGCCCAACGCACCGAGCGCGAGTTCGGGCGAGGACGGGCCGATGTCGTAGCCGACAAAGCTCGGTGGGCTGTCGCTCAAGACCTGGAAGTCGCGGATGCGGATCCGTCTTATGCCGCTCCGTCCCTCGGCGGTGACGCGGGCGCGAAGCGGCGTCGGCGCATAGTCCGGCTTTGCCGCCGCCTCCTTCAGCGCGCGAAACGCCGGTCGCTTCTGGCCGAGATATTCGTTGAGGTCGGTCATTGTGCGCACCTCGCTGGTATCGGGCATGGAGGTTCCTCGGCGGCCATGACGCCGCTTGGAAGTCTACGAAGATCAATGAAAGACGAATTGCGATCGTCTAGAGACTCACGCCTCTACATGAGCTGGGAAGATTGGCGTCGAGCCGGTCCGCCGGAGGTCGTGAGGGAACAAAACCCATACGCCACGCGTCTGTTTCGCCGAAGGAAATCATGATATCAACATGGCAAACAGATTATTGTCTGTCAAATAGTCATCTATACTGATGTATTTAGGATAAATAGTTCAACATTCCAAAAAATATCTCGCCCACGACATTCTATTCCTCAACCCCGTCATCTGTGCCGCGGCGATCACGGAACGCGCTGCCATGCAACGGGTAGGCGGTCGTATGCTTCATCCGCTCCATGGCGATTCGCGAGGTGACATTCTTGAGCGGGGTCGCCGCGATGAAGCGCTTGTAGAAGGCATCGAATTCCGCCATGTCGGCCACCGCGACACGCAGCATGTAGTCGACGTCGCCGGCCATTCGATAAACCTCCATCACCTCCGGCATTCCAGCCACCGCCGCAGCGAAGCGCTCCAGCCATGCGGGCGTGTGCTCACCGGCCTCAACGGCGATGAACACGCTGAGCCCCATGCCGACGCGCTCGGGGTCGACCAGCGCCACGCGACGCACGATGACACCTGCCGCCTCCAGCTTTTGGATGCGCTTCCAGCACGGCGTCGGCGAAAGGCCCACGCGCTCCGCCATTTGCGCGATCGAGAGCGTTGCATTTTGCTGCAGGATCGCCAGCAGCTCGCGATCAATCTCGTCCATCAGCACTTATCCGGCATATCGGACCATTATTAACATCTTTTAATGGTATAATTTTTATTATTGACTCAAAACATGCGTTATTAATAGGATTATCACAGCGCTGCGTTGATAGATAGAGGATGGATGCCTAGATGCGCTGCGCAAAGGAGCCGAGGCCGCCGCGTCAGCGCGCCCGACCGGCACCGAGGAGAAGCGATGACAATGCTGTCGATGAACGCCCTTGCTCCCCCGCCGCTTCAGCGGCTTGTCGCGGCGTATTGTCCTCACTGTTCCGACTAGGCGGACCTCGCTCCGTTCCGGACGCCCGCTTCCGCCGCGTCCCATGAAACGAAGCATCTTGCCGCCCCGGGTGACAGGGCGGCGGCCCCAACGCCGGCCCTAAAAGGCCGACTCCACACATCCGGAAGCCAAGGCATGCTGACACTCGAACTCGCTTGGTTGGAACTCTGGCTCGATGCCATGTCGGGTCGACGACCATCGGCGCCAGACGGTTCCGCTCGCCAGACCGAAACGCGCTCGATGCGCCGAGACCATTTCGCATGGCGCCGATTTCGCAGCTCGCTGTTCGTGCGCAGGTTTCTCATGCGCAGGTTTCGGCCCGTGGAGGCGCCGGCTCAATGATCGGGCAGCGCCTCAGACGATTTGCGACGCCGCTGCTCCTCGTGGTGCTCTGGCAGGCCGGATCGAGCGCCGGACTCATCCCCGCACGCACCATCGCGGCGCCGTCGACCATTGTGCTCGCCTTCTGGGATCTCCTCGTCTCGGGTCGGCTCGTCCACCACCTCGCCGTCTCGTTGCGTCGCGTCGTGACCGGCCTCGCCATCGCCATTGCGATCGGCACGACGCTCGCCCTCATCGCCGGCCTGTCACAGCGCGGCGAGGATGCGGTCGACGCGACGATGCAGATGCTGCGAACCCTGCCGTTTCTCGCCCTGGTGCCGCTCTTCATCCTGTGGTTCGGCATCGGTGAGACGCCGAAGATCGCGCTCGTCGCCTTGGGCGCCACCTTCCCGATCTATCTCACGCTGTTCGCCGGCATTCGCGGCGTCGATGCAAAGCTCGTCGAGGCCGGGCGCATTTTCGGGCTGGGGCGCGGCGGGCTGATCCGCCACATCATCTTGCCGGGCGCCTTGCCCTCGGCGCTGGTCGGGCTGCGTTACGCCCTCGGGGTTGCGTGGCTCAGCCTCGTCGTCGCCGAGCAGATCAACGCCGATAGCGGCATCGGTTATCTGATCATGGACGCGCGTGATTTCCTGCGCACCGACGTGATCATCGTCGGGCTCCTCGTCTACAGCCTGCTGGGTCTCACCGCGGATGGGATCGTGCGGGCCATCGAGCGCCACGCCCTCGCCTGGCGTCCCTCCTTCCTGCGGAGCTGATCGTGAACCGGAAACCCGTCGTCTCGGTGCGCGGTCTGACCCGTCGCTTCGCCGACAACACCATCCTCGACGATCTCGACCTCGACATCGCGCCTGGCGAGTTCGTCGCGTTGCTCGGACGCAGCGGGTCGGGCAAGACCACCTTGCTGCGCGCGCTCGCCGGTCTCGATGCCACCCTCGAGGGCGTGGTGAGCGTGCCGGAGCCGCGCGCGGCCGTTTTTCAAGAGCCGCGGCTGCTGCCGTGGAAGCGCGTCTGGCGCAACGTCGCTCTCGGCCTCGCCGGCGGCGACGCCAAGCGGCGCGCGGTCGCGGCGCTCGAGGAGGTCGGCTTGCAGCATCGCGTCACGGCATGGCCGGCAACGCTATCGGGCGGCGAGGCCCAGCGCACGGCGCTGGCGCGCGCCCTGGTGCGCGAGCCGGCATTGCTGCTTCTCGACGAGCCCTTCGCCGCGCTCGATGCCCTGACCCGCATGCGCATGCACCGGCTCGTCGCCGAGCTCTGGCAGGCGCATCAACCGGCCGTGCTGCTCGTCACCCACGACGTCGACGAAGCGATCCTTCTCGCCAACCGCGCGCTGGTGCTCGTCGATGGAAAGATCGGCGCCGAGTTCACCATCGCGCTGCCCTACCCGCGCGATCACGCCCAGCCCGGCTTCGCCACCCTGCGTCGCAACCTGTTGTCGGCGCTTGGTGTGGAAACGGCCCCACCACCGGCACCGGCGAAGGTGTCACAGCACGCCCTCGAGCACCTGGCGACCGCCCTCCTTACCAGCCGAGCCGATCCCCACGCCATCGCGAACGGCCATGCCGAAGAAGCCGCCAGCCATTTGGCCGGAGGTCATGCATGACGAGAGTCTTTCTCCGCCGGGTCGCCCCGAGCGACGTCGAGGGCGCACCATGACCGCGCGGCGGCATGGCCATGTCAATCTCGCGCAAGCGCTGGCCGAGGAGTTTGCCGGCACCGCCACGTCCTACGATCGCAGCGGTGCCTTCCCCTTCGAGAATTTCGCGCGGCTGCGCCAATCGGGCCTGCTGGCGCTCACCGTTCCCAGCGAGTTCGGCGGCAGCGGTGCCGGCCTCGCCGACGCCGCTTCGGTTGTCGGGACGATCGCCGCGGGCGAGCCGTCGACCGCTCTCGTCCTGGCGATGCAGTACATCCAGCATGCCGCCCTGGCGCGCTCGGAAAGATGGCCCCGTCACCTCTATGCCTTCGTTGCCCGAGAGGCGGCGAATAGCGGCGCCCTCATCAACGCGCTGCGCGTCGAGCCCGAGCTGGGCACGCCGGCGCGCGGCGGCCTCCCGGCAACGGTGGCAGAGCGGATTGCCGGCGGTTGGCGCCTTACCGGCCACAAGATCTACTGCACCGGCG
>WNFC01005416.1_pt1 | contig 13995 bp, 15 predicted proteins | sample 5400541 | NCBI WGS metagenome assembly WNFC01 (sample SAMN13153342, study PRJNA577476) | soil metagenome | isolation source: 120 cm saprolite under Douglas fir tree site 2 hole 2 replicate 1 | place: USA:California | collected 2015-04-18
CTGGTGACGCAGCCGATAGGCGCGTTGCTTGCAGGCCGCCTTTTCACAATAGACGGACCGACTGCTCCGCGGCGTTGCACCGCACACCGGGCAGGCTCGAGTGTTCACGCTAGGACTCGTCGAAAGGTAACGCGACTGGTAACGCATGGCGTTTGAGCTCCCCGGTCGGCTCACGCCGACTGCTCCGCATCGTCGCCCAGGTCGACGCTGACCCGCAGCGGCGGCGGCAGGCTCCGCCCAGGCTCCAGTACCTCGTCGAGCCAGTCCGCATCGGCAAAAGTCAGTACTGTGCGGGCTCGCCGAGCTGGATGTGCCGCTGCAGCGTGCGTATCTGAGTATCGGGGTACTGGCCGGGGTAGCGCTGTTGCAGCTCGTCGAACACCGACCTGCCGGTTCGTTCGGGTTGGACCACCAACCACTGGCAGACCTCGTCCCACACGGTTTCAAACGGATCACGGCGCGTGCGATAGGTGCGCGGTCCCTTGAACTTCTCGCTGCGACGATATTTGCGCCGTTGCCGTGTGCCAGTTGGCAGGCCAACAGCCTCGTCAGTAGGCATCCCCTCGACACCCAGGCCACTTGCTCTGAGATCAAATGGCACTGCCAGCGGCGCGTTGGTTGGCGGGCCGACACGACTGCGGAACAGCGCGTGCCGCCAGAGTGCCTCCTGCAAGGTCTCGAGCTGGTGGAGCAGGCGCACTGGATCCAGTGCTCGGTACACAGCCTTCAGTCGCCGCTGATTGGAGACGTCAAGCACACCACTGGCGAGCACCCGTTGGAACGGCGTCTGTGCCGGTCCGTACGTTCGCCGCACACGACTGCCAGTCCGCGTTTTGGTGACCAACTTCATCGACGGCTGGAAGAAGTTCACGTACAGCCGCACCGCCCGATAGAGCTCGGCCAACTGACGATAGGCGCGCTGACCTTCGAAGCGATCGTAGCCGACGAGTTGCCGCACAACCGAGCCATTTTTTTGGCTCGACCCACGCTTGGTCATTTTTGTTGCCGACCCGCCCGCGGGTGAAGGTGATCTGCTCACCAGTGCAATACGCCAACAGTTCCTCGTTGATGAACTCACTGCCGTTGTCCGTATCGATCCCGAGTATTGGGGAAGGGGAACAATCGCCGCGCCTGCTCGAGCGCGTGCACTACGCCGTGCTGGCTGCGGTGCAGCAACGCCAGGCACTCCGTCCACGTCGTGGCGATATCGGTCAACGTGAACGTGTAGAGGAACCCTCCGTCGGTCGTCCCACCGCAGTGAGCAACCAGATCGCCCTCGAGAAAGCCCGGTTTGACGTCAGTCCACTCGGCGAACGTACGCACCGGGATCTGGTGCTTGAGCAGTCGCCCTGGTTTCGTCGTGCTCAGCCCATGCGGCTGACGCAGTGGGCGCAACAGCCGGTCGACCGTGGCTGGACTGAGCTCCAGCAACTGTGCACGGACCTCATCGGTGACGACCAGGTGGCCATGCCGCTCGAGGGTGGGGACGAGCTCAGGTAGGAACGGCACCAGCCGTTTCGCGCAGATGCCATTGGCGGCCGACCACACCACACTCAGCGCCTGCTGGACGCCCGAGCCATAGTGAGCCGCCCGCGGTCGTCGAATCGGCGCGGGCGGACGGATCGGACCGAGCAGCAGGCGGATCGCGTACTTGCGGTCATAACCAGTGACCGCCACGAACTCGTCCAGGATGACCGACCGCTGCCCATGCCTGGCACTGCTGTAGCGAGGCGCCACCTGCACCAACAACTCGCGTTTGCCACGGACGCTCATCGAAGACCTCACTCTTCCCCCTCGGCTCGCTCTTCGACGAACGCAGGGTGACATTACTCGTGAGTCAAACTCCCATGGCCGGGTGCCATTTTTCGTGAGTCAAGTCGACGCCTGGCCTAATGGTCGTGGTGAACGACAGCGCTCGAGCTTCTGAATGCCGCGGACACTCTCAGGCTGGCCCGCTCGGCGAGTTCCTCTTGGGTCAAGCCAGCGGCTTGCCGATGGTAGCGGAGCAGTTCGCCAAAGGTCGTTGGAGCGCTCTCGCAGAGCATCCGTGCGCAAGACTATCGCGGGGCTCGCACCGACTCAGCGCTCAACACCCGGCTACGTCGCAGCGTGAGTTGCCCTGTAGCTGCTGCGTTCGGCCCGTCGCGTCCCGTGCGCGCCGTCGCGGATCCATTGAGTGCCTTTTTGAGTGCCCCCAAAGCACAACAGCGGGCGAGCGCCCAACTCCGGCGCCGCGGTCAGTCGTACCGATGGCAATGGGCCTCAGCCTGAGGCAGCGTGGCCGCAACAGCGAGTAGTTCGAGTGCGCGTCGCGCTGAGCAGCCAGATCACGTGAAGCTTGTCCCTGGCCGCACTCATAGCTCTGCCGCGAATCGCTCTGGATCTGATCCCTTGCCAGCAGGCAAACGGCAAAATGGAGTTCAAACCTGGCAATCAGCCGCTCCGACTGCCAGATCTGAGTTCAGAACTTGGGGTGGAGCATCGGGGATTCGAACCCCGGACCCCTTGCCTGCCAGGCAAGTGCTCTCCCGCTGAGCTAATGCCCCGTGAACTTCAAAGTGTAACGGGACGGACGCGGGGCGGACAAATGCTCGGGTGGCGGGCCGGGCTGGCGGTAAGGAAGGGGGTGCTCAGGCGGCGGCATGGGCGGGTGAAACGCGGGCGGGTTCTCTGGGGCGATCGCAGACGATAGCTGTCGTGGGGTCGTAGGTGCGGCCGTCGATAGCGGACATCGGCGGGCCGTACAGGTGCAGGCTTGCGGCGGGGCCGAGGCTCGGGTTGGCGACTCTATGAATGCCACCGTTGTAGGGCATCAGCTGGGACTGCTGTCCGGGGCGCCAGACGGCGCGCCACGCTCGGCGAAGGTGGCCTTGGCCGGGCTCGCATTCGTCGTCCTCGCGGACGTAGCGGTCCTCCAGCAGACTTCCAGCGACGCAGACGTAGACGCCCCAGCTCGTGTGATCGTGGATTGGAGTCCAGGTGCCGGCGGGCCATACAGATAACTGGAGGGTGATCCGGTCGGAGTCATCGGCGAGCTGGATGTGCGTTGGCGCCGCTGGAGTGTCGATGCGCGGGAGGTGATCCAGCAGATTCGTGGATTGGAGCAGGGCCGCGAGTAGCGGAGATGCTTCGCAGAGGGCTGATTCGGGTGGCAGGTCGGCCAGGGATCGGAGTTGGCGCAGAGTTGCTTCGGACAGTATGTCCGCGGGCGAGCCGAGTTGTGGCAGGGCTACTCTGGACGGGCGATCCGCGGCCTGGCGGAGGTGGTTTTGGGCGGGCTGGCAGACATGGATGTTCACTGAGGTAATCCCCCTTTCGCTGTCGGACTACGGCAGCGTGTGCTTCACCGTGAGCTACGTCGGGTGAGGGGTGTCGGATCAGGCATGGCCGGCGAGATCCGTGGGCGAGGGAACCATACGAGGAGATACGACGTTCCTTGTGTATCGGCCATCTGGCCTGAGGAGGGGAACGACGATGCGACACTTCACTACACGCTCCGCCATTGTTAGTGCGGCTACCTTAGTGGGTGTGCTGGTGGGCACGGCCAGCCCGGCACTGGCTTGCGCGGGGCTCATTGGCTCTAATGGCGCGGTCAATCTGGGGCGGACCACGACCTTGGCGGCGTACCACGACGGGGTCGAGCACTACGTCACGGCCTTCAAGTTCCTCGGCGGCGGCGGGCAGTTCGGTACGCTTATTCCACTGCCTGACGTGCCGACGAGCGTCGAGCGGGGCGGCGCGTGGACGCTGCAACGGCTCGTCCGTGAGACGCAGCCACCGCGCGTCTTTGCCGCGGCGCCGCAGGCGGCGGCGGCGCGAGATGGAGTCGAGGTCCTGCTGCAGACGCGTGTGGACGCGCTCGATCTGACAGTGCTCAAAGGTGGCGGCGCAGCCGTCGCGGACTGGGCGCACGAGCATGGGTTCCGACTCTCGCCGGACGCGCCGGAGGTACTTGACTTCTACGCGCAGCGGAGTCCGATCTTCCTCGCGGCAGTCTTCGACGGAGATGCGGCCCAGCAACGGGGACAGCAGCTTGGCGACGGCACGCCGGTGCACATCACCATTCCCATCGCCAATCCCTGGGTGCCGCTGCGCATCCTCGGGCTGGGCAAACAGCCGGTCGACCGGGTGGATGCAGACGTGTTCTTGCTGACGGACCAGACACCGAGCATGCTGCCGCTTCCTCGCGACGGGCTATCAGTGTTCCATAGCGCTGCCGCTAGCTCGCGACTGCTCGACGACCTGCGTGCGGACGTGGGCATGGACTGGGTGCCACAGTCGGCCTGGCTCACCGAGCTGCGTATCAATAGCAGCGTGGCGGACTTGCGCTACGACCTGGCGGTCGACGCTTCGGGTGAAGGACGACCGTCGGCGGCGGCGGCGGGGATTGAGACTGGTGGGCCTGACCAGTTGCCGGATCTGGTGGCGGCGCTGCTGTTCATTGTTGGCGCGCCAGCGCTACTGCTAGCTGGGTGGCGGTTCGCGTGAAGAAGTTGTTTATGCTCGGTGCGTTGCTGGCCGGACTCACGGTCAGCTCCGCGCCGGTCTCGGCGCGCGAGGCGGTGACAATTCGGTTCCACTATTCGCACTTTGAGCCGAGTGTGGTGACCGTACCTGCAGGCGTGCAAGTGACGGTTACGCTGCGCAACGACGATCCGATCGATCACGAGTGGATTGTCGGGCCTCCGGCTGTGCACGAAGTGCATCGGCATGGGACGGAGGCCGTCCACGCCGGACGGGCTACGGAGGTGACAGTGCCGGCGCTGTCTACGCGGACGACCACCATAACCTTCGACGATCCGGGGGAGTATGCGTACATCTGTCACTTGCCGGGACACGAGGAGTATGGGATGAAGGGAATTATGGTCGCCAGGTGAATGCGGCGTCACGGCGCAAAGTGGCGCGGCACATCGTGGGGCAGACGAATCAACGCCGCGCGGGGCAATAGCGTATGAAGGGGGACTGCAAGTCGATACTCTGTTGCGATGGTGCTCGACGTGGCGCTGGTGGGGACGGGCGGGATGATGCCTTTGCCCAATCGGTGGCTGAGCAGTGTGCTCCTGCGCTACCAGGGCAGGTTGATTTTGTTCGACTGCGGGGAGGGGACGCAGATCAGCTTGCGGGCACTCGGATGGGGGTTGAAAGACATCGGGCTGATTTTGATCAGCCATGTGCACGGAGACCACGTCACTGGTTTGCCGGGGTTACTACTTACGCTGGCTAACTCCGGGCGAATTGACCAGGTTCTGATTGTTGGACCGGTGGGGTTCACTGAGGTGGTGGAGCGGTTGCTGGTGGTGGCGCCGCGCTTGCCGTTCTCGGTGCGCTATTTAGAGTTCGGCGGTGGTGAGAGTTTTGAGCACGCGGGCTTGACGGTTACATGTGCGGAGGCGGAGCACCACGTACCATGTCTGGCGTACCGGATTGACGTCGCCCGGGGGCGACGGTTTCTGCCGGAGCGAGCCCGCGAGTTAGGCGTTCCGATGGCCGACTGGAGTCGGCTGCAACGGGGCGAAACTGTTCGGGGAATTGCGGCGGATGCGGTGTTGGGGCCACCCAGACACGGACTGTCAGTTGGACTGGTGACTGATACGCGCCCTACATTTGAGCTGGAACGATTGGTTGCCGGAGTGGACCTGTTAATTGGTGAAGGGATGTACGGGAGTGACGACGATCAGCCGCGAGCGGTTGAGCGCAAGCACATGACGTTTCGCGAAATGGCGCAGCTGGCTGCTCGGGCTGGAGCGAAGCAGTTGGTGCTGACGCACTTCAGTCCCTCTGTTATGGAGCCGGAGGCTTTTGTGGACAATGCGCGGGAGGTCTTTGCGGAGACGATTGTTGGGCGGGATCACTTTACGCTTAGTTTGCGCTTCGCGGAGGAGTGAAGGCAGATTTCGCGGCTCCCCGAAAAGTTGGAGGCGCACTTACTTCGGGTCGGGGGCGCTGCGCCCCCCGCCGCCAGTCGCTGCTCCGCTCGTGCCTCGCTTCGCGCTCCTTCCCGCGGCGACCCCCCGCGACGTGCTATCCGCGGTCGGGACACCCTTCAGGTCGATCGCGTCGGAATCTGGGATCTACAGGGCGGGCGAAGCCCCATCATGCGGGGGGTGGGGGCGGGAAGGAGTGCGGTCTACCCCGAAGCGCGGCTCGCCGCGCGGAGTGGGCAGCGAGGCACGAGCCCACGCTTCGCGGGGTAGACTCCGCAACGACTGGCCCCAGGGGGGCGCGCAGCGCTCCCCCTAACCCGGACTTCGTGCTTCGCGCAGAGCTACTTCTTCGGCCAGGGCGATGGGGAGGCCGCCGCTTTTGGCCAGGCGGTCGTGGAAATCTCGGAGGGAGCCGCGGTGCTCGGATTGGTATCGAGCTCGGATGCGGAGGATTTCCAGGCAGCCCGTGAGATAAGCGGAAGCTTGGGTGGGCCAGGCGCAGTAGCGCGCCACTTCGGCGCGGGCAGTGGGCTCGGGGAGGTTGGCTTTGGTGCGCATGAACTCGACGGCTTCTTCGAAAGTCATGTCGCCAATGTGCAGGCTGGTGTCGACGATGATCCGCGCGGCGCGGAAGATCGTGGCTTCGACCTGCGACATCTCCTGGCGGGGATCGGTGAAGAAGCCCTGCTCGCGCATGACATGCTCGGCGTACAGGCCCCAGCCCTCGGTGAAGTAGGGCGTGCGCAGCATGTGGCGGATCGGACTGGGATTGCTCTTGGCGGTCACCAGGTGCCAGTGGTGTCCGGGGTAGGCCTCGTGAACGGCAGTAGTCGGGATCGACCCGTAGCTGTTGTTTTCGAGCCGCTGCTGAATCTCCTGCTCAGATGCGCCATCGGGTGGGTAAGGCACAAAGAAGTGGCCGCGCATCGACGGGGAAAATGGCGGCGGGCTGTTGTACGACGCGACGGCGATCACTGGTCGCTGAAAGACCGGCGAGGGCTCCACCGCGCACTCCTCGCCTGGTGGCAAGGTCACCAGGCCGTGTTCGCGCAGGAACTCGCGGGCGCGCGCGGTCCAATCGGCGTAGGTCTCGAGCATGGCTTCAGGCGTCGTGGGATGGTCCTGGTTGAGCTTCTCCAGCACCTGGCGCCAGTCGTCGGTGCCTTCGATCTGCTGGGCGAAGCCACGCAGCTCATCGGCGAGTCGGTCGTACTCACGGCGGCCGCGCTCGCGCAGGGCGTGGGCATCGTCGGCGAGCAGCTCTTTTTCGCGCAGCAGGCGCGAGTAGCGCTCCGCGCCGATCGCCCACTCGCCGGACGCCCGGGGCATCAGGTCCTGGAGGAATTCCGCGTATGTCGTCATGGCGTCGGCGGCGATGCTGCCCCAATCGGCCATCTCGGCGCGGAGCTTCTCGTCGGCGATTTCGCCGGGCAGGACTTCACCGACGTAGCGGGCGCCGGCCCTGGCCTGGCGGATCGCGCGATCGACATAGATCGGTGGGGCCAGCTCGGGGCGAACGTTGCGCCGACCATCCTCCAGCGCCCGGGGGATGGCGCGGAGGCGGGCTAAGGCCGCCCGCACGAGCTCAGGCTCGGGTTTTAGGTGGTGCAAGAAGAGGGTGAAGATGCCGCCCAAGCCCGGACCCAGGTAGGTCTCGGGCTGGCGGCGCCACATTTGCCAGTCGGCGAGGATGGCGCGGCCGCGCAGGTTCGAGCGGATGAGATCACGATCGATGCGCTCGTCGAACGATGCGCAGGCATCGTCGGGGAGCTGCTCGAAGCGGGTCAGCCAGGCGGCGGCTCGGCGGCGTCGGTCTTCGAAGGCGGCCTCTGAGAGGTCGTCCAGGCGGTCGTCGTAGCCGTCGACGCCCAACTGAGAAGCGGTGATGGGGGAGTCCTGGAGGGACTCGTCGAAAAAGGCGCGCGCGAGCGTAGCGCACTCGGACATTAGCCAGAAGCCTACAAGTTCTCGCCGTTGGGACGGCGGGATCGCGGCTGAGGAGGCGGAGGCTTGCGCAGCCAGAGGGTTTCGCGCCGACCGCATCGCTGCGCTCGCTCATTGGCGGATGGCCCCATTGCGTTGGGGGGCGCCTCGCGGCGCGGCAGGTCGGCTTTACTTCGTAGGGACGTTAGGATCGACGACGTCGAAGGGGTCAGAGGTGGCTGTGAACTGGGTGCCTGCGCCGACGACCATGAAGGCATAGACCAGGCGGTAGGTGCCTGGGTCAAGAGCTGGAGTGATCGTGCGAACCTGGGTCTGGCCGGGGGCGACCAGAATGCCCGCTATGCCGATGCACTGGTGGCGGGGGACGACCACGGGTTGCCAGTTGCCGTCAGGGTCTAGCTGCTCGAGGGCGAGCGGCCAGAGGTCGTCGCAGGCGAGGCCGCCGCGGGTGATGCGATCGGGGCCGTCATTGGCGATCGTGACCTGAATGGGGTCACCGAGTGCGTAGGTGGCGCCATCGGTGATGACGGCCACGCCATCGGCGGATTCGGCGGCGACAGCCGTCGCGACGGCCAGGCCGAGCAAGATGGCCAAGATCAGCGGCAGGAGGCGCATTACCTCAAAGTCTGCGGCGGAGGCACGTCAAGGGCCAAAAAGACGCGCCAAGCGGGCAAAAAGAAAGGAGGTGCCTCACAAATTTGGGAAGCACCTCCCTGATGGGAAACCAATGTTACGGCGGCGGATCAAGTGCGACACACGTTCAACGTGTTGCGCCTTCCCGGCTCCTGAGATCGGCCCCGGACGCCTGAAGCGGCTAGTCCGACGGGCCCTGAGCTCACGCCAGCGTGTCGCTGCTGGCCCCTGATCGGCAACATTCGCCAAGGGGGCCGCTAGCCATCAACCTGCCAGCGACAGAAGGTGGAGTGCGGCTTCTTTAGGACCATCGACACCTCCTTCAACCATTCCCTTGATCAGGTAACACTAGCACTGGAACTGCCCACCGGCAACCCATTTTTCCTTAATATCTGGGGTGCTCCGTCACAAATTGGCGGACACCACCCACCCACCACCATGCCGATCTACGAATACCGCTGCGCCGACTGCAACCGACGGGTCAGTCTGCTGTACCAGACGTTTTCCGCGGCGAGCGCGGCCACCCCGACCTGCCCCAATTGCGGCTCGGTCAAGCTGACGCGGCTGGTGTCGCGCGTGTTCCAGCTCAAGAGCGAAGACGCGCAGCTGGACGACCTGGCTGACCCGTCGAGCTTCGGCGACCTGGACGAGAACGATCCCAAGAGCGTCGCCCGCTGGGCGCGCAAGCTCGGGCAGCAGATGGGCGAGGACCTTGGCGACGACTGGGGCGAGATGGTCGACAAGCTCGAGGCCGGCGAGGATCTAGGCGACGAAGGAATGGGCGGGCCACCTGATTCCGACGGGATCGGGGCGGGCTCGTCCGATGATCTTTAGGGCTGCTCGCGTGGCGGGGCGTCCAGGAAGTCGACCGGGATAGGATCGGGGCGGGGGTGACACACCCCGCACCAGACGGCGTCTTCGATGGCCAGACCGCGCAGACCGGCGGCCGTTGGCCACGCGGCGAAGAGAAACGCCTGCGTGCGGGCGTGGGTTTTGCAGATGCCGCGGCCGCAAAATCGGCAAACTCCGTCGGCGGTCGCACCGCAGACCCAGCAGCGCACGCTGCAAGACTACAGGTTTGTTGCTTAGCGATCTGGGGGCGGGACGGCAATGAGGTTGCGGGCGAAGCGGTCCATCAGGTCGCGCGCGCCGATGACGTCCAGGCCGATCTCGCCGGCCGCCTGCGTCAGCGGTTTGTGACGACCGTAACGGCGGATGGCTAGCTCCCAGGCGGGGGCACGGTCGTTGGGCGGCAGGCGGCGCACGGCCTCGGCCAGGGTGAGCAGGTCACCTTCTTCGGACGAGTCGAACTCGCCCAGGCCGGCGGCGACCGATTCCAACTCCGAGAGGCGGAGATGCATGGCGAGGCCGTTCAGGGGAACGGTCAAGAGGAGCTGGTCCACGAGATCGCCTTAAATTGTAACACCTGTGTCACAGGGCTTTTCTTTAGGCGGCGTCCGGGCTATCGTCGTTTTAACGATGCGTTGGCTATCTTCGTTGCTATTGGCCGGTCTGCTGGTGGTGCAGACTGGAACGGTAGCGGCGGCTCCGCCGCAAAATGACCTGCTCATCTCGCGCGTGCTCGAGTTAACCAACGTCGAACGGCAGAAGGCTGGGCTGGCGCCACTTGCACTTAGCACCGAATTGAGTGGGGCGGCGCAGGACTACAGCCAGGTCCTCGCAACCACTGGCTGCTTTGAGCATACGTGCGGAGCAGTACCTAATTTTGCCGAGCGCGCGGCGCGCTCTGGGTATACCGGGTGGACAGCACTCGCGGAGAATATCGCGGCGGGGTATCCGACGGCTGAGGCCGTCGTCTCAGGGTGGATGAATTCGCCTGGGCACCGGGCCAATATTCTGTCGCCGAGCTACACCGAGATTGGGGTCGGGGTGGTGAACGGTGGCGGGAAATTTGGCACGTACTGGGCCGAAGAGTTTGGGGCGCGGGCTGGGGGTTCTGTGGCGCCTACGCCTGATGAGGCGCCGCCGGATCTAACGGCGGACGACGGCGATACTGGGGGCTAACCAGCCTCTCGTTTCGAATGGACACGGGAAGGCCCGGTCAGCCAAGTGCTGACCGGGCCTTCGGGTTTGCGGAGGAAAATTACCCGACTCTAAGGGTTAGCGGGCGGGTTGTTGTTGCTCGATGGAGGAGCCGGGTTGGCGTTGCCCGTGCCACCAGCGGGGGCCGGGGCTTGCGGCTGAGCCGGCGGGTTGATGTTGACCGTCGTCGGCGCTGGGTTCACGTTGATGTTGGTCGTGCTGCTGCCGGCGCTCATGCTGCGCAGGGGGCCGGTGAAGAGATACCAGGCGATGACGGCCAGAACGGCCAGGACGATCAGAACGGTGATCATGTTGATCCCCGCCGCCGCGGTACGGTCGCCGCTCGTATCGACCGTTTCGACGGGTTCGGGTGCGTTCACGTTGATTTGACTCATTGCGATCTCCTTGGGGGGGTTCCTCCGATTGCGACGAGGTTTGAATAAGCAGGTGGCGTGCCACGCCCGACGCGTTTTCCTTAGGACGCGGCTACGGCTCGGGGGCGCTGCGCCCCCCGCCGCCAGTCGTTGCTGCGCTCGTGCCTCGCTGCGCACTCCTTCCCGCGGCGACCCCCCGCGACGTGCTAGCCGCGGTCGGAACGCCGCACAAGCCGATTGCCTCTGCGCCCTTCACATCGATGGCGGCGCGAAGGCGAGGACGATGCGGACGGCGAGGACGGGCGAGGACAGGCGAGGACGGCGAACCAATTTTTTCGCTGCGTGCGGCGGCGGCCAACGACTCGGAAACGGGACGGTCCAATGCGGGCGAAGCCCCATCAAGCGGGGGTGGGGGCGGGAAGGAGTGCGCAGCGAGGCACGAGCGGAGCAACGACTGGCCCCAGGGGGCGCGCAGCGCTCCCCTAACCCGGAGTACGCAGAGCCGCGGCGTTACTGCTGGCTGCGAACCAAGTTTATGGTGGACTCGCCGGGCTCGCTCCAGTCGGTTTCGTGGATGTGGGAGATCGTGCGCATTTGGCGGACGATCGTGGCGGCGTCGTCGGCGGCGTTCATGACCTCTTCGGCCATGGCGGACAGATGGGGCGGGAGGTCGGGCGAGCCGACCAGCATCTCGGCATAGCCGCGGGCGACGGCGAGCTGGTTGTTCAGCTCGTGCTGGGCGGTGCGGGCGGCGAGCAGGACACCGTCAAGACGAGCGTGCTCGAGCGCGACGAGCGCGGCGGCGGCGGTCGACGCGAGCATCTCCAGGAGCTCGGTGTCATCCTGGTTAAACTCCTTGGCTGCGCTGCTGGTGCCGATGGCCAGCGTGCCGACCAGCCGGCCTTCGTGGAGCAGCGGCACGGCAATGGCGGACAACAGATCAGCTTCGACAAGCACCGGATCGGGCGCGCTGTCCTTGTCCTCGCGGCGTAGCAGGACTGGCGCACGTTGCTCAGCTGCGCGACCGCTCGCGCCTTCGCCGAGGCGCAGCTTCTGGCCTTCGAGCGCAGGCGTGCTGGCACCCACGGCGGACAGGACCTGATCCTCATCATCCCAGCGCGTGACCATGCCGGCGGAGCCGCCGACGATCTCGATCGCCTCGCTGAGCAAGTTCTCGAGCAGTCGCCCGGGCTCGGTTTCGGCAGCGAATCGACGCGCCAGGCGCAAAAGTGCCTCGCGGCGGCGATGGACGACGGTGACGCGCTCGGCAGCGATCAGGCGGGCCTCGATGTCGGACAGGTTGAACGGCTTGGCCAGGTAATCGTCGGCGCCGGCTTGCATGCCGGCCAGGCGGTGTTCGGAGTCGTCCAGCGCCGTCAGCAGGATGAAGTAGGTGTACGGAGCGTCGGGGCGCGAGCGGACGCAGCGGCACAATTCGACGCCATCCATGCGCGGCATCATCCAGTCGCTGACGACCACATCGGCGCCGCGCGAGTCGTACAGATCGAGTGCTTCGGCGCCATTGGTGGCACAGCTCGGCGCGTGGCCGAGATCAGTGACTACGTTTTGGACCAGGGAACGAACGTTTGGGTCGTCCTCCGCGATAAGAATTTGGATATTGGGGCCTCGCTGCTAGTGAGGATTGCAGCGCATGTGCCACCGCGTTGCGCGCTAGTCGAGCGCGCGGGCGTCGGGAGCCAGCCGGCTCACCGTCAGCGCTAAGAGCAACAGGCCGGCAGCCATCGCGGCGACCGTGGTCTGCACGCCGAAAACTTGCGTGCCGAAGCCGGCCAGAACGGTGCCCAGGGGCACCATGCTGCGGTTGAGGAACAGCGTGCTGACAATCCGCCCACGGAACTCCTCCTCGACGTTGGTCTGGATCAGCGCGTTGTTCGAGGCCATGTAGACCTGCTGCCCCGCCCCGACGGCGATCAACGCCACGATCGACAGCCAGAACCAGGGCGACACCGCAAAGATGACCAGCGCGGCGCCGAAACCGATCAGCCCGCCGAACATCAGTCGGCCGAGGCGGACGCGATGCGCGTTGGCGGCTACCCACAGCGCGCCTGAGACGGCGCCGATCCCCGAGCACGCCGTCAACAGCCCCAGACCGCCGCCACCGACCTTCAACACGTCGCTGGCGAACACCGTGAGCATGGTCATGTAGGGCATGCCGAGCACCATGGGCACCAGCGCCAGCATGACGAGGGTGCGCAGCGTCGGGCGCTGGAGGAGGTAGCGCAGACCGCCGGCGAGATCCGCCAACATGCTGGCGTGCGACCTGCGCCGCGACCGGGCCGGAAAACGCATCAGGGCGAGCGCATACAAGACAGCCAGGAAGCTGAACGCGTTCAGATAAAACGCGCCGGCCACGCCGACCGTGGCGATCAACAAGCCGCCGATTGTTGGACCGAGCACGCGAGTCAGGTTGAGCGTGGCCGAATTCAACGCGATCGCATTCTTCAGATCGGCGGGCGGGACCAGATCGGAGATCAACGATTGGCGCGCCGGCTGGTTGAACGACAGCACGATCCCGCGGCCGACGGCGATCACCAGGACCATCCAGATCTGGACGAGACCGGTGATCGTCAGGGTGGCCAGGATGAAGGCCAGCACCATAGCCACCGCCTGGGTGGTGAATAAGAGGCGGCGCCGCTCCGCGCGGTCGGCGATGACCCCGCCGACCAGAGTAAAAACAAAGATCGGCGCCAGCCGGGCCAGGTTCAGAAACGCCAGCTGCACGGCCGAGCCGCTGAGCTGATAGACGAGCCAGTTCAGGGCAATCTGGTCCATCCAATCGCCCGAGTTGGAAATCAGCGTGCCGATCCACAACAGGCGATAGTTGCGGTGGTGCAGCGATTCGAATGCTGTTGGTAGGCGGAACGAGCCGGCCGGCCGGAGTGGTGCGGGAACTACGGCAGGCCGGGCGGGCACGTGCCGTGATGCGTCAATAGAGGATCCGACCAAAGGCGCGGAGGTTGCCTCATAACTCTTCCGACCGAACGGGGTGAGCGATGACGGGATGCACGGCGCGCTCGCCGAGAGTGCGCTGAGCGGATTCGAGCTCCAATTTGAGA
>WNFC01009897.1_pt1 | contig 13995 bp, 7 predicted proteins | sample 5400541 | NCBI WGS metagenome assembly WNFC01 (sample SAMN13153342, study PRJNA577476) | soil metagenome | isolation source: 120 cm saprolite under Douglas fir tree site 2 hole 2 replicate 1 | place: USA:California | collected 2015-04-18
CAATGTTGCATAAAAGCGTCAGGAAATGATTCCCCAGTTGGTGCCGGAAGAAGAGCACACGCCGGTATTCGCTGGCGAGAAAGCGCGAACCGAAAACAGCGTCGGCCTGCTCCTCCAGAAAGACCTGGACCATCTTCAGGAGATCCAAGGGATGATATTCGAGGTCCGCGTCGTGGATGACTGTGAGTTCCCCGTTTGCGCGCTGGAGGGCGGTCCGAATGGCGGCGGCCTTGCCCTGGTTGGCCTCGTGATAGACGAATATCCAATTCAACTTTCCGCCGGGATGGGCAGTTTCGGTGGATTCAAACTCACGAAGGACGGCGTTGGTCCGGTCCGTGGATCCATCGTCCACCACGATCACTTCAATGCGCTCAAGGAGCGGCTGATCTGCGAGGAGTTTCAGGCGCTCGAGGCTTGCGCGGACCAGATATTGCTCGTTATAAACGGGAACAAGAATCGAAAGAGTGACGGAAGTCTTCATGGGTAAAAATAGGCCTGGGCGGTCTCTACGCTGCTCATGGCACTAGAACGAAGTCCTCCTCAAGCTCATACCGCTTTTACTGCCGTTACTTTCCGGACTTCTTCCAAGGCACCCTTCTGCCGGAAATATGCCGAAACCCGGTCAATGATGTCGGCTAGATTTGTTTGCGGCCGAAAACCCGTCAGGCCGTGCAACTTCTCAATGGAGGGCACGCGCCGCATCATGTCTTCGAATCCCGGCTCGTAGGCCTTGTCGTACGGCACAAACTTGATGGGAGAATCGCTTCCCGTGCGGTGCTTCACGATCTTGGCGAGATTCTCAATCGTGACTTCTTCCGTGTTGCCGATATTGATCACTTCTCCCACGGCGCGGTCCAGGGGCATCAACCGTAGCAAGGCTTCCACGGTATCGCGGACGTCGCAGAAGCAGCGGGACTGCTGGCCATTGCCGTAAACTTCGATGGGTTCCCCATCGAGCGCCCGTTTCACGAAGTTGGGGAGAACCATTCCATAGCGCCCGGTCTGCCGCGGGCCGACGGTGTTGAAAAAACGGACAACGATCACGGGTTGCTTCTTTTCTTTCCAGTAGGAAAGAGCCAGAAATTCGTCGAGCGCTTTGGATGCGGCGTAACTCCAACGCCCCTTCGTGGTGGCGCCGAGCACCAGATCCGCATCTTCGTGAAACGGCACGTTGGTGTTTTTGCCGTAAACTTCGGAAGTGGAGGCGATCAGCACGAGCTTCTTTTTTTTGGAAGCCGCTTCCAGAACCATCTGGGTCCCGTTTACGTTGGTTTCAATCGTCCGGACGGGACTCTCCACAATCAGTTTCACGCCGACCGCGGCCGCCAGGTGAACGATGACATCGGCGTCATCCACCAACTCCGCCAGCATCTGCCGGTTTTCGATTCCGTCGAGATGATATTCGAGCCGGTCGGAGCCTTTCAGGTGGCGGATATTCTCCATGCTGCCGGTGGAAAGGTTATCGAGCAGCACCACCTGCTCGCCTTTTTCCAGCAATCGCTCGGCAAGATGGGAACCGATGAATCCAGCGCCGCCCGTGATCAGATATCGCACACCACCTCCTAGAGTTTGTCCGAATCGTCCGGATCCGAGGGCTTGGATGGAACGTGCTCGGGAGCTTCTTCGTGACCCATTTCCATGGCTTCCTGAGGGCCGTAGCCATAGGAATAGGGATAATAGCGGTAAGAATAGTAGTAGTCCGGGGCGTTGGCATCCACGGCGTTGAGGACCACACCCAGGATCCGGCTTTTCACGCTGGTAAGCAGGTCGCGTGTGCGCGTAAATGCCTCCTTGGGAGTCTCGCCGGAGCGCACCACGAGGAGCACGCCGTCCGCCTGCACCGACAGAATCACCGCGTCCGTTGCCGCCATAATCGGCGGCGAGTCAATCACAACAAATTTGAACTTGGTGCGGAGCTCGACAATCGCGTCCGCGAGCTTATGCGAAGAGAGCAGGTCCGCGGGATTGGGCGGCAGGGGGCCCGTGGGGATCGCAGCCAGATTCGGAATGGCCGGATGGGGTACGGTCACCAGATCCAGAGTCGAAACGCCAGCCAGATAAGAACTCAAACCGGCGTACTTGCCGGAGCCAAGATTCAGCAATCTTCCAACCCCGGGTTTGCGAAGGTCGGCATCCACCAGGACGGTCTTATCGCCGAGTTGGGCCAAGGTAACGGCGAGGTTGGCGGCCGCGGTAGTTTTGCCTTCGCGCGGAAGGGCGCTGGTTACCAGGATAACTTGAGGCGGGTGGTCCGGCTGAGAGAGCAGGAGCGCCGTGCGCAGGGCGCGGAATGCTTCTGACATTTGCGATTTCGGGAGGTGCTGGGCAACGAGCTCGATGCGCTTCTCATGGCCATTCGTGGAAGCGCTGCCAAATATTCCCATTCGACGCTTGTGGCTCCCGCCATCCCCAAAAGCAGGCACGACCGCAAGGCTGGGCAACCGCGTGAGCGTCTCGATGTCATCTGGAGTCTTCACAGTGTTGTCGAGGTATTCGCGCAGGAGCGCCAGGCCGATACCTCCGACCAAACCAACCAGAAAAGCGAGAGCAATATTGCGGGCCTTGGCGGGGCGCGCGGGATAAGAAGGAATCATCGCCGGGTCGACGACACGGAGGTTGGAAGATTTCAACCCTTCGGAGATGCCCGCTTCCTTCAGTTTGGTCAACAGGCCCTCATAGAGGGTCTTGTCCGCTTCCGACTCTCGTTTGAGGATGTTGTACTGCACCATTTTCTCGGCCATGTTATTGGTTTCGGCCTTTTGCAGTTCAAGCGCCTGGCGGATGAGCTCTTCCCGCTGTTTCGCTTCGCGATAGTCGCTTTCCAGCTGGAGAACAATGCCTTTGCTCTCTCGGGCGATCTGATCGTCCACTTCCTTCATCTGCGCTTGCAAGCGCAGCACCTTGGGGAAGTTGGGGCCGTACTGGTTGACGGATTCCGTATATTGAACGGCGAGGTCTGCCCGTTTTTTCTGCAAATCCTGTAAGAGGGGATCGGCGCGAATTTCCGGCACGGCATCAATATCGCCCGCCTTCGCGTACTCATAGAGGGCCTGTTTTTTCAGAGTTTCGCCCTGCGCATCGGTAAGTTGCTTGTCCAGATCCGCCAGCCGCTGGGTGGTGATGTTGGACTTGTCGTCGACGCTCCAGATCTGGTTCTGCCGCTCGTAATTGATGCGGGCGTCCTCGGATTGCTTCACCGTGAGCTTGAGTTCGTTGAGCTGCGAGGTGAGAAAACGGGTTGCTTCCAGCGTCGCCTCATACCGGCTCTGGATATTTTGGGCCTTGAAATTGTCGAGGTGGGCGTTGAGAATCCGGGCCGCCAGCACGGGATCGGTGGACTCGTAGCTCACTTCCATCAGGCGGCTGGAGGGCACGCGCTTCACGCTTAAGCTCCCCAAAAATGCCGCGACTTCCGGGGGGCGCTTCTGGTTCGCCAGAGAGCCGGTAGCGATCGCTTCCGAGGGAATGCCGCCCGCCGAGAATTCAGGATTCGCGGCAAGGCCGGTATTGCGAATGGTCTGCAGCGCCAGGGTTTCGCTGGTGAGAACCTTGGATTGAGTCTCGATATAGCGATCGATCTCGATGGTGGCTTTGGCGATATAAACCGGGCGCATGCGAAACGTGGCGATACTCACGATGGTGACCACGGTCAGCAGGAACGACAGGATCAGCCACTGGTGCTTGCGAAGAATCAGCAGGTAGTCGTAAAGATGCGGCTCCCGCGGGGAGAGATCAATCGCCGGCACGCGCGCGGAGGCCGAAATAACGTCCACCGACCCGTTGCTTCCGGGAGTCCGTGGAATCAGCTTGGAGTCTTCGATCATAGTCCGTTCTTAGTGGTACGCCAGCCGAAAAACAGCCACGGCTGCGCCGATACCGAGGGCAATCTCCGCCGCCTTTATCAAGGCTTGCTTGGTCCGGTCATCGGGAATAAAAAGAATGTCGCTGGCATGCATGGTGATGTCCTCGGACTGCCGGTTCAGCACCTTCTTCAGGTCCACCTGTGTCTCGGTCTGTTTGCCGGTGTCGTCTTTGCGGATGATGACCGCATGCTGGGTCTTGGCAATATTCGTGAGCCCGCCGGCGAGCGAAAGCACTTTCAAGGTTGTGAGCTGTGTGCGGTCGTTGGAAACGACAAACCCGCCCGGACGAGTGACTGCGCCCAGGACATAAACGATGCCGGCATGCGGCACGGTGACCACATCGCCGGCGTGAAGCAGGATGTTGTTGCGCGTGTCGCCAGTCTCCAGCAGATCGTTCAGGTTAATGGTGATGGACGTGGAGTCCGGATTTGACGGATTGGAATTCGCGTCAGTAGTTGCCGGCGTGGCCGGCGGGCTGGCATGCGCCATTTCGTCCGCGGACGGAAAAGAAGGCGCTTTTGGAGATGGTTCGGCGTTTTTCTCCGCAGGCCCGGTCGTGACTGGTGGATCGAGTGGCGGCGGTTCGCCGGAGCCAGGCGCGGCAGTTGGGGGAACGGTCTGCGGATTGGCAACTTCGATGAAGCTCATCACCCGGCGGCGGGTCACAATTACGGTGTCTCCGGCATCGTTGGAGATTCCGCCCGCTTCGGCAAGCACTTCCAGCAAAGTCACATCGCGGTCGGCCTGATAAACCATCGGGTGCAAAACCGCGCCGACCACGGTGATTGGCTGGCTGCGATGTTCCTTGACTGCCACCCCGACCTCAGGATGAGAAACCAATCCGTTGGCTTCGAGCAGTTCTACGATCTTTTCTTCCGCTTGCGATTCACTGAGTCCCGCAACGTGGAGACGAACGGGAATCAACGGAATGCTGATCGTGCCGGTCTGGCTTACGCGCACTTCTTTCGAAAGCTCCGGAACGTCGAACACCGTGATGTCCAGCAGGTCCCCACTGCCAATCACGTAGTCGTGCGGAGCGGAACTCTTTGAACCCATCGTGAGGGTTCGAATGCGATCGTTTACCTGTTGGGGCGTTTCACCGACGGTGACATTCTGCTGCGCCGGCGCAATGGCGGGCACACTGAGCAAACTTGTGGCAACGACGCAGAGAAACAGACAGCGCCGTCCCATGGTTGAATATGGGACCATCAGAATGGGTGACCCCCCGCGTGCATTATACAGTCTGACACCATTAACTCGCCTCTACTTTTCGTATTTTCCGGCGGGGCGGGGAGCTTTCCGGCGTTCCCGGAGTCGCCGTCTGCAGGCGGGCGGTTGCCAAATGGGCCGACACGAAAAAGAGCAGGGCGTTCGCCGGGATATGAAGATTAAAGTCTACTAAACTATGCACCAGTAGCCCACAACAACCAACAAGCCCAGACAAGTTCAGCGCCGCTCCAAACGAACTTCCCAACTCCTTAAGCCCCTTGACCGACTCCACGAACAGAATTCCCAGGAACCAGAGGCAACATATCCCGCCCGCAATCCCTGTTTCCGCAAGGGCTTCCAGATAGTCGTTGTGCGAATGGTTCACAACCTTCGCGTCATACAAGGACTCGTAGGGCGGAAAGACCAGTTGCACCGTTCCGAGGCCAGTCCCCAGGATTGGGTGGTCCAGGAAGATCCGCCAGGTGTCATGACGCATGGACGCCCTTTTGCCCATGGAGACGTCCAGGCTCTGATAGTTGGAAAACCGCTGTAGTACCTCCTGGACGCCGATCCAGGAAACCGCCAGGATCGCACAGAGAACAAGAACCCCGCCGACCAGCATGTATTTGCTCTGAAGGCGCCTGACCAGCAACAGCGAGAAGAGAATCACCATCTGGACGGCGAAGCTGACGATGCCCCCGCGGGAGGCCGACAAGAGGAGCGCCACGATGGGAACCAGCGCGAACAAACCCACCAGAAACAGGCGTTCCCGCCGGACTTTTCCCAACACCAGCGGCACCAGCGCCACGGGGATTAGAATTTCCGCGAATCCCGCGAAATGGTTCCGGTTCACGTACGGCCCGAAGGGATAGCCGCCATAACGCATCACCCGAAACCAGTAAAGTTTTCCGTTGAACGTCAGGTGCTGCAGGATCCCAAACACCGATACGAAGAAACCCAACGACATCAGGAACCACAGCAAGCCTCGCCAGTGGCTCATGCGGTAGTAGGCCTGCGGCAACAGAATCAACAGGATCAGGTAAACGACCAGCAACTGTAACTGCATGCGCGTGTCGTACGCGGAAGCGGTCCGGCGGAAAATCAATTGGACCAGCACCACCAGGGCGAAGGCCAAAAGCGGCGGCAGCAACGGCGAAATCGCGATCACTTCCTGCTTCCAGGCGTAGGTGCGCAGTGCCCAGATCACCAGCAACGCGGCAAAACCCACTTCCAGGACGGCTTGCGACCACTCTTCCACACCGCCATACGCCAAAACCGCAAAACTTAGCAGTACACAGATGCCCACTCGCAAAATCTTCATGGCCGCCGACGCTCCACTGCCTTCGGCACGAGAGTCACATCGTCCACCCAGGCATCGCCCGAAATGTGGATGTCCGGATTCGTGCTGGGCTCCCGGCTGATGCACACCTGCACCCCGTGGACACCGGGTGCGGCCGTCCAATCCTGTTCTATGGAACTCCAGGACGTGGTTCCGTGGATCTCCCTGGTGACGGCCAGTGGAATCTGGTTATTCCCAATAGACTTCAGGTGAAATCGGACTCCCTGGTCACCGGTGACGTCTTTCGTTTTCACCCAGCCGGAAAAAAGATATTTTGTGCCCGGCGTCACTGCACCCCAGGAGCAAGCCACATCCGCGCCCGGGTTGTGCTTTCCGTCGAACGTCAGGCGGAGCGACTGTTTTCCGGAAAGTTTTTCGGCGGTGTCAAGTTCGGCATGCACTCCCTCTACCAGCGAATGAAAAAACCAGGCGAACGAAAGATTGCTGAGGCCGGACTCAAAGCTGGGATCCCAGAGGACCGAATCGCGCGGCTGGATCAGCGGCGGCAGTTCCATCGTGGAGGTGCCCTGATCCCAAACCTGGCGGGCGGCATCGTAGTCGCGATGGGCCTGCAGCGCACCAACGAATTTGTCGAATTGCCAAAGCTGCAGGTGGGGATTCAGCTTCATGAGCCGCATCCACATCGTCTGCGCGACCGCCAACTGTTGCGAATCCACCGCTTCGGCAATCGCGTCGACATAGACATCCGGCACAGGAGGAAGAAGGTCGTTCAATATTGCGTCGATGTCCGGGTCCGCGCGATACACGCGTGAAAAAACAGCACCGGCGCGGCGTGGGTCCGCCTGCAAGGCAAGCCTGAGCTCGGCGAAAGCTTCCGGCAGCATGCCTTCCCGCAACAGAAAGTTTCCATATCTCCACGCAACTTCGGCGGAAGCGGGATACGTTTTCTTCGCGCGCGTAAATGCATCCTGCGCTGCGGCCCTGTTGCCATCCAGTTCGTACGCCGTGCCAATATCAAGCCAGGCTTCGGTATAACCGGGATTGAGCGTGACCGCCTTTTGATAAGACTCAACCGAAGTCGCGATGTCAGGCTGTTCCAGATTGAATTGTTGGTAGTGGCCCAGCCGATACCAGAACTCGGGATTACGCGGCTCCAAACGGACAGCCCATCGCAGATCTCCAATTGTATCGCCATCCGCTGCGCGCCCGGCAATTCCCGAGCGCACACCAAAAAAAGACAACCATAGCGCGACAATCAGGGAGCCGATGACAAGCAAGCCTCGTGAGAGGGAATCCGAAAGGCGCAGGATCATCGCAAATTACTGTGCCTAGAGAGAACAGTAGAAGCAAGAATAAATTGAAACAGGTAGTAAAAACTTCGTTCCAGATTGGAACAGTCTACTTTCCTGACCACGCGACTTGGCTCTCCTCTACTCTGCCACGTCGGCGAACGTCAATTCCCAGTCTCTTGATCTTCTGATTCAATGTGGAGAGAGGAATCAGGAATCGTTCCGCAGCCTCCGTTTGATTCCAACCGGTGCGCTCCAGCATATCCACGATGATGCGACGCTCGACCTCGTCGATGATCTGAAAGAGTGAGGGGTTCGGGTTGTCGGCGGCGGTTCGAGAACCTGCTTCGCCCGGCAGCGGCGGCAGAAATTCTGAAAGCTGCAAGCGGACGCCGCGGACGATTTCCTTGCTGCGCAAGGATTCCGGCAACAGGTCGACGTCAACCCGTTCCTGGATGGAAAGCACCACGGCGCGCTCCACGACATTTTCGAGTTCGCGGACATTTCCGGGCCAGTCGTAATCCATCAAGAGTTTCATGGCCGAAGGCGTAAACAGGCGCAATGGCTTGGTGTTCTCCGTGCAGAAACGCTCCAGGAAATGCGCTAAAAGCATCGGGATATCTTCACGGCGTTCGCGGAGCGGAGGAAGGTGAAGATGGATGACGTTCAGGCGGTGATACAGGTCTTCGCGGAATCTTCCTTCTTTCACCAGCGAAAGGAGATCGATGTTGGAAGCGGCGACGATGCGCACGTCCACCTTGAGTTGTTCCGTGCCGCCCAAGCGCATGAATTCGCGCTCCTGAATCACGCGCAGAAGTTTGGCCTGGGTCTCCGGGCTGACCGTGGCGATTTCGTCGAAGAATATTGTTCCCTGGTCGGCAACTTCGAAGAGACCTTTCTTGGAGGCGACGGCGCTGGTAAACGCGCCTTTGACGTGCCCGAATAGTTGCGATTCCAAAAGGTCGACGGGAATGGAACCCGTGTTGACTGGTACAAAGGCGCGGTCGGCGCGCGTCGAAGCGGAGTGAATCGCTTTCGCGATTAATTCCTTTCCGGTACCGCTCTCTCCGCTGATCAGAATCGTTGACCTTGATGGCGCCACCTGCGCCACCAGGTCAAACAGCGTCAGCATCTTCTCGCTTTTGCCGATGATGTTCGGGAAATTGAACCGCTGCTTCAAAGCTCGCTTGAGCTGGACGTTTTCCTCGCGGAGGCGGTGCGATTCAACGGCCTGCGCCACCTGCGCCAGCAATTCGTCGTTGGACCACGGCTTGGTAATGTAGTCCATCGCGCCGCTTTTGAACGCGGCGCGGGCCATCTCGATGGAGCCATAAGCGGTGATGAGCACAATCGGCAGATGCGGATCCTGCCGGCGAATGTCTTTCAGCAACTCGATGCCGTTGCGATCCGGCAAACTCACATCGAGCAGCAGCAGGTCATAGGGCTGTTCGCCCAAGCGCAAAAGCCCGGATTGCCCGGTATCCGCCATGGTGACGGCGTATCCCTCGGTTTTCAGGAGGAGTTCCAGCCCTTCGCGAATTTCCGCTTCGTCGTCAATAACCAGAATCGAGCCTTTAGGCATGAACTGCGTTCCTCACGGCCGGAAATTCAACGTGGAAGGATGTACCTCGCCCCGGGGCGGAGCGCACATCGATCTTGCCGGCATGTTCTTTGATGATCCCGTAGCTGACGGACAAACCAAGGCCGGTGCCGCGGCCCCCGGGCTTGGTCGTGAAAAACGGGTCGAATATCTTATGGATGTGATCGCGGGGAATTCCGTTGCCTGTGTCCGCCACTTCGATTTCCACGCTGCCGTTGTGAGCGCCCGTGCGGACTTCCAGGATTCCTCCGGTGGGCATGGCGTCGCGCGCGTTCAGGAAAAGGTTCAGGAAAACCTGCTGCAACTTATTGGCGGAACCGCGCACCGCAGGCAGGCCGTCGGTGAGATGCTTCACCACCTGGATTTGCGACGTCTTTAGCGGGTGAGCGACCAGCGAAAGGGTTTCTTCCACCACGCGGTTCACGTCCACATCCGCCAGCGCGCTCGGCCCAGTGCGCGAAAAATTCAGAAGGTTGTTGACGATTTCACTCGCACGAAAAGTCTGCTTCACAATCTTTTCAATGATGGATTGCCGCGGATCACCTTCGGGCATCTGCTTGGCCAGCATTTGAATGTAGTTGGAAATCACGGCCAAGGGCGTGTTCACTTCGTGCGCAACGCCGGCGGCCAGCAGTCCAAGGGAAGTCAGCTTTTCGGTCTGCGACATCTGCTCTTCCATTCGCTCGCGCTGGGTCACGTCGTCAAAGAGCAGAAGTCGCCCGATGCGCTCTCCCGCCTTGCTGACCAGCGGCGTGATGGAGACATTCACCACCATCGAATTTCCTTGATGCTGCAGCCTCTGCTTGTAGATGCCGGTGACTTGCTCGGCATCGCCACGGCTGGAGATTTCCTGAACAAGTTCGACCGGCAGGAGGCCGGCAAGCGGCTGGCCAACCGCGTTGTTTCTCGATACCTGAAAGAGCTGCTCCATGCGGCTGTTCCAGGCCTCGACCGTTCCATAAAGATCGACGGCCAGAACACCCACGTTGAGCGATTCCACGATGTTTTCGCTGAAATCCTTCAGGCGCGCCACTTCGAAGGCCTTCTGTTCGAGCGAGGTGTACAACTGGGAATTGTCCAGCGCGATGGCCAGGTATCCGGCGATGGTCTGCACCAACTCGACGTCATCGCTCGAAAGGAAATCACCGTCCACTGTTTTGCCCAGCCCCAGGAAGGCGACCGTGCGTTCTCGAATGCGGCAAGGAATGAAGTAGTTGAGATCCAGTTGTTCAATCGTGCGGCGGACGGAATCGGAAACGTCCGGAACGCTGCGGGAAGATTCAAAGAAGATCGTGTTGTTGGCAAGCTCGGGCGTGGCCGATTTCAGGAAGCTCAAATCGAGGCGTTCGCTGAGGCGCACTCCCATCGAACGCGCCAGCCGCAAGTCGCCGGGGTTCTGCGCATCCTCCACGAAGATTGCCAGGCGATCGACAAGCAGCGTTTGCGAGACGCGATCCATCACCGAGCCCAGCATGGGCTCCAGGCGAACCTCGTTCGTAAGGGTGCGCCCAAATTCAATCAGCGTGCGCCGGTAGTCCAGGCGATCGCGGTAGAAGAAACGGTCCAGCCGCGCCTGAATGCCTTCGCGAAACGGCTGAAAGAGGAAAGCCGCAACCACAATAGCGATCATGCCACCGACGGATCCGGTGGTCTGTTCATGGAAAATCTGCGCGATCAGGGCGACCAAGCCGAAATAAACCGCCGCCACCGCCGCGGTTGCCGCCGTATACGCCAAACCACGCTTGAAGATGATGTCCACGTCCATCAACCGGTAACGAATGATGGCGTAGCCAAAGCAGAGCGGGATCAGCACCAGGCTGAGCGCCGAGAACTGCATCCAGGGCAGCGTCGCGGCGTCAAAAATGTAGGGAACAATGTAGAGCAGCGTGAACGGCAGGCTTCCCGCGAGCGTTCCGCCGGTTAGCCATTTCAACTGCTGGCGCAATACGCCGGAGCGCGAGCGCCGGTAACTGAGATTGAAAATCAGTCCGGCAGCAAGGAAATAAAAACCCAGGAAACCGAGTTCCAACTGATCGAGCTCCACCCTCGCCCGGGTTGTGGGTACAAATCCTCCGGCATTCACGGCCGCCAGAATGTGGATCGCGAGTAACGCCAACGGGGGCAGATACACCCCCGCAAACTTCATCAGGGATTTCCGCGAAGTTTCGGGCCGCTCCGGAAAGACCAGCGCAAAATGCAGCAGCAGCGCCGGCGCGAACAAACCTGCTACAACGCCCGACCAATAGACTTCCAGATCGAAGGTGTCCAGCTTGCCGCTGTAGTGGAAAGAACAAACAACAAAGGAAACCAGGCAAAAAACATAAAAATGCACGGCGCGCGGCGCGTTCCACCGCCGCGCAAAAATGAACAAGCCAATGAAGAGATACAAAAGTCCGACAACGCGCAGATAATTTTCAACGGTGATGGGCTTATGCGGCGGGGTGGTGATCAGGCGGGTTTCAAACTCCTCGCCGTTGCGCGAAAGCTTGTAGCGGAGTTGCGTCCAAAGCCCGGCCCGGTACAAGCGGTTGGCCACCACGGCCGCCCGGGGCACCGCAACGTCATTAATCGCCTGCAGGATGTCCCCAGCGTGGATTCCGGCGGCGGAGGCAGGCGAATCGGCGGCAACTTTCCAGGCTTCTACGCCGGCCACCCCATCGGTCCACGCCACGCCATCATCCACCAGGTCGTAGCGTGAGCGCTGAAGGAAGTTCAGCCAGGCAAAGACAATGGCAGCCAGCGTGGCTAACGCCAGGACGACGGCCCCTACCCGAACGCGAAGGTTCTGTCTCATCGCAAACCCAAAAAGCTCGCACCTAACCTTACCTTAATTGCAGCAACTCGTCTTCCAATGTTTAGTAGATTCCTGTCGTCATAAAAGGATGCAAATAAGCAAGTTAAAGATGCTTTACGTGGACAGGGCAGGCTGCATCCGGTTTTCAATAGGGTAGATACGGATTTTGGGATGCCCCCAAACCGTTAAAACTGGAGACTCACGCCACCCCGGAAACTCCGAAAGGCAGGTACGAGAAGGATTTGACCGTCTCTGGTGTTCAATGAAAAATAACCCTGGGCCAGCAGGTTGTCGCACTCAGCGCTGGCTTCCCAACGTCCGAACAGCATTCTTGGAAGTGGCTGCCGAATCCCCACATTTAAGAACGGACTGACCTGATAGGCAGCCTCGCCGTAAGGGTCCACGCGAGAGAGGGCTGTGTCGTTAATCCATTTATAGCCGGCTGTCAGATGCGTTCCGGTCTGCGGAATCCGGGCCGTGATTTTTGTCGCCACCGATTGGCGTTGCGCAGTGCGCAAGCCTTCACGTAAACCGCCATCCATTTCCGCCACGGGCACTAATGCTCCGGAAAATGCATAGATGGCCGTCAGTTCCAGATCGTCACTGAGTTTTTCCCGGAGGGCCACGCGGCCGCCCCAATCGCTCGACGCGCCTCCGTCGTATGCAAATCCCTTGGAAAAGAAATCCTGGAAAAATTCCTGCGGGGGCAGACTGCTGCCGCGTCCAAAAAGCGCGACGTGGCTGTAGTCGTCATGAAAGGCGGCCACCTGGAAAACGCCGCGGGTCCCCATCTTTCTCTCGATTGCCAACTCCTCATGGCGGCCGCTCTCCAAAACAGGGCGGCCTCTCCGCATCAGCAGCGCCGGGAAAGTATCGAGTTGATTCAGGGCGTCGGTCAGCACGCCAGGAGCATCCATGCCCTCGAGTTCCGCGTTCAAGGCATCATTCGGGGTTGTGCCATTTGGCAGCGCTGCGTAAATGGCATCCGCATACCAGTTTGAAGTGAGGCGAGTCTCAAGCTTCACGCGCGCGCGCAGACCAGAGGCAGGCGTGCCCAAGCCAACCAAAACGTATTCTCCTCCGGCGCGCACCAGGAAACGGCTGCCCAAAGCGAGTGTTTCGCTCTGGTCAAGGCGAACGCCGCGGAAGGTTAAACCATTGGTGCCAACTTTTGCTTCGCGCAATACCATCGTGCTTGAAGGACCGGTTTCCGCGGAACCTGTCGGCAGCCAGACGGTTGCAATTCCGCCCGCGGGAGACTCTTCGTCCGGTGTAATCTGACCCGCAAAAACAATGTGATTCGAGCCGGCGATCTTCTGGTCGTACGCAGATGCGGTGCTGGGGGTGGCGGCAACGTTGGAAACGGAGCCTGGACGTCGCGCGCCATCCGTCAACGCGACGATTCCCAACGGGCGGTGTACGTTTCGTTCGACAACGATTGAAGAAGTAATGGACCCGGAAGGATCGGGATCATCCCAATGCAAAACCGGGCGCAACCCTGGCGCTGAGCGCAACACCCATTTCCAGTCGTCGGCTTCCGCGGCGCTCGCCACCGGCGGCCGGCGGAGCTGCTCGATCGAGGCAAACATGGATTCAAGCTGGATTCGAACCGTGGTGGTCAGATTCGGGGAAATCTGGATGTGCTTTTCGAGGAAAGGCAAGAAACCGGCCAGCGTGACGCGCACCGTATACGAACCCGGAGCGAGCTTTTCTCCCTTGAAGATGCCTTCCGTGTTCGTCAGGAACTGATAGGTGGCGGCTGCGCCTGGTGTTTCCGAAAGAATGGCCACTGTGGCGCCCAACTGGGGGACTCCGCTGGAATCACGCACCTGGCCGGATAATTTTCCAAGACTGGGAACCAGTTGCCTACTGGATTGCGCATGAAGGGATGGCGCGCTACAAGTCACACCCACAGCGGAGCCGAGCAGTACCCCGAAGCA
>WNFC01007288.1_pt1 | contig 13993 bp, 15 predicted proteins | sample 5400541 | NCBI WGS metagenome assembly WNFC01 (sample SAMN13153342, study PRJNA577476) | soil metagenome | isolation source: 120 cm saprolite under Douglas fir tree site 2 hole 2 replicate 1 | place: USA:California | collected 2015-04-18
GGCCTGGTTGGGCCCGGACCCGGCCCGAATTCTCGCCCGGGCTCACGGAAAGTGGTTGTGTCGCCCTCTGCAAACCCGTCAATGGACCACTTCGTCCGGATTCTGGGCGAATCCGGATTTTCTTTGGTGCTGTTCGGGCTGATCCTCGTCTTCCTGTTCACTCTCAGCTTCCCGCCCGGGGCCGGCCGGGCCCCCGTCCCGGGCCCGGTGGTCGGCGCGGTGGGCAGTCGCGAGCTGGCCGGTGCAAGACGACGCTGATCAAGGTGATCGCGGGGCCTGCTGCGGCCCATGCTTGGCGACTTTTCGTTCGCTCCGAACGAATTCTCATTCCGGCGAGGTCCTCGTCGACGGCCGACTGGAACGCAACAGCCGTGGCAGTGCCGACGGGGTTTGCGCTGGGCAGCTTGGGGTCAGTCCCCGGTTGGTGAGGCCCCGGACGGGAGCGAGGACCGGAGCGAGCGCCTCCCTTCGAACACTCGCCGATGGCTGGATAGTCTCCGAACACTGATTCCGTTCGGATACCCCAAGGGCAATGCTGCGCCCGATCCTGCCATGGGAGCCTCCGGATGCACAACGGGCCCGTTGCTAGACGCTTGCGGTTTTCTGGACGCTTGGGTTTTCTGGATCGACAAAATGTTGTCTATGCGGCACGAGCGGTGCGGGTGGCGATGCCGAGGTCCTCGAAGAGGGTCTGCATGTCGATGCGGATGACCTCGTAATCGCCGTCGATCCTTGTCCAGGCTGCGGGTTTACGGCCTTGGCGCGGGCTGCGGGCGGCGCGCCTGCGTCCTACCCGGTACCAGCCTTTGACTGACCCGGCCCTTTGTGCTGTCCAGCCCGCAGGCGAATAGGCTCAGCCGTAGCGACGGGGCTTCGACGGTGACGACGACCGGGCGCTGTCCCAAAACGAGGGGTGAGTTCATCCTCGTTGCCGGCGATGCTGTCGTCGACGACTTCAGGGGACGATCTCGAGACGCTGAGGCCTGAAACGCCAACGGAGGTCAGCGAGGGCGGGCACCGTCCGGGCGGTTTGACCGTGTCTCCGCCCCACGCCCGAGCGAGCAGCTGCCAGCGCCAGAAGGACGAACGTGGCATTCTGTCCTGCCCCTGCTGGTCAGGTAGGCGCGGGAGGTAGTCTCACGGGGGCTCAGCCCGGGGGAGACAATCCACTGCATCGGGATGCGGTCTTGCCCGGCGACATCCCTGCGCGCGGGGAGCCGACGCAGGTCGGGGACATCACCGGGGGGACGCACCGTGACGAAGCGACCAGGGCTCAACCTGGTGGCCCTCGCGCTCGCATGCCTGACCGCAGCCTGCACGGCCCACCTGCCCTCCGCGTCGGTGGCTCCACGCCCGAACGTCTCATCGGGGCTCCCCACCGTGGCGGGCTCGCCGGCGGAGGCACCCACAGGCACCTCCACGCCGGACACGGCGACGGAGCCGGGGCTCCCTTCAGTCATCAGCCACGGGCCTCGGGATCGTGCCCGGGTGGCCCTCACCTTCGACTCCAACATGACCGACGGGATGCTGGCCCGGCTGAACCGCCACCAGGTTCCCTCCTACGACAATCGCGAGGTGATCGATGAGATCGAGGGTCTCGGAGTCCCGGCGACGATGTTCCTCGCCGGGAAGTGGATCGAGCGATATCCCGACGAGACCCGGCGGCTGGCCGCCAGTCCGCTCTTCGAGCTGGCAAGTCATTCCTATGCCCACCGGGCGTTCCACACGCCCTGTTACGGCCTGCCGGCGATCGGGCAGGCCGGGATGGCCGCGGACGTCGAACGCTCGGAGCGTCTTCTCGCCCAGTTCACCGATCACCCCACGCGTTACTTCCGTTTCCCCGGAGGCTGCTATGACGGCCGCGCCCTCCAGGCGATCGCCTCGGCCGGCGTCGTGGTCATCCAGTTCGACGTCGCCAGCGGCGACGCCTTCGGGCACTCGGTGCCGGCCATCGTGAGCCACGTGTTGGGGACTGTGCGCAACGGTTCGATCGTGGTGATGCACATCACCGACGGGGACACGGCTCCCCTCACCGCCAAGGCGCTCCCTGCAGTCGTCGAGGGGCTCCGGGCGCGCGGCTACGAGCTGGTGTGGGTTTCGACCTTGCTCTCCGCGACCAAGCCCTCCACGAGCGGAGGCTGAAGGGGTCCCGGGCCCACCCACCGGGCAGGCCGAATCCGGCCTGTGCAGCGGCCGTCCGAGGAGTAGGCCATCGCCGTGCCCAGCCAGAGACGGTCGGCCGAGATCGGGAAGACAGCACGGACAGCAGCCCTGCAGCGACGAGGGTGCCCCGTTCTGGTCGCTGATCGCCGCGGTGTCCGTCCCATGTCGAGGGGCACGCCAGCCCCCGAGCGCGACAAGCAGGCGCTGACAGTGGCATCGGTCGGGGCTGAAGGGGATTCGATCGAAGAGGGGCTTGGGCATCCACACGAGCCCGCCCCAGTCCTAGCCTGCAAAGGGGGGAAACGATGATGACGAAGAAAGGGTTCATCGCCTTAATCGCCGCCACGGCCATGTGCATGACCCTGGCAAGTGGGGCGGCGGCGGCAGATCCCAAAGGGGAGCCGCTCTCCCGTTTTCCACGCATACGTTTCGGCCGCAGTTGCCAGAGCATCACGAATTGGGGAGGAGCCGTATTTCCCGGACGCCTGGGGCCTCTGGTAGTCGTGATCGACCGCCAGATGGCGGGTGGCACCGGAGGACAGCAATGGGCATTGGGGGTAGGCGGCTCCTCTCGGTACGGCCGGGCGCTTTGATCGTCGATGTGGGGCCGGGCATCGAGAAGCTGCTCTCGCGCAACGGGCGGGCCGACCCTGGGGGGCCTGCGCTCCGGCGGCTGCAGGACGACCCGGTCCTCGGTTGGGGAGACAAGCCCGGCGAGGCAACCTGCAGGAAGGCCGCCTGGCGACAGGTCGTCCTGTCCCGAGCGCGGCGGCACCGGCACGAGCTGCTCTCGTCGTGGGTGGCCTTGCCGCCGGGACGACTTCCTGATCGCTGGGGGGAGGAGGCCGCCGAGCTCATCCTCAGGGCCAAGCAGGCAGCCCTTCACCGCTCGGGGCCCTGGTCCTGGCTGGAGGGTTGCTACCAGGAGCAGGCTTGGCTCGCCCTGCACGAGGCGGATGCCGAGATCATCGAGTTGTTGGCCCCGGGGGAGTTGCTCGCCCATGCCGAAGACGTGCTGGACAAAGCGCGCCGGACGCTGGGAGCGAGCGACCCGCGGGTGCGGCGCGCCGAATCGCTCCTCCCAGAGGGCGCGACCGATGCCGACAAGCTCCGCCCCCAGCCTGCCCATCCGTCCCGGGGGACCTTCGACGCCGACAAGCTGCGCCCCCAGCTCGCCCACCTGGCTCGGGCCACATTCGATGTCCTGGACGACAGGTACGCACAGAGCCGCGGGTACCGGAATCGCCTCATCCGCCTGACGTGTTTCGCCATGGTCGGCATCGTCCTCGGCCTCCTTGCTGGGACCATGAGCAAAGTGGACTTCGGCGTGGCTGACCACGCCATCAGACGGGGCTGGAGGACGGTCCTGTTGGTGCTGTTGTTCGGATCCCTGGGGGCGCTCGTGACCGCCATCCCACCGGTGGCCAGAGCCAACGGGGTCCGGAATCCCTTCGGGCTTCCGCTCTTCCAGCTGCTGCTGAAGCTGGCGATGGGGCCCCTCTTCGCCATCGTGGGCGTGCTGATCCTGCAGACCCAGCTCATCAAAGGGCTCCAGCCGGCCGAAGACCTCCGGGGACTCCTGGTCTGGGCGACCCTGTTCGGGGCGGCGCAGCAGAGCGTGACCCGCTTCATCGACCAGCGGGTCGCCGGCCTCCTGGGCGAACTGCCCGGCTCGGAAGAGTCATCGAAGAAGGCGCGTGGGACGGACAAGGCGCAGCACAAGAGGTGATGATGGTGGACGGCACATCGCCCCGGCCCAGAAGCGGGGAGGTTCGACCTGCCACCCTGCCTACCGGGGCGAGCCTGCGATGCTGCCCTTGTGGCCCGCTGGAGCCAGGATCGTGGTGCCCACCGCGACGATGCTCGACGAGGCGATGGGGCCGAACATCCGCGAGCCGTCGGAGTTCTGCCGGGTGTCGCCCAGGACGAAGAACGAGGCCATCGAGACGGTCACCGGCCCGAAGTCGTCGTTCACGGTGCCAGGGGCGAGGTAGGGCTCGTCGAGCGGGGCGCCGTTGATCCGGACGGTGTTGCCGGCCACCGACACCGTCTCGCCCGGCAGCCCGATCACCCGGTTCAGGAAGACCGTGGTGGGTTGCGGGCTCGAGCCGGGGGCGAGCCCCGAGTCGGGAGGATGGAAGACGACGACGTCGCCGCGCCGGATGGCGCCGTAGGAGGTCACGGTCCCCACGGACTTGCCGGCCTTGATCGCCGACTGCATCGAGACGCTCTCCTGATAGATGCGGTCCACCCCGAACGCCGCCTTGGTGGTGAGTGGCGAATCGCCGAGCGGCCGCTCAGGCCCATCAGGGCAGCGATGAGCAGCGCCAGGCACCGCGGTCCCCTCACGACGCCCCGGGGTCCGGGGCCGTCTCGGTCACCTGGATCCAGAACGGCACCTTGCGGGGCCGCACGGCCCTCATGGCGTTGCTCCCACGAGGGTGCCGTACTGCTCGTGGAACTCTCGGGCGGCGGGCAGTCGGGGGTAGCGGACGGCGAGCACCATGTCCAGGTCTGCGGCTCGGGACCGCACCGAGCCGACCACCCGCGACGCCAGAGCGAGACGCCCTTGACCGATCGCTTCGTCGGGTACGCCGAGCTCGGCCAGGGCGATGCCGAGATCGATGCGGGCGATCGCCTCCCTGCTGAGGTCGCGCGACCCGGCGGGGACGGCCTCGTGGAGGGCCACGAAGCCCTCTGGGTCTCTCAGCTTCCCGACGAACGGCGGGCCGAGGGATTCCTTCGGCTATGGACGATCAAAGAGTCCTACGTCAAGGTCGCTGGGCTGGGTCTGATGGGGACGATGCGCGACGCTGAGGTCCTTGAAACGGGGCTGGGCGGTGCGGCTCTTTACCCCTGGGCCCGGCCTGGTTGGGGCGGTCGTGACCCCCCGTCCGCTGGAGGGGGTGCTGCAATTCTCTTGCGGTGTGCACCGGCCCCAACCCCAGGCGGCAAGGAAGGTAGTTTCCACAAAAACGCGGTGCAGTGGCATTTGAGATCGGCTCAAGATTCGAGACGCTGGGACATCCAACTGCGAACGGTTGAGTGACCGCCTATTGGCGCGCTCTCACAGCCGTCTAGTCTGTCTCGTTTATCTCATGGTTTCCATAGCCGACGGTTTGGGAGAGCAAGTCGATAAAGGTCCCCAGAGCGTCCACGTCGAGGTCTGGCGGTGGGTTGCCCAACTCATCCCGTAGCGAGGACAGAAGCGCTTCCATCTCCCCCTCGTTGAGCTCCTGGGGGCGGGTTGTGAAGCCTCCCTGAGAGACTCGGGTGCTACAGAAGAACCCTCCCCGCGCGAAGGTGATCCTGGTGCCCCGGCCCGTATCGATGTCGCCGGTCTCGACGGTCGGAGCAAGCGCCTTCGTTGCCTTGAACTGAGAGAGGAGATCTTCGGAACAGAATCGAGTCCCCCCGTCGATGCCCTGGAAGTCAAAGATCACGCCTCCAGTCCCAAGAACCCCAAGACATAGGTTGGAAAACTCGCGCTCGAAGCTGCGCTCTTTCCCATCCCAGGTTCCCGAGGCCCTGAGCACCACTGGATTGACGAGGTCCGGGCAGATCCCTACTTTCTCGGGGATGGCCTCGATGCGACCGTCGGCCTTCGTCAACTGCTCGCAGGCAGGGCCGGGGTTGGGATGCGAGCCACCGCTCGGCGTGCACGTGAGGGAGGCCTTGGCGATGAGGCTGCCCGTTGTTGATGTTATGGAGAGCGTAAAAGAGCCCAGCGGATCCATGACGTACCTCCGAGATGAGTGAGATTGACGTTTCCTACCCTTTGCGTCCAGTATACGTACTTTCCTCCAAAAAGTGCGGATAGCGCACTTTTTGGAGGAAAGAAGATCCGCCACGCCCCGCCGCTCAGCCCGACGGGGCGACCACGAGCAGCGCCAGGCCCGGCCGCCCCCTCACGACGCTCGGGCGTCCGGGGCCGTCTCGGTCACCTGGATCCAGAACGGCACCTGGCAGAGCCGCTCGCCCTGGGAGAAGAGCTCGAAGAAGTAGGCCCCGGGGGCGGGGATGGAGAACGCAAGGCGGAAATGCAGGAGGGCGGCCCCGCTCCGGGTACGGTCGATCGCATGCGCCGCGACGGCGATCGTGCCGGTCCCCCCGACCCCGGTCGGCCGCCCGTCGGCGTCCACGACCGTGAACTCGACCGGCTGCTCGGTCCCCACCTCCTGGGGGTCGCCCACCAGGCGAACGACGAACGACATGGGCCCGATGGGGACCGGGAAGCTGGCCCCCGGCGGCGCGTACCAGATGTCGGTGCCCCCGCGGACGACGTAGAAGAGCCCGGACTGCACATCGGCGCTCTCGGAGATGAAGGCGTACTCGACCCGCACCGGACAGATGTTATCCGGCCGACCCTTCCCCACGGTGGCCTATAGTCCAACGGATGGACCGGGTCCTCACCCACCACTCCTGCGCAACGATCAACCGAGCTGCCCCCGAGGTGGCCCGATACGTCCTTGACCCGACGACGATGCCCCACTGGAGCGCCGTGATCTACGACGTGGACGCCCCCGGTGCGGGAGTGTTCGAGACCGGTGGCCGCCTTCGGGGGCGGATGCACGTCCTCGGGGTCAATCTGGCAGTGGAAGGTGAGATGGTCGAATGGGACCCCGCCGGCAGGCGGGCCGCCATTGCCGTCCGGCCGGTCGGCGTCCCTGCGGAGGCTGGGGGCCTCCTCGAGCACGAGCTTTTCGTCGAGGACATTGGGGACGGCTGCGTCCTGCATTTTCGCAACCGCCTGACGTTGCCCGAATGGATCCCGGACGAGGCCGTGGGCGACGGCCTGATCCGGCACCTCTTGGACCAGACCTCCGCATTCGCCCTTGCGAACATCAAGTACATCCTCGAAGCGTCCCTGGAATCCAGCGTCCGCAGCTTCGCCGATCTCGTGCGGCCCCACCTGGGCTGAGAGGGGTGGGCAGCCCGCCTCAGCCTGACCGCTTCAGCTTGCCCTTGCGCTTGGCGTGGACCTCGCCCCGGTGGAACACCCAGAGTCCCAGCGGGATGGACACCGCGCCGATCACCGTGAGCGGCCACAGGTCGTGCCAGAGGGTGCCCACGCCGGCCCCGCCGATGATCGACGAACGGATGCCGTCGAGGGTGTACGTGGCGGGCGAGAACCGGGCCAAGACCCGCAGCGGCGCCGGGAGCACACCGACGTCGTAGTAGACGCCCGACACCGCGAGCAGGAGCCCCTGGGCCATGAACCCGAGCTGCGTCCCCTTCTCCGGGGAGATGAGGGGCAGCACCGCCGTCATCATCCCGATGCCGATGAACGACACCGAGGCCACCGCCACGACGGCGATCGCCCCGACGAAGTCGGCGTTGGGCATCGCGAGGTGGAACGCGAAGGCCAGGACGGCGAACAGCAGCGCCGCACGCACCAGGCCGTAGGCCACGGCGAAGACCCCCATGCCCAGCAGGTGGACCCAGCGTGCGAGCGGGGCCATGAACGTGTACTCGATGGTCCCCTCCCAACGTTCCCAGGCGACGGTCTCGGTGAGGATCTCGAAGATGGCGCGCAGGTACGCCCAGACGACGGCGCCGATGAGCAGGATGGTCGTGACCCGGTTCACGTCCAGCCGGCCGCCGGTGGCCTCGATGCCCTTGGCGATCAGCACGATCGTGTACGAGCTCGCCACCGTGTAGACGAAGAACGCCACCTCCCACCAGGCGTAGCGCCGCACCAGGTAGACGTTGCGCTCCACGACGCCGGCGAGCCCGGTCATCTCGGCCCGCATCATGCCTCCTCACCTCCCTCCGGCTCCTCGTCGAGCCGCCCGCCCGTTGCTGCGAAGAACGCCTCCTCCAAGGTGTCCGCCCCGAACTGCCGCTTCAGCTCCGCCACGGGCTCCAGGGCGATGAGTTTGCCGCGGCGAAGGATGCCCACCCGGCCCGCCAGACCCTCCGCCTCGGCGAGGTCGTGGGTACAGAGCAGCACCGTGGCGTTGTGCGTCCGCTGCATCTCGACCACGAGGCCTTGCACCTCCAACTTGGAGCGCGGGTCGAGCCCGGTGGTCGGCTCGTCCAGCAGCAGCAGGACCGGCGCGGTCAGCAGGGCCCTCGCCAGGGCCACCTTCTGCTGCATGCCCCGCGAGAGGTTCTCCATCGGCTCGTGCCGGCGCCGCGCCGGGAAGCTGAGCCGCTCGAGGATCTCCGGGATGCGGGCGCGGCTGTCCGGCCCCCGGATGCCGTAGAACCGGGCGGCGTAGCTGAGGTTCTCGAACGCCGAGAGCTTCTTGAAGAACGACGCCTCCACGGACACGCGGTTGACCAGGCGCCGCACGGCCCGTGCCTCCGTGCCGATGTCGTGGCCGAAGACCCTGGCCGTCCCCCCGTCGGGCAGCAGCAGGGTCGAGAGCAGGCGCACCAGGGTGGACTTGCCCGAACCGTTCTGGCCGAGGATGGCGACGCACTCGCCGGGCTCCACGATGAAGGTGGTCGGTGCCAGGGCCACGGAGGTCGTCGTCTCCAACCGGCGCCCGACCCGCTCGCGTCGCCGGAACTCCTTGCGCAGCGAGGCGGCTTCGATCGCGGGGATGGCGTGGTCGTGCAGGGCGAGGAACACGGACGCAGCAACGGGCAGGGGTGACATGGTGGTGGCTCCTTCGGAAGAGAAGAGGTCTGGTTAGGCGCTGTGCAACCGCGCTACCACAGGCGTCGGGGGGTGGACCCCTGGCGCCGACATCTGCATCTCAGCCGATGAGCAACATGATGTTGCAAGAGTACGACCCAATCGCCATTCGGTCAAACGCCCCACGGATGCTGAGGGTTGCTGTCGGCTCGGTGGCGACGCCAGGCTCCCTGTCCCGCCGGGCCGAAGCGAGGAAGGTGCAGTACCGCCTGTACGCCGAGATGGACGGCGTGACCTACACCGACGGGGTCCTCCACCAGCACGAGCTGTCCGAGGACATCACCCACTGACGCCGGCGTTGCCTACGGGGCTTACGGGCGAGGAAGCTTGCCCTCGTTCACCAGGGTCGCCAGCACGTCGCAGATCACGCGGACCCCGATGAGCGACGTGATGTCGGCCGAGTCGTACGGCGGCGAGCACTCGACGATCTCGATACCCGCCAGCCCCCGCTCCGCGACACGCCGCACCAGCCTCAGTACCTCCCGGGGCAGGAACCCGCCCGGCTCCGGCCACCCCGTCCCGGGCACGAACGCGGCGTCGAGGCAGTCGACGTCAAAAGACAGCCACACCGCCTCGGCCCCCTCCCAGGCCACCCCGAGGGCGTTGTCTGCGGCGGCGTCGAGGCCCATCTCGACGCAGTCGGTCACGGTCATGATCGTCGTCTCCCGTTCCCGGCAGACCTTGACGCCCGGCCGGGGCGCCTGCCATCCCCCGATGCCGAGCTGGACGAGGTTGCGGGCCGGCACGTTGGGGATGTCGGTGGCGTGGTACCAGGGGGTCGTGTGCATCCGCTCGTCGAGGTCGGTCTCCTGGGTGTCGACGTGGCGGTCGAAGTGGATGATGCCCAGGTTGCCCTTGAGGTGTTCCGCCACCCCCCGGACGGTCGGGTAGCCGATCGAGTGGTCGCCGCCGAGGACCACCGGCAGGGCCCCCGAGGCGTAGACGTGGGCGACCGCCTTCGAGATCTGGTCGAAGGTCTTCTCGATGTTGCCGGGGATGGTGAAAACGTCGCCGACGTCGCAGATGGTGATCGACTCCCGGAGGTCGACGCCCAGCTCGAAGCTGTAGGTGCCGTAGAGGGCCGAGATGCGTCGCATCCCCTGGGGGCCGAACCGCGTGCCCGGGCGGTAGGTCGTCCCCGAGTCGTGCGGTGCCCCGAGGATGGCGACGTCGTACGCACCACAGGTCCGGACGTCCTCCACGAACGGCGCCTTCAGGAAGGTGTTGATGCCGGCGTAGTGCGGCAGCTCGCCCCGGCTGAACGTGGGGATCGTGCGGTCCACGATCGAGTCCGCTCCCTGCAGGCCCATCTCCAACCCCCGGGCGATCTCCTGCTCGTGGCGGGTGTGGGGGATCAGGGCCTCCCGCTCGAGGGCTCGGCGGGCCTCGGGGCCGTGACGGTCGTGGACTGCGGGGACATGGGACGGTTCAGCCATGGACAGGGACCTCCTTGGTTGACGGGGCGGTGATCGACAGGAAGAGGGCCCGGGCGGCGCTGAGCGTCCGCTCGAGGGCGGCGGCGTCCGCCGCCACGGCGCGGGCGGTGGTGCCGGGACCGGCGAGCTGCAGGAACGGGCCGTCTGCCCGCCGGCCCAGCAGGTGCACGCTGCCGGTGTGGCGCCGGCCCCCGAGCACGGCTGGGCTGGCCGCGACGTCCGGGTAGGCCGGCACGCCGCTGCCGTCGCCGGCCCGGAGCCCGTCCCGCAGCAGGGGCGCCCCGTTGTACGTGGCGTCGAGGCGAAGGTCGACCGTCCCCGCCTGCTCGCCCGACCGGCCCAGCGTGCATGCCTCGGACCAGACCGCCACTGCGCCGTCGGAGAGCTCGACAGCGCTGCGGGAGCGGTGCCGGCACCCGGCGCAGGCGACAAGCGGCTCGGGCAGCCACGCCAGGACGGCCCCGTCGCCCAGGCGGGCGGTGACCACGGTCTGCGTCCACCCACCGCTAGGGCAGGGGTGGGCCAGCGTTGCCGCCGTGGTCCTCACGGCGAGCCGGGCCCCCGGGCCGAGGGTGAGGTCGATCGTGACGGCGTCGCCCTCGAGGAGGCCGGCGGCCGCCCCGATGAGCACCAACTCTGGCCCGTCCGGCGTGACGAGGATCTTGGCGGCGACGGGGGGCCGGGCATCGAGCACGACGACCCGCGTGGCCTCAACCACAACCGTGACCCCCCCGTTCACGAGCAATCTCCGGCGTAGATTTCTCCAAAAGGTGCGGTATCCGCCCTTTTTGGAGGAATCTTCCCTCGCACCGTTCTCACAGGTTGCCTTCGATGAAGTCGGCTACCGCGCCCGCGCCGGCACCGCCCACCAGGGAGGTGAACAGGGTCGGGCGGCCGCCGCGGGCGGTGGCTGCGTCCCGGGCCATCACCCGCAGATCGGCGCCGACCATGGGGGCCAGGTCGGTCTTGTTGATGACCAGCAGGTCCGAGCGCGAGATGCCCGGCCCTCCCTTGCGGGGGACCTTGTCGCCCCCGGCGACGTCGATGACGAACAGCTGGAGGTCGGCGAGGGCCGGGCTGAACGTGGCGGTCAGGTTGTCGCCGCCCGACTCGATGAGCAGCAGTTCCAGCGTGGGGAACCGGGCGCAGAGTTCGTCGATGGCCTCCAGGTTGGCGGCGACGTCGTCCCGGATGGCGGTGTGCGGGCAGCACCCCGTCTCCACCGCCACCACGCGCTCGGGCGGCAGCACGCCAAGGCGCAGGAGGGCCTCGGCGTCCTCCTTGGTGTAGATGTCGTTGGTGATGACGGCGGTCTCGTACCGGCCGGCGAGCAGCCGGCAGAGCGCGGCGACCAGGGCCGTCTTCCCCGACCCCACCGGCCCGCCGATGCCGACCCGCAGGGGTCCGACCCGGTCGCCCTCAGGACGCAAAGAGGCGCACCTCCCCCCGCTCGGGCCAGCGGGCGTGATCCTCGGCCCGGATCTCCAGCAGGGGCGCCGAGGTGGTGGGACCGTCTGCGAGCGCCCCCTGCGCCTGGCGTGCGCCCGCCCCGGCGACGAGGTCCGCGAGGGGAGCCAGCCGGGCCGCGACCCCCATCGCGTCGGCGGTGTCGATCGGGAGCAGCCGGGCGATCGCGGAGGCCGCCCCGGCCAGCAGCGACGCCCCCGGTAGCGCGGCGGCGCTCTCGGGCGACAGGCCTGCGGCCCGGGCGGCGAGGCCCTGGACGACCGCGTGGTGCTCGCCGTCCGGGTAGGCACGAAGCGCCGGCCAGCTTGCCGCGGCGGCCCGTCGCAGCCCGCGGCCCAGCCGGCGCGAGGCCTGCCGGAGGGCGGGGGAGGGGCACCGGGCGTCCGCCTCGGCATCGAGGGCAACGGGGTCGGCCCCGGCGCAGGCGGCGGCGGCGAGCCACGCCTCGACCTCGCCCCAGCGACGCCAGGTCGAACACCGAGCCGTCGGCGACCGCCGGCTCGACGCCGCCCGAGTGGGCGTGGCCCCCACCCGGGAACCGTCCATCGGCGAGCAGCAACAGCGCGGTCGAGGTCATGCCGCTAGAAGAGGCAGTAGCGCTGGGCGAGCGGCAGGACGGCCACCGGGTCGGGCTTGACCAGCTCCCCCTCGATCCGCACCGCGAAGGTCGACGGATCCACCTCGATCAACGGCGTCGCGGTGTTCTGCGGGAGGTCCGACTTCGTGAGGCTGCGCGTGTTGGCGACCGGCAGCAGCCTCCGGGAGAGGCCGAGACGCTCCGCCAGACCGTCGTCGATGGCGATCGGGGCCACCCACGCGACGGACAGGGCGCCCGCAGCGGTGTCGCCGAACATCGGGCGGGACATGATGGGCTGGGGGGTCGGGATGGAGGCGTTGGCGTCGCCCATCTGTGCCCGGGCGACGAGGCCCCCCTTCACCACGACGTCGGGGCGGATGCCGAACCAGCCCGGGTCCCACAGGACGAGGTCGGCGAGCTTGCCCGCCTCGACCGAGCCGATCTCGCCGTCGAGGCCGTGGGCGACGGCCGGGCAGATGGTGATCTTGGCGACGTAGCGCTGCGCCCGCAGGTTGTCGGCCCCGGCCACGGGCTCGCCGGGCAGGGCGCCGGCCCGTTGCTTCATCACATGGGCGGTCTGCCAGGTGCGGGTGGCGACCTCGCCGATTCGGCCCATCGCCTGCGAGTCCGAACCGATCATCGAGATGGCGCCGAGGTCGTGCAGCCAGTCCTCGGCGGCGATGGTCGAGGGACGGATGCGGCTCTCGGCAAAGGCGAGGTCCTCGGGGACCTTCGGGTTCAGGTGGTGGCAGACCATCAGCATGTCGAGGTGCTCGTCGATGGTGTTGGTCGTGTGCGGCCGGGTCGGGTTCGTCGAGGACGGCAGGACGTTGGGGGCGGACGCTACGGTGATGATGTCGGGGGCGTGCCCGCCCCCGGCGCCCTCGGTGTGGTAGGCGTGGATCGACCTCCCGGCGATGGCGGCGAGGGTGTCGGCGACGAAGCCCGCCTCGTTGAGCGTGTCGGTGTGGATGGCGACCTGGACGCCGAGGCGGTCGCACGCGGTGAGGCAGGCGTCGATGGCGGCGGGCGTCGTCCCCCAGTCCTCGTGGAGTTTGTAGCCCGACGCCCCTGCCCGGGCCTGGGCTTCGAGGGCCTCCTGCGACACGGTGTTGCCCTTCCCAAGGAGGGCGACGTTGACCGGCCAGCGGTCCAAGGCCTTCAGCATGAGGGCGAGGTTCCAGGCCCCCGGCGTGACGGTCGTCGCCCGGGTCCCCTCCGGCGGCCCGGTGCCGCCCCCCACGAGCGTCGTCGTCCCGGCTGCGAGCGCCACCTCGATCACCTGCGGGCAGATCAGGTGGACGTGGCAGTCGACGATGCCCGCCGTGAGGATGCGCCCCTCGCCCGCCAGCACCTCGGTGTCGGGGCCGACGACGAGGTCGGGGTGGACGCCGTCCATGATGTCGGGGTTCCCGGCCTTGCCGACGGCGGTGATGCGCCCGTTGCGCACGCCCACATCCGCCTTCACGACGCCCCAGTGGTCGAGGACGACGGCGTTGGTGATGACGAGGTCGATCGTAGAGAACATTGCCTGCCCCATCGATTCCCGGACGACCTTCCCGCCCCCGAAGACCGTCTCGTCGCCGGCGCCGGCCGGCGCGCACCGGTCCTCGGTCGGCGAGATCCACAGGTCGGTGTCGCCCAGGCGGACCTTGTCGCCCACCGTGGGGCCGTACAGCTCGGCGTAGCGCCGGCGCCCGATGT
>WNFC01009133.1_pt1 | contig 13992 bp, 15 predicted proteins | sample 5400541 | NCBI WGS metagenome assembly WNFC01 (sample SAMN13153342, study PRJNA577476) | soil metagenome | isolation source: 120 cm saprolite under Douglas fir tree site 2 hole 2 replicate 1 | place: USA:California | collected 2015-04-18
AGCGCCTGGACTTCCGACCGCGCCTGGATCTCGTGCTGCACCGGCCGGACGAAGCGTGGGCCCCCATCGATCCCGAGGCCTGGGTCATCGAGCACCAGTACAACGCCCGGGAGCTCGCCGAGACCCTGCAGGGCTTCCTGGCCGAGCGCCAGCGCTCGCTGGCCTGGCTCGGGACCCTCACCGCCCCGGACTGGACCCGTGAGTATCGCGCCCCGTCCGGACCGATCACCGCCGGCGACCTGCTCGCCTCCTGGGCCGCGCACGACCTCCTGCACACGCGCCAGCTCCTGGAGCTACGCCGGGCCCGCCTGCTCGGCCACACCGCGCCGCACCGTACCCAGTACGCGGGTGAGTGGTAGGGAGCCGCTCGCCCTCCTGGCCGTCGGCGCGGTCGCGCTCGTCGTCTCCGGCGGCGCGCCCCACGATCGGCTCACGTGGGTGCTCGAGGTCGCGCCGATTTTGATCGCGGCGCCCATCCTGGTGGCGACCGCGCGGCGCTTCCCGCTCACCCCGCTCACCTACCGGCTCGTCTTCCTCCACGCCCTGATCCTGATGCTGGGCGGCCATTACACCTACGCGGAGGTGCCGCTCGGGGACTGGGTCGCCGACGCGCTCGGGCTCCTCCGCAATCCCTACGATCGCGTGGGACACTTCGCGCAGGGGTTCGTGCCCGCCATCGTCGTCCGCGAGATCCTGATCCGCCGGTCGCCGCTCCGGCCGGGCAAGTGGCTCGCGTTCCTGGTCGTCTGCGTGTGCCTGGCCATCAGCGCGGCCTACGAGCTGGTCGAGTGGTGGTCGGCGCTACTGGGCGGCGAGAGCGCGGACGCCTTCCTGGGCACGCAGGGCGATCAGTGGGACACTCAGTGGGACATGTTCATGGCCCTCGTGGGAGCGGTCGCGGCCCTGGCGCTGCTGGGCCGATATCACGACCGCCAGATCGCGAGGCTGGAGGAGCACATCCATGGCTGAGCACAAGGCGACGGTGCGCTGGGCCCTGCCGGCCGACGGCGAGGCCTTCCTCAAGGGGCGATTCTCCCGCGAGCACACGTGGACCTTCGACGGCGGCGTGACCGTCCCCGCGTCGCCCGCGCCCTCGGTGGTGCCGGTGCCCTTCTCGAACCCGGCCCACGTGGATCCCGAGGAGGCCTTCGTGGCGTCGATCGCGAGCTGCCACATGCTCACCTTCCTCTACGTGGCCATGCACGCGGGCTTCGTGGTCGAGCGGTACGAGGACGACGCGGTGGGCGTGATGCGGAAGAACGAGCGCGGGGCGGTCTGGGTGGCGGCGGTGACCCTCCACCCGCGAATCGTCTACGGCGGGGCGAAGCGCCCGACTCCGGAAGAGGCGGACCACCTCCACCACCTGGCCCACGAGCAGTGCTTCATCGCCAACTCGGTGAAGACCGAGATCCTGATAGACGTGAAGCCTCCAGAGCTATCTGCCTCTTGAGGACCCCGAGAATCCGGCGAGCGGTCGGGCATGCGGTCGGTCTACTCGATCACCTGATCCGCCCGTTGCAGGACCGACGGCGGGATCGTCAGGCCGAGCGCCTTCACGGTTTTCATGTTGACGACGAGCTTGAAGACCGCCGGCCGCTGGATCGGTAGGTCCGCGGGGCTCGCGCCCTTGAGTATCCGGTCCACGTAGCCCGCCGCCTGCCGAAACAGGTCCGTGAGGTTCGGTCCATAACCCATCAGCCCGCCTGCGTCGGCGAACTGGGGAAAGACGCAGATGGCCGGCAAGCGGTACCGGAGCGCAAGATCGGCGAGACGATTCAGGTTCAGGAACACCGAGGGCGCTGACAGAACAACCAAGGCCTGAGCTCGTTGATTGCGCGCCGCCTCGAAGCTCGCGGCAAAGTCCTCCGCCTGGCGAAAGGGGAGTGACTGGAGCTTGAGCTTCACCGCCCGAGCAGCGCCGTCGGTTGCTTTCAACTGAGACGCGGCGACCGAGGCATCCCACAGGACGGCGACCCGCTGGAGTCCCGGCACCGCCTCGGTCAGGATCTGGATCAGCTTCCCGCTCACCTCCGGGATATCGAGGAACAAGCCCGTGATGTTGCCGCCCGGCCGCGCCAAGGTCTTGACCCAGCCCGCCTCCACCGGATTGGTCTCGATGTCGACCCCTACGATCGGGACGGTGCTCGTGGCTTGTCTCGCCGCGCGTATGGCCTGCGGGCTGGGGGCGAAGAGCACGTCCACCTTGAGTCGCAGCAGCTCGTCGATGAGGATTGGCACCCGATCGATATGCCCCTCGCCGAATCGGTACTCGACGATGACGTCCTGCCCGATCGTATAGCCGAGGTCACGCAGTCCCTGATCGAAAACGGTGACGTTGACAGACCGGCCCGATGACGTCACATAGCCGACATGCGGCACCTTGGCGGCCGGCTGCGCCTCGGCGGCGAGCGGGGCGGCGAGAAGGCCGCCAGCAATCACGCCAAGAAAGGTTCGTCGCTCCATCGCCATCGCCCTCCCCAAGTGGCCCGAAGTCGCGCCGAGCATAACACTTCGCCCGGGTACCATGGCGCCGACCGCTCGCGGACGATACACTCGATCCATGCACGACCCGGTGGTCCCGCCCGCGGCATGAGCGGCCTCACGGTACTCTTCGACCTGGACGGCACCCTGACCGACTCGCGCGCCGGCATCACCGCCTCCATTCGCCACGCGCTCGATCGGCTCGGCCGCGAGTGCCCGGGCGACGAGGTGCTGGCCACCTACATCGGCCCGCCGCTCCGCGGCACGTTCACCACCCTGCTCGGCACGAGCGACCCGGCCTTGATCGAGACCGCGCTCGCCCACTACCGGGCGCGCTACGACGACGTGGGGCTCTTCGAGAACGCGGTCTACGACGGCGTGCCCGAGATGCTCGAAGGCGCCGCGCGGGTCACCTCCACCATGCTGGTGGCCACCGCGAAGCCCCAGCACGCGGCCACCCGCATCGTGACCCACTTCGAGCTGGTGCGGCACTTCCACGCGGTCTACGGCGCGGAGCCGGGCGGGCGCTTCGATCGCAAGACCGACCTGCTCGGGCACCTGATCGAGACCGGGGTGATCCGGGCCGAGACCTCGGTCATGATCGGCGACCGGGACCTCGACATCGCGGCCGCGCGGGCCCATCGCATCCGCTCCATCGGTGCGCTGTGGGGCTTCGGCGACCGCCGCGAGCTGACCGACGCCGGCGCGGACCTCCTGTGCGAGCACCCGCGCGCGCTGGTGGCCTGCCTCACCCGGGCCGGCGGGTAGCCATGCCGCCACGAAGGAATTCTACGTGGGCTTCCTCGGCTTCCAGGTGGACTGGGAGGCTCGCTTCGACGAGACCGCGCCGCTCTACATGCAGATCTCGCGCGACGGCCTCCTGCTCCACCTGAGCGAGCACCACGGCGACGCCTGCCCGGGCTCGACGGTGACCGTGCAGATCGCCGAGGGCGGGCTCGGGGCATACCACCGGGAGATTACCGCGAAGGGACCGCTTCACTTCTTCAGGCTCTTCATCTGCGGGGGCCCAGAAATGGCCCCCGCACTCCCCCAGTCGGCGGACAGCCCGCCCGGCAACCGGCTCCGCTTCAACGAGCCGGTCGACCCCGCGCCGCGCTGATCGCCCGCCACACCCGCTCCGGCGTCAGGGGCTGATCGGTGAGCATGACGCCCAGCGGGTGGAGCGCGTCGTTCACCGCGTTCAGGATCGCGGCGGGCGCGCCGGTGGTGCCGGCCTCGCCCGCGCCCTTGAAGCCGCCGGGCAGGCCGGGCGCCGGGCTCTCCAGCGAGTGGAGCTCCACCGCGGGCATGATCTCCGCGGTCGGCACCGCGTACTCCATCAACGTGGTCGCGAGCGGCTGGCCGGACTCGTCGTAGACGCACCACTCCGAGAGCGCGCCGCCCAGGCCCTGGGCGATGCCGCCCGCGATCTGGCCTTCCACCAGCGCCGGGTTGACGATGCGGCCGCAGTCGTCGACCGCCACGTAGCGGCGCACCGCGATCGCGCCGGTGTCGGCGTCGACCTCGACCTCCGCGAGGTGCGCGCCGTTGGTGAAGGTCCACGGGGCGGGGTTCGTGAAGTGCACGGTGGCCTCGAGGCTTGGCTCGAGCCCTCGCAGCTCGTTGGAGCGGAAGTGCACCGCCCGCGCCACCTCCCGCAGCGTCAGGCTCTTCCCGCTGCCGCGCACCGTCGCCTGGCCGGCGTCGAGGGCGATGTCCTCCGCGGCCGCCTCGAGCAGCACCGCCGCCGCGCGCCGGATGCGCTCGGCGAGCGCGCGGGCGCCCAGCAGCGTGGCCGCGCCGCCGATCGGGGTGCCCCGGCTCGCCCAGGTCCCGCCGCCGTAGGGGCCCATCGCGGTGTCGCCGGAGAGCACCGTGACGTCCTCCACGCCCACCCCGATCTCGTCGGCGATGATCTGGGCCAGCGCGAGCGGCGTGCCCTGCCCCTGGTTGGTCACCCCGACCAGCGCGGTCACCGCCCCCGAGGGCTCGAGCCTCAGCGTCGCGCCCTCCTGCCCCGAGATCGGCGCGCCGCCGATGCCGTAGAACTGCGCGCCGGGTCCGGTCAGCTCGATGAAGCACGAGAGGCCGATCCCCACGTGGCGCCCGGCCACCCGCGCGACCACCTGCTCCCGTCGGAGCGCCGCGTAGCCCGCCGCCTCGAGGAGCCGCTCGAGCGCGGCCTGATAGCTGCCGCTGTCGTAGACGTTGCCCGCCGCGGACGTATAGGGCAGCTCCTCGGGACGCACCAGGTTGCGGCGCCGCACCTCCGCCGGGTCGAGCCCGAGGTCGCGCGCGACCACGTCCACCATGCTCTCGGTGACCGCGGCCGCGATGGGATGCCCCACCGCCCGGTACTGCGAGGTGACGACCTTGTTCTGCGCGAGCACCGCCAGCGTGGCCTCGTAGTGACGGATGCGGTAGGGCCCCGGCAGCAGGCGCAGCACCTGCCCACCCTCGACCACGCTCGAGCGCGGGAAGGCGGAGTAGGGTCCCACCGGCGCGGTGATGGCGGCGCGGATCGCGGTGAGGGTGCCGTCGGCCTCGGCGGCCACTTCCACGTCGATCCGCTGCTCGCGGGCGTGGATGTCGGAGAGGAACGACTCGTGGCGCGTCGCCACGAACTTCACCGGCCGGCCCAGGAGGAGCGCGAGCGCGCACGCGGCCATGTCGTCCTGGTAGACGTGGATCTTGATGCCGAAGCTGCCGCCCACGTCGGGAGCGATCACCCGCACGCGCTGCTCGGGGAGGCCGAAGAGATCGGCGACCACCGCCTGCATCATGTGGGGCACCTGGGTCGAGATCCACAGCGTGAGCGCCCGCGTGGAAGGGTCGAAGTCGGCCACCAGACCCCGGGGCTCCATCGGCACCCCGGTGTGGCGTCCGGTGGTGAAGCGGCGGCGGTAGACGTGGGGTGCGGCGGCGAAGGCCCCCGCGGGGTCGCCCGCGGTGAGCCGCGTCTCGTAGATCACGTTGTCGGGCAGCTCCGCGTGGATGGGCGGCCGCTCCCGCGCCTGCTCGGGGGTGAGCACCGCGGGCAGCGCTTCGTAGCGCACGGTCACCCGGGCCGCCGCGTCCTCGGCGAGCGCGCGACTCTCCGCGGCCACCGCCACCACCGGCTCGCCCACGTAGCGCGCGCGATCGGTGGCGAGCGGGAGCATCGCGCCGGTCTTCATGCCGGCGTAGTGGAGCAGCACGCCGCGGTAGGGCTTGCAGAGCCGCACCGCCTCCGGCCCGGTCAGGACCGCCAGGACCCCCGGGCCGAGGCGCGCCGCGTCGCCCTCGATCCCCGCGATGATCGCGTGGGCGTGCGGGCTGCGGACGAAGGCCACGTGGGCCATCCGCGGCAGCGTGAGGTCGTCGAGGTAGCGGCCGCGCCCGGTGAGGAGGCGCGGGTCGTCCGGTCGCTTGAGGCGGGCTCCGACGTGACGCAAACGTGCGGCATCGTAACACGATTGACACGCTCCGGAGGGCCTCCTATGATACCCGGCACCCGTCCCCGCAGAGGCCGTGCTCACTCAACGCAGAGGAGGCAACTCCATGGATCGTCGCTCATTCCTGGCAACCACCGCGGCCGGCGCCGCGGCCCTGTCCTTCCCGGCCATCCTGCGCGCCCAGTCCAAGGATCCGTTCCGGGTCGGCTGCCCGCTGCCGCTGACCGGGCCGTTCGCCGCCCTCGCAGCCGACATGCAGCGCGGCGCCCAGCTCGCGGAGGCGGAGCTGAACACCAGGGGCGGCGTGATGGGCCGCAAGGTCGAGGTGCTCTTCCGCGACGACCAGCTCAAGCCGGCGGTGGGCGCGCAGCGCACCAAGGAGCTGATCGAGAACGACAAGTGCCAGTTCATCGTGGGCGGCCTCGCCGCGCACGTGCAGATGGCCATCAACGAGCAGACCAAGAAGTCCAAGGTGCTCTACATCTCGACGAGCCAGTCCGACGAGATCAGCGCCAAGCCCGACACCAGCCCTATCACCTTCCATGAGGCGCTCAACCCGACCATCACCTGCCGGGTGCTGGGCAAGTGGGCGGCCGAGAACCTGGGCAAGAAGTGGTGGATCATCTACGCGGACTACGCGTGGGGCAAGCAGTGTAACCAGGTGCTGCAGGACACGCTCAAGAAGTCGGGCGGCACGCTGCTCGGCGCCACCCCCTACCCGCTCGGCTCGGCCGAGTTCTCCGCGCACCTGCCCAAGATCCAGGCCGCGAAGCCGGACGTCCTGATGAACGTGGCCCCCGGCGCCGACAACATCGCGCTCCACAAGCAGGTGATCAGCTTCGGGATGAAGAAGGACATGAAGATGGCCCAGCCGCTGCTCTGGATCTCCTATCTCAAGGAGGGCGGGCCGGAGCTCTACCAGGACGTGCACGGCGCGGTCAACTGGTACTGGGAGCTGCAGGACTCCATCCCCACCGCCAAGAAGTTCGTCGACGCGTCGATGAAGAAGTTCAACCTTCCCCCCGGCGACTACGGCGCCTACTCCTACAGCGGGGTGCTCGAGGTGGCCCGCGGCGCGGAGCTGGCCAAGTCCACCGACGCGGAGGCGGTCGCCAGCGCGCTCCGCAAGAACCCGACCTACGACCACTTCAAGGGCAAGCAGTGGTGGCGCGCCTGCGACAACAAGTCCTTCCAGGACCTCTGGATCGTCAAGGGCCGCGACAAGGTCAAGGGGGACTGGGGCCTGATGGACATCGTCACGAAGGTAGGGGCGAACGAGGAGTACGACCGCACCTGCTCCGAAAAGGGCTTCGCCTAGCCCGGTGCCCGAGCTCTCCACGCTCCTGGCGCAGGTCTTCACCGGCCTCGTGCTCGGGATGGTGTACGTCCTGCTGGCCATCGGCCTGTCCCTGATCTTCGGGCTGATGACGGTGGTGAACTTCGCGCACGGCGCGCTGTTCATGCTGGGGGCGTACTTCGGCGTCTTCCTGCTCACCTACACCAAGAGCTTCTGGATCGCCCTGATCGTGGCCCCGCTCATGGTCGGGGCGCTCGGGCTCTTGATGGAGCGCTTCCTGATCCGGCGGCTCTACGGCCGCTCGCCCGACGACCCGCTCTTGCTCACCTTCGGCCTCTCGCTGATTCTGGTCGAGGGGGTCAAGCTCATCTGGGGCAAGATCGGGCTCACCCTCGATCCGCCCCGGGCGCTGGCCGGCGCGGTGAACCTGGGCTTCATGTCCTTCCCGGCCTATCGCATCTTCCTGATCGGGGTCACGGTGGCGGTGCTGATCGGCCTCTACTTCTTCCTCGGACGCACCAACATCGGCCTCATCATCCGCGCGGGCTCGCGCGATCCCCTGATGGTCCGGGCCCTCGGCATCGACCTCGGGCGCGTCTGGCTGGTCGTCTTCGGCATCGGCACCGCGCTCGCCGGGCTGGCCGGCATCCTGGCCGGACCGATGCGCGGCGCCTACGCGGAGATGGGCGTGACCATGGTGATCGAGTCGTTCGTGGTCATCGTGGTGGGCGGCATGGGCAGCCTGCTCGGCGCGGTGGTCGCGGGCCTGCTCATCGGGCAGGTGGTGGGCCTCACCACGCTGTTCGTGCCCAAGGCGGCCGAGATCATGGTCTTCGTGGTGATGGCGGTGGTGCTGCTGGTGCGCCCGAGCGGTCTGTTCGGCGAGGCGGGGCTGGCCGAGTGAGCGCGCTCCGCGCGATCGCCGCGCGCGTGGCCGCGCATCCGGTGCTCGCCTTCTGGGTCTTCTTCGCGGTCTTCCCCTTCATCGTGCCAAACCGCACGATGGCGACCCAGGTGCTGATCTTCGGCCTCCTGGCCATGGGCTTCAACCTGCTCTACGGCTACACCGGCCTGCTCTCCTTCGGCCACGCCGCCTACTACGGCCTCGGCGCCTACGGCTGCGGCATCGCGCTCGCCAAGCTCCACGTGGGCTCGCTCTGGCTCGGGCTCGGCGCGGGGTTCCTGCTCGCCGGCCTGGGCGGCCTCGTCATCGGCTTCTTCTGCCTGCGCCGGCGCGGCATCTACTTCGCGATGCTGACCCTGGCCTTCGCTCAGCTCCTCTACTTCATCGGCTTCCACCTGGCCGACGTGACCGGCGGCGACGACGGGCTGCGCGGCATCCCCCAGCTCGCGCTGGGCCTCGGGCCCTGGCGTTACTCGATCGAGACCACCATCGCCTTCTACTACTTCGCCTACGTGCTGGTCGGGCTGGCGGTGCTGGCGCTGCGGCGCATCCTCGACTCTCCGTTCGGGGCGGTGCTGCAGGCCATCCGCGAGAACAGCAGCCGGGCGGTGGCCTGCGGGTACGACGTCGACCGGGTCAAGCATCTGTCGTTCGTCTTCTCCGCCTGCTTCGCCGGGCTCGCCGGATCGCTCGACGCGCTGCGGCTCACCGTCGTGCCGGTCGAGTCGCTATACTGGACCACCTCGGGCCAGGTGGTCATGATGACGCTCCTGGGCGGGGCCGGAACCTTCTTCGGGCCGTTCGTGGGCGCCGCCACGTTCCTGGTGCTGGAGGAGCGACTGAGCCTCGTCCTCGAGTCCTGGCCCCTGGTGATCGGCACGATCTTCTCCGCGTTCGTCCTGTTCCTCCCCCGGGGGATCTGGGGCACGCTCACAGGAGGCATCCATGGCCGTCAAAGTGCTTGAGCTCCACCATCACGGCATCCGCGTCGGTCCCTCGCCCGCCGAGGTGAAGAAGGCCTACGGCTTCTACCACGACGTGCTCGGCCTCACAGCCGATCAGGGCCGTCCGGTTATTCCAACCATCGACGGCTACTGGATGGACGTGGGCGGAACTGCTCAAATCCATCTTATGGGAGTTGATGGCCAGTCCAAGTTCGCCCAGGGGCCGGACAAGGATCCCTCCCGGCCGCACGTGGCCCTCGCGGTGCCCGACATCCAGGAGGCCAAGGCCGAGCTGGACCGCATGGGCGTGGAGCACTGGGTGACCCGGGGCGTGGTGGGCCCCGAGTCGCAGCAGATCTTCATGTACGACCCGTTCGGCAACATGATCGAGCTGCACCAGGCCGGCACCTGCCGCTGCATCACCGGCAACCGCCAGCCGGTCAAGGGCATGAGCTAGCGGTCGATGACGGCTGACTCGAAACCGGTGGGGGGGTCTGGGGGCGGAGCGGCGGTCGCTCCCCCCCAGTCAAAAAAAGCCTTGCTGGAGTTGGTGTCAAGGCTGACGCGCGAGCACATCGCGCCGCGAGCGGCCGAGTACGACGCGGCGGGCACCAACCCGATCGACTCGTGGCGCGTGCTCGGTCGTGACGGCTTCCTGGCCTCGTGCATCCCCACCGCGTACGGCGGGCTCGGCCTCGACATGCCGACCTACATCGGGGTGATCCGCACCATCGCCCGCGGCTGCGCCAACACCGCGATGACCGTGCACATGCACTCGACGGTCATGCGCTTCATCGACGCGCTCGGCACCGACGCGCAGAAGCGCCGCTACTTCGCCGAGGTCGTCGAGCACGGCCGCCTCTTCGGCAGCTGGGGCAGCGAGCCGGCGGTGAGCCTCTCGCGCAGCTTCCTGATGGAGACGGTGGTGCGCCAGGACCGCGACGCCTACGTCGTCGACGGGGTGAAGCACTTCTGCACGATGGCCCTGGGCGCCTCGCACTACATGGTCTGGTGCGCGCTCGAGGGCGGCACCGACATGGGCAAGGCTCTGCTCCAGGTGCTGGTGCCGGCCGACGCCCCCGGCATCGCCACCGACGGCAAGTGGAACACCCTCGGCATGCGGGCGACCTTCAGCCCGTCGGTCACCTTCACCGGGGTGCGGGTGGCGAAGGACACCGCGCTCGGCGACCCGGGCACCGCGCTCCGGGTGGGTGTGGTGGAGAGCTTCGCCCTCGGCTACGCCGCGGTGTACGCGGGCATCGCGGAGGGCGCGCTCGCCTTCGCGATCGACTACGCCAAGCAGCGGATCGTGAAGCCGGAGAACGCCCCGGTGGCCCACGACCCCGCGGTGCAGCGACACATCGGCGAGCTGGCCGCGCATCTGGACGCCGCGCGGCTCGTGCTGGCCGACACCGCGGAGCGCTGGGAGGCCGCCGACGTGCAGGAGCGCGGCGTGCTGGGCAACAAGGCCAAGTACATCGCCACCGAGGTCGGCCTCGCGGTCACCTCCAAGGTCATCCAGGTGGTGGGCGGCCGGGGTGCCTACAAGGACTTCCCGGCCGAGCGCGCCTTCCGCGACCTGCGCACCTCCACCCTCATGCCGCCCACCGTGGACCGGATGCTCGAGGGCATCGGCAAGAGCGCGCTCGGCATCGACGGCGGCATGTTCAAGGTGGCCGGCAGCTAGCGCGGAATCGCGGAGCAAGCCATAGCTGCAGGCGATCGAATCACGGCACAAGGCGCAGCCGAAGGCGAGCCGGGTTGCACAGGCGAGGCGAGCCATAGGCGAGCCGAACGTATATAAAGAGAAGTCAGGGATGCCCGCCCAAGCGGTCCGCAGCGACGTGATCGGCAGCCTGTTGCGACCGGACTACCTCAAGCTCGCCCGCGATCAGTTCGAGCGCGAAGAGACGGCGAGCTGCGCCGCTACGCCTTCTTCGGCCACCTGATCGACGCCCTCGATGGCTTCGACAAGTTCGGCGGCTGGGCCATCCCGTTCCACAACGAGGCGGGCGAGCGACTCGTGTTCAAGCGCCCGGTGGTGGTCGAGAAGCTGCGCTGGCGCCGGAGCATGTGCGCCGAGGAGCTCACCTACCTGCGGGCCCGGACCAGCAAGCCCACCAAGGTCACCCTGATCAGCAGCCAGCAGGCCGCCGCCTACTACGACCCCGAGAAGTCGACCGGGGCCTATCCGACCCGCGACTCGTACCTGGCCGACATCGTCGACCTCACCCGGAGGGAAGTCGAGGAGCTGGTGCGGCTCGGCTGCACCTACGTCCAGATCGACGCCCCCCAGTACGCGGCGCTCCTGGATCCGGAGCTGCGCGAGGGCTACCGGCAGCGCGGGAGCGATCCGGACCGGCTGATCGACGCCTGCATCGAGATGGACAATGCGGTGATCGGGGCGGTCATCGGCAATCACCCCGGGGTCGCCTTCGGCCTGCACATCTGCCGGGGCAACAACCAGTCCATGTTCTACGCGAGCGGCGGCTACGAGCCGATCGCGCGCGTGTTCACGAAGAGCCGCTTCCAGCGCTTCCTGCTCGAGTACGACGACCAGCGCTCCGGCGGCTTCGAGCCCCTGCGCGCGGTGCCCGACGACCGCATCGTGGTGCTCGGCCTCGTGACCACCAAGAGCCCGCGCCTCGAGTCGGTCGGCGAGCTGCGCGCCCGCGTCGAGGAGGCGGCCCGGCTGGTGCCGCTCGAGCGCCTGGCGCTCAGCCCCCAGTGCGGCTTCGCCTCCACCATGGAAGGGAACCGGATCACCCCGGCCGAGCAGCAGGCCAAGCTCCGCCGCGTGGCCGAGACCGCGAATCAAATCTGGAGAGGAGAATCCCGATGAGAATGCTGGCCTGGCTCGCTCTGGCCCTGCTCGCCCTGTCGCCCGTCCCCGCCTGGGCCCAGTCGATCAAGATGGGCGCGGTGGTGCCGCTGACCGGCCGCTACGGCGCGGGCGGCGCCCAGATCCGCGCCGGCTACGAGTTCGCGGTGGAGCGCCTGAACGCGGGCGGCGGGATCACGGTGGGCGGCGTCAAGATGCCGGTCGAGCTGGTCCTGCTCGACGACGAGTCGGACGCCACCAAGACCGTCGCGCGCATGGAGACCCTGGCCGCGCAGGGGGTGATCGGCTATCTCGGTGGCTTCGGCTCCGATCTCCACGCGGCGGCCGCGTCGGTGGCCGAGAAGAATCGCATCTCGTACCTGGGCGTGGCCTTCGCGCTCCAGAAGATCCACCAGCAGAACTTCCGCTACCTCTTCTCCCCCTTCTGGAAGTCGCCCGACATCGGCCACGCCACCCAGGGCCTGCTCGAGCTGATCCCGGCCGGCGAGCGGCCCAAGACGGTGGCCATCTTCCAGGAGAAGACGGACTGGGGCCGGGAGATGGCGGCCGCCTGGACGGACGCGGGCAAGGCCGCGGGCTACCAGGTGGCGCTGAACGGCGAGTACGCGCCGGGGGCCAAGGACTTCTCGGACTTGATCCTGAAGGCCAAGGCGGCCAACGTGGACGTGGTGCTGGCCCTGCCCAATCCGCCCGACGGCATGACCATGGTGAAGCAGATGAAGGAGCTCGGCTTCACGCCCAAGCTCTCCTTCTTCATCCGCGCCCCCGACGCGCAGATCTGGTCGCAGAACCTCGGCAAGGACGGCGACTTCATGGTCCTGGCCGCGGGCTGGCACCACGCCATGAAGGGCGCCGGGGTCAAGGAGTTGAACGACGCGCACCAGAAGAAGTTCGGGCGCCCGGCGGACCCGCTGGTCGGCCCGGCCTACGCGTGCGTGGAGATCCTGGCCGCCGCGGTGACCCGCGCCGGCTTCCCGGACCGCGAGAAGGTGCGCGACGCGATTGCGGCGACGAGCATGAACACCGTGATCGGCTCCGTGAAGTTCCGGCCGGACGGCACCGGCATCGTCCCGCAGGCGCTGCTCCAGTGGCAGAACGGCAAGCAGGAGCTGGTGTGGCCGAAGGAGACGGCGACCGCGCCCCTCGCCTTCCCGGCGCCCCCGTTCGCCAAGCGCTGAGCCCGGGCGCCTGAGCCGCCCGTGGCCCTCCTCGAGGTCGAGCGGCTGACCAAGGGCTTCGGCGGCGTCCTCGCGGTCAGCGACGTGAGCCTCACGCTCGAAGCCGGCGAGCTGCTCGGCATCATGGGGCCGAACGGCTCCGGCAAGACCACGCTGTTCAACCTGCTCGCGGGCGCGCTCCGTCCGGACCGCGGGCGCATCCGCTTCCAGGGCCACGACGTCGCCGGGCTCTCCCCGCACCGGGTCTGCGCCCGCGGGGTCGCGCGCACGTTCCAGCTCGTGCGTCCCTTCGCGGCCCTCTCCGCCCTCGACAACGTGCGGGTGGGCTGCCTCTACGGCCGACGGCGCGGCCTCGACGCGCGGACGGAGGCGCTCCGTCTCCTCGCGCTGGTGGGCCTCGAGGGCCGCGCCTCCACGCCGGCCGCCGCCCTCACCCTGATGGACCGCAAGCGCCTCGAGCTGGCCCGCGCGCTCGCCACCGGGCCCGAGCTGCTGCTGCTCGACGAGTTCATGGCCGGCCTGAACCCGACCGAGACCGCGGCGGCCATGGGTCTGATCCGCCGGCTGGTCGCCGACGGGCTCTCGGTGCTGATGGTCGAGCACATCGTGTGGGCGCTGATGGACCTCGCGCGGCGCATCGTGGTGCTGAGCGCGGGCGAGAAGATCGCCGACGGCCCGCCCGCCGTGGTGGCCGCCGATCCCCGGGTGGTGGACGTCTACCTCGGCGTGGAGCGTCCCGGAGCCGCGCGTGCTTGAGATCCGCGGCCTCGAGGCCGCCTACGGCGACGTCCCCGCGCTCTCCGGGGTCACGCTCCGTGTCGGTGACGGCGAGATCGTGGCGCTGCTCGGCCCGAACGGCGCGGGCAAGTCCACCCTGCTCGGCTGCGTGGCCGGGCTGGTCCGTCCCCGCGC
>WNFC01012555.1_pt1 | contig 13991 bp, 10 predicted proteins | sample 5400541 | NCBI WGS metagenome assembly WNFC01 (sample SAMN13153342, study PRJNA577476) | soil metagenome | isolation source: 120 cm saprolite under Douglas fir tree site 2 hole 2 replicate 1 | place: USA:California | collected 2015-04-18
ACTAAGATGGTCAGAATAGAAGCGAGGCGGGAATTTCCACGATACAGCATGTAGAGCCTACTGTCCCTCCACCATAGGGATGGATGCTTAAGGCGGGCTTAAAGTGGCGACTAACTGGGTCGGCGACTGAGCCGCCAGTCCAAGGAAACAGATCGGACCCAAGCCGGGGCAGACGCAGCCTGCTGAGTGGTGGCGATGCTATAACAGCGAGACCTTCGTTCCGATGGTGGAGTCTGTCTCCTCCCACCCTTCGCAAAGAGCGCGAAGAGCGGGGCACCCTCGGTCGGGCGATGCCAGCGAGATCAAAAGGTTTAGGGTGGGCCGTCCGCTACTAGTTGTGATTTTTGGCTTTGGACGTGATCCCCCGCAGGAGGAACTCCTGTGCCAGGTTGGCGAGCGCGCGCTCGCCGGTGTTGACAAGGGCGGTCGTGAACACCCTCCCCGCGTTGCGATCCGACGCCGGGTAGTAGGCGGTTGAGATGGCAGCTGCGCCCAGATCGCCACCGATGGTCGAGTAGTTCGGCTGCCGCCGTCCGTCGTCACCCCTGCAGATGAATGTGCTGGAGATTGCGTGGAAAGCGCGCGACTTCTTTGTGCCCGTGCCCTGATAGAAGTAGCGCGGATCCTGGTGCAGAAGCGATGGCAGGATGGCGCCTCCGATCATGATGTCGGCAAAGCCGTCGGTATAGCTAGCGCCATAGCGCTTGGCGTAGCCCTGCACACCCTGGCCGTAGTTGGGGACGTCTCCTGCCTGGTTGATGGCGGCGATCAGACCTACCCCGATGAAAGTAACGGGATCGAAGGCGACCTTGGCGGCGAGCCTGAACTTCAGCTTCGTCGTGAGCGGCGCGGCGTTGTGATCATAGGCGACATAGAAATTGGGGATGATGCCGAAAACGCGCTGGTGCTCCTCGACCTTGACCTGCTCGGTGGCGATCTCCTCGGGGGAAGCAGCCGGAGAATTCACAGTTATTGTGGTAAGCGCCTCTGCGATACGGAGCTTGGCGCCCGCCAGGATTGAGTACTGGCCGGGCTTGAGGATGACGGTGGGTGACATCCAGTTTGCAAATCCTGGGGCGCTGATGGTGACGTGGTAGGTGGCTCCCGGCTCGACATCTTTGAATTCAAAGAATCCTCTGTCATTCGACACGACCGTGCGGGGATCTTTGAGGGCAGGGCCTTCGAGAACGACCGTGGCGCCAGGAACGGTGTCGTCGTTCACGTCGGTTATCGTGCCGACAATAATCCCTGGCTGCGGCCTGGGCGCGTCAGGCAACAAAGTCAGTTGCTCCTGAGCCTTGGAAGTCCTTGATCCGCAAAGGCAGACTACGAGTGCAAAGACACACCACCTCATTACGCGTTCTCCTATGAATGACAGCAATCTTCAACATGAGTCTTCCGGCAACTTAGGTCAAAGCAACCGACCGACCAAGGGAGGTGCTAACGTACGTCTCGTAAATCGCTGACTTTAATGAATGAAGAGAAGATCTGGCGGGGATGGTGTCGAGACGTGTCGGAGGCAATCCTCGACACTTGTCGACAATTGGTCATAGCCGGTAAGGCCCCGAAGCCGAACTTCAAGGAAGTAGGACGTGGCCCAGCTTTTCTTCGCTTCCCGACCAAGACGGTGGTTGCTCACTCTTGCGTTTTTGCAAGGGTGGGAATCTTGAATCTGATATCGCTCAGCGGCAGCAGAGCCAGGGTGGCAGCCACAAGAAGAAAAGCTCGCACGAAGTTCAGTCGCATTAGGTTTGCCATAACAAAACTCCAGTCCCCCAGTAAGCCGACCAGGCATCGACCGGAATCGTCCACCCAATGCCCGCACTCCTCCGTGTGCTTCACACCTTGTGGGGCTGATTTTAGGTGCTATCGGCGCTGGCAGGAGTTGCGGGGGTGTCCGGATTTTTCCGGCCCGTAGCCTATCCCCCTTCCCGGTTGACCCTCCGCGGAGAAGTCCTTACACTGGAATGTTCTCCGCCTATTTTTGCGGCCATCCTGCGGGAGGTTTTCCTGAGTCTTCGGGTGCGAGGTTCGTTTCTGGCGGCCCTGTTGGGGCTGCTGGGGTCTTTCTGCGTGGCGGAAGGCACATCTCAGATCTCCCTGGATACGAATGAAACGCTGTTCGCGGTGCTGACGGCGATCAATACCTGCGGGTACGACCAGAGCCTGGACATTTCGGACGCGATGCGCAGCAACATCCGGGCCGAGGTGCAGAAGAACCTGCAGGCCTCCGAGGAGGCGCAGGGGACGGCGACTACTCTTTGCGACTTTTATCAGACTCACCGCGGAAGAGATGCCGCACATGATCTCTCGCAGTATGTGTCGCTGGCGCTCTACCTGCAGGGCCCACCTCATTTTCTTCCGCGGGTGAAGGAGGATGAATTGCCTCCGGATGCCGCACCCATCGTGGGGTTCGCGGCCATATTGGAAAGATTTTACGACAAGGCCGGATTGCACGCGATCTGGGAGCGGCATCGGACTAATTACGCAGCTTTGACCGGGCGCTACCACGATGCCCTTGCCAAGATGGTGTTTGACACCGAGATCTACCTGAAGCTGGCCTCCGCGGGATATCTGGGACATACGTTCACGATCGATCTGGACTTCATGGGCGATCCCAACCAGGTGAATGCGCGAAGCTATGGACCGGATTATTACGTGGTGGTCTTTCCATCGCCGGATCAAGGTTCAGTATCGCCACTGAAGATGGACCAGATCCGGCATACTTACCTGCACTACCTGATGGATCCGTTAGCGGAAAAGCATTTCAGCTCGATCAAGCGGCTGGAACCGCTGCTGCAGTCGGTGAAGAGGGCTCCGCTGGAGGAGAATTTCAAGAGCGATATTTCCCTGCTGGTCACGGAATGCCTGGTGCGGGCCATCGAAATCCGGACCACTGGCGGAAAACAGACTGCGGAAGCGATGCGGACTCAGGCGGTGGACGACGCGGTGCGGCAGGGATATATCCTTACTCGAACCTTCTACGACGGGCTAGCTGCGTTTGAGAAAGATCCTTCAGGTATTCGCAATGCGTACTCTGATTTTCTGAATAAAGTGGACGTGAAGCGGGAAGAGAAAGCGGCGTCGGAGGTGCAGTTTGCCGCTGCGGCGGCGCCGGAATTGTTGCAGTTGTCCGGGATGAAAGAACGACAGGTGTTGGTGACCGCGGAGAAACGTCTCGCAGCCGGCGACGCCAAGGGAGCGCAGGAACTGGCCCAGCAGGCACTGGACAGGAAGATCGGAGATCAGGGGCGGGCTTTGTTTATCCTGGCCCAGGTGGCAGTCTCAAGGAAAGATATGGCTGGCGCCCGCGACAATTTCCAGAAGGCGATCGAGGCGGCGAAGGATCCGAAGGTGTTGGGATGGTCGCACGTTTATCTGGGACGAATTCTGGACCTGAAGGAAGAGCGTGAGGCTGCTCTAAACGAATACCGGGCCGCTTTAAGCACGGGCGCGGATTTGCCTGAGATCAAAGCGGCGGCGCAACGCGGTCTTGAGCAGCCTTATGAGCCGCCGTCCAAGCCCCAGTAGCAGTGCTGAGGCCGCGTCCGGTTACAATGCGGCAAGCCCATCTGAAGCCGCGGGATTTGTAGTCCAGATGGTTTATCCAGAGTTTGCAATTCCGAATTTGCAGTCCAGGGACGGCGGAAGCCAAGGAGAACGCATGAAGCGAGCAGCGATCGTTATCGCGATGCTGGGAATCACGGCCTGGAGTTTCGGGCAGAACACTGACAAACCTGCGACTCAAAATGCGCAGGCCGGACAACAACCTGGGCAGGCGGCTGCTCCTCAAGGCAAGCGCCCACCACAGGCAAAAACGCAGCCCGAGTTCGATGCTTACAATGTGGCCAAGCAGTTGACTGATCCGGCAGCTCAGGAGAAGGCGGCTGACGACTTCGCTGCAAAGTTTCCCGACAGCGAATTGCGTTCGGTGCTCTACAAGTCGGCGATGCATGGGTACCAGCAGGCCAATAACGCCGAGAAGATGATGGATATGGCGAAGAAAGTTTTGAGCTACGATCCCGAGGATCCCGAAGCGCTCTTAGGCGTTGCCCAAGTGCTGGCAGAGCGAACGCGAGACACGGACCTGGATCGAGATCAACGTCTGGCAGAGGCGAAGAAGGATGCGGAGCGCGCGCTGCAGACCGTCGAAACCGACATTCCTACTGCCGGGCAGCCGCCGGACAGGATCGAAGCTTACAAGGGATTCCTGCGGTCCGAAGCCTATGCCATTTTGGGGACGATCTCATTTAACGCGAAAGCATGGCCCGACGCAGAGACGGGCTTGCGCAAGTCGATCGACGCCTTTCCGCAGCAGGTGGACCCCATCGCCGTCTTCCGGCTGGCGGTCGCGCTGGATATGCAGAATAAGATTCCAGAAGCGTTGAAATATGCCAACCAGGCAGTGGAGTTGACCAAGGAAGAGACGGCTGCCGGAAAAGCGGCTCGCGCGGAGAAGGACCGCTTGACGAAATTGAACGTCGGCACCGCCCCGGCACAAACTGCGGGTCCGCCGAAGTAAGCACATCTCGGGACCGCGGCGGTCTGCTTGTGTTGCGGTCTGCTTGTGTTGCGGTCTGTTTCTGTTGTGGTTCGTTTCTGTAGTGGATCGGTCATGAAAGAACGGGAAATTACGGCGCTGGAAACGGCGCTGGGCTACCACTTCCGGCGGCGTGCGGTCGTGGAGCAGGCGGTCACGCACAGTTCCCAGGCGCGGGAGCAGGAAGCGCAGCAGGCCGGCAATAAGTACAACGTCAGCGACAACGAACAGCTGGAATTCCTGGGCGATGCCGTGCTGGCGCTGGTCACCAGTGAAGAATTATTCCAGCGCTTTCCGCAATTCCGGGAAGGGGAACTTTCCAAACTTCGCGCCCACCTCGTCAGCGAACGGCATCTAATCCAGGTAGCGCAACAGTTGGAACTCGGCCATTACCTGCGATTGGGGCGGGGGGAAGAAAAGAGCGGAGGGCGGGGCAAGACGGCCTTGCTGGTCGACGCGCTGGAAGCAATCCTGGCGGCGATCTATCTGGATGGAGGACTCGAGCCGGCGCGCGAGTTCGTGGTTCGCGAAATCGTATCCCCCGAACTGGCACGGATGGAGCGTGAAGGCGGCACGCTTCCGGTCACTGACTTCAAGTCGGCGCTCCAGGAAGCGGTGCAGGGGCTGGGTCTTCCGCAGCCGTCCTATGTTCTGGTGCAAGAAGCAGGTCCAGAACATAGTAAGACTTTCACCGTCGAGGCCCGTCTGAATACCAAGGACCACAAGGGTCCGGGGGAGTTCGTAGGGCGGGCGCAGGGTATGACCAAGAAAACCGCCGAGCAGGATGCGGCGCGGCAACTGCTGACCTACCTGGCTTCGCGTTCCAAGGCGACAGAAGTAAAAGCGGTGCAGGCTACACATCCGCCGGACAAGTAGAGTGAATGAATTTTCCAAACGATGGCAGAGTTAAGACAGCGGGAGCGGATCTGATCGGCTCACTGCAGTCGCTGGCAGGCACAGTTGTGATCGCTGTGTTCGTAATCACGTTTGTGGTGCAGGCCTTCCAGATACCGTCGGAATCGATGATGAATACGCTTCTTGTCGGCGACTATTTGCTGGTGAACAAGCTTTGCTACGGCGGACCTAGCCTGGGCGACCGTGTGATGCCGTACCAGAAGATTGCGCGCGGCGACGTGGTCGTCTTTCACTATCCGGTCGATCCACAACAGCATTTCGTGAAGCGCGTGATTGGGCTGCCCGGAGACAAGCTGCGCCTGGTCAATAAACAGGTATGGATTAATGGCAAGCCGTTGGAGGAACCGTATGTGCGCTATCTGGATCCTCCCAACAACATGTTCCGGGACAACTTTCCGCGTCTCGACATTCCGGCGTTCGGGTTGGAGGGAAAGTGGTGGTTGGAAATGCGGAAACTGGTCGAAGACGGCCAGCTCATCGTCCCCGAGGGGCACTACTTTGTAATGGGCGACAACCGCGACAACAGCCAGGACAGCAGGTTTTGGGGCTTTGTGCCGCGGGAAAATATTATCGGGCGGCCGCTGGTGATCTACTGGTCGGTAGAAACATGGGATCGGGATCGGAGCCCAGCTTCTTCGTTCAGCGGCAGGCTTTATCACTTCGCCTACGGGCTGACACATCTGTTTGAGGTCACGCGGTGGCACCGCACGCTGCGGCTGGTAAACTAAGAACTTCTCTGCCTGGCCTTGCAGAAAGGGCCGTTTCAAAACAATTCGGCTCTGAGGGACGAGCTAGCATGGAAAGTATATTGGCGAAAAAAGAAAACAAGGCCGAAAACGGCGTCGTGGAAGAAAAACCGAAGGAGACGACGGTCGAGTTTCTGGCGTCGCTGGCAGCAGTGCTGGTTACCGGACTGTTCATCATCACTTTTGTGATGCAGGCCTTTGAAATCCCGTCCAGCTCGATGGAGAACACGTTGCTGATCGGCGACCACGTCTTCGTGAACCGGATCCAGTTTGCCCCCAAGAGCTCGTGGGCCGGGCCCTTGCTTCCCTATCGCGATGTGCGCCACGGGGACATTGTGGTATTTCTGTCCCCGGCCGAACCGGGGCTGTACGTGGTGAAGCGGATCATTGGCACGGCGGGCGATCACATCCATCTGCGCAACGGAGTGGTGTACCGGAATGGCGAAGAGCTAAAAGAACCCTACGTCATTCATAGCCAGGATTCGGCTCCCAATCCTTATCGCGATAATTTTCCGGCAGTTCCGCCGTCGGAATCGTACAACGTCTACCCGTCGTGGGAACAAGAGCTGCCGATGCACATTCAGGGCGACGACATCGTGGTGCCTCCTGGGCATTATTTCGCCATGGGCGACAATCGCGATGTGAGCCTGGACAGCCGCTTTTGGGGCTTTATTCCGAAAGAGAACGTGATTGGGCGGCCCATGTTCATCTACTGGTCGTTTGAAACGCCGGGGGATCAATACCGGAAGACTGCGATTGGCGACCGGCTGGGATTCCTGGCGCATGTGATCATTCACTTCTTCGATGAAACGCGGTGGCGGCGGACTTTGCGAGTAGTGCGGTGAAGCTTTCTTCAAAACGGCGCGTGCTGGCAGTTGTGACCGGGGTTGTGTTGCTGCTGTTTCTGCTGCGTCCCGGAGCATCGCGGTTGAAAGCCCGTATTGCGGGCTCGATCAGCGCGGCGGTGGCCCGTCCGGTGGAGATAGGCTCGGTCCACATCCGGCTCCTGCCTCGGCCGGGCTTCGATCTCGAAAACCTGGTCGTGTACGATGACCCTGCTTTCGGCGCTGAACCCATGCTGCGAGCGGGCCAGGTCACTGCCGACCTGCGGCTGACTTCGCTGGTCCGGGGCAGGCTTGAGCTTGCGCGTCTTGACCTTACCGAACCAAGCGTGAACCTGGTGCGGCGAGCAAACGGGCGCTGGAACCTGGGAGTGCTGCTGCAGCGCGCGGCGCAAACCACTCTAGCTCCCACAGCGAAGGCAAAATCAGAGCCGCGTCCCGCCTTTCCCTACATTGAAGGCAGCTCGGCACGAATCAACTTCAAGATCGGGCAGGAAAAAAAAACATACGCGCTGACTAACGCTGATTTCGCCTTCTGGCAGGATTCGGAAAATGCCTGGGGCGTGCGGCTGAAGGCGCAACCGTTTCGTAGCGACTTGAGCCTGAGCGACACCGGTACCCTGCGAGTGAATGGAACCTGGCAGCGTGCGACTAACCTTCGCGAAACTCCCCTGCAATTCAGCCTGGAATGGGACGGGCCGCAACTTGGGCAACTCACGAAGTTCCTTACCGGCAGCGACAAGGGATGGCGAGGAGCGCTGCAATTGAACGCGACTCTGTCCGGGACTCCTGCGCAATTGCAGGTGAGCAGCGATGCCTCGATCCGCGACTTTCGCCGATATGATATTTCGAGCGGGGAATCCCTGCTGCTGGCTGCGCACTGCGACGGACAATACAGTTCACTCGACCATACAGTGCACGAATTATTCTGTCGAGGTCCGGTTGGGAATGGCGCAATCACTTTGCACGGGGATGTGGCACTAGCCGGAAGTCACAAGTACGACTTAATGCTGATGGCGGAGAACGTCCCCGCCAGCGCCGTGGTCGCACTGGCTCAGCGGGCCAAGAAGAACATGCCAGAAGATCTGACCGCCACGGGGGACGTCGAGGGCAGCCTGTCGATTCGAGAGAACGGAATGTCCGCGCAAGGAGCGCAGATCCTGGGAAGCGGGGAGATTGCCAAACTCCACTTGAGATCGGTTAGCAACAAAGTTGAACTTGATCTGGACAGCATTCCCCTCGTCCTCGCATCCGCCGGGTCGGGCGGGATTGCTTCGTTGGAGAAAAGGCTATTCTCTTCGGCGAGTGCTAGGCCCGGCGCGCAATCGTTCACTGGACCGTTCCTTGAGTTCGGGCCGTTTCCACTGGCCATTGGCCGCGGTCTGCAGCCCACGGCACAGGGTTGGGTTAGCCGCTCTGGTTATCGCGTCTCGTTGACGGGAGAGGCGGAGGTTGCACGAGCGTTACGAGTGGCGCGGCTGTTTGGTTTGCCCGCCTTGAGCACAGCAGCCGAGGGTGTGGTACAGGTTGATCTCCAGATTGCAGGATCGTGGACAGAATGGGCGACCGGAGCTCCGTCTAATTTCGCGGAACCGCAAGTTATGGGCACGGCGAAGTTGCATAACGTTCGCGTCGAAGTCCGCGGCGTGGACGGGCCGATTGAGATTGCCTCCGCGAACTTACAGCTCTGGCCTGACGTGGTGCGCGTCGCCAAGCTGAATGCGAACGCAGCGCACGCGCTGTGGACGGGATCGCTGGAGTTGCCGCGGGGTTGCGGAACTCCCGTCGCATGTGCGGTGCGCTTCAATCTCAGCTCAAATGAAGTCGGCTTAAGCCAAATCAGTCAGTGGGCTGGTCCGGGTCCGAAAAAGCAGCCCTGGTACAAAGTGTTATCGCCAGGCACGCCGGCCGGACCGTCATTCCTGGCGAGCCTGTGGGCTTCCGGGAAGGTGTATGCCAACCGGCTGCTCGTTCACGGCCTTGTCGCGACTCATGTTTCGGCGAGTTTGAATCTGGATTCCAGAAAATTGCGGATCTCGGAGCTACGCGGAGATTTTCTGGGCGGAAAGCAGCGCAGCGATTGGCAGGTGGACTTCAGCATGAAACCTCCGGTCTACTCCGGCAGTGGTACGGTCACCGAGATTTCTCTGGGACATCTGCCCGCACCAAAAGATGAGTGGATCACCGGAACTGCAGATGGGAGCTATCAGGTAACAGCTTCCGGATCAACCGCCGATGAATTCTGGCAGTCCGCCAAAGGTGCGGTGCACTTTGATATGCGAGATGGAACCCTGCCGCGCATTTCACTTGGGCAGGATGGAAGCCCGCTGGAGGTGGGGCGTTTCGAGGGCAGCGCGCGCCTGCGAGACGCCAAGCTTGAGATGGAAGAGGGTCAGATGGAATCTCCAGAGGGATTAATGCCGCTAGCTCCGCGCCTCCCGGATACACAATCACAGGGACAGTCACGGAGCCGCGAGTCGTGCCCTTGTCGAGTCTGGAAACCAGGGCTCAGCTCAAACCTTAGGTTCAGCTGCGGGGTGCGACGGCCCTCAGCGGCTGAAGCCGCGCCCTTTCAAAGCAAATCAAAGCTACAGTCGCATCTGAAGCTGCGCCTTTCCAACCGAAATCACGCCAGAGTTTTTCAGCAGCCTGCTATGGCACGTATCCTGGCCCGCGCACAACTTTGCCCGGGAGAGCGCCAGTCATCTTGCCCTGATCGACCACCGGCACGCCGTTGACCAGGACGTACTCCATTCCTTCGGAGAGCTGATTCGGATTTTCGAATGTGGCCAGATCGCGCACGGTTGCGGGATCAAAGATCACCACGTCGGCCCACATCCCAGCCTTGATGAGGCCGCGATCCACTAAACGCAAGCGCTGCGCCGGCAAGGCGGAGAACTTCCGGATCGCATCTTCCAGCGTCAATGCCTTATCTTCGCGGACATACTTCCGCAAGACGCGCGGAAAGGTGCCATAGGCGCGGGGATGCGGATGCTCCTGGCCGAGAATACCTTCGGGAGACGTTCCCGAAGAATCGTTGTCGACTGCGACCCAAGGCTGTTGCAGCGCGAGAGTTACGTCGGATTGCGACATGCCGAATACTGCAACGCCTGCGTAGGGATCTTCGATCAAGAAATCGAAGAGCGCATCCATCGGGTCTTTGTTCCAAAGCTTGGCGATCTCTGAAAGCCGCTTGCCCTGAAGGGGGAGCAGCTTGGGATTTTGAACGACGCCGATCATGATCGCATCGGGACCGGGGATCTCCTGCCATTCGTTGTCCCACGCTCTGGATGGTGTGAGCATGTCTTTGCGGATGCGCTGGCGCGCGGCGGGATCTTTCAAGCGCTCAACCAGTTTTTCTGTGCCCCCGTCGTGCGCCCAAGGCGGGATAAAGGCCGAGAAGTCGTTGAACCAGGCAGTATAGGCATAGGTGTCGGCGGTAACATCGGCTCCGGCATTGCGGGCAGTATTGATCTTGGCCACGACTTCCGGCATGCGGCCCCAATTGTTCTTGCCGGCAACTTTGATGTGCCATATCTCAACCGGGACATGAGCTTCGCGGCCGATGCGAAGCGCCTCGTCGATCGCGTCAAGCACCGAATCGCTCTCGTTGCGCATGTGGGTGGAGTAAATGCCGCCGAATTTTCCTGCTTCGGTGGCGAGGGCAATGAGTTCGTCCGTTTTAGCGTAGGGAGCGGGAGCGTATTCGAGCGCTGTGGAAACTCCGACGGTCCCGTCTTGCATGGCTTCGCGCACCAACGCTTTCATCTGTTCGAGTTGTGCCGGCGTTGGCTGCTTGTCGTCGTCGCCGAGCACCATGCGGCGGACCTGCGTGGCGCCAACATAGCTGGCGAGGTTAATGCCCATACCTTGCTTTTCGAGCCGCGCGAAGTATTGACGGAAGGTTCGCCAATCGGGCGTGATCTTGTAATGATCGTAGCCGGAGCGGTCAGTCTGGATGATGGCGTCGTTGAGCGGCGCGGCGCTGCCGCCTTCGCCGGTGATCTCGGTCGTAATGCCCTGATAAATTTTCGATGGAAGGCGCGGATCAACCAGAATCGTCAACTCAGATTGTCCGAGCATGTCGATGAAACCGGGAGCGACGACCTTGCCGCCGGCGTCGATGGTGCGCTTGCGTGGAGAGGCAGCCAGGTTGCCGAGGGCGGCTATTTTTCCATCGCGGATGCCGAGATCGCCGGAGTACCAGGGAGAGCCAGTGCCGTCGACGATGTGTCCGTTGGTGATGACGAGATCGAAGGGGGCGGTTGACGATTGCGCCGGCAGCAGGTGAGGAGTTCCTACTAGAACGAGAGAGACGAGCAAAATACACAATCCGGGCCTAGCCTTCATCAATTTCCCCTTTTCTAGAATGCAAGAGCATATTGCAGAGTTTGCTTTCAACTGCCGCGGACCACATGAAGAAAAACACGACGCATGAGCTTGAGCATCAACGATGGAGTGTCTCCACTTCTCTGCGCCGAGAGATCGCGCCTAATGCTACCCATACTCCCAGCGCGAGCCATTCGTAGCTAGTGAAGTGGCCGGGAACGCCGGGGACGATCTTCATCAATGCCATGGCGACTCCGACTAACAATCCGACGATGGCCACAATCCACTCGATGGCCGAGAGTCTGATGATTTTCGACTGCCTCGCCCGCGCCAGGTAGAGACAAGCCGCACACGTGGCCGACCATCCTATCGCACAAGCCACGGAGCCGACCTCGGTAATGGGAACCAGGATCGCGTCTCCCAGCAGCATACACGCGGCCGTGGCGAGTCCTACGCAGAGGATTGCAACCGACGGAGTCTGATACTGGGCATGGACCCGACCGACTCGCACATCGACCATGCCGCGGCGTCCCAAGGCAAATAGCAGGCGACTGGCGGCAACGAAGTTTCCGTTGAAGCATTTGAACAGCGACAGCATGGCCGCGGCGAGGATGATGTTCACGATCCAGCGCGAGCCAACCGCCCGCTGGAAGGCCACGGCCGTCATGAACTTCTCGCCGATTAGCTGGTGCCAGGACGCTACGAAGCCGACTGCGGCCACTACAATCGTGTAGAAGAGAATGCCGACGGCAATGGCCATCCAGATTGCGCGAACGAAACCGCGGCTGCGAAAGTCAGGACTCGCTTCTTCCGCGGCCTTGCCTACTGATTCGAATCCGGTCATAAAATACGGCACGATTTGAATAACCAGCAGAATCGAAACCAGTGGGGTATGGGTAAACAAGGGCGGAAAGTTGCGCGGCGATCCCCGGCTCGCACCCAGGGCCACAAACACGATGAAGAGCGCGAGCGTGCCAAAGCTGGTCCAGTTCTGAAACGCAGCGCTCAGGCGGATGCCGCGGTAATTCAGCACGGTGAGAAGCGCCGTGAGTCCGAGCCCAATCGCTAGATGCGGAAGGAAAATTGGGCGCCCGGCAACGCGATAGAGTTCCACGGAATCGAGCGCGGGAACGATGTAGCCCGCGATGCGGCCAACAGCAACGGCCTCCCAAGGGCAAACGATAAAGTAGGCCAGCAGCATCATCCAACCAGTGGCGAAACTGCTGAGACGGGGAAAAACTGCCGAGGTGTACGCGACCTCTCCTGCAGCATCGGGCATGGCCACAATCAGCTTCCCGTAGACCCAACCGATTGGCAGCAGCAGAGCGCCGCCAATGGCGAAGCCGAGCAGCGCGCCCAGGGAACCGCCGCGCAGCAGCCAGTCGTCCATCACGACCAGCCAGCCGACACCCACCATGGTTCCCCAACCTAGTGTGAAGTAGTCGGTGATACGCAGTTTGCGGGCGAGTTGGCTCATGAGGGTTCCACGAGGTTCCGTTTTTGCTGATCTTGCTGATTAATTAACAAGAGCGGCGAATTATAAAGCATTGGAGAAGAAAGCTGTCGCTAGGCCACAGGGCTTGGGTACGAAGTCCGTCCCGCGGTTATGCTATGTTTTAGCTCCTAGTCTGAGTTCAGCATTTTTGGAAACGAGACGACTATGCCTCGATACGAATATCGCGTCCTGCATCCGATCCCAGCGGCGGAGAAGGCTTTTCTGGAGTGGATCGAGCAGTTGGACCGGGAGTTCATGAACCGTGATCCCGAGCATCGCAGTAAAGTGGTGCGCGATGCGTTGCACCAGCTTTATCTCGGACGTCCGTATGCCCCGCCGAATGCAAGTGACCCCATGGCGGAGCAGGTGCTTGTACATTCGTTTGATCCGCGCAACGCCACACTCGAGCCGGAGTATTACGGAGACGTGGACGCCGCGAAGTATGCGGAACGCAAGCCGCTTATCTGGTTTTGGATGATGTATGACCGGTCACCGGTGGGTCTGAATCACTGGTTGGGATATCAGGTGCGTGCCATGCTGGCCCGGCATGTCTTCAAACACTTCGGGAAGAACGTGAAGCTCTTTCACGGCGTGGAATTTTCCTTCGGCTACAACCTCACCATCGAAGACAACTGCACCATCCACAAGTACGTGTTGCTCGATGACCGCGGCGAGATCGTGATCCACGAGGGCTCTTCCATTTCCGACTATGCCAATGTGTACTCCCACGGTCACGATTTGAACGACGGCATGATCGTCGACAATCACAAGACGGAGATCGGGCCGCGGGCACGCATTACATACCACGCCACCGTGCTCAGCGGCGTGAAGGTCGGGGAACATGGCATGGTCGGCTCGATGGGAGTGGCGTCGAAGGACGTAGAGCCTTACCACATTGTGGCCGGAATTCCAGCCAAGACGATCAAGGTGAAGTCCATTGCTCCGGAAGAGCTACGCAAAAAGGTGGAGAAGCCTTAGCGGAAGCGCCAAACGCGCGCCGCCACGCTGCTGGCGGCGCGGAATGACCTTTTTGCGTGTTAGTATCGAATCCAGCCCCGCATGACACTGCAACATGTGGATTATGTATTTAAGCTGATTGCATTTCTGTTTGCGATCAGCTTTCA
>WNFC01015385.1_pt1 | contig 13990 bp, 13 predicted proteins | sample 5400541 | NCBI WGS metagenome assembly WNFC01 (sample SAMN13153342, study PRJNA577476) | soil metagenome | isolation source: 120 cm saprolite under Douglas fir tree site 2 hole 2 replicate 1 | place: USA:California | collected 2015-04-18
TCTGTACAGCATCTTCGACCACTCTGTAGAACTGCGCCTTTCCGTTCTCATCCGCCTTCAAAAAACTCTTTAAAAAATGTCGCGCCCTCGCTTCAAGATGCTCACGATCCTTTTTGATCAATCTGCTCCGATCACGAGCGCCTTTCGATCTGAACCATCCAAATACCATAACGCTTCCCTGGATCGGGTAAGCTACGCGGTCTCGTAAGCAAACGATGAAAGCCGATCGAAGTCCAACGGAGTAAACAAATGTCCGGATGAGTCGGTGACGTGAACGTGCCAGCCCAACAGTTCAAGTACACGTGCTTTGTCGACGACGGTGGCAGGATTTATGCGGACCGTCACACTGGTTTGATCGCTTTTCGACGCATAAATGGTATATGTCATCGTGGCCTGACCTCACCACACACAGACATCTTACATCGAATTCGATCTGGAAAACGAGTTGTTGTGGTAGGCCAGAAACCTTTCGCACCTGCGAACGCTCTCGCTGCGGCGCGGCGCTGCGGACGGTCCGCCGAGGAAGCGCGCAATAAAAGCAAGCCATCAATCCCTACGGGTACTGCACGGGTTGATACAAGAAATACCCAAATGCGGGCGGCAAATTAGCCGTTCAATCGTCGCTCAAGAGCATCGACAATCGCAACTTGGCCTTTCGTGATTTTGCGCCGGGCTTCGGCCACACCAAACCATTGAGCTCGATCTGCTTCCGGAAATTCCTGCATACGGCCTGACCGCGGCGGCCATTCCATCGAGAACGTGTTGCTCTTAAACGCGCTGATGTCGAAATCATTCTCTATGGCCCAAGCCGAGACTGTTTTACCGCTTGGTTGCCTGAACGCACCGAGCTCGATGAAATCGCCGACAGGTTTCAAGCTGGTTTCTTCTTCGAATTCCCTCTTCGCTGCAACCAGTGCGCCCTCATCTTCAGCATAGAGGCCCTTCGGGATGGACCAGGTACCGGCATCCTTCTTGGCCCAGAATGGTCCGCCCGGATGGATCAGCAGCACTTCCAACGCGCCTTCTACCAACCGGAAGGCGAGGATGCCGGCGCTTCGCTTCGGTTTGCCTGGCATCGGCCGTTACGTTTCCATAGATGGCTGTTCGGTGAAAACGGAAACGTCTTTTACTCGCCACTAGTGGTTAGAATCTGACACTTGGTGCCCGCGCAGAGACGCCACCGGAGGCCAATGTGCCGTCGCCGCGCCCACGCCAGCTGGCAGACGTTCCAAATGTCTCTGGAGGTGGACTGCCGACCCAGATACGCTGCGTGCCTCGGCCAGCATTGCACCGTGGAGGATGCTGACAGGAGCTGACAGCACGTGCGGTTAAGGTCGGGGTTCCGAACACGGGAGTAGAGCGATGCGTGACCCTGCCTGTGCTGCGTTTTCCGCGCTCGATCCTTTCTTTGACATCGTTAGGCAGGGCCTGGCAGGTCTTGTTGACGGTGATCACTACTTCGACACGATCGCTCCCGATGCGGTGTTCGAGTTTCGGTATCGATTTCCTGGCTGGCCAACAAAGCTCGTGGGCCGTGAAGCCCTCATGGCTCTGTATGCGGGTTACGGAGAGGGTATGGCGTTGCATGGCGCAGACGCGCTCGTGGTGAACATTTCTCAGACTCCCGGTGTCGTCATCCTCGAGTATGAAGTTCAGGGCAACGCAGTCGAAGCAACCTGGAGGGTCAACAATCAAAAACCAAAATTTGCATTATATTTCAATAGGATATGGCAGAGAGAGTGTCAGTCAATCCACCTTGAAGAATAAAGGATTCTTGACCTTCCTAGACCAAAACCCACCAGTTGAGCTACCGCCGGAAAATGGGGTTCGTCTGCACGAACAGGTGCGGTTTGCAACCGCGAGATTCTGTTCAGCGCAAGGCAACATAACGGGGAGTAAGCGGAGTTTCCCACTCCGCTCAAAGGAACGGCGGCTGCCACGGGGAGCTCAGCTGGCTGGTCAGAGCGAGCGCGACACACTGCTGTCAGAAGGTGCGACTTCCAATTCTTGTGCCGCGCCGACTTCAAACGCGGCTTCACTCTTCGCGCCGTAGTGGACGCTGAGCTCTATTGTTTCGAAGGCGGGTGATTCGATCCGAAACTCGCGGTGAGATATCCACCGCCGCCTCGACGTCGTCGCCAGGCAACATGGCCCCCAGGAAGATCATTCTGGATACTATTCGCCGCCATTCCTGCTTTTCTCCAAGCGCATCGATGTCAATAACGCATCACGGGATTCGCTCGAAGAGGACGAAAGAACGCACGGATGTCCTCAACCAATGCCTGCGGCTCGATCGAAGCTCATCTGCTTCCTTGCGCCAACGCGCTTGGGTTGACGTTCAACTATCGAGGATCGCGGGTGTCGCTAGAACATCCCGTTGCTGTTTGCGGCGGTTTCGGGGATGGGTTGGCGCACGTCCCAATGTTCGACGATCTTGCCGTGTTCAAGCCGGAAGATTTCCACGACCGCCAACCCCAATTCTTCGGGCTGAAGCTTGACGTGGACATGGAGTATCACAAAGTCACCGTCGGCGAAGACGCGTTTGACATCGCTGCGAAGTCCGGGGAATTGCTTTTTCAGGTCCTGCAACAACGAGCGAAATCCCTCGATCCCATCCTTGCTCCTGGGATTGTGCTGGATGAAATGCGGCCCGAAATAGGCCGCGGCTTCGTCGATGTTCGACCGGTTCAAGGCCGCATCGTAGAACGCCAGGACGGTCCGTTTGTTAGCCTCGCGGACATCGTCTGCGGCGTGCGCCGGCGTGGCGCCGGCGGCCGCTGCTGCTGTTGCCGCTGCTGCTGCCAAGCTAAATCCGAAGGCTCTTCGATCAGTCATCATCTTTCTCTCCTTTAGTGCACAACAAAATTGCCGTGCGTACGGACGGCGTTGTGCCGCCTTGATCGTTACTCTGGCGATGACACCGCCGGCGCAGCGGCAGGCCGCACGTTGGCTCGGACGGCGCTCGGCAATTTCAGAGACAGAAGCGCGCCTGTTATCGACAACGCCGCCGTCAACAGCAGTACCGCGGAGTAGCCGTTCCTTAATGTCTGGGCTGTCGCTAGGCTCCCTGAACCGCTGAATACCGCGACAGCGGCGGCCGCACCGCATGCCCACCCGAGCTGACGCATGGTGTTGTAGATGCCGGATGCCTTGCCCATGTCGCGCGGAGCGACCGAACCGAGCACGGCGCTCTGTACCGCGGGCATCGCCAAAGAGATCCCGACACCAGCCAGCATCAACGGCGGCACCCATGCGCCGTAAGAGCTGGCACTGCTGCAAAGAAACGACATCCATGTCAGCGCGGCAGACTGCAGGAGTAGACCGGTCACGGCCGGCAGCCGCTCGCCCAAACGGCCGGCCAGAATTCCGCCGATCGGCGCGACGACGAAGAGTGACACCGTCCACGGCATCATCCGCCATCCTGCACCCGATGCGCTCGTTTGCTGGGTGATTGCGAAATACTGCGCCATGAAGATGAGCGTGCCCATCATGCTCATGAACATGAGGAGGCAGACCAAGTTTCCGGCGCGAAACTGGATGGATTGCATCAACCGGCCAGGCACCAGCGCGTCAAGCGACTTCGTTTCCCAGACAAAGAAGGCGATAGCTGCCACGGCGCCGATCGTCAGCGCAGATACGATGGCGGCGCTCGACCAGCCGGCGGCGTTGCCTTCCGACAAGCCCCAGACGATCGCGGTCATGGCAACAGTAAGCAGTATCACGCCCGACCAGTCGATCTTCGGAACGAGGCGGTCGTTGCTTTGGATCCGCAACCTCGCAAGAAATGCGGTTGCGACGCAGAGCGGGACGTTGACCCAAAACACCCAGCGCCAGCCCAGACTGTCGACCAGTAACCCGCCGATGACAGGTCCGGACAGCACCGCAAGACCGGTGAGACTGCTGAACATCCCCATCGCGCGTGGCCGCTGCAGCGGGGTTACGGCGGACCCCAGCAGCGCCATCGCGATCGGCACCAGGATGGCGGAAGCCGCGCCCTGAAGCGCACGTGCGAAGACTAGCCAACCTATGGAAGTGGCCGCAGCGCAGCCCGCCGATGCCAGGGCAAATACCAGCAGCCCGAAGACGAACATCGACCGACGGCCGAAGCGGTCACCCAAAGCAGCGCCCGCCATCAGCAGGGAGGCGAAGCTCAAGCTGTAGGCCGTCATCGTCCAGTGAAGGTAGGACAGCGGCGCCGTAAGGTCGCGTCGGATCGAATCGAGCGCCGTCGTCACGACCATGCCGTCCATCACGGCGATGAATGACGCCGCCGCGGTCAGTCCGAGTACCCACCGCTGTGGGGTCGAAAATCTTTGTTCGTTCATGGACGTTTCCTTAAATTACGGACCATATGGTCCATAATGTGACAAAAAATTTTATACGAGGGCCGTCATTATCGTTGCGAGGGTCTTCTTTCGTGCATCTGCTTCGATATTGGCGCGACCCAGAACCTGCAGCCCGTAGAGATTTGCGACAAGAAAGGTAGAAATCACGCGCGCATCGGCATCCGCGGCGAACTCTCCGGCTTCCTGTCCCCGCACGATCGCGTCTCGGTAGGCTTCTTGGAATAGTTCCAACCCGCGCCGAACGCGCATGCGAACGAGTTGATCCTGTCCGCCAAGTTCGATCGCGCAAACCTGGAGAAAGCAGGTTTTAGACGAGGGCTGGAACCCGAGGATCTTTTCGAAGCTCCTAATAATCGCTTCGCGGGGTGGTCCACGCCGCAAATCGTCGATGTTTGCTTTCAGCACAGTGTCGATGTAGCGGTCGAGAGACGCCAGAAGCATTTCGTGCTTGCTGCCGAATGCACCGTAGAAGCTGCTTTTGCTGAGACCCACTTCGTTAAGCAACCCATCGAGCGAAGTTGCTTCATAGCCGCCGCGCCAAAATAGCTGAAGCGCGCCGTCCAGGACCTGCTCGTAGTCAAATTCTCTCAGGCGCGCCATTTTGTTTCTGGACCGCTTCGTCCTTAATTTAATATCTCGACGGGTTAGAGGAGTCAATCTCTCATCCGAGAAAGTTAGGCTCTTAGCCGCTTCATCCTGCTTGACCGCCCCTTAAGGACTAAAGCCTGAGTTTTTTCGGGTCCCGGCCACCAATCGCCTTCCTTGCTTAGAGCCCCATTGCGAAATTTGTTTCCGTCCGTGAGCAATTTTGGAAGGAAAATTAACTCGCCCGGATCAATTGAAAGGTCCACGCTTGCTTGTCCCGCACGCAGACGCATCGCCTCCACTGAGATAGCGTGTCAGAAGGAGCGCAGCGGCGATCACCGTCGCAGAACGCTACGGCCGACTGATCGTCTGATCACTTCATCTGCGCAAATCTTCGCAAGGCTTGTGTTCGACCTGTCCTATTATTACGCCATCGTCGCCGATTTCCACACCCGCGTTCAGTATCTCTTCTCCAAACCAAGATATTCGGTTTTGATGAGCTCGCACCTCAGTAGGTCCGGAGCGGTGCGGGGAATACGACAGCGGATCAAGAGACACACGAAACAGGCGATCGGAAAGCGAGCATCACAACGTGTAAAGCAGCCCATTTGTCAGAATGAAATCCGACCCTCTCGCTTAAGTCTATGAAAAGGCTGGAGCGGGTGAAGGGAATCGAACCCTCGTATTCAGCTTGGAAGGGGCGATTGAGATCACTAGGGAATTTCTCTTTGTCGGAATGGCGGTTGCGAGCCCCGTGCGCGTCCATTTCAAACCATTTGTCGGTGGCTACAAGCTGATCAAGAGTCAATCTCGACCGATCAAGAATCAATCGGGCGGACTCGATTCCGGAATAATTACAAGCATTGCACTTTCGCGACCTCGCCGCCCGCATCTTGCTACTTGAGAAACGGCGATTCTCACGGTGGCAAAATGGGCCTGTCGGAAACTTTGATGTGGCGCGCGCGAGCGGGACAGGGCCGCCGGGTTGCCGGGATGTTGTCTCCGCGAGATGCTGCGCTCCTTGAAGCCTATGCGAGAGAATGCGAAGACCACACCCGGGCCGCCTCTATCGAAAACGCTAGAGTTAATTCGGGTCTGCCAGTCGAGGTCCGTAGGGACGGCCTGACCTTTCGAGCGCCCGCCAGAAGTCGTTTGTCAGGTCACGCTGCATAAGCTCGCAGTGGTTGGGGATTGGATTTCAGCTTTGTGGAAGTTCGATTTCTTCTTTGGTCTTTGTCTCCGCGTCATAGACTTTGACCCACAGCATCGGAAAACGTTTCTTTAGCTCTTCGGCTCCACACCTCGCTCCTTCTCCGGTCTCAAATTCGGTCTTAAGACGGCCATCCACCTCGAGCGCATAACCCGTCGTCGGCCATTCGCGAACCACTGCAACCATTCTGCGCTTCTCTTGATCTTCGACTCGCTCCTAGATCTTTAGCGTGAGTCTCTTAAACCGCACCAGCGCGACAGCGGTACCATCCAAGGCAATGATGACGTCCTGAGGCTCGATCCTATTTTGTCAGCCCGGCACGCCTCGAACCTGCGCACCTATTGCTTTGAGTTAATCGCACTAGGTTCTTCGGAACGCTCACAGATGCGACACAGTTCAGTGCGGCCCTGTCGATGATCGAAATCTTCCGATCTGGTGAACCACGCGTCACGCCAATCAGGCAGCTGCCCCATCCTTGCTGCGCTGTTGATCGAAGTCCCGGCGGGTACCCTCGATTGCAATGCGGTTGGCCTGAGCCCACGTCCAGAGCAAGTGTAAGGGCACAATCAGGGTTTTTCCGCGTTCGGTCAGCTCATAATCCACCCGTGGCGGATTGGTCGGGTAAACCGTTCGCGTAACGAGACCATCGCGCTCCAGGCCCTTCAGCGTCAGCGTCAGCATGCGTTGCGAGATGCCCTCGACCAGCTTGAAGATCTGCCTGTAACGCATCGGTCCAAGCGAAAGCACGCCGACCACCAGCACGGTCCACTTGTCGCCGATGCGCGCCAATATGTCCGCGAACGCGCGGCGCTCCTCGGCGGAGTGGCCCCCCTTGCACACATCGATGTGCGTATCGCTCAAAATAGTGCCTCCTTGTGCAGTTTTCGCTGGGATACATCTTAGGGCAACGAACAAAATGTTCCTAGCGGTTATTCCGTAAGCGGCTCCAACCGATGTAGCTCTCCCCACCCGCAGGTATCAAGGAGACCAGATATGAAGCTCTTACACATCGATTCCAGCATATCCGGCGCTCAGTCGGTCAGCCGGCAACTTACGGCGAGTATTGTCGCCCGTCTGAAGCAGACCACACCGGGTCTCGAAATCACCTATCGCGATCTTGCGATAGCACCCGTCCCGCACCAGTCGCCCACCATCCTATTCGCCAAGATGAAGGCACTGTATGAGGCAGGAGCGCTGGCCGGCCACATCGTCGAAATGGTGGCGGCCGCCGTGCAGGGCGGTGCCAAGGTCGATGCATCGACGCAGGCCGAATTCGCCGAAACCAACGTCGTGCTCGACGAGTTCCTCTCGGCCGACATCGTCGTGCTCGGCGCTCCAATGTACAATTTCGGGATTCCCAGCCAGTTAAAGGCCTGGATTGATTGCCTTGCCTCGCCCGGCAAGACGTTCAAGTACACCGCGACCGGCGTGGAGGGTCTCGCGGGCGGTAAGAAGCTGATCATCGCCTCGTCCCGTGGTGGATTCTACACCGCCTCGTCTCCGATGGCCTTTATGGATCATCAGGAAACATTCCTGACGAGTTTCTTCGGGTTCATCGGCATCAGCGACGCCGCGTTCATACGTGCTGAAGGCGTCGGCCTCGGCCCCGAACAGCGCAAGCTCGCACTCGAAACCGCTCTGACCGACGTCTCGGCCCTGAAGGCTGCCTGAAAACGAGGGGCCGCCTGATCGGCCGAGAGACTTCAATGCAGCGAATTAGTATCACCGCTACAGCGGACCCAAAGAAATGCGTTTGGTGTCATATGAACTGCCCGCCCTCGGCGAATATGTTCATAATCCGCGCGCCGTTGAGGGGAGGCGCAATCACCGATTATCTCCGAGATTGGTAACACTAGCGCAGCCCGATAGAAGTCGTGATTAAAAATCTTGCGGGTTGGAGGGATTGTTCCGCTCGGTCAAAACAACCGCTCTGCTTTCGGTGCGCATGCGCTACAGAACGTCTTTCCTTGTCCGGAAAATCGCTTTTTGCGCTCCTATTTCCGCGAGCACGAATTCAGACACTGCACGGACTCGACTGAGCTCGCGCATGTCCAGATGGGTAACGATCCAATAGCTGCGTTCAAACACGGTACCGGGCAGCACGATTTGCAGCTGTTCATCGGGGTAAGCCGCATAGTCGTGCAAAATTCCGATACCTGCGCCACCACGAACCGCTTCGAGCTGACCAACAGCCGTCGAACACTCAACCCGGCTGTAGGTTGGGCTATAAAGCTCCGGCATGAAATTGAGTTGGTCCGCGAAAATGAGATCCTGCACATACGTCACTAAGCAGTGACGTTGGAGATCTTCCAGCCGTTGAGGACAGCCGTGCTCCGCGAGATACGTCTTCGCCGCATAAAAATGCAGTGAATAATCAATCAGTTTGCGCACCGAGAGCCGCCCTTCTTCAGGCCTCTCGATGGTGATGGCCAGATCGGCCTCGCGCTTCGACAAGGAAAAAGTTCGCGACATCGGTACCAGCTGAACCGTAAGTGATGGATACTTCGCTTTGAGATGACCAAGCCGCGAACACAGGAAAAGTGTGGTGAAGCCGTCCGGAGCAGCAATTCTCACTGTGCCCGAAAGCTCGACGTCCGATTGGGAGAGATCGCCCTGCGCGCGCAACAGCTGAGCTTCGACTTCTTCGGCAGTCCTGTACAATCGATCGCCAGCGGCTGTCAGCACGCTTCCGGTAATCTGACGGTCGAATAGCCGAACGCGAAGTGATTTCTCAAGCGCGTTGATCCTGCGGCCGACGGTGGCGTTATCGACGCCCAACTGCAACGCTGCGGCTGAAAACTGGCCTGCGCGAGCGACGCTTAGGAAAATGCGTATATTGTCCCAGTCCATTTGGAAATCGCCATTTGTACCCATTAGGCTGGGTAATCATCGCAGGCAACGTGATCCGATGCCATAGCGATCGATATTTGTTTCATCGACGACTTGCGAATAAGCAACGATGTCCGACGGCGTACTCATCCATACGGCCAGTCCAAACGGCAATCCCTATCGACCGACTAGGCCGAATGAAGGTTGGATGAGCCACCCAAGCGTCAACCGATCACGCGAGCCCGCCGTAACTCGCTGATTGTTTCAGATGATAAACCCATTTCGCCCAAGACATCATCGGTGTGTTGCCCAAGCATCGGCGGAGGCAACCCTGCACGGCGCTCCGCTCCGTCTATCAGAACCGGGTGACCTACCCCCTTCAGCCGACCTGCGGTTTGGTGCTCGTACTCGACAACAATTCCGCTTGCCCTTGTGTGCGGGTGATCAAGCAATTGAGCGATCGAATTGATCGCCGCACAGGGAACGCCGACGCCCGCGAGCGCGCCGTTCCAGTACGCGACAGAATGCTGCACTATCGCGGACTGGACATGGCTGACGGTTTCTTTGCGATGCGCGACCCGGTCAGCATTCGTCCTGAACTTCGGGTCATCGACGACCGCGCTCAACCCCGCAACGGCACAAAACTTGCGCCACAAATTATCGTTCGCGACCCCGATCATAATCGGGCCGTCGGCAGCCTCGAAAGCCTGATAGGGGCAAAGCGACTCATGGCTTGAACCACATTTCGGCGGCTGAACGCCGCGTTCCCAATATGTCTGCAGATTATAACCCAGCAGGCCAAGCGCGGTTTCGAAAAGCGATACCTGGATCGCGCCTCCCTTGCCGGTTTTCTCGCGCGCATACAACAACGCCAAAATACCGCTAAATGCGTGCACGCCAGTCATCTGATCGATCGGAGATATCGGACTACGGATATAGCCACCATCCTCATCGCCAGTCATGGACATGATTCCGCAAAACGCCTGCAAGATCACGTCATAGCCTGGTGAGTTCTTCAGCGGTCCCGAGCGGCCGAATCCGGAAATGCTGCAGTGGATCAAGCGATCGTTTAAAGGGCGAAGCGTCGCTGCATCGATCCCGAGTCGCTCAGCGACCCCGGTTCCGAAACTTTCGATTGCGACGTCCGCGGATCTCGCCAGGGCATGGACAATCTCACGTCCCTTTTCCGTCTTCATGTCGACGGCGATGCTTCGCTTGTTTCGGTTGGCGCTGAGAAAGACGGTGCCAAGGCCCGGCGCCGGGAAAGGCGGCCAGCCGCGTGTTTCGTCGCCTTGGCCGACCGTCTCTACCTTGATGATGTCGGCACCGAGATCACCGAGATATTGGGCGCACAGTGGACCAGCCAGGACTTTCGACAGGTCGAGCACGCGTATGCCGGTCAGAGGTTTTGACACTGCTTTTCCTTCGGTCGATGATCTGCCCGATGGACGGTGGCACAGATCGTGGAAGAGAGATGTTCGTCAGGCGTCACGTTGACCCGACGCAAAGACGCCGCCCAAGTAGGCAGGAAAGCCAAATTGCTTGACCAGCAGATAATCTGCCGCGCGACGCTCTTCCTCCGACAGTCGAGGCCGCCACTTGTCTGCCGCGACGTACGCCTTCGCGAGCCGTTCGCGCAGCGCAAGCTTGCCGTCGGTGACCGGCTCGGCCTCTGACCAGAACGCTGCTTGCGAAATGACACCATCGAATGCAGGTTCCTGGATGGATAGTGCGCGAAAGCCGGCGCGAGCGAATGCATTCGCAAGTATAGGATCCTCATTTGCGTCGATCTGCAACGCCTCCGAGACCGCGGCCACGGCTTCTTCGATGGGCGGAGTGATGCGTCCCGCCTTTCGAAGACGGTCGTGATCGAGCCTGCCGAGAAACAACGTCCTGATCATGTTACGCGGTTCACGCCGCTGGATCAGCTTTGAGAATATTTGCATCTCGGTGCGGATCGCGTCGTCGAACGGTTGTAGGAACCCGTCGTTAAGGCAATCGAGAATGGCGAGCGGCGCCGGATAGTGCCCAAGGGTATTCGCCAGAACTTCTGCGCGCTTTCGGTCGATGATTGCAGCTACCCGATCGGTGTCCGTCGGCCGCCAGCCTGGGCGATCCCACGGCTGCGAAGCGGGGGCATTGGACAACACCCACCGTTCTGCCGCCATCACCTCTTCACCGAACGGAACCAACTGATCGACCACACCGGCTGCGATGGCGGCTTGCCCGGACAGCCGCGCACCTTCCAGCAGGACCGGAAGAGCCTTTTCGATTCCGATCAGGCGCGGGAGCCGCTGGGTTCCACCCGCTCCCGGCAACAGCCCGACCAGCGACTCTGGCAAGCCAAATGCCGCCTTGGGATCGTCGACCATGACCCGATGGTGGGCGGCCAGCGCCAGTTCTCCACCGCCGCCAAGCGCCAGACCCGCAATTGCAGCCGCGACCGGCTTGCCTGCGGTTTCGATCCTGCGCAGCGCCTGGCTGAAAGGAAAGAAGTGGTCGAATGCCACGCGATCGCGCGTTTCCGCCGGCGCGGCCATGATCATGTCGTAGGCCAATCCCAGCTCGGTAAGGTCAGCACCGGCGCAGAATGCCGACGGCTTTCCCGAGCGGATCACCACGCCTTTCACATCACTTCGACGCAGCCACTCGCTAAAGGCAGAGAGCTCGGCGATGGCGGCGTTCGAGAACACGTTCATCGGGCGGCCGGGCATATCGAAAACGAGGTGCAAAACGTCGTTTTCGGTGCGTTCCGCCCGGAACTCCCTCAACTTCCCCAGTACCGTCATGGCATTCTCCGCGATAGCGTTCCGTCCTATAGCATATCGTATATCTGTGTACTAGTTCAAACCAGCGGGTTATGCGGCCACGAAAAACCGCCTAATGTGGTTGCTGCGATCATGTAGCAGGTAAGTTCCGGAGCTCTGGCGCGCGGGGCTGCCGGCTCGGCGGTGTAAAAAAGCCCCTCGGCTCCAGCTTGCGTTTTACCATTTCTGAATATATGGTACGCTACCTAACTAAATTGATGTGGATACCCGGCTGATGATAGAACGGACCATTTTCCGCGAAGAACACAATATTTTCCGGGAATCGGTCCGGCGGTTCGTCGATCGCGAAATCGTGCCGTTTCATGCCCAGTGGGAGAAGGACGGCATCGTGCCACGGGAGCTGTGGCTCAAGGCCGGTGCGGAAGGTCTTCTTTGCTGCACGGTGCCAGAGCAGTACGGTGGAATGGGCCTCGACTACCTCTTCGACGTTGTCGTGTTCGAAGAATTATGGCGATCCGGCGCGAGCGGTCCGGGATTTCTGATCCACACCGATCTCGTGGCGACTTATCTGCTTTCCTTTGGAACCGAAGCGCAAAAGCGCCAGTGGCTGCCGAAGATGGTGTTGGGCGAAGCCATCGGCTCACTCGGCATGACGGAACCTCACGCCGGCAGCGACCTCAAGGCGATCCGGACCCGCGCCGTTCGCGACGGCGACGATTTCGTTATCAACGGTCAGAAGGTTTTCATCTCGAACGGTCAACTCTGCGATTTCGTCGTGCTGGCGACCAAAACCGACGGCAGCGCGGGGGCCAAAGGTGTCACGCTCTTCATCGTCGAGAGCAGCCGGCCGGGGTTTCAGCGCGGAAGAAATCTCGAAAAAATCGGCATGAAAGCCCAGGATACGTCTGAACTGTTTTTCGAGGACCTGCGTATCCCCGCCACCAATATGCTTGGACAGGAGGGCAAGGGCTTCGCGTTGATGATGACCAAGCTCGCGCAAGAACGGCTTGCCCAAGCCATCCGCTCGGCAACCGTCACCGAAACCGTCCTTGATTGGACCGTTGAGTATACAGCGGACCGAAGCGTGTTCGGTCAAAAGCTTGCAAACTTTCAGAATACGCAATTCAAGCTTGCCGATCTGAAGACCCAGGCCACGGTCGCCCGCGTTTTTACCGATAGATGCATTTCGCTGTTCATGGAGGGAAGACTGGATCCGGTGGACGCTGCGATGGCCAAGATGTTCACCTCCGAGCTTCATTGCGAGGCCGTTGACGAATGCCTGCAACTGTTCGGAGGCTGGGGATATATGTGTGAATATCCGATCGCCCGCGCCTATGTCGACGCCAGGATCGTCAAGATCGCGGGCGGATCCATTGAGATCATGAAAACGATCATTGCCCGCCAGATGTTCGCACAACGTGGCTTCGCGTTGACCAAGAGCGGTTGATCTCGCTCGGCCGGCGGGCCCCGCCAAACAGGCGGCCAATGCGCTGCGAAACAAGGGAGTGAGACGTTGAGAGGCTTATCAGGCAAGATAGCGATCGTTACCGGTGGCGGCCAGGGGATCGGGCGTGCGATCACCCTCCGGCTCGCGGAGGAAGGCTGCAAGGTCGCGATTTTCGATATCAATCCCGACGCCGGGCAAGAGACGGCGAAGCTCGCACCGAAATCTGCGATCACAGCCTATACCGTTGACGTTGGCGATCGAGCGTCGGTGGATCGTGCGGTCGCACAGGTCGAGGCTGAAGTCGGCCCGATCTGGGTTCTGGTCAACAACGCCGGCTGGGATCGGCCCATGCCATTCCTCAAGACCGACAAGGATCTCTGGGACAAGATCATCCGCATCAATCTTTATGGTCCCCTCAACACACACCATGCCATTGCGCCGCTCATGGTCGAACACGGTGGCGGCCGCATCATCAATATTGCGTCCGATGCTGCCCGCGTCGGCACCAGCGACGAGGCCGTCTATTCGGCGTGCAAGGGCGGCCTTATTTCCTTCACCAAATCGATCGCTCGGGAGCTCGCGCGGAAGAATGTGCTGCTGAACGCGGTGTGTCCGGGCCCCACCAACACGCCGATGATGGCGGCGGTGCTCGGTGAAGGCGAACAAGCGGTAAAGTGGAAGGACGCGATGGTTCGCGGCATTCCCCTGAAGAGAATGGGCGAACCCGACGACTATGCTGGGATTATTGCGCTGCTTGCGTCGGACGACGGCAAATTTATCACCGGCCAGGCCATTTCGGTCTCTG
>WNFC01005422.1_pt1 | contig 13988 bp, 13 predicted proteins | sample 5400541 | NCBI WGS metagenome assembly WNFC01 (sample SAMN13153342, study PRJNA577476) | soil metagenome | isolation source: 120 cm saprolite under Douglas fir tree site 2 hole 2 replicate 1 | place: USA:California | collected 2015-04-18
GCCGTCGCCGTCTGGCCCGTGATCAGGGGCGCATCGAGGGCAGTGGCGACGTCTCCGAGCTGGTCGAGGTACTGGCCGATCACGAGCACCCGGTCCTCCTTGTGGCGGTCGATGAGCGCTCGCAGGGCGGCCATCTTGGCGGGGTTGGTCGCGGCGACCCGGTAGCGGTCCTGGCCCTCCGCCGTCGCGTATTCGAAGCGCAGGTAGTCGGGGACGCCCACCCGCACCTCGGTACACACGGCCGGGGCGATCCACCCCTGGGCCTCGAGGTCGCGCCAGGGAGCGTCGTAGCGCTTGGGACCGATGAGGGAGAAGACGTCGTCCTCCCGGTGGTCCTCCCGTACGAGGGTCGCGGTCAGGCCGAGCCGCCGCTTCGACTGGATGTCCGCAGTCATCCGGAAGACAGGGGCCGGGAGAAGGTGCACCTCGTCATAGATGATCAGGCCCCAGTCCTGGTCCTGGAACAGCGCCAGGTGCGGGAACTCGCCCTTGCGACGGTGCGTCATCACCTGGTAGGTGGCGATGGTCACGGGCCGGATGGTCTTCGTCTCGCCCGAGTACTCGCCGATCTGGTCCTCGGCGAGGTCGGTCTTGTCGAGCAGCTCGGACTTCCACTGACGGGCGGCGATGATGCTGGTGACGAGGATCAGCGTCTGCGTTCCGGCCTTGGCCATGACCCCCATCGCGACCACCGTCTTGCCGGCACCGCAGGGCAGGACTACGACGCCGCTGCCCCCGGCGGCCTGCCCTGCCGCCCAGAAGGAGTCGATCGCCTCGACCTGGAACCGCCGGAGTCCGAACGCCGGCCCGGATGCCATGGTCTCCCGGAGCGCGACAGGTAGGGGCGCTCCGGGCGAGTACCCGGCGAGGTCCTCGACGGGCCAACCGATCTTGATGAGCACCTGCTTCAGCCGGCCCCGCTCGCCGTTGGGGACCTCGACGTGCCCGGCGTCGAGGCGCTTGCCTACCAGCGGCGCCACCTTCTTGGACCGGAGCACCTCTTCCAGTACCGCCGGCTCCGACGACGACAGCACCAGCCCTCCCTCCTCCTTGGAGAGGCGCAGGCGTCCGTAGCGGGCAACCTGGTCGGCGATCTCGACGAGGATCGACGCCGGAACCGCGTAGCGCGAGTAGGTCCGGAGGACCTCGACGATCTCCCCCGCCGACATTCCCGCCGCCCGGGCGTTCCATAGCGACAGCGGCGTGATCTTGTAGGTGTGGATGTGCTCCGGGCTCTTCTCCAGCTCTGCGAAGCGGGCCAGGCCCGCGCGGCACGCCTCGGCCAGCGGGTGGCCGACCTCGAGCAGCGCCGTGTGGTCGGACTGGACGATGAGGGGGTTATCGGAGGTCAAGGGACTCCTCCTCCCCGCCGGCTACCGGCAGGTCGAGGTACCGGGTCCCGGTCGCCCGTGCCGACTGGATGCGGGAGAAGACGAAATGCCGTTCGTCATCCCGCAGGCGGCACCAGGCATCGACGCCAAGCCGGCTCGTCTCGAGCGGCTCGATCTCCCTCGTGGTTCGCCTGCCATCCTGCGAGACGTAGACGATCTCGACGACCATCTGCTCGTCGACGGCCACCTCGATGAGGTCCTTGATCTCGCTCGGCCGCTGGGCGGTCCGGCCATCGAGCAGCTGCAGATCGCGCATCGCCTTCGGGCCCGCGCCACGGCCTGGGCTAACGACCGGCTCCGGCGCCGCCGGCCGACCGGGCGGCGCCGCACCGGCCTCTCGCAGCACGCTGGCAAGTGCGGCCGCCTCGGCAGGGGAGAAGCCGAGCATGGGCTCGGACGGCCGCAACAGTCGGTGGACGCCGCCGCCGACGCCCGCCTCACGGCGGCGCAACGATGCTCCCCCCGCCTCGGCGACGGGGAGGTAGCCGCCGGCACGCAGGACTGGGAGCACGGCCCCGATGTCGTCGCCCTCCAGCACCGCCACCGTCGGGGCGATGAGCCGCGGCTGCATCGACGCCAAGCGTCGGTCGGCGACGGCGCTCCGCAGCAAGCCGGGGTCCTCGGATCGAAGGTACAGACCCGCCGCCCCCACGACGAGGTTGCCGTGACGGCGGGCGACGTCCTCGATCAGGTAGGTGACGTTCTGCGGGATGTCGGTGGTCGAATGGCGCTCCAGCACGGCGATGATGTCCGGGGCCCGCATCCCGCCATCCATCGCCCGCCGGACCGACGCTTCGGACAGCTTGTAGATGCGGGCGGGGGACGAGGCCTTCAGGTCGGCGAAGCGGGCCAGGGCCGAGCCGAGGTCGGGCACCGGCGGGCCGGGCACGATGACGTTGAGATCGGCGCCCACCGTGCAGGTCGCCACCTCGGCGGCGAAGGCGGCGGGCCCAGGTCCGTCGCCCGAGAACCAGTTGATCTGCCGGGCCGCCGACCGTCCCGGCTCCACCACCGCGATGGGATCGGGGCCGACGGCGGTCCCCAGCCAGACCAGGGCCTCGACCGCCCGCTCCACGACCATGCGGGCGACGTCGGGGCCGCCGACGCGGCTCGGGAAGCGCCAGGCGATTCTTGCCGCGAGGCCCGCGACATCCGTGCCCGTCCCCGCCGGCAGCCCGGCAAGCTCGCCGACCACCGCGGCCCGGATGTGCCCCAGCCATTCCATCCGTTCCACCTTGTCCAGCGGCACCAGGCCGTTGTCCTCCTCGGTCCACAAGGTGGCACCGAGCCAGATGTCGAGCAGCGTTGCCCACCGGTGCGGAGGCGGCTGCTCGCCCCACTCGGTGGCGAGCGGTGAGGGGACGATCCGGTTGTCCTGATCGATGCCGACCAGCTGGGCTTCGACCGCCATCGCATACAGGAACGACACGTAGCGCTCGGCGAACCCGAGGTTCTTGGCGGTCTTCTTCAGCTCCCGTATCCCGAGCCCCCCGCGCTGCAGGCAGGTGGGGCGGCTCTGTGCCCACTCGTCGAGCACGGCCTCGAGATCCCCGAGCACCCTGGATGGATCCCCGGGGTGGTCGGCCCCGGGCATGCGCAGGGCTAACGGGGCCGGCGGATCGACCTGCCAGGAGTCGAACAGCCGGCCGCCTTGGAGGGCGAGGGAGATCTCTGCGGGGATGAGCTCTGCGCCGGAGTAGACATCGGAGTCGACGTGGACCACGAGGCCCCGGCTCTCCAGCCAGTCGAGAGGAGTCAGCACCTTGCGCCGCTCCGACCACGGAGGGTCCGACCAGCGGATGTGGCCGGCGCTCATCAGCTCCCGCCGCCCGACCCCGCCGCCCTTCTCCTGGATCAGGTCGAAGAGAGCGGCCGCCTTTGGCTCGGCCTCGGCGAGCAGCCCACGGATCCGCTCCGGCTCCGCCAGCGCCGCCGATACCTCGGCCACCATCTCCTCCTTGTCCCGCCTCGGTCCGGTTGCCAGCCCGATGTTGCGGCTGAGTGTTGCAAGGAAGTGGATGGAACGCTTGGCCAGAAGCCGCCGGGCGAGGGGGCCGAAGCCCGCCGGCGTGGGAACGGCCGCCATGGTGCAGGCGGGCACGTCCAGCGTCCAGCCTGCCCCGGCCGGCGAGGTCGGTCCGTCGACGAAGGCCAGTCCCCACCGCGACAGCTCCTCCGCGCCTTCCCGTAGGGATCCGAGCGGGACATCCGGGGCATGGGCGGCAAGGTCGGCGGACCCCACCCGGGGGCCGAGCCAGACGGCAAGCCGCAGCAGCTGGGCCAGGAATGCGTCGAGGGAGGACACCGCCATCCGGATGGCATGCGGCTGCGCCAGGATGTCGGCCAGGGTCGCCATGTCCTTGCGCCAGCGACCGCCCAGATACATCTTGACCTCGACCCGGCGCTGCAGGACGGTTTCGAAGTCCGCGTCGCTAAGCTCTCGCAGGTGGGCGGAAAAGGAAGCAGGCACGGAACCAGGCTACCAACAGCCTCCGGAAGGGCGTGGATTTCCGACTCGGACCGCGAAGAAACGTGTTTGAGTGCTTGCCGGGGGGCCTCGGCCCGCATCGCCTCCCTCTGGCACGTGGCTACCGGGCCATTTCTGGCCCGCAAACTGGAATCGACCACTCACCGTGGTCGTCTTGGGTGTCAGTTCCCACTTCCATGCCCGCTGCGTCCGGTGTTCCCATCGGCTCCAGAGATTCTTTGAGTATAAAGTGCTGCTCTACACCATTCTGTACTCAAAGAATTGCGGAAGAGCTATCCGTTGGAGGAAGAGCCACTACTGAGCGTGGCTATCGCGGAGTCACGATTCCCCGAGGTACGGCTGTCCGGGAGGAGGCGGGTTGTCCCACTCCTTGCCGAGCGCCCGACCGTGGTGCCGGGCCCTCGTGATCATCACGGTGTGGGGGTCGTCTTTGATCTCGAACGAGGCCGGGTCGTCCTTCAGGTGGTAGTCCTCGTCACCGAACAGTTCCCGCCAGATCCACTCCCAGAGGTGCACGGGCTCCTCCCGGAACGGCAGCATCAGCCTGTCGTACATCGGGCTCAGGCGATCGGGCCGAAAGGTGAGGTACCAGGCCAGTCCGAGCTTGGCCGCGCGTTGGCCTTCGGGTGAAGTGTCGTAGAAGTAGGGAACGAGCAGGCGGCGAATCACGTCTCGCACCTGCTGTTCGTCATCCGGATCGACGGTGGAAAACTCGTGGAATTCTTCGTCGATGTCCCCTCCACCGATCAGAGGACCGACGAGGTCTTCTACAAATGCCGGGTTTATGGCGGTCATGGGAGCTCCTCTAGTAGGGGATAGAGCGTAATTAGCTTTCTGTCGCGATAGATGGCCTGTACCACTGACGTTTCACGATATTGAGTGCCGCCAACCAGGTAGCCGTCGCCGACGGTCCGACCCATGTCGAACCTGAAGGCAGTCCGCTGAGTGGATATGGAAATCTGATTTGCTCGTCGCGCCGCCTTTAGTTGATCGGCATGGGTGAGGAAGCGAGTTGCGCTTCTCGAAGCAAGCTGCACACCGTCCGGTGTCACACTTGTGAGTGCTCGTACTCGTTGGGCCTCGATCGACGTCTGGGCCCCCGTGGCGTGCGAAGAAGTGGCCGCCCGACGCGTTATCCATGTCCTCCAGCGCCTGGGCCGCCCTGGCCTCCCGTGCGGCAATGAGCTGGGACTTCAACTCCGGGACCAGGAGTAGGGCAACGTCGGGGGTGAGTTCGCCGGCGGCCTTGGCGGGGTGGTGCTGCCACATGTCCCAGTAGATGGCCGCCTTGCCGGCCTCCTTCGGGTGCTGCAGCGAGGAGGACGCGGTTTGGGCGAACTGCAGTGCCTGCCTGGTCGCCGCCAGCGGGGGGCAGGCCATCCAGAGGGCGTTCTTCTGTAGCGAGACCACCGTGTGCCTAACCGAGTCCCCCAGGCCCTTCAGGAACTCCCAGGACTGGTGGCGGGGCACCGCCCACATCGACACTGGCTTGGGGACATTGGCCGCCCTGGACCGCAGGCTGGCGGCCAGGCGTCGGGCGGCGCTGGCGAGATCCCCCCGGGCAGCCTCCAGCAGGGCCTCGGCCTGGCGGATCTCGTCGGCCCCCGGCCCATATGCCCCGTCGTCCAGGCGGCACCCGCCCCCCGGCCCGGCCCCCAGCAGCAGCCCGGCCCCCAACGGCCCTCGCCCGGATGCCCCCGAGGCAACGGCAGCGGCGGCAGCCCGGCGGCGCCGCCCCGACTCGTACAGGGCCAGCGCCCGGGCGGCGGCCCCCTGGCCGTCCCGCAGCACGGTGGCGTAGGAGCGCAGGCCCCCGGCGGCGTCGGCCAGGTCGTTGCCCACCTGCCGCAGGTGGGAGGGGATCTCGCCGAGGGTCCGCTCGAAGTCCCCGGCGGCCTGGCCCTGCCACTGCCCGGTGTCGAGGCCCCCAAGGCGCGAAACCGACGTCGCCATGCCGCCAGCCAGGCCACCCAGCCTTGCCGCCAGCTCCTCGACCGCATCCGGGTCCCCCGGCACCAGCTGGGTCGGAGAGGCCCCCACAACGAGGCCCCCGGCTGCGGTACCGCTCAAGAGGGGCCGGCCTTGATCGCGTTCTCGATCCGCTCGTAGGCCCCGGCGGCCGCCTTGAGTGCCTTGGCGAGGCTCTCGCTCTCCTGCGCATCCCGATCCATGCAACGGCCCCAGGCCTGGATGAAGTCGTGGAAGGCGCCCGCAAGCTCCGCAGATCCGCAGTCGTGCGCCCGGCTCGCAAGGTGCGCCCGGTGGGCTGCCAGGTCCCGCGGCGCACCCATCGCAGCCGGCAATGCCTCGGCAGCCGCCAGCAGCCTGGCGGTGTCGACCTCGATCTGAGACGCCATGCCGACAGGGTAGAGGCAGGCAAACGTATAGTCAAGAGTGTAGAGATTCGTTGTATCCCCCCGATGCAGAACGGCACGAGCGCCCCCAACCCCCATAGACTGCGCGGATGCTCCGCACGGACCTGCTGCTCGACCCCTTCGGCGCCCGGTGGGCCGAGCTCCGCACCGCCGCCATCGCCGCCGAGGAGGCCGGGTTCGACGGCATCTGGACCTGGGACCACCTCGCCGGGAGCGTCCACCGGGAGCAGCGGATCCTCGAGTGCTGGACCGTGCTGTCGGCGCTGGCCCCGCTGCTGCAGCGGGTCACCATCGGCCCCCTCGTGCTCAACGTGGCCAACCGCCATCCGGGCGTCGTCGCCGGGATGGCGGCGACGCTGCAGGAGGTCTCCGGCGGCCGCCTGCTCCTGGGCATCGGTGCGGGCGGAGGTGCCGGGACGCCCTACGCGACCGAGCAGGAGGCTCTGGGCCGCCCGGTGCTCGGCGACGCTGCACGGCGCCGGCAGGTCGCCGAGGCCATCGGCGTGATCCGCCAGCTCTGGACCGGCAGGGCGTCGCCCCGGGAGGGCCGGTACTTCTCCCTCGGCTCGGCCCTCGGCTACCTTCGCCCCGAACCGCCGCCCCCCATCATCGTCGGTGCCTTCGGCGGCAAGATGGCCGAGCTGGCGGGCAGGCTGGGCGACGGCATCAACACCCAGGCCGCCCATCCCCGGCTCCCGGAGCTCATCGCGACGGCCCGGGGTGCCCACACCACAAGCGGCGGCGACCCCGACGCCTTCATCGTCACGGTATTCGCCGGCCTTGACCGGCGCTGGGTCGAGAACCGGTCCCCCGACCGTGAGCACCTGAAGAGCCTGGGCGTGCAACGCCTCGTCCTGCTCACACACCCGCCCTATGACCCGGGCACCATCGCGGCTGCGGGCCGTCTGCTCGGGCCGAGCGACCCGTAGACTCCGGCACAGATGGACGTGATCGTCGCCATGAAGCAGGTGCCCGACCTCAGCGCGGGCATCGTGCTCGACGCGCCGGGGACCGATCTCGACCGGGAGCACCTCGACTTCGTCACGAGCCCGTTCGACGAGTACGCCCTCGATGAGGCGCTCATGTTGAAGGAGGTCGTCGGTGGCACGTGACGGTCGTGGCCCTCGACGACCCCGGCATCGACCAGGCCCTCTACCGCGCCCTCGCCCCCGGGGCCACCCACGCCGTCAAGCTCACCACGGCGGGCGGGGGATGGATCGACTCCCACCGGCGAGCCGAGCTGATCGCCTCGTGGATCCGGACCCAGCCCTACGACCTCGTCGTTTCGGGCGTCCAAGCCCCCGATGACGTCGACGGCCAGCTCCCCGTTCTCCTCGCTGCCCTCCTCGGCCACCCCCACGCGTCCGTCGTCGTAGGGGTCGAGGCCACCGACACCGGCGTCGCCGTCATCCAGCAGTTCGGTGGCGGCCGCATCGGCGAGCTGGAGCTCCCCTTGCCGGCGGTGCTCGGTGTGCAGGTGTCCCTCCGAGACCCCCGCTACGTCTCCGAGATGCGGGTCCGCCTCGCCGCCAGGGGCGGTGGCGTCGAGGCAGTGCCGGCCGCGATGGGCACGCTCAGATCCGGGCTGACGGTGCGGCGCCTCTTCCGGCCGGAGGCCTCCCGGCGGGCCGAGATGCTTCCCGGCACGGCCGACGAGGCGGCGGGCGCCGGCGGGGCGCTGTCGATCCGCTGCGGCCTCCCCCTGGCCGCCTACGCCATCGACGTGGTCGCCGAGGGCGACGGCATCGTCGCGACGAGCCAGCTCTTCCACGGCAAGCTGCTCGCCGAGCTCGTGCTGGAGGGCGGCCGCGGCATCTGTGACGCCCTCGAACTCCTGCAGGCGCTGACGGCGCGCGCCCGGAACTGAGTGAGCGGATGTCCGCACGCACGTCTGACTACACTGCTTGCACAATGCCTCCGAGGCGAGGGGCCGTGATCGTGATCGTGATGGTGGTGGCGGTCGCGCTCGGTGCTTGCGGCAAGAAGGCCTCCGTGTCGCACCGTGGGTCCGCGAGCTCCCCGACGTCCGCACCGGCGGCGACCTCCCTGGCGTCGAGTCCCAGCCCAACCCGCACCCACTCGTCGGCGACCTGCAACATCGTGTCCGCCGCCGAGGTCAACGCCGCGCTGGGGACGGCAGTGACGGCTCCCCAGGTCAACGGCACCAACCCGCTCACTGTCTGCACGTATTCGGGCGGGACTCCGTTGAAGGCCGTCATCGTGCGGTTCCAAACCGGCGAGGACCCGGCCATCTTCGCAAGCGGCAAGGCCGGATTCAACTCCAACGGGCAGGCGACCACCGACGTCAGCGGCTACGGAGACGAGGCCTACTCCTCGCTCCTTCAGGGTGCGGCGGGCACCATCGGCGTCAGCACACTGGTCGCACGGAAGGGCGACGTCGAGGTCCTCATCACCGCTCCGACGGCCCTCGCTCCCGTCGGGGTCCTCATGGAGAAGGTGCTGTCGCAGGTCTGAGCCGTTCTCCTGCTTGCTCCGAATGCTACGAAGCCCGCTCGGCGGCAATCGCGTAGTGGCCACCGGAAAAGACGATGACGAAGATGCGCGCGTAGGGGACCCCGCTCTTCGCGCCGTTCACGGCGATCCGGCGCAGACCACGACCGGGCCCGCCAGCACCCCGAACTTGGTGGAGAACTCCGTCCTGGCCGGCGCCACGAGCAGCGCCGAGAGGAAGGCCACCGACGCCCCGTACAAGGCTCGGGGACGCCGGCTATCGGGCGTCGTCTTGGGGTCCGTGATCATGAAGAACATGAAGACCAGGATCTCGGGCGACAGCGCCAGGACCGACCAGAACGACCCCCCGCACACCTGCCCGACATGCCACCGGGCTGTCATGCAGTGGCCCGTGGCGGCCAGGAGTCCGGTGCAGGCGGCGACCGTGACCCAGATCGCCGCCACCATCCCCACGGCCGCCAGGTGGAGGCAGGGGTCTGGCGGTGGGGGCAGGACGACCGGGACCTGCCGCCCCGCGGTGCGAACGGCGCGCACCAGCACGGCGGCTTCGGTGGTCACGGAGTAAGTATCCGCCCGACCGCCGCCGGGCCCCTTGCCGGGCTCAGACGGAGGTGATGGCCTTCAGGACGTCGAGCTTGGATGCCCGGTGGGCGGGGATCAGCGCCGCCAGGATGGCGAAGATGAAGACGACCACCAGCACCTCGACGATCGTCGCCACCGGGATGACCACCTGCGTGACGGCGCCCCCCGTGCCGGCGATGGTCGAGACAAAGGCGGCGCCCAGGGCGATGCCGAGCACCAGGCCGAGGATCGCCCCCAGGATGGCGACCACCACCGCCTCGCCCCGGATCATGCGCCGGACCTGCCGCCGGAACATCCCGATGGAGCGGATGAGCCCGATCTCGCGCGTGCGCTCCAGCACCGACAACGCCAGCGTGTTGATCACCCCGAACATGGCGATGACGATCGACAGCCCCAGCAGAGCGTAGACGAAGTAGAGGAAGCCCTTGATCTGTTTCTTCTGGTCGGCCTTGAACTGCGCCCCCGTGCGGACCTTCAGGTCAGGGAAGGCGGCGACTGCCTTCTTCAGCCCATCCTGGGTCGCAGCCGTGGTCGACGAGGTCTTGACCAGGACCACCGCGTCCCGGGCCACATTCGTGTTCTCGGCGACCACCGCGTTCGAGACCAGGTACGGCCCGAGGAACTGGTTGTCCTTGTACACCCCGGCGACGGGGAACACCTTGTCGCCGGTCGTGGCGAAGGTGGCGGTCAGCTTGTCACCGACGTTGATGTGGTCGTTGGTCGAGGTGGTCTCGTCCACCAGGAGCGCTCCCTGGGCCAGCGGTGCGATCGAGCCCTTCGTGACCTCGATGCGGAACACCTTCGGCCCCTCGACCGGGTCGATGCCCGACAGGGGCTTGCCTGCGCCTTTGAGATGGAACTGCGCCTGGGCGAAGCCGCTCATGGCTGTCACCCCAGGGGCTGCCTTGATGGCCGTCTCGGCCGGGCCGGCAGGGAAAGGCTGGCCGGTGTTGGTCGAGATGACGTAGCTCGCCTGGAAGCTCTTGTCGAACAGGCCATTGAAGGAACCCAGGAGGGACCCGACCAGCGTGGCGATCGCCGCCACGACGGCGATGCCGATCATGAGGGCCGATGCCGTGGCGGCGGTCCGGCGCGGGTTGCGGGCGGAGTTCGCCCTCCCGAGCTTGCCGCTGACGCCCTGCACCCAGGGCAGCGGAGCCCCGATCAGGCGGGCCGTGGGGGACGCGATCAGCGGCACCAGCATGGCGACGCCGATGAACACGAAGAAGGCCCCGACCCCGACCGCCGCCAAGGTCTTGCCCACAAGCCCGACCACCAGCGCCGCGATGCCGACGGCGAGGACGGTGCTCCCGAGAAACGCCCGGCGGCGCAGCGACGACTCGCCGACGACCACGTCGTCCCGCATGGCGGCGACCGGCGGCACCCGTGAGGCCCGCAACGCCGGGAACACCGCCGACACCAGCGTGATCACCGTGCCGGCGGTCATCGAGATGATGATCGTGCGGGGAAGGATCTGCATGCTGGTCGTCGAAAGGCTGAGGGAGCTCTTGAGCAGGTAGTAGAGGCCGTAGGCGACCCCGATGCCGAGGCCGACCCCGAGTGCCGAGCCGACCAGCCCGGTGATCAGGGCCTCCCCGAGGACCGAGCCAAGCACCTGCCCCCGCCCCGCCCCGACTGCCCGGAGCAGGGCAAGTTCCCGGGTGCGCTGGCCGACCAGGATGCTGAAGGTGTTGAAGATGATGAACGCCCCGACCAGCAGCGAGATGCCGGCGAACACCAGCAGGAACGTGTTGAAGAAGCTCAGGAAGGAATCGAAACTGGCGGCCATATCGCTGGCTGCCGTTGCGGCGCTGACCGCCTCGTAGTGTGCCGGCATGACGGCCCCGACGCGGGTGACGAGCGCGTCGGTGGGCACGTCCTTGGCGGCGCCGATGTCGATCTCGCTGAAGTAGCCGGGCTTTCCGGCGATGGCCTGGGCCGTGGACGTGTCGAAGGCGGCGATGGCGGCACCGGCAATCGTGTCCTGCGTCCCGTAGCCCAGCGTCCCCACGAGTGTGAAGGGCTGGGGACCGAGGTTGCCCGTGACGGTGATCTGGTCCCCGATCGCCAACTTGTGCGAGGTGGCGGTCTTGCGGTCGAGCATGACCTCACCGGCTTTCCGTGGCTCCCGACCGGAGCGGATGACCAGGGACGAGAGCGCCCGATCCGGCACCCAGGCCACGGCGACCGTCGGCGCACCCCGTTGGGGGCCGAGGGCCTTCCCCTTGGCATCGACGATGTTGACGGTGCCCTCTGCCTGACCGTCGGCGATCGCAACGCCGGACACGCCCTTCACGGTGGCCAGCAATGACTCGGGTACGAGGGGGCGGCTGTTGCCGCTGAGCGCGTCCTGGCTGCCCATGATTCCCCCGGAGGAGAAGGGGGCCACGCCCCGCACGACCACGTTCTTGCCAGCGGTGCCCTGGTTGACCAAGCCGTTGATGCTGTGCTTGATCGTGTCGGTGAGGACGAAGGTCCCCGCCATGAACATCACGCCGAGCACGACGGCGAGCGCGGTCAGGGCCAGGCGCAGCTTGTGCGCCATGAGGCTCTTCAGGGTGGCTTTCAGCATGGCAGCCCTCAGCCCCCCAACGTCTTCATCTGGTCGAGCACCCGCTCCGCCGTCGGGTCGAACATCTCGGCGACCACCTTGCCGTCGACGAGGAAGATCGCCCGGTCGGCGTAGCCGGCGGCGACGGGGTCGTGGGTGACCATCACGACGGTCTGCCCCAGGTCCCGGACGGAGTCCTGCATGATGTGCAGCACCTCCGCCCCGGCCCGGGTGTCGAGGTTGCCGGTGGGCTCGTCGGCGAAGATGATCTGGGGTCGCGTCGCCAGTGCCCGGGCGACGGCGACCCGCTGCTGCTGGCCGCCGGACAGCTCGTCGGGCTTGTGATTGAGGCGGTCCCGGATGCGCAGGGTGTCGACCACGCTGTTCAGCCACTCACCGTCGGGCCGGGCTCCCGCCAGGTCGATCGGCAGGGTAATGTTCTCGATGGCGGTGAGGGTCGGGATCAGGTTGTACTGCTGGAAGATGAAGCCCACGCTGTCTCGCCGGAGCTTGGTCAGTTCCTTGTCGGTCAGGCTGCTCAGGTCGGCGGAGCCGACGATCACCTTGCCTTGGGTGAGCCGGTCCAGGCCGGCGAGGCAGTGCATGAGCGTCGACTTGCCGGATCCCGACGGTCCCATGATCGCCGTGTACCGGCCCTTGCCGAAGGACACCGAGATCCCGGCAAGGGCGTAGACGGCCGTCTCGCCGTACCCGTAGATCTTCACGGCGTCGACGACCTGGGCGGCCACCTCGCCGTTGACGGCGGCGGGGACGAACGCCACCGGCCCGTCCGGGTCCCCGCCGTCGGGCGGGGGCGGTGGCCAGTTGCTGCTGACGATCGGCGACCACGCCGTCTTTTCGGCCTCCCCCTTGGGGGCCGGGGTGGCCGGCGCAGGTTCGGACTCGGACTCCGGCTCGGGCTCGGGGCTGGACCCGGGGTCTGCCCGGCCGACGACGGGGGGGCCGGCCTCGGCGATGCCGCCGGCGGCGGGACCGAACGCGCTCACCGCCGTTCCGGCCTCGACCCGGCGGCGCCGGCGGGGGAGAGGATCACCAACCCCTCGCCACTCGGGCGACCCACCGGCGGGCATCCCAACGGGTTCCAAGGTCGGCGGTGGTGCAGGCGCCTCGACGACCGGGGCGACCGGCACCGGCTCCGGCTTCCCGCGCCTCCTGCGGGCCTCGCGGCCTCGTCGCCTGTGCTTGTCCCGGTCCTCCTGGTCGGGGGCCTGGGCAGCGGCGGCGGGCTCCCGCGGGAGGCCCTCCTTCGGTGCATCCGTAAGCGGAACTGGGGCCGCGTCGGCGCCGGTTGCCTGATCCGCGGCTTCGCTCCGAAGGAGCGGGACACGAGAGGTGGTTTCCAAGGGGACCTCCGGGCGTGCCTCATCGGCGGCCGGTTCGAGGGCGGGCGGGGGTTCGAGGGCGGGCGGGGGTACGGACCCGAAGCGACGGCGTCCCCGCCTGGCGGGGGGTGCCGGTGCCGGGGCAGCCTCGGCGGCATCAGCGGCTGGCTCGAGGCGAGCCACTGGAATGGCGGGCTCCACCGGCGGCGCTGCGACGGCGGGTACCTCCAGGGACGGGGGGGCGAAGCTCGAGCGACGCCATGGCGGTCCGGCGGGCGCGCGTTCAGGCACTGCGACGGCCTGAGGCTCCTCGGCCCCAGTCGAGCTCCTGATGGCCTCGAGGTCGGCAGCGCCGGGGGGACCAAAGGAGCTGACGCGTCTGCGTCTGGGCGCCGGTGGTTCCACCACCTGCGGCCCGGCCTCTTGGGGCGCCGGCGCCGGCGGCTCAACCACGGCGGAGGGTTCCGGCAGAGCGGGCGGTTCCGGTGGGGCAGAGGGTTCCGGCAGAGCGGGCGGTTCCGGTGGGGCGGACGGTTCCGGTGGGGCGGACGGTTCCGGAGCGGCGGGCAGAGCGGGAGCGGCGGGCAGAGCGGGAGCGGCGGGGAGAGCGGGAGCGGTGGACGGTTCCGCCGGGGCGGGCGGTTCTGGAGGGCCGGACGGTTCTGGAGGGCCGGACGGTTCCCGTCGCTCGATGGACCGCCTCCCCATCAGCGCCCGGAGGCCACGCCGAGGCCTCTTCAGAGCCGGGGCCGCCTCGACCTCTGGGGCCGCCTCGACCTCTGGGGC
>WNFC01005423.1_pt1 | contig 13987 bp, 10 predicted proteins | sample 5400541 | NCBI WGS metagenome assembly WNFC01 (sample SAMN13153342, study PRJNA577476) | soil metagenome | isolation source: 120 cm saprolite under Douglas fir tree site 2 hole 2 replicate 1 | place: USA:California | collected 2015-04-18
CGGAGTAACGCCAAACAGGAAAGTTAGCGCCACGTACAGCGCGCCAACACCTGCGGCTTCCGCGGCCGCCGAGACATGCTCTTGCATTAGGAAACCCGCGCCAAAAACCAGCGCGGCGAGGACCATCAACTGGACAAGATGCTTGCTGAGTGGCGGGATTCGAAAAAATATCCAGGCTTCGACGAGTTCGGCCAGCGACCATGCGAGAATCGAAATCGAGATCGCCCATCCGGCGCCCGCTGCCCCGGCGCGGGGAATCCACCACACACCCAGGCCTAGAGATAGAACCAGGACGCCTGCCAGATTTGCCAGGTCGACGACTTGCCGGCCCGTCATATCGAGCAAGGCGGAGACTGGCCCTTTCGCGTAGTAGACCATCCACGCCATGCCCAGAGTGACCAAGATCCCTTCCGCGCCTTTGAAATCCTGCCCAAATAGCAACACGATCTGCTTGCGGAAAAGCACCAGGAAGCCAAAGCTGGGGACGACAACGATGTACGTCCAGCGGGTTACCGTGCGGTACAGCATATCGAGTTCCCGGAAATTGCGCTGCTCGTACAAGTCCACCATCATGGGCATGAATGGCTGCGCGAAGATCAAGGAGATAAATCCAGGTGGAGAAGCCAGCGTAGCCGCGGCGCTGAATAGGCCCACCTCCTTCGCGCCGGCGAGGTGCCCCAGGAGCAGGCTCGGCGCGCGCCAGAAAAGTTGGTAAAGTATGGCAATCGCCGACAAGGCCAGCGAATATCGCAGCAGTTCGCGCCAATGAAGACGGCCGCGGAGCGAAGAGAAGAATTCTGGAAATACCGCGCGAATCGAATGGACTCCCACCACGGCGCTAAAAGCCGCGGAGACCACGAACGCGCCCGCGGCCCAGCGCAGCCCGCCGCCCGCATAGAAAAGTGCGGCCACGAACACCAAATACAGACCGGGCTGAGAAACCTGCTGAATAGCCGTCATGCGAAGAATGTCGTGGTGCGATTGGGCGAACGCGCCGGTAATGCGCGCGACGATATAAAATGGCAAGGCCAGGGCAAATATTTGTAATGTAGAGGCAAGCTTCGGCTCACTAAAAACGCGTATGGCAACGTGCGGCGACACGAGAATCAGGGCGGCGGCAACCATAACGCTCGACACCACACCCAGCACAAGCGAGACAACAAGAGTGCCCTTCACGAATTCCAATTGTCCCCGGCCACGGTACAGCGCTCCGTATCGCAAGACCGCTTGATCGAGCCCCATCAAGGCTACCGACTGCAGGAGAATCATCGTATTGAATCCCAAGTTGTAGACTCCGTAGCCAGAAATTCGAAGCTGACGCGCAAGCAATACTTGAATTGCCAGCAGCAACAATTTGCTGAGAATCGTGCCCAAGATGTAAATGGATGTCCCCTTCGCCAGACGGCGGAGTACCGCCTGGAGCCGCGTCCCACTTGCCGGGGTTTCGCAAACTAACGGGTTGGATGGAACCGAGGTCACACAATCGCTCCTGGGAAAACGAGGTCGAGTCAAAAATCACGGTGTAGCAGAAGCTTTCGGCGTTGCCAGGCGCCGCCTAGCTTGGTGGTACTTTCCTGGTTCCGAAAAGATAGTGGTGGCCGCCGCGGATGTGCCGTATGGGGATTCTGCGCCAATCGATCGTGCCGGAGGTTTCTTCCTGCCATCTGTCGAAAAACTGACAATTGTTCATCTCGCTGAACTGTTCCTGAAAGGCGATCAGGAACGCGTCGCACTCGGCCGCATAGGGCAGGAATCGCCGGCGAACATCGAGCGACGTTTCGCTGATGGACCAGGCTGCAATGAAAAGGGATTCTTGTTTTGTGAACGGCTCCGCGGACCGCAGGAGATCTTCCTCGTCAGATACAAGGGCAACGCCTTTTTCGCTCCGTGTGAATGAATTTTTGGAGAGAACAGGAATCCCCACGGATTTGAGATAGTAAGACTGCAAATCCGAAAATGGCTGGAGGTCGTAGATGACGTACCTGCCGTCAAACCCGAGATTGAACAGCAGCCGGCACATGGATCCATACCCGCCGCCGAATTCCAGGATATTGTGGAATTGTTCCGGAAACAGCCCCGTCGCCTCCTGGAAGGCGTGGAGATTGTAGGCATCGTGAATCAGATTTGCGCTGGTTTGTGGATAGAGAAGGAACGGCGCCGGCCTGCCCACCGGGGACTCCTGCAGAGCCTCTTTCCATCGCGAGTTCCAGTTGTTCTGCCGCTTCAGATGAATCAGTTCTCGAACGGCATACGGAGAAAAGGCCAGAAACATCGTTTTGGAAATGACGTCCCACGATAGGAACTCGCGAGGATCTCTGGAGAGAACCAGGCTCCTTAATCTTTTTTGAAATTGCGCCCAACGGTTGGCCGCCTCGGACTCCCCGTCGGCCGAAATTTGCGGCGCAAGGTCAAAAGCAGAGCGCAGCTCGTCTATCAGCTCCTGCTCCCGCTTGGTGGGAGGACGCTGGAGACCATGGAATGGATTGCTCCAGATCTGTAATCCGAGTTGGGCCGTTCGTCTAACGATGTCCATTTAATTCCCTTCTCCTTCGCTCCGGCGGCTATCTCTCTCTACTCTTGTTCCCATCCTGGATGTCAGGACGCGCACGCATCGGCGCCTCCCGCCCCGCAGGCGATCGTCTTGTTATTCCTGTCGACTCGCAATCGCGGCGCCCGCGCTGCGATTGGATTTGGAGCCAACTTGGGCGACCACTCCATGGCGCTGACTCCACTGAAGCAAAGCGCGAGCAGGGGCAACGCGGATTCGAATGGCAGATCGTAACTAAGCAAGACGACAGTGACCATAAGCGTGACCATTCCAAACAAGCCGAATGGATTTCCCGCGGCGTACATCCGCCGCCCCCGGCGAAATAGATGCCAAAGGAGAAACAGAAACGCTCCGAACGCAATCGTCCCATTGTGGTAGACCGCATCAAACAGGCCCGAATGCACGTAGTGCTTGTCCAATGTGAATCGGGAAGTCGCTATTGCGGGATCGAGAAGGGGATCGGGGCTCACCAAGGTCCCTTCGCCCGTCCCAAATACGAGGCTCGCGGGATGATTGGCGAATTCCTCCCCAATCGAGATAATTTCTCCGAGCCGAACGCCACTGAGCGCTTCCAGCGATTCCATCGGGCCTTGCGATCCCTGCGCAGTGAGAAGCTTGTCCGCGATGTACGCGGGGACGGTGGGCGTCACACTCACGGAATAAAACGAAGCCGCGACAAGCACGAGGACGGCAACGGCGCACCCCACAAACACGGCGAATTTCCGGCTGAAAGAAAAAAACAGGGCCATCGCCAAAAGAGAAGTTAGGAGGGGAGTCAACATTTGCGCCCTCAGCAGCAGTACCATCATCAGGAGCAGTAACACCACGCTCGCCCTTCGCACCCAGCGCTTGCGGTCGAAAAGCATCAGATAGATGACGGCCGCTGCCATCAATCCGGCTTGATGCGCTGTTTCTGTCGTCAAGCGTTCTTGCTCTTCGCGAATAAAGGAATTGAAACGGATAAGATCCAAAACAACCATGATCCCGTAGACCGCAACAAAACCGCGCAGAAGTTTGTGAACGCCGGCGCCGTCCTTCACGGAAAAGTAAATCAGCGCGAATACGATGGGCAGCGAGCCAAACCGGTAGAAATCCCCAATCAGATAGCCCCATTCATTCCCTCGCGCGATGCCGAGAATTGCACTGACGACGCATGTTCCGAACCAAACCCCCAGGAGCTGGAAGATGATCTTGTCGGACCTCGTGCGCACGGCAAACACTCTCTCGGCCTTCAAGCGTTCCAGCGAAACGCTTAGAAACAGCAATAAAATCGTTCCACACTCCGCCAAACCCCACGCCACAACTTCGGAGCGGTCGGGCTCCGCCAGGCCCATACTGGGCAGATACCGCAATCCAAACCAAATGAGAATCAGAATGAAGTTCGTGGAAATGTCCTTGGATTCGCTGGCGCTGGTGTGTGGTTCGACTGATACGGGCCGCGTGACACGTTTCGCCGCAGGCCCTCGTGAATTACCGACCTTCGACCGCTTCGTCCAGAATCCGCTTATACTTCCGATTCTTTTCCGAGAGAGAGAATTTCGCCTCGAGGCTGGCGCGGCCCGCGCGGCCCATTCTCTGCCGCATTTCCGCATTTTCAATCAACGCGGCTGTTTTCTCGACCAGCGCTCTCACCAGCTCAGGGTCAGGCGTTTCCAGTGCGCGCCGCACTTTCATCTCCGAAGTGTCCCAAGGGGGCAGGTGCCGATGGTGCGGGATGATCATCCCTGTCCGGCCATCTTCGACGTACTCAGGGTTGTCGTAATAGTCCGTTGTAACGACCGGAAGCCCATAGTTCATCGCTTCGAGCATGGAAACGGACATGAGGCAGTGCGCGGGGTACCAATAGATGTCCGATTTCTGATAGAGCCTTTCCAACGCTTCGTAGGGGATCAGGCCGGAAACGATGTGAAGTCCGGGCATGCCCTCATAACGCCGCCGGATTGTTGGTTCGACGTCGGAGCGAATCAGAAGCTCCAGATTTGGGAATCGCTGGCGAAGAGCCGAAAACGCTTCGATCGATTCGACTCCGCCTTTGATCTTGAAACGAAACGGCATGGTATTCCCGGCCACAAACAAGATCCGCACCGGTCGAGCGTCTCCGTTTGGCTGAGGATTGTACGGCGTCACTTGCCAGCCGGGCGGCGTTACACGCAGCTTGTGTTCGAACGATTCCGCCTGGAGGTGCCGCAGGAACGATTGCCGCGCCGCCTCGCTGTGGCACAGGATTCCCCGGCAATTTGGAGAGCCCAGCGCGCGTTCGATCACGCTCCGAAAGCGCCGCAGCGAATCATCGCTGAATCCAGCAACCTGGGTCGCGACCTCGGCCCAAAGCACCCAGGGCTCGTCGCGAAATACGACGCTCGACTCCGAATACGTCAGAACCGTGTCTGCCGGGCGTTTTGCATGGCGGCCCATGAAGCGGCTGACCATCATATTCACCGGGAGATACTTATTGACTCGCTGCTTCCACGATCGAATGTTCCAATTCGAATGAATCGAGTCAGCCACCCTGTTCGACATCTTGCGCCGCGTCACAAATCTGTAGCCTTCGGGAGGATCGTTGAAGAGTTGCTTCGTCGTGGTTCCCTCTTGGCCGATGATATCGGCGTAGACGACTCTTGCGCCGTTATGCGCTGTGGTTGGCAACCTGCCCCTCCGTAAGAATGCCGTGGAATTCACAATCCTCTGCATGCCTGCCACACCAACGATGGCGATTACGCGGAAACGCTTGTCACGGGGCGGCCCATTTCATTCCCGCCGCCATACGCTACAACCTCCGCGCAGATATTGGCGACCTCTGTCTGTGTCAAGTTGACCGAAGACGGAAGCCACAAGCCGCGCGCGGAAATCTCTTGCGTCACCGGATAATTCCCTTCAGCCCGGTAGCATGGCTGCGAGTGAACGGGCAGATAGAAGTTGCGCGTCTCGATTCCCGCGGCTTTCATGGCAGATGCAAGCGCGGCGCGGTCGTTGCATAACACGTCCACAAACCAAGGCACACTCTCGAGCAAATCCATTGGCGGGATGGCGATCCCAGGCGCGTGTACGAGAAGTTCGCGATACCACCGGAAGATTTGGCGTTTCATCTCGATCCGCTCGGGCAATTTGCGGAATTGCGCCAAAGCGAGCGCAGCCTGCAGATCTGTAAACTTGGAATTGAATCCGATAGTGTCATGCACTTCCGCCGAACGCACGAGACGGCCATGATCCTTGATGCGAGCGAATGCTTCGTAGAGGCCTTTTCGCCGCGTGAGAATAATTCCACCCTGTCCGGAGGTAATAATCTTCGTCGTTCCGAGTGAAAAGACTCCCGCATCCCCGAATGTTCCCAGGAATTGCCCGCGTTGGGATGAACCCATCGCCTGCGCCGCATCCTCGATCAGAGCCAGCTTATGTTTGCGCGCAAACTCGTCGGCTTGCTTCATGTCGGAAGCGCGGCCGTTCAGGTGCACTGGAAGGATCGCTCTTGTTCGCGAAGTGATTCGCCGTTCGGCATCGCCAAGATCGAGAGTAAACGTGTCGCGGCTCACATCCGCAAACACCGGGGCCGCTCCAGCAAGAGAAACCGCGTTGGCTGTTGCGATAAACGTGAAGTCGGGAACGATCACTTCATCGCCCGGGCCTATTCCGAGGCCTTGCAACGCAATCGTCAGCGCCACAGTCGCGTTATTCACGACGAGCGCATGGGGAACTCCAAAGTACTTCGCCAGTTCGGCTTCGAACTCTCTCGTTTTTTTGCCTTCCGTAATGAAGCCGGAATCCATGACCTTGAGGACCTCTTCGCGTTCCTCGGGTCCAAGCACGGGCACAATCTGGGGGATTTTGATCATGAGTTGCCTCTTCTTTTCGACGTTTCAATGCAACCGGCGGCTAGGCGGCAGGTTTCCGGGACTCCACGTTCAAACTGATGAGCTTTCCGTGGTCTTTGTCCATGTGGGGAATGTAGGCTTGCGAATGATCGTCGACAATGCGGTGAATCGTCTCGCGCCAGTCGTAGCGGCGCACGTCGCCGAAACCGGCCTCTTCGAGCAAATGCCGTAAAGATTCAAAGTCGTATACGGTCTTGTGATAAATCACGGTGGCGGTCCCGGCGATTTCCATGCGGCCGTACAACGGACCCAAAATCGCATCCAGCTTTTTGTTTTGAAAATAAATCTCGGCCAGAGCCTCGAAGTCCGGCACCGCAAGGCGCAGCAGCCCGCCCGGACTCAGCACGCGCTTCCACTCCTCGAGCACGCGGCGAGCTTCGAAGCGGTCGAAGTATTCCAGCATGTGGGACGCGTAAATGAGTTCGGCCGCGCCGCTTTCGAACATGGGAAGAGAGTCCGCCCCGCAACGAAAATCAATGTGCGGAAAATCGGCGCGGTCGATATGCACGAATCCTGGCAAGTAGCGTTTTCCGCAGCCCAGGTGCAGCTTCAGCCTTGCGCCTGCCTCAGTGCGCGACTGCGCTGGCGTGCTGGGTGCCGGCGAACCAATCGATTGTTTTCCGGATGCCATCTCGCAACTCCGTGGGTGGTGTCCACCCGAGTTTCGCCTTCATTTTCGAAACATTGAAAACCTTGCAAGTAGCTCCGTCAGGACGCGACGCGTCGTAGAAAAACTCTCCGGACCACCCCAGCAGTCCGCGAATTGTTTCCGCGAGCTCGCGGACCGAGCAGCCCTGGCCGCTGCCGAGATTCAGGATATCCATTTCGTCGTACTTCTCGGTGGCGCGAACGATTCCTTCCGCGGCGTCCTCGACGTACAGCCACTCGCGCACCGGTTTTCCCGTGCCCCAGATCTCGACGCGCTGGCTGCCGGCCTTCTTCGCTTCCCAGATTTTCCGGATCAACGCCGTCAGCGCGTGCGACTGGCTGGGATTGAGATGGTCCCCCGGGCCAAACATGTTCGGAAGCACGAGGTGAATCGAGCGAAAGCGGCGCTCCTGCTGATAAGCCCACGCGTGCACCCACTGCGCCTTGCGGGGCAGACCGCTTGCCACCACCGATGGATGCAGCGAGCCATTCCACCATTCCGGCTCCTGATAAAGGTCCGCGACTCCTGGATATGTCGTATTGCCCATGACGTTGATGAATTTCTTGATCCCCGACAGCGCTGCGGCGCGCACGGCGTGAAAACCGATCATCAGATTATCTTCGTAGATATCCAACGGATGTTCCGCGTTGTAGGCAATGCCGCCGCCATGATGCGCGCAGTTCACGAAAATGGCAGGTTTGGTTTTCTTCAGGAACGCGGCGAGAGAGCCTTCTTCCCTCGCGTCCACGCCGTTCCCGCGGCTGCAGATTTCGGCGTCATAGCCGCGGCGCGTGAACGCCTGGACCACATGCGCTCCCAGGAAGCCCGATCCTCCGAGAATGACAACCTTTTCCATTCGTCGTTTCCAATCCTGGCGCTAGCGCGCAGCGGCGGCAGGCGCCGATGATTCTGAACCAGGCATCGCCTCGCGATGTTGCAAGTACCCCTTAATCGTCTTGGCGATTCCCTCTCGCAGCCCTGTTGAGGGCAACCATCCTCCGAGCGTCGCAGTCATCTTTTTCACGTCGAGGATTTTTACCGGCGCGCCATCAGGTCTCGTGGCATCGAAAACGAATCTGCCGGGCCAATCCGCGAGTTCTCGAATCATTTCCGCCAATTCCTGGATCGAGCAGCCCTTGCCGCCGCCCAGATTCATGATTTCGATGTCGTTGTAACGCTCCGCGGCGAGGGCGATTCCTTCGGCGGCATCTTCCACGTACATCCACTCGCGAACCGCGCGCCCGGTGCCCCAGATTTCGACTTCGTCGATTCCCGCCTGCTTTGCATCCACGATCTTGCGGATGAGCGCCCCCAAAGCGTGCGAGCGCACCACGTCGAAGTGGTCCTTGGGGCCATATAAGTTCGGCAATACCAGGTGAATGGATTGGAACCCAAATTCCTGCCGGCAGGCCCAAGCATGCACCCACAGGGCCTTGCGTGGCATGCCATAGGTCAGAACCGTGGGATGCATGGGGCCATCCCACCAGCCGGACTCGGTGTACACGTCCATCTCTCCCGGATACGTGCAATTGGGCATGATGTTGACGAGTTTCTTGATTCCCGCACGCCGGGCTGCCCGCAGAACCGTGTAGCCCAATAGCAGATTGTCCTCGAAAATCGCTACCGGACATTTTGCGTTGTACGCAATACCTCCGACATGCGCGGCGCAGTGCACCAGAATGTCTGGATTCATCCTGCCAAGGTACGCGAGGAGCGCTGGCTCCTCGCGCGCATCGAGGCCGCTCCGCCGGCTGCACGCCTCGACTTGCCAGCCGCGGCGCTTGAACGCCTCCGCGACATTTGCTCCCAGGAACCCCGAACCGCCCAAAACGACAACTTTGTTCATCTGAAGCTCCCTATACGGCTGCTGAAAAAAGCCAAAAGGTTTGTGGGCCGCGGCTTCACAGCTTGCGGAAAAAGTCGAGTAGCACAGCCACTCTTGGCTGTGCATGGATGATAAGTGCAGCAAAACCAGCACAGGCAAGAGTGCCTGTGCTACTAAAAGCGGCTCTGAATTGACTTTTTCCGCAAACTGTTCAGCCGCGACATCAATAGCTTCTTGTCTTAAGGGTTTTAACCCCTGAAGATTTGACAATGCTTTTTCAGCAACCTGCTAAACCGCTGCTCCTGCGCAGTTATGCTTTGCCGTGCCTTCCAAGAGAATCGTTTCGCGCCTCAAATCGGCATCCACCATGATTCGAACGAGCTCTCGAAATGGCGTTCGAGGCCGCCACCCCAGCTCTGCGGCGGCCCGGCTCGAGTCTCCCCGCAGATATTCCACCTCCAGCGGCCGGATATAGCGCGACTCGTTGGTCACGTGCCTCCGCCAATCGAGACCCAGGTAGCCGAAGGCCTCTTCCGCAAATTCCCGGACGGAGTGCGATTCCCCCGTCGCCACCACGTAGTCGTCCGGGCGATCCTGCTGCAGCATCCGCCACATGGCCTCGACGTATTCCGGGGCATAGCCCCAATCGCGGCGCGCCTCCAAATTCCCGAGCGCGAGTTTGTCCTGTATGCCCAGCTTGATGCGCGCCGCTGCCTGCGTAATCTTGCGCGTGACGAACGTTTCACCGCGCCGGGGAGATTCGTGGTTAAACAAAATTCCATTGGCGATCCACATTCCGAAACCTTCGCGGTACATCCTGCAAATATGGTAGCCGCACAACTTCGCGGCGGCGTACGGACTGCGGGGCGCCATCGCCGAGGTCTCGTTCTGGGGTGGAGGCGTGGAGCCGAACATTTCGCTGGTGCAGGCGTTATAAATTTTCGGATGGATGCTCATTTCGCGCACGCTCTCGAGAAGCCGGATCGTGCCCAGCACAATGGTGTCCGCGCTGTATTCAGGAATTTCAAAACTGACCATCACGTGGCTCTGCGCTCCGAGGTGATAGATTTCGCCGGGCTGTATCATCCGCAGCAGGCGCCCGAGCGAGCTCGCGTCGGTCAGATCGCCGCGCACAAATTCGAAGCGGTCGGAACCAAACGCCTGCAGGAGATGATCGACGCGCCCGGTGTTGAAGGTGCTTGCCCGGCGCACCAATCCAAAAACTCGATAGCCTTTCTCGAGAAGAGTCTCGGCAAGATAGGAGCCATCCTGGCCCGTCAGTCCGGTGATGAGCGCGGTGGTCGGCATGTGTGATTTCGTGACCTGTGAAATTTGCTGAGTGTTCCTTCGCGCGAGCGCTGTTTTCGTCAGAATCTAGCGCGAATCTCTCACGAGTGCGTGACGGAACTGCTCTTCGATATCAGTTTGCCGCGTCGGATTGCGCTGCGGTGTATGGAGGTCTCGAGTAGCACAGGCTTCTGCCTGTGTGCCGTTCCGAACGGCTGAAAAACAAAAACTACACAGGCTAAAGCCTGTGCTACTGGACCGCGCCGGACCCGCGCTGTAGCTGCTTGCGGTAAAACCGGTCGGGAGCTTCCGCAGAACTCCTGTGCGAACTGCGCTCTAGCGCGCCGGCTCGACATCGGCGAGGTCCACTTCGGCGGCAATGGAACGCATGATCAAGTCGATGGATACCACGATTCTATATTTGTGCTTTCTGCGGACCAGGATGCCTTCAAACCCTTCGAGCGGGCCCGTTCTGACTCGCACGCGGCGTCCGGCCTGGAGGTATGGATGAGGTTCCGCGCGGACCTGGCGGTTCAGTTTCGCGCGCAGCGCCTCAATTTCCGAGTCCGGCAAAGGGGCAGGACTTCCGTTGAAGCCTACCAGCTTCGCCACGCCAGGGATCTGAAGCACGCGCATCCGTTCGCGCAACGGCAACCGGACCAGAATGTATCCCGGGAAAAGCGGCAGTTGCAGCGTTACGCGGCGGTCTTTCCAGCGCCGCACGCACTCGTAAAGAGGGAGGAAATGCTCGACCGAGCGCTCCGCGAGTTGTTCAGCGAGCCGCTTCTCGTGATTCGCGCGGGTGTGCGCGGCGTACCAACGTGATTGGTCGTAATCATGAGCAAAGTCGGGCAGATAAAACGGTGAACGAGTCGTTGTGGACAGCGCCATCCCAGGTGCTCCTTGAGTGTCGTTATTTCCTGGCGGGCTCGCCTTCTGGATTCAGGGTAAACAAGTCGATCCCGCAGCCGTGGCACAGCTTCGCCCCGTCACCCACAGAGGCGCTTTCGCCCTAACCGTCACACCCACAAACAGTTACAGCAGTTTCAGGCGGTTACCGGCGCTCTGCAGACACGCTGGGCCGCCCATTGAACCGGGTCCAGACTCTTTGGATCGCAACCCCGATCCGCGATCCGTTCGGGGATGTCCAAGCCATGCGGGACGCCGCGCTGCGATAGACTTCCAATGCGAAAACCCTTCGCGGATCTTCCGGATCGGTTTCATCCCAGAACGAGTTCAGGAAAAGCCACGCCATCCCCGCCACGAAGGCCATGCACGTTCCCAGAAAAATGATCAGCAAGCGAGGCGGAAACGATTTCTCTTCCGGCACACTAGCAGGGTCGAGAACCTTCACGCTGGGGGTCTCTTTCACTTCCTGCACCTTGGCGAGTTCGTATTCGCGCGTCAATGTTTCGAAAACCGCTTCCTGCACCTTCGTCCGGCGATACAGATCCGCGTACGTCACGCCGAGCAGCGGCAGCTTGCGAATCGAGGGGTAGTTGGAATCACTCGGGATGCTGCGCGGGGAGGACCCAGCACTCTCGTTTTCGCCGCCGATTCTCCCGAGTTGATTCTTCAGTTCAACCATCTGCGCATGAACGGAGCGCACCCGGACGTTGTCATCGGTGTAGACCTGCTTCAGCCCCTCCAGTTCGGATTGGGCGGCAATGAGCTGGCCCTGCAGGGTGGCGGCCCCTTCAATCATGGCTTTGCCCTGCGCCTGAATATCGATGGCCGCGTTCCTGCTCGCAAATTGGCTGAATTCCTTTTCCGCATCCGCCAGGTCCAGCTGCACGGCTTTCAAGCGTTCTTCGAGGAACTCCCGCTCGCGATGCGCCGACGAAGTGCTCATCTGATTCACAACGCGGTTCAATTCCGCGGTGTACTCTTGAGCGATAGCCGTGGCGCGCCGCGCATCCGTGTCCGTGACCTGGATGGTGAGGATTCCGCTCTTGCGGTCTTCGAAGACGCCGCTGTTCTTCGCTAAATCCTTCCGCGCATCCTCCACGTAGCGGTCCCTATAGACTTGCTGCAGATGGAACTTCCCGACGATGTCGTCTTGCACCGTCCGGCTTTGCAGAATGCCGAGAAAAAGCGCCCCGGAACTTTTTAGCCCGAGCAATCCGCCGGCTAGCGTTCCGAGACTCGATCCGGCGTTGTTGCTGGACGCCGCAAGCAAGGCCATGCCGGCGCCTACATTGGCCTGGTCCGGAGGCATCAAATGCGCGGAGGACTCGAATTGCTTAGGAATGAGAAAGGCGATCAGCGTGGACAACATCAACCCCGCGCCCGTGCAACGCGAAACCGCCTGGCGGCGTTCCCAGAGGCGCCGCAGCCTGATCACGAGTCTCTCGCGGCCGGCGGCCTCCTCGTCCGGGCCGGTGCAGGCCGGTCTCTCCGCGTGGTCATCCGGCATCCCGCTCAAGTTGGGCAGTTCTTCCGCCATCAGAAAATCTTCCTCAGTCATGACGCCCCAGCCGCGTTGCAATCACTTCTTTCTCTCCGGAAAGAAACCTACTTCCACCATCGCCGTAATATTGTTTTGCGGGCCATGGAAGAGCAGAGGAAAACGTGAAATGTGCTCGACCTGCAGCTCGCTCTTCAAATAAAAGCCGTTGCGGATGTACATCTCATTGCGCAGCCCGTAGTCCTGCCAGGCCCCTCCCTGGGGAATAAAATCCGAACTCACCGAATTATGCTTATAGGAAAATCGAAGAGTGTTCTGTGGCGAAAGCAAATAGGTGAACCAACACTCGATCGCGCGGCCGTCCCGGCCGACCGTGTTGCCGATGATGTTGCCGGAGTTGGTGTAACCGCTGGGATATCCATCGTACATAACCAGGCCGCGATTGCTGTGCGTGTGCGCCAGCGTGGCGCCTTCGGTCCAAACGCCTTGGATATGGAAATCAAGTTTGGATATTCCGGGAATTCGCGTGACGTAAACTCCGGGCTGCCACGGGTTTCTTGGCGGGTTCTCAATCGGCAAGATATCGTCCTCGGCGTAGGCATTCCCGTAAAGGACGATGTAATTTCCAACCTTCGGGACATAAAACGTCCAGTCCATTTCGGAGTGACTGTCACCCGGCACGGAGCGGAGCGCGGGGTTGACAGCGCCGAAAAGGCTGCGGATCAAGTTGTTCGCCGTAAGAGGATTGCCTCCCTTGCCTCCGATCGTGACGGTGCGTCCAATTCCGAGTTCCAGGAACGGGAAGGGCTTGAAGCTGAGTTTTTGCCCGTAAATAAACGGCCGCGGAACATTGGAATGTCCCCTCAGACGCCCAAAAAATTGGTCCATTCGAACGGGTCCCGCACGCTCGAGAAAACCCGGAAGGCGGAACGGTTCTGGGTTCACCAACCGGACCATGTTTACCGGCTCAATGTTGTTGCTCCACAACATCGAACTGTCGGTTCCCGGCGCCCAAGAGAGACTTTGTCTGCCGAGCGCAATCTGCCAATTGCTCGCATTTACCGTGGCGTAGGCATCGAGCAATTCGAGCCGGCCCGTTGCGGCCCAGGGTCCCGATCGAACCTGCGATAGACCGACCTGATCGACCTGAGCGATAACGTTTCTGACGCCATCGGTCAACGCGGGAGCCGAAGGCGCGTGTTGGTACTCCGCGCGGACATATAGCGCCAGGGGCCCTGCCGCGGCACGGAAGGATCCGCCGGCTTGGCCATTGGTTCCGCGCTCAAAGGGCCGGCCGAAATCGTAGGCAACGGTTTGTCCGAAGTGAAAGCTATCGGTGAGAGGCGGGCCACTGATGGAAACTGTTCTGGCATAGGCAGATTCGAGATTCGCCGTTAGATTG
>WNFC01015800.1_pt1 | contig 13982 bp, 14 predicted proteins | sample 5400541 | NCBI WGS metagenome assembly WNFC01 (sample SAMN13153342, study PRJNA577476) | soil metagenome | isolation source: 120 cm saprolite under Douglas fir tree site 2 hole 2 replicate 1 | place: USA:California | collected 2015-04-18
CGGTCGAAGGCCGCACGGTTCTGCTTTGCTGGAAGCTGGGCGAGAAAAGCATCACGCAATGGCACGGGGTGGAAGAAGGTTTTGCGGGCCGCAAGCCCATCGACGAGCGCATCGCCAAGGGCAAGAGAACAAACTAACCCTGGCTTAATGCGTTAGAGATGCGAGATGAGGCCTTCAGGCCTCCGAGCGGTTGGAATTGCTAGCAAACGAAAGCCCTAGTCCCATCTCGAGCGGGCCGCGCAATCCTCGAAAACGAGGGTATTCTGTTCTTGTTGAATCCTGCTCTGGCTCGGGGATGTGGCGACGATAATGCCTGGCTATCTGACTCATTCTGAGCCGCGCTTCTTCCTGTTCTTCCTTGAGTGCGCTGCGCAGGGAGTCGAGCAGTTGATGGACCTTCTCGGGGTCCGTTTCTTGAGCGATCTGCCGGCACAGATCCCTGACCGCAGCGTCGTCTACCCGGACATAGTTGGAATTGTTCCTCCCCTGGTTCGAATTACTTTACGAGGTGAAATGAGTGTCTATCAGGTCGTTTCCCCAGGGCAAGTGCTTTAGTAGCAGTGAATTGCAGGCTTGTTATCTTGGCCTTCAGAGTCCGCAGTCTAGGCCACCGGGGCGGAATAAGCAGATTCCAAACAACTTTCAGATGAGCAACATCCTCAAACCCGAGGGGTTTATAGTAAAAGCCACTTCTTCGACGAGAGCATTTTTGGATGCTTGGTATGCCTGGTAAGGGAACCTGAGAGCATTTTTGGATGCTTGGTATGCCTGGTAAGGGAACCTTGCGTTTGGACTGGCGTACTCAGTCTGGCAAGGTTGAATGTCCGGCGTTCGCTTGGAGAGTTTCGCATCATCTCCCCACATGAGGGCGGTGAGGCCAAAGGACCTACAATGAACCTCTATCGGTCAAGTTTTTTGGTGTTGCTCGTAACCGTGTTACTGATGCTGTCTTTTTCGCCAGCATCGTCGGCGCAGGTTGCGGTGGGAATTTCGGTTAGGATCGGCCCGCCAGCGTTGCCGGTTTACGTGCAGCCCCTTTGCCCCGGCCCCGGCTATTTCTGGACGCCCGGGTACTGGGCTTGGGATGACGACGATGGCTATTACTGGGTGCCCGGAACCTGGGTACTCGCCCCCGTTGGGATGCTCTGGACTCCTGGCTACTGGGGTTGGAATGATGGACTCTACGTTTGGAACGGCGGCTACTGGGGTCCTCACATCGGCTTTTACGGTGGCATCAACTACGGCTTTGGCTACACCGGCGTCGGCTTTTTCGGCGGGGAGTGGAGAGGGGACACATTTTTCTACAACCGTAGCGTCACTAACGTGAACGTCACCAACGTGACCAATGTCTATAATAAGACGGTCATCGTGAACAACAATACCCGTGTCAGCTTCAACGGCGGCAACGGCGGCGTCCGCGCACGGCCCACTCCTCAGCAGGAAGCGGCAGCGCATGAACGGCACTTACCTCCGATCGGCGAACAAGCTAGGCACGAGCAGGCAGCACGAGGCAATCGTCAGTTGTTTGCCTCGGCAAACCACGGCCGGCCGCCGATTGCTGCCACTGCCAGACCTGCGGAATTCAGCCGCGGAATAGTACGGGCAAAAGCTGCGGGTGCGTCCTATCATCCGCCGAAGATCGCGCCGAGGGAGGCGGTCGTCCGTGGCGGTGCTGGCGACAACCGCTCCGCCGGCGCTAACAACCGCGCGTCTACTCCGCCCAATCGGAGCAACACGGCTCCGCGTGGAAACAACACTCGTCCGGAGTCGTCGCGCAGCGCTTCAACGGCGCGTCCGAATGAGAATGGTCGGAGCGAGAACCGTCCTAACGAGAGCAAGGCGCGGAACGATTTCCATCCGCCAGCTTCTTCGCGTTCGGCGACTCCGCGCACCGAGAAGTCCCCGAGCCGGACTAACGATCGTCCGCCAGCACGGGAGTCTGGTGCGCCAAGTTCATCTCGTCCGGCAAGCGCGCCCCCTTCGCGGGAGAATCGTCCGCCACAACGGGAGGCTGCGCCAACGCCACAGCGCCATGAGAGCGCACCCCCCGCGCGCCACGAAAGCGCGCCACCTCCACGGCGCGAAAGTGCACCTCCGCAGCGCGAAAGTGCTCCTCCGCCGCGCCACGAAAGTGCACCACCGCAACGGAAGGAAGCTCCGGAGCATTCTCCGGGCAAGGGACGGTGAGAATCAGGGGATAGTGTTCAGTGGTCAGCGGCTAGTTTTGAGCTGCTGGCCACTTTTCTTTATGGTGTGGGGTTGTTGATTGCAAGTGTCTGTCCTAAGTCAGAGAGGCGTGGCTCCCAGACGAATACGAAATCGCAGAGGAAGACGGAGAACGGCTGCCAAGCACGGAGAGGCGTAGAATCTGTGCAAGCCCGTCTGGTCCTACCGTTCTACTCCACGGGAAACGGTAGCGGCGCTGGTTCCGCTCCCCGCACACGGGTACAAGTGTGCGTGACAGCGGAATTTTCTCTGCTACAATTTTTGGCAGGCGTCGCGCTGGAGCGCGACGGGTAGTTTATCAGCGGATCGATTATGAAGTGAGGCAGGCGTCCCAAGGAGTCACAACCACCATGTCATCTACCAAGCAAAAACTCCGCCTGGCCGGCGCCTTCGCCGCGCTCGCAACCTTTGCGTTTACCCTTGGGTGCCGCGGCTTCTTCGTAAACCCCACGCTCACGACAGTAACCGTGGGACCCACCGGCTTTAACCTTCCCGTCGGTTCAACGCAGCAAATGACCGCCACGGGTACGTACAATGACGGCAGCACAAAGACCCTTACTTCAGGCGTGGTCTGGACCAGTTCGGACGGCAATGTAGCCACCGTAAGCAGTTCCGGCCAAGTTACTGGAGTGGCGGCAGGAACTGCGACGATTACGGCCCAATCCGGAACAATTACCGGCACAGCGAGCATCACCGTATCTCTTACAAACGTGACCGGGCTCACCATCAGTCCGACGAGTGGGAACGTAAAGACGAACGGCGGCACCGTGACCTTCAGTGCTTTGGCAACAATTTCTGGGTCTAGCACACCGGTTGACGTGAGCGCGCAGGCCAATTGGACAATCGGCCCCGATACCAGCAACTTCACGCTGACGCAGGGTGTAACACCCGAAACGGTTACCACGACGTCGGGCGCGGCTGCGGGACAGCAGGAGACTCTTACGGCGACCTACACAAGCGGAACGACGCAGTTCACAGCGACAGCGAAGGTGACGGTTACACCATAGCCACCGGGTCGGTGTTTTCTAGCGTCAACACGCTGAGATATAGGTGCAGGGCTCGTCGCCCAGCGCTTCCTTGTCTATGTCCACTCGTAAGGTGGCAGTCCTGGAGCCTGGGAGGATATGATCGCACGCAGGATCCGTAACGAAGCGCGAGGCTGAGAGCGTTCCCGATCTACGAGTCTGGCCGACCATGTCCAACATTCGCTGCATCGGTATTGCCACCGGAGGCGGTGACGCTCCCGGTCTCAACGCCGTCATTCGCGCCGCTACCAGGGCGGCCATTCTAAAGTGCAAATGGAAGGTCATTGGCATCCCTGATGGCTTTGACGGCCTCATCTGGCCGGAGAAGTCGTTTGAGCTTACGCTCAAGGACGTTTCTGGAATCCTGCCCCGCGGTGGCACCATCCTCGGAACCACCAGCCGCGGCAATCCTTTCCAATACGAGATGGGCGAAAATCGTGGAGAAGTCCGCGATATTTCCGATCAGGTGATTGCCAACGCGGGCAAGCTAGGCATTGACGCCATCATCAGCATCGGGGGCGACGGCTCACAGAAAATCGGCCACGAACTTTTCCTGAAGGGGATGAAGATGGTGGGCGTTCCCAAGACCATCGACAACGATCTCTCCGCGACGGACGTGACCTTCGGATTCGACACTGCTCTGCACACCGTCACCGACGCCATCGACAAAATCCATACCACGGCTGCATCGCACCATCGCGTGATGGTGGTTGAGGTCATGGGTCGAGACTGCGGTTGGATCGCGCTCGAAGCCGGCATTGCCGGAGGAGCTCACATCATCCTCATTCCGGAAATTCCGTTTACTCTCAAGCGCGTCTGCGAGCAGATTGGGGAACGCGAAAAAGTGGGCCGGCGCTTCACCATCGTAGTGGTGGCGGAAGGGGTCAAGCTGCCGCCGGAATTGAAAGAGAATCGCCGCACCAGCGCGGTGGGAAACCTAATCGGCAATGCCATCGCCACGGGTGCGAACAAAGAAGTGAGGATCAGCGTGCTGGGCACATTCAGCGCGGAGGATCACCCTCGCCCTTCGATCGCATTTTGGCTACGCGCTTCGGCGTGGCTGCGGTCGACTTGATAGCCGCCGGCGGCTTCGGCATGATGGTTGCGTTGCGTGGCGAATCCATCGTCGCAGTGGATCTGGCTCACGCCATCGGCCATCTCAAGTCCGTCGATCCGCAAGCTGAGATGGTGCGGACTGCGCGGGCGATTGGAATTGGATTTGGAGACTGAGGAAGGTGATTGTTGATTGTGGAAATGGCCAAACCATCGGGGCTGCCGAAAGGAACGGCTTGGCAGGTCGAATCCAGCTATTGAATACCGAGTCCTTTAGTCAACCACCAACCATCAAAAATTGTCACTCGGCAATCGGCAATTGCTTCGCCCTACTCTTTCAGCATGCTGTCAATCAGCGCATAAAGCTGGCTGCGGTCCACGACTTCCACAAATGGCTTGCCGGCGCGCTTGTTGCTGACCACGTAGAGTGTCGGGGTGTGGTTGATCGGGATTGTTTTGCCCAATTCCCTGTCCGCGTTGACCAGGGCCGCGAGCTTGCCCTCGGGATCAACGACAAAAGGCAGGTCGACTTTGTGCTCGGCGGCGAACTTCTCCGCAAAGCCGCGCAGGTTCTGCGGTGTGATCTCGAGCTGATTGCTGAAGATGTAGTCGCGAAATTCGTTGCCCAGGCTTTTTGAATGAGTGTCGAAGTAACGTGCTAGAACGGCCGCATCGAACGACCATGTGTGAAAGGGCAGAGGGAAATCGTGGCGCACCACAGGAATCTTGTAAGTCTTAGATGCTTCTTCCACCAAGGGCGCGGCGCGGCGGCAGTCGGGACATTGCAAGTCCTCAAACACCACGATGGCTACGGTCGCGCCCTTAGGCGGACGCAAGGCCGAGTTCACCGCGCTCTGCGCGGATGCAAGCCAGCCAGCGTGCAACGCAAGGACAGCCAGAAGGAAAAGAAACTGAGTCCAACTTTTTGTCATGATTCGTGCCATAGGGTTGGATTACGCTCCAAACTCGCCCTCAAATACACAGATGTGCCACCAAGCAAAGCGCTCACTGTTTGACGCATCGATCCGCGGTGCGGTCGCCTGCTTCGCGGCCCGGATTGTATCCATGGTAACCGATGGGGCGCAGCCATGTCAGGCCTCCGCGGGTTGTAAGAATCCAAGACGAATACGCAGAGCGCACCGAGAAATTCCGCAGAGTACGCAGAGTACGCAGAGAAGCCAGGTGATCTCGGCGGCAGGGCTCCGTGATTTCCGTAAACTGCGGTTCCCCCTTGGAACAGGTGTACGCGGGGTAAACCTCGTGATGAAAAACCGCTGCTGACACGCGCTATATTGGGGGAATCGGTTCTTCAGGAGACATGGGCTGCTGTGCGATGCTTTCGCCAATCCGCCGTCCCTCGCTTTGTCCTAGCCAGCGTGCTTACTGCCGCATCCGTGTTTATAGCCTGCAGAAGCGGCCATCGCGTGCTGGAGGTGGCTTATGTGTCGGCACCGCAAGCCACGCTTCGCGACCAAGTCGCGGCGGTCTACAACAAGAATGGCACCGTCAAGAACGGGGAGCGCGTGGAAGTTCTTGATCATGAAAAGCGTTTCGCGCGGGTGCGCACCGCGAGCGGGATCGAAGGCTGGATTGAACAGCGCTATCTGGTAGATCAGAAGACCTACGACGGCGTGCAGAAGCTCACCGAAGACAATCAGAACGACCCGGTGCAGGCCACCGGCGTGTTGCGCAACGACACCAACCTGCACATCAGTCCCGGGCGCGAGACCGAACACCTATATCAACTCATGCAGGGAGCGAAGGTCGCCATCCTGAAACGCGACACCGCGGAGAAGCAGCCCACGGCAGTGGTCTCGACTCGCGCCGCGACCACCTCCGGAGCAAGGCCTAACCCAAAGAAAGGTTCCACCACGCCAGCGGCACCAGCGCTCGAAGACTGGTGGCTGGGTCGCGATAGCGCGGGACGCGTGGGCTGGGTTCTGGCGCGAATGGTGGACGTTGACGTGCCCATCGAAATCGCCCAGTACGCCGAAGGGCAGCGCTTCGTGGCTTTCTTCGTATTGAATGAGGTGCAAGACGGCGATAAAAAGGTTTCGCAGTGTCTCGCCGTGCTCACCGAACCTCATGACGGGTTGCCCTATGACTTCGATCAGGTGCGAGTCTTTACCTGGAACGTTAAAAAGCACCGCTACGAGACCGCGTACCGCGAGCACAAGCTCAACGGAGTGCTCCCGGTTACAGTGACGACTGAGAATTTCGATAAAGAAGGGTCGCTGCCGGTTTTCGTGTTGCGCGTGAAAGACGACAGCGGAAACGTCAGCGAGCGCAAATACAAATTGAATACACCGATAGTGCGGCGAGTCCTGGCACCTGGAGAAGAGCCGGCGCGCAGCCTGTCAAAGCGGCGGCGGCGCTAGCCGGGAACCTTCCGCGTGGCATGTCTCACATTCTCGTAGGACGTGGCGTGATACGTCTTCCAGCGTGCTTCGGGGAAGGTTGCGGGCACGAGGCGGCCGATTTTGCACGGGACGTGGCTACTCGAGCCTAGCCGTAGAATTCCGCAACACTGGCAACCACCCAGCGCTGCTCGTCCTCCGTGAGTTCGGGAAACATCGGTAAGGCTAAGACTTCTTTGGCAGCGCGCTCGGCCTCGGGAAAATCTCCTTCGCGATATCCCAGATACGCGAAACAAGGCTGCAGGTGCAGCGGGATGGGATAGTAGACCTCGCTGCCGATGTGACGCGCGCTGAGGAATTCCCGGAGTTCGTCGCGGCGGTGAGCGCGAACGACATACTGATGGAAGATGTGATGGGCGTTCGAGGAGGTCTGCGGCAATTGAACTGGCGAACTCGCTGAGATGGTTGATGGTTGATGGTTGATTGTTGAATCAGAGACCGAGGCGGGCTCCGATCTTGGCCCTGCTGCATGCGATTGGGATCGCCGACCGGCGGTGAGGCCGGCCTCCGCAAATAATTTGTCATAACCGGCAGCGCGCTGACGTCGAGCCTGATTCCATCCTTCGAGATATTTCAACTTCACGCGCAGGATGGCAGCCTGCATAGCGTCGAGGCGGCTGTTCCATCCGAGTTCTTCATGCAGGTATCGGCGAGAGCTGCCGTGGTTGCGCAGGCGCCTCATGTGGGCTGCCAGCTCGGGGTCATTCGTAGTCACCAAGCCAGCCTCCCCATAGGCGCTGAGATTCTTGGTGGGATAAAAGCTGAAGGCTGCGGCCACGCCCATGGACCCGGCGCGGCAGTCGCGCCAGGAGGCGCCAATAGCCTGGGCGGCGTCTTCGATCAGTGCCAAATGAAACTCGTCGGTAAGTGGCTGAAGCCGATCCATGTCGGCGCACTGGCCATAAAGATGGACGGGAAGCAGCGCTCGCAACTTCCGGTAGCCGCTGCGCCGCAGGTGCGCTTCAACCTTTGTGGGATCGAGATTGAAGGTAGCGGCATTGATGTCGGCAAACACCGGACGTGCCCCGGCTCGCGCAATTGCGCTAGCGGAAGCGAAGAAACTGAAGGGAGTAGTAAGAACCTGGTCCCCGGGCTGCACGCCGGCGGTGACTAGGGCGAGCCAAAGCGCGTCTGTTCCCGACGCGCAGCCGACGGCTTCTTTTGCTCCACAGAAGCCGGCGAGGTCGCGCTCGAAGGACTGCACCTCAATTCCCAAAATGTATTGTTGCGAGGCACACACCCGCCCCACCGCCGCCAGCGCCTCGGAGCGGATTTGCTCATACTGCCGCTGCAAGTCCAGCAGAGGCACGGTGGCCAGCGGCTTCGCGCCCACGGTATGCAGCTGGTTTGAAGGTGCGGTCACGGGAAAGTGGGATTGTAGCAGGCCATCACCTAAGCCTTTGCACCTCTCGATATGAGGCAGCGGCGGCGGAGGGCTGCCGTCCGCCAGCGCCCTTTTCCACGCGACCAGAGAGTGCAGAAAGACGGCGAGTCTCAGATCGCCATGTTCTTCGGGATAGCCTTGCAGATTTCGCGTGCCTCGCTTTAGCAAGGAACGTGCGCCGACGAGGTTCCCTCTCGAGTGGTGATGGAAGGCGACCGCGATCTGAATCAGTCCCTGCAAGAACTGCTTCTCATCCGGCGGTGCGGCGCGCCAAACGTCTTCCCAGACCTCGTGCGCGTCGAAGAAGCAGGCGCGGTTGAACAGGTCGAGAGCGTGAAGGTAGGGAGACTGTTCCATTATTCGCGTCTTCCATCCGTTAAAGAGGCAAGGATTGTACAGCTTTTTCTATCTGTCCCCGGCCGCCTGCGGTTTAGAGGATATGTCGGACGTCACGCAGATTTGCTAAAACTTCCGCAGGAATGAGTCTACGGAAAATGTGGACCACGCCTATGGAAAATTGTATTTTCAGGATGCTGTGGACCAAGGCGTGGAGATAACTTCATGATTCCATTACGTAGTTGGCAAGACAGAACACTGGAAACACAAGTGCCTTACTGATTCAGTTCTCGTTCAATGTTGCGTCGCTGTGATCTGCGCCCGGTTATTTGGCCCTCAGGTCAAAGGGTAATCAAACAAGTGGAACCCAGAAATCTTAGCTCACCGTGAGTGGAGGGGAATTTATGCGTAGTCGAATTAGAGTGCAAGGGTTTATTTCCACCATACTGGTTGCCCTACTGGCGGTTGTGGCGCCTCACTTGGCAGCACAGTCGATATTGACGGGAGACGTCGTCGGAACAGTCACTGACCCGTCCGGTGCTGTGGTTTCAGGCGCCACGGTGACCCTTAGCAGCGTGGACACTGGCTCGACACAAACGGCCAAGACCGGCTCCACGGGCGGGTTTCGCTTTCCCCTGGTGAAGCCGGGCCAGCTTTCGGTCACAGCTACCGGGTTTCGTACCACGACCCAGACGGTATCCGCGGCTGTGAGTGCGGTGACGACGGCCAACCTGCAGCTGCAGCTCGGGCAGGGGACGGAGACAGTGGAAGTGTCTGGCGCTGCTCCGCTGATTGAAACGGAGAATGCGAACATCTCGACCACCTACGGCACAACCCAGGTGGAAAACCTTCCTAATGGTGGCAATGACATCACCGCGTTTGCCTACAGCGCGCCTGGTGTTCTGATGAACACGTCCAGCGGCGGCGGGTACGGCAACTTCACCGCGTTCGGATTGCCCGCCACTTCGAATCTTTTTACCGTCAACGGCAATGACGAAATGGATCCTTACCTTAACCTTAACAACTCCGGCGCGACCAACCTGCTCTTGGGCGCCAGCGAGGTTGAAGAGGTGGGCGTCACCAGCAACGGTTATACCGGCCAATATGGACGGATGGCCGGGGCGCAGGTCAATTACTCGACCAAGTCTGGCACAAACAACGTTCACGGTGCTCTCAAGTACTACTACAACGACGTCTCATTGAATGGTGTGGACTGGTTCCTGAAGAATACCAACACCAAGCCGGGTTTCGACGTCAATAATCAGTACGCCGCCCAAATCGGTGGACCAATTGTGAAAGACAAAGTGTTCTTCTTTATCGGGACTGAGGGTTTGCGCTACGTTCTTTCTACCAGCAATCCGATCCAGTTGCCGACGCAGCAGCTGGAAGGCGACATAATCGCCAATCTCAACAATCCTGCCAACGGCACACCGCAGTCGGCGGGATTTTATCAGCAAATGTTTAACCTGTTTGACAACGCCCCGGGGGTAGCTGCAGCTACGACGTTAGCGGGCCCAGCGGGATGTGGGGACCTCGATGGAGCGACCATAGGTGCTCACACCTACGGTACTGGCGGCTCGCCCTGTGTGAGAGCATATCGTTCCACGGTCGGGGCGCTTTCCACGGAGTGGTTGATGTACACCAAGGTAGATTGGGTCCACACTAATAACGACAGATGGTCGATACGGATGAAAAACGACCACGGCCTGCAGCCCACCTATACTGACTATCTCACTCCAGCCTTTAACGCGACCAGTGTTCAGCCGGCATGGGAAGGCCAGTTAAGTAATACCCACACCTTCACCCCGAACCTCGTCAACCAGTTCATCGGTTCCGTTTTCTGGTACAGCGCCATCTTTCAACAGTCAAACGCGGCGCTTTCCGCGAGTACGTTGCCGTACGCAATTTACGACTTCACCGGGAACTGGGGCAATCTTGGCACTGGCACTCTGCTGGGCGGGGAACAAAACGTTTTCCCGCAAGGCCGAAATGTGACTCAGTACCAGTTTGTGGATGACGTTTCCATAGTAAAGGGCAATCACAACCTGAAGTTGGGTGTGAACTTCCGCAGAGACGATATTACGGACGCAACCTTTGGCGTGCGTACCATTCCTCGAGCCCGGATCTTTGCCTTGGGCGATTTCGCGGGTGGTTTTATCGACCAATTCAGTCAGCGCTTCCCACAGAAACTGGAAGAGCGCGTCAACATGTACAGCGTCGGCTTCTATGGCCAGGATGAGTGGCGCGTCAACCCCAAGTTGAAGTTGACCCTGGCGCTGCGTCTGGACCGCAACTCAAACGCGACTTGCCCTGGACATTGCTTCACGCGGCTCGCCACCCAGTTCAGCCAGTTGAACCACGACCCGACCATCCCCTTCAACCAGATGATGCATACCGGCCTCACCTCCGCGTTCTCCTCGGTGCAGGCCATCAACGCTCAGCCCCGCATCGGGTTCGCCTACAACATTTTCAGGAACACGGTAATCCGCGGCGGCGCTGGTTTGTTCTCCGATCTCTACCCCGCGACGCTGGTGGATGGCTTTGCCGCCCAGGCGCCCTTTGACCCGACGTTCACGATTGCTGGTTTGCTTGCGCCAGCTGAAGGTGCGTCGAGTGCCGCAGCAACCGCCGCCAACTGTAACTCGTCTTTTCAGAGCACTTTCGCCAGTGGGGGCAATCTCGCAGCTTATCAGCTGCTCGCAAATGGTGGTGCTACAACCCCGTGCCGTGCGCCGGACTTCCACGACGTGGTAAACCACCTGAAGAACCCGACCTATATTGAATGGAACCTCGAACTGCAACACTCGATTGGAACCAGGAGCGCCATTTCGATCAACTACGTCGGCAACCATGGCTACGATGAGTTCATCTTCAATGATCTGGCCAATTCAAGGGACACCAGCGGCATATCTGGTTTGCCGACTGCCTACCCGGATCTGCGAATCCGCAACTTGCAGAGTCTTTCGAATGGCTCAACTTCTAACTACCACGGCTTGACTGCCAGCTTCACTGAAAGAGCCATGCATGGATTGGAGTTCTCTGTGGCTTACACCTACAGCCACGCCCTCGACTCCGTATCAAATGGTGGCATCCTGCCCTATAGCTTCAATGATACGGTGGGCCCTGCCATTAATCCCTTCAATCTTAAAGCCCTAAACTACAGCAGCGGCGACAACGACATTCGCCATAACATCAATGCCAACTATGTCTGGCAGATTCCGAGCCACTATCACGGGATCATGAACCAAGTCCTCGGTGGCTGGGTGGTGTCCGGAACAGTGTTTGCTCGCTCTGGCTATCCCTTCACGATGACAGACAGCGATGGGATAGGGCTGTTTGGGAATTCTACCGGCTTTGCGGCCGGCTTCAGCCCGCTGCCGACGTTCGTTGGTGGCAAGATTCCCGACTGCACGGGACACAATCAGACCACAGGTTGCTTCGGAGCCAGTCCCGATCTCCTGTTCCAAAGCGGCTTCGGCGGTGCCGGCCCGGTGTGGGACGGAACGTTTGGCCATACCCGCAGAAACACCTTCCGCGGTCCTCACTATTTCAACAGCGACTTTAGCGTGCTGAAGAACTTCAAAGTGACGGAGCGGGTGGCTTTCGGGGTTGGGGCTAATATGTACAACGTCTTTAACCACCCCAGCTTTGGCAATCCGTTCCACGATATCGCGCAGGGGGGCCTGGCTGGCATGGCTTACACCACGGTCGAGCCTCCCACCAGCCCCTACGGTGCGTTCGTCGGTGCTGCGGCTTCTGGTCGCATCATCCAACTGCACGCCAATTTGAACTTCTAAGGCTTGAGGAGAAGTTCGGGCAATTGTTTAGGGCGACCCCAAAGGGTCGCCCTTTTTGCTTGTGCGGAGCAAATGTTCGCGTTGAATAACTACAGAGGATATGTCACCCGTGCGAGGGGTGGTATTTTCAATGGCCTACGCTCAGGCAGTCAGACCTTATGGGGAGCAGTTTTTCAGTGGTGCTTGCCAGTTTCCTCGATGGATGCAATCACCCAAGTACTGCCCTGACGGTGGAGGTGAACCGTGACATCGTCTGTCTTCTTTACGCTTCTCTTCTTCCTTACGGCAACAGGACCCAGCCTTTGTGTTCCGAGTGGTTGCATCCCAAGGTCGCTGCCCTAATACTCGAACTTCTCATTCTTGAGGTATTGCTCGTGGCGAATGCCGTGTACGACAGCATTATCGCCATTCACCTGCACGTCCTTGGCCTCAAGGGACACTCGCATATCTGAAACGTCCCCGCTCTTGAACAGATCCTCAGCCTTCCGACACTCCTTTTTCTGATTTGGCAAGTCGGGCCACGCAATCTGCAACTCGTACAAGCTCATGTGCTGGTAGGCGGACTCATACCTCTTCAGATCGGCATCAACCTGTGCCCGGTCCGCTACGTTAGCCCGCGCCTGCGGCGCGGACAGGTTCGCCGGGGATGTGGGGGAATCTTGTGCGTTCGCCAGAATCGCAAAAGTGAATAGAGTGATAGCAGGCAATGTCATCCGGGTCCTATGGTCCAATCTGGTAGCTATGAAGAACAGTAGTGCCCAAAGTAAGGACACTCGTCCCGTCAATGGTGCTTGCTACTTTCCTCGAGAGAGGCAATCACCCAAGCGTCGCCCTGACGGTGGAGGTGAATCGTGACCTCCTGTGTCTTCTTCACGGTTCTTTTATCTCTTTCTGTAGTGGGACCGGGAGTTTGCGTCCCCACTCTCGCCATGGTGTTGTCGGCCCCATAATAACCGGACTGCTGGTTCTTGAGGTACTGTTCGTTGCGAAGGCCATGCGCTACGGCGCCATCGCCATTTACTTGTACATCGTGAAGGTATAGGGAGACCTGCACATTGGACACATCACCTCTCTTGAGGAGATCCTCGGCCCTTCTGTATTCCCTTTTCTGATTAGGTAAATCAGGCCAGACATTTTGCAGCTCGTACAAACTCATATGTTGGTAGGCGGACTCGTACTTCTTCAGAGCGGCTTCAATCCCCTCTCGGTCGGCAGGGGCGGTGGAGGGTTGTTGAGCGCTCGCGATAATTGCCACCGCGAAAACGGTAACTGCGTAAAGCCTTATTGACTTCATAATTACGCAAATTGTGGCCTCAAGGTCGAGGGCTGTCAAGTGGGAGAAGTGTCACTAATCATTGTGAACGAGAACCGGGGACCGCCCTCAGGACCCAATTCAGTTCGATTGCCGCCGGTGTTTCCTTACTTACCGAACATGGAGTAGTGGCTGGCGGCGCCCATGAAGACGGTGCCCAATTATTCACTCAATCATGCTCCAGATCAGACATGTTCACGGCCTCGACTTTTCCAATGCTCGGTCGACCTCGCCGCTCCAAGCCTTTGCATTCTGCTCGACTCTGAGCGATTTCCATAGGGTTTCGCGGGCCGCTAGTCTAGTGTCCCATTAATGTATAGACATATGTGAGCTGTTGTGGTATGAAACTAAGCATGGCCAGAATCAGCCCGGTCGTAAGCTTATCCGCAGACGATCTAGCGCAGTTGGTTCGGTGGGAAGCGGCCCCCAGTA
>WNFC01005426.1_pt1 | contig 13981 bp, 14 predicted proteins | sample 5400541 | NCBI WGS metagenome assembly WNFC01 (sample SAMN13153342, study PRJNA577476) | soil metagenome | isolation source: 120 cm saprolite under Douglas fir tree site 2 hole 2 replicate 1 | place: USA:California | collected 2015-04-18
AGCGCGTCATCGGGCTGCCTGGTGAAGACTGCATTCTGGCGTCGGCCAAGCAAGGCATCGGCGTCGACGAGATCCTCGAAGCTATCGTCAGCCGCATTCCGCCGCCCCACGGCGATGCCGAGGCGCCGCTGCGGGCACTGATTTTCGACTCGCACTACGACGCGTACAAAGGCGTGATCGCCTACTGCCGGTTCATGGACGGCGCCGTTCGAACCGCTGAGCCAATCCTGATGATGTCCGCTGGCGTCAAAAGCGAGGCGATGGAAGTCGGCATCTTCCATCCAACCATGATGTCCATCGATCGCCTCGTGGCGGGCGAGGTCGGCTACATCGCCACCGGCCTCAAAGACGTGCGCGACGTGCGCGTTGGCGACACGATCACTTCGGCCACGCGGCCGGCGGGCGAGCCCTTACCAGGCTATCGGCCGGCCAAATCGATGGTCTTCGCCGGGCTCTATCCGACCAATGGCGAGGAGTACCCGCTCTTGCGCGAGGCGCTCGAGCGCTTGAAGCTCAACGACGCGTCACTGGTTTATGAGCCCGAGAGCTCGATGGCGCTCGGGTTTGGCTTTCGGTGCGGCTTCCTGGGCATGCTGCACATGGAGATCATTCGCGAGCGACTCGAGCGCGAGTACAACCTTGAGCTGATCATCACCGCGCCGAGCGTCGAGTACCACGTGTACATGCCGGACGGAACGATGAAAAACGTGGAGAATCCCTCCGAGCTGCCGTCGCCAGGCACGTACACGCGGGTCGAGGAGCCGTGGGTCGACATGTCGATCATCGCGCCCAGCCGCTACATCGGCCCGATCATGGAGCTCGTCACGGCGCGCCGCGGCAGCTTTGGCAAGATGGACTACGTCGACGAGCAGCGGGTGCTACTAACCTATCAGATGCCGCTCGCCGAGCTGATCATCGACTTCTACGATCAGCTCAAGACGCGCACCCAGGGCTACGCCAGCCTCGACTACCACTATGCCGAATATCGCGAATCAGAGCTGGTCAAGCTGGACGTGCTGGTCAACGGTCAGGCGGTCGACGCGCTGAGCATGATCATTCACCATGAAAAGGCCTACCACCAGGGCCGCATGCTCATCGAAAAACTGCGCCAGCTGATCCCGCGGCAGATGTTCGACGTGCCGCTGCAAGCCGCGATCGGCGGCAAGATCATTGCCCGCGAAACGATTCGGGCGATGCGCAAGAACGTCCTGGCCAAGTGCTACGGCGGCGACATCACGCGCAAGCGCAAGCTGCTCGAAAAGCAAGCCGAGGGCAAGAAGCGCATGAAGCGGGTCGGCCAGGTCGAGATCCCCCAAGAAGCGTTCATGGCGGTCCTGTCGCTGCGCGACTGATGTCTCTGGCGGCGGCGCTCAAGGAGTACGCGCGGAATATCGGCTTTCACCTGGTCGGCATCACCAGCCCCGAACCGTTTCCAGTCGCTGAGCTCGACATAACGCGCTGGCTCGGCGAAGGCCACCAGGGTGAGATGGCCTGGCTCAACCAGGCGCGGACTCGGCTGGCGACCCGGCCTGCGGAACTTCTGCCAGGGGCGAAGTCCTTGATCGTCGTTGGCGTCTCGTATCGCACCGTTGAGCCCACCGCAGGCCCGGGCGGCCGCGTCGCGCGCTATGCCTGGGGCGGCGACTACCACGACGCCATGAAGACGCGGCTGCGGCTGCTCGCTGCATTCTTGTCCGAGCAGGTCGATCGGCCCGTCAAGTCCCGCACGTTCGTCGACGATGGCCCGCTCGTGGAGCGCGACGCCGCCGTCCGCGCGGGCCTGGGATTCAGGGGCAAGAACACCAACGTCCTGACTCCGATTGGCTCGTTCGTCTTTCTGGGTGCGTTGCTTAGCGATGTAGATCTGGACTTCGATAGGCCAGTGGCCAAAGACTGCGGCAGCTGCCGTCTCTGCATCGACGCCTGTCCAACCGATGCGCTCGACGAGGCGTACCACCTGGCCGCCGAACGCTGCATCGCCTACCTGACCATCGAGCACCGTGGACCAATCGACGCCGAGTTGCGGCCCAGGCTCGGCGAATGGGTCTTCGGCTGCGACATTTGCCAGGAGGTCTGTCCATACAACGCCTCGACGCGTGGTCGCCCAACTGGCTGGGCCGAGTTCGAGCCACGCCTGGGCACGCGGCTCGACCTGGCGGACCTGCTCGAGCTCGACGATGAGGCGTTTCGCCAGACGTTCCGCGGCTCGCCGATCAAGCGTGCCAAACGGCGCGGTCTGGCGCGCAACGCCGCGCTGGCGATGGGCAATCGCGCCGAAGCCGGTGCGCGACCTGCGCTCGAGCGTGCCGCGAGCAGCGACCCAGAGCCGCTGGTACGCGACGCCGCGGCCTGGGCTCTGGCGCGTTTGGACTCGACGAGTTAGGCCGCCGCCGACGTCCCCATGGAGGAAAGTGTTTGCTGGCGGACGTGCTGCAAGTGCGCCGCGATGATCCCGCGCAGCTCCAGGCTGTGCGTGGCCGCCTCGATCAGACGGTGCAGAACCACAGACGTGGGTTCGTCGGCCGGTAAGCGATAGCTCACGTCTTCGGGAGCGCCCGCCGGCAAAATCTCGACGACCCCATCAGCGGCGAGCTCGGCCACCGCCTGGGACAGCTCGCATGGCCGTCGATGACTGCTGCGCGCCAGCTGATCGGCACGCATCCATGCGCCGTCCTGGCTAGCCAGGACTCGCAGAACCTCCCACTTGACCGGAGAGGTCACGTGGCACTTGACGAAGGCGAGCAACGCCGGATCGAGCTGCTCTAGGCCCGGGGAAAAGAACATTGTGTGCCTCACAACATCGTGAAGGACATTGGTTGGATGGTCGTCGCTGACCACCCACGGCTCCCACTGTATCGCACGACGAGTGCCAGAGAAACATATTCCCCGCGAAGACCTGTCGAGACGCGGTAGAGAGCCGGTCGAAAGCGTCAGGCCGTTGGCGTCGGAGTACCTTCGGGCGCCGGACCCACGGCCGGCGCGGGCGTCGGCACGACTGGTGTTGGGGTCGGCGGCTCCTTGGGATCGCTCAGTAGCCGTTCGACGTCCGTACTCAACTGATCGGCCACGACGTAGATGTCCGCGGCGTCCGCTTTTTTGGCATACGTACCCGACTGGCTGGGCGTTTTGATCCCCAGAACCAGCTCGTACTTTGTGCCATCGTCGAGGTGGGCGACCGCCGATTCCTTGGGCGGGTCGAGCCCGTACTGTGACAAGTCTGTGCCAGGGTTGTCGAGCCCGCGCGTGGCCTTGAGCTGGCTCATGCGCACGATCACGCTGGTGAACGACGAGCGGTTGGCCGGATCGCCGGTGTCGGCGACCTTCCAGCTGCTATCGCCTTGCTTTTCGACGCGGACTACCTTGTCGCCCTGATGCAGCTCGAAAGCGGTCACCTTTTGATCGTCGAACTGAAATACCTGAGGTTGGAGACTGGCGGTAGTCGTGGCCGTGGCATTCGCGTTGGCGGCCGCGGTCGGCCCGATGTTGAACTTGTCGAGGCCGACCACGAGAGCGCCCAGAACGAGGGCAACGACGAGAAATCCAGCAGTTACGCGTAGGTTCATAGGTAGGTAGGGCTTTAGCCGGACAAATAATCTAGCGCCGCGTCCACCACACTGCCGCGCCCGCCGCGAGAATGGCCAAGGGCAGCAGGACGACACTCGACAGTGCGACCAGGTTCTGCTGCCAGCCAATCAGCGTGACGTTGCGTGGCGTGGTGTCCGGTGCGCGAACGTCGATGAGGTTGTCCTGCTCGGCAACCCAGTTCGCACTGTTCAGGAAGAGCGTCTCGTTACCGATGACTTGCTGCAGCGAGTTGTTCGAGATCAAGTCGGGTGACGAGATCAAGACCAGCCGCGACGAAGTCGTGCCCGGCGCGGCAGCCGAGGTAGAGGACGCGGATTTCTCGACCGACACAGCCAGGGCCAACGGACCCTTGGGATCGGAATCCTGCCGCTGGGGCTGTTGCAGGTTCGTGTTCCCCCAGCTCTGGTCCGAAGACTGCGCCAGCGGCGTCACCGTGAAGCCACCTGGCGTGCCACTCGGGTACGTGATGCTGGTCGCCAGCGGGAAGAACGTCAGCGTCTGGGCGAGGTCCTTGGTGATCGCGTGGCTCGCATAGCTGTTGACCGCGACGATGCGTGGATCCTGCGGCGCGCTCATCACCGGATCGATGATCACGTTGCCTGTAAAACTCACCTGATACGGCTGCAGCAGGTCGTTGATGTCCGTCTTGGAATTCGGGCCGATGATCGCGATCACCTTGCCGCCGCCCTCCATGTAGGCCTTCAGTGCATCCTTTTCCTCGGCCAGCAACGGGTTCGTTGGCCCACCGATGACCACTTCAGCGGCATCGTCGGGCACTGTCCGCGCGACGAGCAGGTTCAGCGACGCCGTGGTGAAGTTGTCCCGCTCCAGCGCGGCCTTGATGGTCCCGTAGTCGGTCGGACCGAAACCGTCGGGCGAGCGTTCGCCGTGCCCTGTCGTGAAATACACCTTCTTTTGCGGGCGTTCGAGCTTGACCAGCGCCGTGCTCACATCTTTTTCGGTGGTGCCGGTGCTCTCCTGCTTCTTGCCGCCCATCTCGTAGACGATGGTCCCGGTGGCGGTGATGCCCGCGGCGCGCGCATCCGCGGCGCGAACGTCAGGATCGATGATCTCGGACGTGATCTTGCCGCCCGAGCGACTCGAATAGTCGCTCATAAGTGTCTGGAAATCTTGCCGGCGACTGTCGCTCGCGCTCAGCCAGGCGGTGACCTTCACCGGCTCGGGCACGGCCTGAGCCACTTTGATGCTTTGATCTGACAGGGTGTACTGCTTGTTCGCGGTGAGATCGAGCTTGGTCTCGTAGCGCGAGCCGAGCACGTTGATCAAGCCCAGGATGATCAGCGCCGCGGCGGCGATGATCACCGCGTTGCCTGAGGCCAGGGCGCCCCGGCCGGTGACTTTCGACCAGACTTCTTCAGGGTCGAGGGCGACGTAGATGCCCAGCAACAACACGCCGAAGGCGATCATCGCCCGCGCGGCAATGTCCGGCAGGCCACCGATCAGCCCGGTGATCACGCCTGCGAATAGCGCGAAAATACCCAGGCCAACCAATGGTACGCGCAGCGTGTCGGTCGAGAAGCCATTGCCTTTCTTGGCTGCGGATGAACGCGACGCCATGGCTTAGCGATACCTCTTGGACTGCAGCGAAAGCGTGCTCAAGACCAGACCACCACCGATGACGGTGAGATAAAAGATGACGTCTTTGCTATCGACAACACCCTGCGCAAATCCCTGGATGTGGTTGATGAGACTCGTGTACCCGACGATCTGTCCGAAAGTGCCGCCGGATGCCTGACCGATGTTGTCGCTCAACCACAATGCCAGCAGCAAGATAAAAGAAACCACTGCTGCGACAATCTGATTTTCGGTCAAGCTGGAGGCCCACAGGCCGATGGCCAGGAAGGCGCTGCCTTGCAGCAAGGCACCGAGGTAACCGGTCAAGATCGGCCCGCGGTCGGGGGAGCCGAAGATGAACAAGAACAAGGGAAAGAGCAGCGTCGCGAGCAGCATGCACAGTACGAAGAATGCTGAGCCGAGGAATTTGCCGGTGACGATCTCCCATTCTTGAACGGGGTTGGTCATCAGCAGCTCCATCGTGCCCGTGCGCTGTTCCTCAGCCAGCAAGCGCATGCTGATCATCGGGATCACGAACAGGAACAGCACGTGCACGTTCGAGATCAGCCCGCGCACGGACGCCTCGTGGTTGCTCTGCAGAATCAGCCAGAACAGCAGGCCCGAGCCGAAGACGAAAAACGCCCCGACCAGATAGGCCAGTGGTGACAGAAAATAGCTGCGCAGCTCGCGCGTAGTTACCGCCCAAACGTTGGTCATGCATCCTCCGCGTCGGATGCGTCGTTGGTGGTCAGCTGCAGGAAGATCTCTTCGAGGCTGAGATGCGCCGGACGCAGCTCCATCAAGCCGAAGCCTCCCTTTACCACGGCGCTCGCCAGCGCTTCGCGGATGTCGGCGCCGACGGCGCTCGTCACGGTAAACGCGCCCAGACCGTTCGACGGTTGCCCGTCGCCGTCGACCTGAACGTTGAGGACCTTCGGTACGCCCTTGAGCGCCTTCGCCACTTGCTCGCGCGGGCCACGGACGGTCAAGGCGATGCTTTCGGCGCCCTTGAGGCGTCGGTCGAGGTTCTCCGGAGTGTCCTCGGCCATCACGCGGCCATTGGCGATGATGACGATGCGCGAACAGGTCGCGGCCACCTCGGGCAGGATGTGGGTGCTCAGGATGACCGTGTGCTCGCCGCCGAGCGACTTGATCAGATTGCGGGTCTCGATAATCTGCTTGGGATCGAGACCGCTGGTCGGCTCGTCCAGAATGAGCACCGGCGGATCGCCGAGCACCGCCTGGGCGAGGCCGACGCGTTGGCGCAAGCCTTTTGACAGCTTGCCGATCTGGTCGCCCGCGCGATGCGCGATACGCGCCTTCTCCATGGCCCGGTCGACTTCACGGCGGCGGTCTTTGATGCCTTTGATCTTGCCCATGAAATCGAGATACGAGCGCACGCTCATGTCGTGATAGAGCGGCACGGTCTCGGGTAAGTAGCCGATGTTGGCGCGCGCTTGAAGCGACTGGGTCGCCACGTCAAAGCCGGCCACCTCGGCGCGCCCGCCAGACGGCGGCAGGTAGCCGGTCAGGATGCGCATCGTGGTCGTCTTCCCAGCGCCATTTGGCCCCAGGAAGCCGAGCACCTCGCCCTTGTTGACATCAAAGGTGATGTCGGCAACAGCGACGCGCGGGCCGTAATTTTTGGTCAGGTGCTCGACGCGGATCACGCGACGTCGCCCCCTGCATGAGGTGTGATGGAATGCATGCTCGCACGCAACTCTAGTGTGCGGCGGGGAGTATAGGTTCGGTTTTCTGAACCAAGCAACGAACCGGTAGTAAGAGTAGCGTTTTAAAAGAAATACGGAGGGCTCTGCGCCTGAGATATGTCCGACCTTGAACTGCCCGATCGGACGCCGCGTCTGGCCGTCTACGCCGGGGTCTTTGACCCGCCGACGATGGCCCACCTCGAGATCATAGGTAGCGCCTTGCGCATCTTCGATGAGCTGGTCGTCGTCGTGAGCTTCAACCCCAAAAAGGCAGGCGCCCTCTTTTCCCCCGAGGAGCGCGTGCGGCTGATCGACGCCTCAATCGCCGACGAGATGCGCCACCGCGTGCGGGTCACGGCCTATTCGGGCTTGACCGCGCCGTACGCGGAGAGCCTCGGCGCCTGCGCCCTCGTGCGTGGCATGCGGCCGTACGCCGATGCGGATTCAGAAATTGCGCTGGCGCTGATGAACGAACGACTTGCGCCGCGCCTGCCGACAGTTCTACTCGTGGCCAGCGCCAAGAATGTGTACCTGTCCAGCACGTTCGTGCGTGAGACAGCGACGCTGGGCGGGATCATCGTGCCCGGCTCCGTCTCGCCAGCGGTTGAAGCCGCCCTGCGCGAGCGTTTCGGCGCGCAGCTCGCCGGCGCCGACGCTGCGTCAGGTATGGGATCGCTCAACTCGGCCAGCCATGAGGCCAGTCAGCAGCCGATAGACTACGGAGCGTGACGTTCACTCCGCCTGAACCGGGCGTTGGCGCGGCTCGGGACGGACGCCATCGGGCGAATGGTCGGTCTGCGCCCGATCCGGCCCACGGCGGACCGTTGCCTCAGGCGACGTTCCCCGAGATCATCGGCCGCCTGATCAACGATCTTTCGGACCTGGCTGATCGGCAGATCGAGCTGGCCAAACAAGAGATCGGCGAGGCCAAGGACGAAGCGATCAGCGCCGTCAAGCGCCTCGCCATCGGTGGTGGCATCGGCGCGGTGGCTGGGCTGCTGTTCGTTATCTGGGCCTGGACGGCGTTCATCTGGTTTTTCAACTGGCTCGGCGCATTCATCGTGTTCCCGACGCCATTCGGTCCTCAGTCGCTGGCCTGGATCGGCTGGCTGCTGGGTCTGCTCGTGCCCGCTGTCGCCGGGTGGCTGGCCTGGAAGCGATTCATCCAGCGCGGCATCCACCAGGCTATGTCCATCTGGCCACCGCTACCTCGTACGCGGGAAACACTCAAGGAGGACCTCGAATGGGTGAAACACCTGCGGACACGGAGCGAGAGATAAAACAGCTGCGCGGCGACATGACTGCCGCGCTGCAAGAGATCGAACGCCGCTTGCGCGGAGGTCTGCGCTCGGTTGCCAAAACCGAAGCGCGCATCACCACCGGCCGCGCGACCGAAGAAGCGGTCGAACGCGCGCGCTCGACGAACCCAACTTTGCTCGGCGTGGCCGGGGTGGTCGCAGCCGGTGCCGTGGCCTACGGCGTCTTCGCCCTGATCAATGGCCGCCGCGAGCGAAACAAACCCCAGAATCGCCTGAAGCGCGGGGTCAAACAGGTCCGCGGTGAGCTGGCCGAAACGGCGGAGCGGGTAGCCGAACGACTCGAGGAGTCACGCCGTCAGCTCGAGCGCGGGCTCCTGCCGAGCGGCGTCCTGATCAAACTCGAACCCGAAGACGGTGGCTACGTGCGCGTCGTCGACGCGCGGCTGGAGCCGCCCGCCAACAAAAAAAGGGGCCGGTCGCCTGTGATCAAAAAATTCATCTGGGCAGCGCTGCTGTCGATCTTCATGGCCCTGGGCAGCGTCCTGGCGCGGCGCGTGGCAGATACCGTCTGGCGCGCCACCGTGCGCGAAGAGCCACCGACGAGCAAGAGCAAAGTCGACGACGACTGAGCCGCCCATGCTGGCCGGCGAGGAGATGCAGCGACGGCAGGTCGTCAGGCTGCAGGATGCCCAGGCCGAACAGGCGCACGTCCAGCCCAACGGCGTCGACCTGTCGCTGGACGCCGTCTGGCGGTTTCGCGGCGCCGGCACGCTCGGCGTCGACAATGCCGACCGAACCTTGCCGACGCAAGATGAGCTGGCGTTCGCTGCTGACGGTTGGCTCGAGCTGGCGCCGGCTACGTACGGCGTGCGCTACGCCGAGCTGGTCGAAGTCCCGCTGGATTGTGGTGGGCTGTGCTTTCCGAGATCGAGTCTGCTGCGCATGGGAGTATACGTGCCGACGGCCGTGTGGGACGCGGGCTACGCCGGCCGCGGCAGTGGGCTACTGGTGGTGAACAGTCCGCACGGGCTACGCATCCAGCGCGGGGCGCGCATTGCCCAGCTGGTGCTGTTTCGGCTGACCGAGCCAGCGAGCAGTGCCTACGCGGGGCAGTACCAGCACGAAGGGCGCTAGGTGCTCACTGACACGAGCGGCGCACCCTTTTGGCAGTAGTGACATGGCGGTCTTTCTTGTGTTGTCGCCGCCATCACACCTAATGCCGCTAGGCCCGCCGCGACCGCGCACAACGGCAATCCGACGACGTTGAGATAACACCCTTCAAGTCGCTGCACTGGTCGGAACACTTCGTCCTGGACCGCGTAGCCGCCCGCCTTGTCGAAGGGCTCGCCCCGTTTTATGTAGTTCTCCATGTCGGCGTCCGGGTAGTCGCGGATTACTACCCGGGTGGAGACCACGCCACCCCAGCGCGAGTCATTCGCCGCGCGCAGCGCCACACCTGTGAGCACCTCGTGCGCCCTGCCGCGCAGCTGCGTCAGCATGCCCCGCGCCCCGGCCGCGTCGGCCGGCTTGCCCAAGACTGCGCCGTCGGCCACCACCAGCGTGTCGGCCGCGAGGATCACTTCATCCGCGGCGCCGCGCACCACCTGCGCCTTCGCCGCGGCCACGCTCAGTGCGCCCACCAGGGGATCAGCGAGCAAATAGGCGCTTTCGTCGATGTCGGCCGGCACCGCCCGCCAGGGCAGCCCGAGCAGGCCCACCAGCGCCTGGCGGCGCGGCGAGGCTGACCCCAGGACGAGTCGACTCAGGAGCTTTGCGATAGCGTCGACGCCGCCGACAATGCGGCCTCAATCGCGTCATCGTCAATGTGCCGATGCGTGACCATGCGCACCCCACTTGCCCCTGCGCCACCTGAGACTCTGACCCCGCGGGCCAGCATCGCCTCGGTAAACGATGCGGTGGTGTGGCCGAGGCCGGCGACGTCGAAGCGGACGATGTTGCTCTGCACCGTGGCCAGGTCAATGGCCAGCCCCGAGATGCACGCCAGGCCTTCAGCCAGCCGCCGCGCGCGGCGCTGATCCTCGGCGAGTCGGTCGACGCCGTCGCGTAGGGCGATCAGCCCCGCCGCGGCCAGCACCCCCGCCTGGCGCATGCCGCCGCCGACCATCTTGCGGTACCGGCGCGCCTCGCCGATCACCTCGGCCGAGCCGACCAGCACCGATCCAACCGGCGCTGAGAGCCCTTTGGACAGACAGAACGTGACCGTGTCGGCATTGCGGGCCAGGACAGCAGGCGCCACGCCCAACGCGATCGCGGCATTGAAGATTCGCGCCCCGTCGAGGTGAACCTTGAGCCTACGCTCGTGGGCGGTGTGCGCCAGCGCGTCCATCTCGTCGGCCGTTAGCACCGTGCCGCCCGATGCGTTGTGCGTATTTTCGATCGCCAGCAGCGTCGTGCGCGCATAGTGCACGTTCTCGGGCCTGACCGTACTGGCCACCTGCTCGGGCGACATCTTGGCCATCCGCCCAACGATCGGCCGCAGGGTCAGTCCGCCCAACCGCGCGGCCCCGCCGACCTCGGCGTTGGCGATGTGCGTGCTGGCTTCGGCGATCAGCTCGTCGCCGGGCCGGGTCAGGCTGAGCAGGGCGAGCAGGTTGCCCTGGGTGCCACTGGCCACGAGCAGGCCGGCTTCCTTGTCGAACCGGCGGGCGGCCTCGGCCTCGAGGGCATTGATGCTCGGGTCTTCGCCGAAAACGTCGTCGCCGACCTCCGCGGTGCGCATCGCCTCGCGCATCGCCGCGGTGGGCTGGGTGATCGTGTCGCTGCGAAAGTCGAGGCTCAGCGCGGCGTCGACGGCGTTGGGTGTGGCGGTGGCTGAGGCTGAGGCTGAGGACAATGTGACGACCATGAGTGTGCCGGGAGTTTACGTCGGCGCCTGCGCGGCCAGCACGGGCAAGCCGAGTACGATCAGTGGCACTGTTTGAGCATCGTTCCGTCCATCGCGCAGCATCGGCCGCGGTTGGCGCCCCAGGTAGCGGGCTAAACAGCCGAGACGTCGTCCGTTCCGAGAACCATCGGGGCGCGGCGATTGCTGTGACGCTGTGGGCGCTGGTGGGTGGCTTGATCGTCGTCTACCTGGTGCTGTTCGCCGCGGGCGCGGCCGGCCGCCTCGCACGCCCTGGCGATGAGTTCACGTATGGCGAGTCGTGGCTCCTGGACGGTGCGCGACGGGTCGCGCGCGGCGAGGGCCTGTATGCGCCCGCGGACCAGATTCCGCTCATGCACATTGCCTACACACCGCTGTACTACCTCGTCGTCGGGGCGCTGCAGCGGATCTTCGGCGACAGTGGCTACACGATTGGCCGGGTAGTGTCGCTGGTGGCAACGTTTGTCGGTGCCGGCGCGCTGGTCTGGAGCCTCAAGGGCCTGACCTCGCGCTGGTCGGTCGGGTTGTTGGCCGCGGGCTTCTTTCTGACTCAGAACCTGACGGCGCTCTTGTGGGCGCCGCTGCATCGCGTTGATTCACTCGCACTCGGGCTGACACTGGTCGGCCTGGCCCTGGCCACGGCTGGGCGCGTGTCACTGGCGGGCGTGGCCTTGCTGCTGGCGTTGCTGACGAAGCAGACGTTCGTGATCGCACCGATCGCTGTGGCGATCGCGCTGTGGCCGTGCAAGGCGAAGCTGATGCGTTTCGGCCTGATCGTGGTCGGTGGTGGCCTGGTGGCGGTGGGGATCGCCCAATGGCTGACGGGCGGCTGGTTCCTGTGGCACGCGGTCACGGCCAACAGCAATGAGCCCGACTTCCTCACGTTCGCGGCGCTGATGGGCGGCTTCCTGCAGTACAACGGTCTGCCGGTCGTCGCCGCGCTGATCGCATTGACCCTGCCCTCCAGGTCGGGTGAGCGGGTGTGGCGCGCCTACTTCCTGGGCTCGCTGGCGACGCTGCCGGCGCTGGCCAAGCTGGGCGCCTCGTCGAACTACTGGCTCGAGGTGAGCGCGGCCACGGCGGCGATCCTGGCGCTGGCCAGCTACCGTCTGGCCGCCTGGCCGACCGCGCGGCTGATCGCGCCAACTGTCCTGGCGGGTGCGCTCTTCGTAGCCATCCCCGGGTACCAGGCCGGCGCGGTCGAAGCGGCCGCCACCTTCAACGAGCTCTCGCCGCCTGGTTCACCGCGCTATCTGTCGCTGATCGGCGACGGCGACTATGGCGCCGCGCCGCTGCGGGTCGACACCCGCTTCGTGGACATGATCGCCCACGAGCCCGGCGAGCTGCTGACCGACAATTCGGGCCTGGCCGTCGCGGCCGGCAAACGGATCGAGTTCGAGTTCCAGATCTTCCAACTGCTCAACGCCGAGGGTCGCTGGCCCGAACAGCCGATCCTCGATGCCGTCGCCACGCGCCGCTTCGCCCTGGTCGCACTGATGCACCCGCTGGACGGCCCGGTCGACGGCCCGCGCTGGACGCCAGCATTACGCCAGGCCCTCCAGCGCGAGTACGTCCCGGCCGGCGAGATGAGCGGGTTCTGGCTGTACCGGCCACGACCGTAGTCCATGGTGGCCCGGCCGCCAGGTTGAGGCTCTGTTGCGTTCGCGCATTTGCTCTGGGTTCAGGCGAGTTCGAGCCACTACACTGCAACGTCGTTTCGGGGATGGGCCTATTGCGGGGAATCGTTGCTGGGGTGGGGCTGGGGGTCGTTGTTCTTGCTTCGGCAGGTTGCGTGTCGGCGGCGGCGCGGACGCCGACCGCGTTCGACGAGCAGTTCGTCCAGGCCTGGCCAGATAACCCGAGCGCAACCGCCTGGTTTGCGTCCGGCGGTTACCACCTCTACGCCCGTACGCCCGCCCACTTCGTCGCCATTCGGGCGCCCATTGCTGACGTGCCGCACGACGTGCTCGTCAGTGGCACCTTCCACAAGGTCGGCGGCCCGCCCGGCGGCGGATACGGACTCATTTTTGGGGACCAGGGCGTCGGTGCCGGCGACGGGATCGATCAAGACGGACAGTTCGTCGTCGCCGAGGTGGGCGATCGCGGCCAGGTGGGGATATGGCGCCGCGATGGCCGGCGCTGGACCGAAATCGTGCCCTGGACTCCAACGATTGCGGTGCGGACGGACACGGGGACGAACGACATGACGATTCAGCTGGTCGGCGATCGAGTGGTGTTCCAGGTCAATGGCAGCCGGGTGGCGGATTTCACCGCGGCCGACCTGCCCCGAGTTGGCGGCGTGGGCATTTTCACTGGTGGAGATTTGAACCAGGTCGCCATCGAGCATTTTCAGGTGCAGCAGGTTGAGCGCCTGATGACGCCGACGCAATCGGTCAACCCCAGATTGACGTCGGCGGCGCGCGCCGCGTCCCCTCCTGCTGCGCTACCTGCTGCGGCTCCGCCGCGGTTATCGCCCGCGACGCCAGGCGTTTCGGCCTCGGGGCTGCAGCGCGTTGCCGAACTCCTCGGCAGTATCGCCAACGACATCGAGACGATCTACTCGTCATTCGCGGATGGCATCGATTCGGCCCACAGTCCCGTGAACGATCCCTCAGCGCTGCGCCAGGCGAAGGCGCGTTTCGACTCGGCCGCGCACACCGCCACCGACCTGGCGACCGAGCTGGACAAGATGGGGATTCATCCTGGGGATGCTCGCGATGGCCGCTAATACCTTCACTGCCAACTACTACGCTGTTCTGCAGGTCCACCCCAGCGCCGAGCCAGAAGTCATCGAAGCTGCCTACCGGCAGTTGATGAAGCGGTACCACCCGGACGTCGCTGGTCACGATCCCGAACGAATTGCCCTGCACCATGAGCGGGCCAAGGCGATCAACCAGGCATTCAGCGTGCTGCGCGATTCTGAAAGACGCCGGCTGTATGACGCCACGCTCCAGGTGCCTGTACACCCG
>WNFC01005427.1_pt1 | contig 13980 bp, 11 predicted proteins | sample 5400541 | NCBI WGS metagenome assembly WNFC01 (sample SAMN13153342, study PRJNA577476) | soil metagenome | isolation source: 120 cm saprolite under Douglas fir tree site 2 hole 2 replicate 1 | place: USA:California | collected 2015-04-18
GCCATGTCTCCCTTGATGCATGCACTGATGATGGTCACTCGCTGCAGTTCCTTCTGGCTCAACGTGAATGTCTCCTGTCTCATGGGGTGACATTTTCACGTTGCCGTTAAGGGGTGACAGAATTATGGAGCTAAGACACTCCGGAGCGGGGCACCTGTTCAGCAGCATCATTGCATCATAGAATAGGAAAAGTGGACCCCGGTCGGGCTGGGGCCCTGGTACCTATGTCGAACTGGCTGGCCTTACCTCTGGCGTTTTTGCTCTTGGCTGACGCGGACGTCCCGCGAGTCAACAGCCTTCGCACGCCTGCGAACCAGGTCACCAGCTTTCCTTCAGACGGAGAAATTCCTCTTTTCCCGAACGCCGGTGCATCCTCGGACGACGGCCAGTCCCAGAGCCAGTCCCCTTCGGGCTCCCCGAAGAACGCCACCCTCCAGGAGACTTCCAAGCTTAATCTCATTCGTTACGTATCGGGCGAATTTGCCAAAGCAGTCAAACCCATGCCTGCGGGCAAAGAAGGTTTCCGCTTGATCGTTGGGAAGCCCCTTGAGGCCGAAATGTTGGATCGTGCCGTTGCGACGCACGGCGCAGCGGTTAGTACCGGCGATAGAGTTCAGATCACCCGGCTGGAGTTCCGCGCTCATCAGATTGTCGTCGATCTGAATGGCGGCGGGCGCGGCAAGAGGCACTGGCGCGATCACCTCCAAATCGGCCTCGGCGGCGCTCCCGTGCCCTCCGTTCAGAGCGCCTCAACGCAGGATCAAGGCCCTCCGGGCATGCAGCCCGGGATGGGCAGCACTATTTTTCTTGATTTCGACAAGCCGCTGCCGGATCTCACTCCGGACGAACTGAAGCAGCTCCTTTCGCCTTTCTTGAATTTTGCGAAGGAGCGTTCCGCTGCCGTGCAGTGGTTTGACACACTGCCGCCGGAAATGAAGAAAGCCATTCAGGATCGCAAGCCCGTTGTCGGCATGGACCGCGAAGAGCTCATTGCTGCCATCGGCAAGCCTGACCACAAAGTGCGCGAGCGCGATTCCGACGGCAACGATATCGAAGACTGGATTTACGGCCAGCCGCCCTCCAAGACCGTTTTCGTCCGCTTCATGGGCGACCGCGTCACCAGCATCAAGCAGTTTCCCCAATAAGACGATTCTTCGTCCGTCATTCTCGCGGTTCCATCGCAGGTGGCCATTCCAAGACGACAACTCTTCCATCAGATTCGCGTTCTAGCGTAGGCGCGTAAAGGCCCAGCTGCTGCCGTCTCCACCACATGCCCTGCGTGCGTTTTTCTTCCGGCGTCGTGAACCAGTATTGCCAGACCACCGCGCGTACCTGCCGCGAGGGACCATGCGGAAAGGGATTCCCCGCAAAAAGCAAAAGGACATCGGTATCCCCACGAAGCAAATTCTGCTCCGTCCGCACCACGATAGGCTCCTGCCGCCACGCGCTCAGCGACGCAAACCACAAATTCCAATCGAATCGCGGCTGATACGGCGCATAAATTCCCGGCGCCTTGCTCGGGTCTTGCGGCTTGTAGCGGAAAGGATACACCACCCAGTTTTGCCCATCATCCGAACCCTGGAACTCGATCTCGTAGCGGCCGCGCGTCATTACTGCGAAAAGGCCATACCGGTTCGCGATGCGAAATGGCTCCAGCACTGACACCGGGGTGGCCGGCAGAGGCCACGGCTTAACCATCCACACCAGTTGCGCAAGCGTCGCGTAAAATATCCACGTGAGCATCACCGCCGTAACCGCGAGCTTCAGGGCGGAGAGTTGCACGCCAAGTTTCTTCCACCATTTCTCTTCGAGCGCCGGAGCCGCAAGAGGTTTGGCCTCCTTCGTGGTCAGATAACTCCTTTTCATGAATCCCGGCAAGCAGGGCAGCACAAACTGGTCATCGAGCAACAAAATTCCCAGCGCCAGCACCAGGTAATTCAGGAACGTGTAGTTTGCTGAAAGGATGATGCCAATCTGCCACGGCGTGATAATCAGGAAGCACAAGATGCGAATGCGCCGCGGCAGGAACATCATCCACGCGAGCCCCAGCTCCAGCGCCAGCGTTCCAACTGCCGTCGCTGCGTGGAACCAGTGCGGCAGATGCTCCATGTGCCATCCGATCCACGTCGGTAGCGGGCCGTTCTGGTAATACTCGTCCAGCGCCGTGAAGTTCCGCCACTGCGGGTCGCCGCCCATGATTTTCGCCACGCCCGATTCAAAATAAATCCGGAAGCCTTCCCATACCAGCAGGAACAGGCTCGCGCGCGATGGTCTGCTTTCTTCACCCCAGCCCGGCCGAATTCCCGCCGGGGCGAAAAACAGTGCAATAAAACCCGCTTCCAGCAGCATTCCATCCGACTGATAAGCCGAAAAATCTTGCGCCGCGCTCACGAACGAGAGAAAGCACACGAAGCAAACCGCGAGCATGCCCCGCGGCCACAAATTCAGTACCAGCAGCACCGAAGCAATCATCCCCGCCCAGCAAATTCCACTGAGCATGTGCGCGCTGCTTGAAAACCACAGCAGCGTTGGCGCATACCAATAGCCCGCGTGGCCAAATCGTTCCGCCAGCGCTTTCAAATATTCGCCCGCTGGCAGGATTCCATGCGGACCCATCAATCCGCGAATTTGAAATGTCAATGAGAAAAAGGCGGAATAATAGATGAGCCCCAGCGCCCGCAGAAAAATCCAGCGCGGAAGCAGGCGGCCCGAAGCGCCATGCTCCGGATCAAACAGCCATCGCAAGACCGACGCAGGTGACCATCGGCTCATCACCGGCCATTATAACGGGCTAGGTCTGGCGGCGGCTCAGTTTCCGATGATCTGACTAATCTGGAATCGAGAGAAACATACTGGTATGCTCTCACCGCCTGCCATCCGGCTGTGCGGTATCAACAAGCTCCACTGTCCGGAACGGAGCAAGTTTATGGGTCGTTACGAAGTTCCCTGCATGACTCTCATCCCTCAAAAAATGACAATGTCCTGCTGGTATGCCAGCACGCAAATGTTGATCCAGTGGAGACAGGACAAGGTCCAGCAATCGCTCGCCTGGCTCGTGCCGCCGGAACTGGACGCGCAGTGCGCCAAGATCCGTGACGGCAACTCTGGCATTCAAAATCCGCAAATCATACCGATGGCCAAGCGACTCGGCTTGACAGCTGTCCCGCCTATGAGCCCCACACCCGAAGCCATGGAACGCTGGCTGCGTATGTACGGCCCACTTTGGGTGAATGGGAAGAACCACATTGTAGTTATTGCTGGCATCGACACGGCGAGGCTGATGGTCAAGGTTTACGACCCTTGGCCTCCCAATATTGGGAAGATTGAATGGCGTTCCTTGGTTACCTGGTATGCCTTCGGCACATCGGCTTCCACCCGAGACACTGGTAGAGACGTGGAGACTGTGTTCCTTTACGTTCCATACTAACGCCAGTCCTCATGGCCCTGAGTTTTGCAACCACTTCTTCCCCGCGTTGACTTTTCCCTGCGCAGCCCATACATTTCTTGTTCACCTGTGGCCCTCAAGCGCTCCAGTAAGGCTGCAATCTAGGACACTCCATCGGAGGAAGGTATGCCCATCAAGGTTGGCATCAACGGTTTCGGCCGCATCGGGCGCAACATCATGCGCACCGCGCTCGACGACAAAGACATCCAGTTCGTCGCCGTCAACGACATCACCGACGCGAAAACTCTCGCGCACCTTTTGAAGTACGACTCCGTCCTCGGCAATCTTCCGCACAACGTCACCCATACCGATGACACCATCGCCGTGGAAGGGAAGAGCTTCAAGGTTTTCAAGACCAAGGATCCCGCCGATATTGATTGGGCCTCCGTGGGTGCGGACATCGTCGTCGAGTCCACCGGGCTTTTCACTAAAGGTGCTGACGCGAAGAAGCATCTTCGCGCCCCGGTGATAAAAGTGATCATCTCCGCTCCCGCCGATGGACCAGACGCTACCTTCGTCCTCGGCGTGAACGACAAGACCTATAATCCCGCGGCGCACCACGTCATTTCCAACGCTTCGTGCACCACCAATTGTCTTGCTCCCGTCGCCAAAGTTCTCCAGGAAACTTTCGGCATCCACAGCGGCACCATGACTACGATTCATTCCTACACCAACGATCAGAAGCTGCTTGACCTGCCTCACAAGGATCTCCGCCGCGCGCGCGCCGCTGCCATCAACATGATTCCCAGTTCCACCGGCGCCGCCAAAGCCCTGCACCTGGTCATTCCCGAATTGAAAGGCAAGCTCGACGGTTATGCCATGCGCGTCCCAACACCTAACGTCAGCGTTGTGGACCTGACCGTCTTTGTCGAGAAACCCACCAGCAAAGACGCCGTCAATGCCGCCCTGAAGGCCGCCGCAAACGGCCCCATGAGGGGCATTCTCGCTTATACGGAAGAAGAACTCGTCTCTGCCGACTTCAAGGGCAATTCCCATTCTTCCATCGTTGACGCCGAATACACCAAGGTCGTTGGTGACCGCTGCGTCAAAGTTCTGGCCTGGTACGACAACGAGTGGGGCTACTCCTGCCGTTGCCGCGACCTCATCAAGCTCCTGGCCTCCAAGTTCTGACAAAGTTTTCTGTAATCAGTGATCAGTATTCAGTTGACTGGAAGAGCGGAAAGAAAATTCGTCCACATTTCTTCTCTGACTGAACTTGGAAACCGGAAACGCGAACGAAGGGGATAGTCAAACAAGTTATTCTCGTTCTTTTCTGAAAACTGACAACTGTTAACTGAAAACTCGGAAAAATGGCCAAGCTCACCATCAACGACCTCGACCTCCGCGGAAAGCGCGTCTTCATCCGCGTGGACTTCAACGTTCCTCTCAAAGATGGCGTCGTCACGGACGACACTCGCATCCGCGAAACGCTGCCCACCCTGCGCCTCGCCATTCAAAAAGGCGCCCGTCTCATACTTGCTTCCCACCTCGGCCGTCCCAAAGGTGGTCCGGACCTGAAATATTCCTTGTTGCCCGCTGCGAAAAAGCTTGAGGAGCTTCTCGGCAATCCCGTGGCGTTCGCGCTCGATTGTGTTGGCCCTGGTGCGGAAGGCCAAAGCAAAGCCTTGCGCGACGGAGAAGTCCTCGTCCTCGAAAACGTTCGTTTCCATCCCGAGGAAGAAAAAAATGACGAGGCCTTTTCGAAACAGCTCGCCGCTCTCTGCGATGGTGTTTTCGTGTGCGATGCTTTCGGCTCCGCGCATCGCGCCCACGCTTCCGTGGCCGGCATCACGCGTTTTGTAAGACAATCCGCCGCCGGCCTGCTCATGGAAAAAGAGCTGGCCTATCTCAGCAAAGCCGTCACCAATCCCACGCGCCCCTTCGTCGCGATTCTTGGGGGCGCCAAGGTCAGTGACAAAATCGAAGTCGTCGAAAACCTCATGAGAATTTCCGACGCTATGCTCATCGGCGGCGGTATGGCTTACACCTTTCTCAAAGCCGAAGGCCAGCCCATCGGTAAATCCATCGTCGAAGACGACAAGCTGGACCTCGCCCGCCGCCTTCGTCAAGAGGCGCAAGAGAAAAAATTCGCCCTGCTTCTTCCCGTCGATCACGTTGTCGGCGCCGAATTCAAGGCCGACACCGCCACGCAATCTGTTTCTGTCTCCGCTACCCCCGATGGCTGGATGGGCCTCGATATCGGTCCCAAGACCATCGACACCTATCGTCAGAAAATTGCTTCAGCAAAGACCATCGTCTGGAATGGCCCCATGGGCGTTTTTGAAATGCCCGCTTTCGCCAAAGGCACTCTCGAAGTAGCCAAAGCCGTAGCCACCGCCACCAGCGTCGGCGCCACTTCCATCGTTGGCGGCGGTGACTCCGTCGCAGCCGTCCATCAATCCGGTGTCGCCGACAAAATTTCGCACATCTCTACCGGTGGTGGCGCCTCGCTCGAATTTCTCGGCGGACGCAAACTCCCCGGCGTCGAAGCCCTAACCGACAAATGACCGCCGCTCTTCTCTGCGAACCCTCTGAGTTTGGCGTGTACCCCGATCCGGTCGGGGCGTCTCTGCGTTATCTTTTTCCTTCTCTTCTCCGGAGGCTCACATGCGACGCCGCGTAATCGCCGGCAACTGGAAAATGTACAAAACGCTCGTGGACACCCGCGCGTTTTTCTCTTCATTCCTCCCGCTCGTTGCCGTATCAAAGCACTGCGACATCGTTGTCGCTCCGCCTTTTACCGCTGTTTCCACCGCGGTCGATGCCGCCAAAGGCTCCAGCGTCGCCATCGCTGGCCAGAACCTCTCTTGGAGCAAGGAAGGTGCCTTCACCGGCGAAGTTTCTGCTCCCATGCTCGTCGAAGCCGGCTGTCGCTACGTCATCATTGGCCACTCCGAACGCCGCCAGCTTTTCCGCGAAACCGACGACAATGTCGCCAAAAAAACTTTGATCGCCCTGGAAAGTGGCCTCACCCCCATCGTCTGCCTGGGAGAGACACAGGAGGATCGCGACGCCGGCCTGGCCGAAGCAGTTCTCAGCCGCCAATTCAACGGCGGCCCCGGCGCGTTGACCCCGGAAGAGTTCTCCCGTATTCTGATTGCGTACGAACCAGTTTGGGCCATCGGCACCGGCCGCACCGCCACCCCGGAAATTGCCGCCGAAGCTCATCGTTTGCTTCGGCGTTGCGCGGGAGAGAAGTTCTCTGTCCGCCATGCCTCCGCCCTTAGGATTCTCTACGGCGGCAGCGTCAAACCTGACAATATTCACGGGTTGATGGCGCAGGAAGAATTGGACGGCGCGCTCGTCGGCGGAGCGAGCCTCGATCCCAAGTCGTTCGCCGCGCTAGTGAATTTCGCCTAACGCGGCATTTAGGCCGGCATTTTGCGAACACTGATCTCTTGATAGAAGGCAGGTATGGACACTAAGACCGCGGTCAATTGGGGAATAGCGCTGCTCGTCGGCGTGGGAGTCATCACCGTTGGCTTCCGCTTCGCCGGTTGGCTGCTCACAAGTTTTTTCATTTTGAATTGTCTGGTGCTGATTATCGTCGTGCTGCTCCAAAGCGGCAAAGCCGCGGACCTCGCCGGCGCCTTCGGCGGCGCAGGCAGCCAGACGGCTTTCGGCCCGCGCGGCGCGGCCAACGTTCTTTCGAAAGCCACCACTTGGTGCGCCGTCATGTTCATGCTGTGCGCGATGGCCATGGTCCTGCGCACGGATAAGGCCGTCGGCCAAGGCAGCTCCATCCTTGAAAAAGTTTCGCAGCCTGCCCCAAAGCCGGCCCCTGCATCAACTCCCGTAGCCCCTCCAGCTACTTCTCCGACGATGCCGTCAACCTCGCAGCCTGGCACGCAGCCTCCATCTCAGTCTCCGGTGACCCCGCCATCCACTTCACAACCAAGCACTCAGCCTCCCGCAACGCCACCATCCACTTCGCAGCCCAACAAGCAGCCCGCTTCTCAGCCACCGGCTACTTCTCAGACTCCCCCCGCCCCGACGAAAAAACCGTAGAGCGGTTGTTGTAGGGGCGGCCTCCCGAGGCCGCCCGCTCCCGTCTTCTTTATTATCCAACCGCTCGTTTGACACCCTCCTCCCTTGCCTTTACGATGGATGTCATCGCGGTCGTGGCGGAACTGGCAGACGCACTAGCTTGAGGTGCTAGCGCCGCAAGGCGTGGAGGTTCGAGTCCTCTCGACCGCACCAAATTTCCGCATGAAATTTCGTTCATCCCATTCAGGTCTGTGCTCTTTTGATCTGCATCGTTCGCGCATTTCCACGTTGACGACGGCCCTCATCTCCCTCGTAATCTGTGCGATCCTAGTTGCCTCGCCGGTTTGTTCAGCCCAATCCTCCTCCACTCCTCTCACCGAAAAATCTTTCCCCGAAAAAGTCATTATCGACACCGACATCGGCGACGACATCGACGATGCCTTCGCCATCGCCCTGGCCCTCCGCAGCCCCGAACTCCACATCCTCGGCATCTCCACCACTTTCGGCGACACCGAAACCCGCGCCAAGCTCCTCGACCGCCTCCTCGCCGAAGTCGGCCGCCCCGAAATTCCCGTCGCCGCTGGCGTTCCCTCGGCTCCCAAGGGTACCTTCACCCAGCGCCGCTACGCCGAAGCCGGCCATTTCGCCAAGTCCTCCCATCCTGACGCCGCCGCCTTCCTCCTCGAACAAATCCACCGTTACCCCGGCCAAATCACGCTCATCGCCATCGGCCCGCTCATGAACATTGGCGCCGCCATCGACAAAGATCCCGCCACTTTCCGTAATCTCAAGCGCATCATCATCATGGGCGGCTGCATCAAGCGCGGCTACGGCGACCTCGGCTTCGGTCCTCTCAAGGGTCCGCAACCCGAATGGAACATCCTCAATGACATTCCGTCCGCCCAGAAACTCTTCGCCGCAGGCGTCCCTCTCTTCGTCATGCCCCTCGACTCCACTCAACTGAAAATGGACGAGGTCAAGCGCGCCTTCCTCTTCAGCCAGGGCACCGCGCTCACCGACGCCCTCACTCTTCTCTATCACCAGTGGGGCCAGGAGACGCCCACCCTTTTCGATCCCATGACCATCGCTTTCCTTTTGAATCCCAGCCTCTGCCCCGTCCAACCCATGCACATCCGCGTCGACGAAAAGGGTTTCACTCGCCCAGATCCCGGCCCGCCCAACGCCCCCAATCCTCCCAACGCCCAGGTCTGCCTCGATTCCAATCCCGACGCCTTCTTCCGCTTCTACCTCAACCGCGTCGCTCCGTAGTGGCGGGTCTTTCAGACCCGTGCTTTTGACTCTTCTCCGGTAGCGCCGGCATCTCTGCCGGCCTCTTTCTTCCTCTCCGCCTCGCGTAGGGGCACGATACAACTTGTCCCGACCCGGTCGGGATCGTGCCCTTCTTGTGTCCTCAGCATCGTGTGATTTATGCTCAACCCGAGGAGTCGCCAAAATGACGTCGCTTCACCGCACACTTTTCTACGCCACCGTACTAGGAGCCTGCGTTCTCGCGACGTGCGCCGCACGGGCAGATGGTCCCGCCGTCCCAGTCCTCGCGATCGGCGCACAGGCCCCCGATTTTTGTCTCTCCGGAATCGACGGCCAAACCCATTGCCTCAAGGACTACGTCGAAAGCAAAGTCCTTGTGGTTGTCTTCACCTGCAATCACTGCCCGACCGCTCAGCTTTACGAACAGCGCATCCGACAACTGGCCGCTGACTACAAAGACAAAGGCGTCGCTCTCGTGGCCATTGAGCCGAACAATCCCAACGCCGTGCGCCTCGACGAGATGGGCTACACCGACGTAGGCGACTCCCTCGACGACATGAAGATCCGCGCGGCCTATCGCGAGTTCAATTTTCCCTACTTGTACGACGGCGACACGCAAAGCGTTTCCCGGGCTTATGGTCCCTCGGCCACGCCGCATCTGTTCATTTTTGACGCGCAACGCAAGCTCCGCTACCAGGGACGCGTGGACAACAATCCCCGCGAAGCGCTGGTCACCACCCGCGACGCGCGCGATGCCATCGACGCACTCCTCGCTGGCAGGCCGGTTGCGGTGCCCAAGACTCCCTCTGTCGGCTGCTCCACCAAGTGGATGTACAAAGAAGAAGGCCGCAAGAAAGAGCTAGAGCAAATCGAGAGCAAGCCCGTCACCGTCGACGCTGTGGACGCCGCCGCTCTTCAGGCGCTGCGCAAAAACGCCACCAACAAACTAGTCCTGGTGAATTTCTGGGCTACCTGGTGCGCCCCGTGCGTGCAGGAAATGCCCGAAATCCAGACCATGTACCGCATGTACGGCCAGCGCACCTTCGAGGTCGTCACCGTTAGCATCAACTATCCCGACGAAAAAGCCGGCGCCCTGGCCGCCTTGACGAAACTGCACGCCACCACTCGCAATTTCATTCTTGGCTCCACGGACATCTATCCGCTCCTCGCCGCCTTTAATTCGGATTGGAATGCCGCCGTCCCGTATTCCATGCTGATTCGCCCGGGCGGCGAAGTCGTCTATGAGCATCAAGGCACCATCGATCCCCTCGAGATGCGCCGCCGCATCATCGCCAGCATTCCCGATGACAACTACAAAGGCCATCAAGCCTACTGGCAAACGAAAATGGAAGCCGAAGCAAAGAACTAAGTTTTGAGCAGTGGGCCGACGCGAGGTCGCGAGGCTCCACGTTATCGCCTCCGCGAGGGTTATCAGTCTTCAGATATTCAGGAGGCTCGTCGTGTTGGTTGCTCATCTGCAACGCACCTAAACCGGCTAACTTTGTACGGCGGATTCTACCACGCGCCGAGTGCCTAATTTTGTACCGTGCGTCACTGAGGTAAAGCGTAGTCCGCTTGTCGGAGTGGTATGCTTCAATTTCATGATGGTTCCAAGGAATTACAAGGTTCGACCAGTCTTGGGAGCGCTGAATGGCCATACCGGACTACCAGACGCTGATGTTGCCTGTCTTGAAAGTCGCTAGCGACGGTCAAGAGCATCGACTCGGCGACGTAGTTAATCAGCTTGCACGCGACTTCGGACTGACGGAAGAGGAACAACAGCAGATTCTACCAAGCGGCAAGCAGGCTACCTTTGCTAACCGCGTGGGCTGGGCGAAAACCTACCTCGTTCAAGCAGGGCTGTTAGAGGCCACCAAGAGGGCTCACTTCAAGATCACCGAGCGAGGAAAGAAGTCTCTGGCCGAAGGTCCGCCGCGCATTGATGTTGAATACTTGTCGCGGTTTGCGGAATTTGTTCAATTTAGGGAACGCGGTAGGGTGCCAGGGACCGAACCATTCACACGTGTGGGTGGGCGTTTAGTGGGAGTCTCGGAGCTGCCAAGGCAAATAAGGGTGTGTTCGTAACCACCTCATATTTCACTCAGCCAGCACAGAACTTCGCAGAGCGTCATCCATTCAAGATCGTGCTTATTGATGGAGAACGCCTCGCCACCTTGATGATCCGGCACAATGTCGGTGTTCGCATTGATGAGACACTGTATCTGAAGAAAATGGATGAAGACTTCTTCGTGGACGAGTAGTGGCCCCGCGTTTTGGAAGCGCGCTGCGATTTGAGAACCGTGCATCCAGGTGCCGATTCAAATGGACATCCCGCTATCCCTCAGCATCCAAACCACTTAAACTAATCATTGACATACTGTACCAGTATGCTATAGTAGTTTCGTAGAATCGGCACGATTCCTCCGCCTGCCCGCCGCAGCTCTGGGCGTAGGAGAGGGTGCCCTGTGAACCATGCTCGCCCACCAGGTAGTCCTTCTAACCTCTCCAAAATCTTCCCATCCAATTCAGGTACTTTCTCGCCTACACTTCGTCCCCATAAGTCCTTTAGCTGCAACACTTATGGATTGCCCCGCAAAGTGTTGCAAACAAAAGACTTACTGCATGGCTAAGTCCTTTAGATGCAACATTTACAAAAAACACCGGGAGGGGGACGATTTTCGACGTTTCGACCTTCCGCCCTTCAGATGTCGAAAGGTTCCGACGTTCAGACGTGTCTTCCAACGTCACCAGCTCTTGCCTTTTCCCCTTCAATGTATTCTATTTGTCCCGCCTCCATGGCCACCGACGACAACCGCGCCAATCCCCCCGAGCCACCCCAACCCGGCTTCCTGGCGCGAACTCTCCTCAGTACCGATCACAAAGCCATCGGCCTCAACTATCTCTGGCTCGCGCTCTTCAGCGTGTTCCTTGGCATGGCCATGTCGCTGCTCATGCGCATCCATCTCGTCTGGCCCAGCGCGTACGTTCCGTTTCTCTCCAGCCTCGGCAACTCGCTGGATCGTCTTGCCGCTCTCACCACGCTCCACGGTTCCCTGATGGTTTTTCTGGTGCTCACAGCCGCGCCGCAGGCCGGCTTTGGAAATTATTTTCTTCCCCTGCAAATTGGCGCACGCGAAATGGCTTTCCCCAAGTTGAGCCTTCTAGCGTTCTGGCTCACGGTGATTTCGCTCTTCGGCCTGACGACAACCTTTTTCCTTCCGCCTCAGCCGGCCATCGCCCTCTGGATCGTCAGCGTCGCGACCTTCTGCGCCGCGTCCCTGCTCAACGCGCTCAATTTCAGCGTCACCACCATCGATCTCCGCGCCCAGGGTATGACTCTCCCCCGTTTGCCATTGACTGTCTGGGCTTGGTTCATCAACGCTATTCTTGGCGGCTTGATTTTCAGTATTCTCCTTGCCGCTTGCGTCTGCTTGCTCTCCGATCGTCTCTTGGGCACGCACTTTTTCCCTTTGCTGGATTTCATCGCCGATCAACCGCACGGCGTCATCGCCAACGCTGGTTCCATTCTTTGGCAGCGCCTTTTCTGGTTTTTCGCCCAAGCCGAAGTCTACGTCGCCATGCTTCCGTGCTTCGGCCTCATCACGCATCTCATTTCCACGTTTTCCCGCAAGCCGGTGTGGAAGGAGCGCCTCGTCGTTCTCGCGCTTTGTGCCGTCGGCCTCTTCGGCTTTTGTGTCTGGGGACAGCACATGTTTTCCAGCGGCATGAATCCCTTTTCGCCGCTCGTTTTTTCCCTGCTAGCCTCTTCGCTCGGACTGCCCGCCACAATCCTCCTGATCAGTTGGCTCGGCACACTCTGGAATGCGCGCGTCCAGCTCAACACTTCCATGCTTTTCTCGCTCGGCTTCATTTCGCTTTTTCTCTCCGGCGGACTCTCCGGGATTTTCCTCGCGCGCCACGATCTCGCCGCCGCTGCCGTCAGCGACGATTTCGTTACCGGCCATTTCCATCTCGTCATGGGCGTCGCCGCCACGTTCGCGATTCTCAGCGCCTTGTTTTTCTGGTTCCCCAAACTGTTTGGCCGGCGCCTGAACGAATCTCTCGGCAAACTCCATTTCTGGCTCACCTTCGCCGGCGTCTACTGCATCTTTATGCCCATGCACTGGCTCGGTCTGATCGCCCATTCCCATGTTTCCCCTGGCAGTCCATTGGCGTCCGTCGTTGCCGCCGGTTCCGCAATTCGCAACTTCATCACCGCCGCGATTCTCCTCACCGTTTTCGCCCAAGGGCTCTTCCTTTGCAATTTTCTGTGGAGCCTCTTCCGCGGCGAAAAAGTCGTGGACTGCAACCCCTGGCGCGCCACCACGCTCGAATGGAGCGTCCCCTCGCCGCCGCCCGCCGACGATTTTGGAGCGAGTGACCCGGTGGTGTATCGTGGGGCTTACGAGTTCAGCCTGCCGGATGTGGCCGAAGATTTCGTGCCGCAGCACCTGGCCCCCGAGCAGGTAGTCAAGGTTCGGCAGTTGGCAGAATGAATGTCCGCAGAATAGCGTCAGGAGAACACAGAACATCATCATGCCGGGCACAACCGCAACGCCGGACATCGAACTCATCGTCGAAGACATCGGCGGTGGAGGCAGCGGCCCTCCGCCACCTCCAGGGGGAGGCGATGATGGCGACGGTGGCGGCGAGGAACGCTATCGCCGCAACAAGTCGTCTCCTTCGCCCAAACGCTACTCGACTGCAATCGCGATCGGTATCGTGTCCATTTTGATGTTTTTCATGGCGCTTGCCAGCGCCTTCATCGTCTTGCGCCGCGGCAACGATCTGTGGGTGTCCGTCCATCTTCCGCGCATTCTCTGGGCCAACACGCTCGTTCTTCTCGCGAGCAGTTTTACTCTGGAATCGGCGCGGCGGCGGCTCTTTCTTGCGGACCTTTCCGGCTTTCGTGAATTTTGGCTGGCGACCACGGTCCTGGGATTTCTCTTTGTCGCCGGGCAGCTCGTTGCCTGGCGGCAACTTGTCGCGCAGGGCGTGTACATCGCGAGCAACCAGGCCAGCAGTTTCTTTTACATTTTCACCGGCGCGCACGCAGTCCATCTCCTGGGAGGCGTCGGCGCCTTGCTTTTTGTTTCCTTCCGCAAATTTGAAAAAACAAAAATTTCCCTTCCGACGGCCGCGGAAATCGCTTCTTACTACTGGCATTTCATGGATGGACTTTGGATTTTTTTGCTGGCGCTTCTCTACCTGGGCAAATAAAAAAGCTCCGGCGGGTTTTCGACGCGCGAGTCTGCGCAATTCATGTTTGCAAAACGAAC
>WNFC01005428.1_pt1 | contig 13980 bp, 14 predicted proteins | sample 5400541 | NCBI WGS metagenome assembly WNFC01 (sample SAMN13153342, study PRJNA577476) | soil metagenome | isolation source: 120 cm saprolite under Douglas fir tree site 2 hole 2 replicate 1 | place: USA:California | collected 2015-04-18
CATAGAGGTACGCAGCAAGCACGCGCTGGTGCCGATGCGGGTGCTGCGCAGCCGCGACCGGACCGGGGCTTACCTGATCATGCTGTGCGTGGGGACCGCGCTGTTCGGCATGTTCTTCTTCCTCACGCTCTTTGTGCAGGACGTGTGGGGGTACAGCGCGCTGAAGACCGGGCTCGCCTACCTGCCGATGGTCTCCATGATCATGGTGGCGTCCGCGATCGCGTCGCAGCTGGTCAGCCGGATCGGAGCCCGGCCGCTGATGCTGGCTGGCAGCGCGATTGCCACCGGCGGGATGTTCTGGCTGTCCCGGATCACCGAGCACAGCCACTACGTCTCCGGGCTGCTCGGGCCGATGATGGTGACCGCGGCCGGCCTGGGGCTGATCTTCGTGCCCCTCTCGCTGGTCGCGCTGGCCAAGGTGGCCAACAACGACACGGGCGTGGCGTCTTCGCTGCTGAACACCGGCCAGCAGGTCGGCGGGTCGATCGGGCTCGCGATCCTCGGCACGGTGGCGTGGAGCGCGGTGGCGAACAGCATCCATGCGCAGGCAGCCGCGGCCGCCGCGGCGGCTCAGCACGCTACCGTGCACCTGTCCGCGGCCCAGCAGGCCGCGCTGCAGAAGACGATCACCGACCATGCGATCTCGGTCGGCTTCTCCAAGGGGTACCTGGTCTCGGCCGGGATCGCGCTCTTGGCGCTGATCATCACGGTGGCCGCGATCCGGGTCACGCGGGAAGACCTGGCCGGGATCAACCCGATGGCGGCGCTGACCGACTGAGTCTCTGCGGAGGGCCTGGCGACCGCCGACCTGAAGACGGACTCGTTCGGCGCGCTGTTCGCCAGCAACATCCCGCTGCACGTGGACGGGGCGCTCAAGGCCTTCATCGACGCAGCGAGCATCGAGGACTTCCGGGGAGCCGACCCGGCCGCCATCATCCGCAGCGCGATCAGCTCGATCCGCAACTACGACGTCCCGGATGCAGTGCGCGACGACTACGTCGAGTCCTACTCCGGCCAGCGGTTCCTTGACTCCATCGCCTACGTGCACAACTACCCCACCGATCTAGCCGCTCTTTCACCCCTGCTGGCCGGCATCTCGACGCCCGTACAGATCATCGTCGGACGAGATGACCCGTACGGGCTGGCCGCCGACGCGAAGCTGCTGCACGAGCAGCTGCCGCACAGCCGGCTCGACGTTTTCGACTGCGGGCACAACGCCTAGGAAGAAGACCCCGCCCGCTACAGCAGCATCGTCACCGACTGGATCAAGGGCGGGTTCCAGGAGGCGGCACGGGGATGAAGGCGATCGGGCTCACCGAGTTCGGCGGTCCGGAGGTTCTCCAGGTCGTCGACCTACCCGAGCCACAGCCCGGGCCCGGCGAAGTGCGGATAAGAGTGCACGCGGTGGCGGTGAACCCCACCGACATCACTTTCCGGTCCGGAGGACGAGCAGCCCAGCTGGCGTACCGGCCCCCGCCCTACGTACCCGGCATGGATGTTGCAGGCGTCGTCGACAAGCTCGGAGACGGCACCGTCGGCCGCCTGGCCGTCGGCGACCCGGTCATCGCTTACGTCGTTCCTATGGGCCCGCACGGTGGCACCTATGCCGAGCAGATCGTGGTCGGTGAGGCCTCGGTCGTGCATGCCCCCCGCGGGTTCGCTTTCCCGGAGGCATCTACGCTGCTCCTCAACGCGACCACGGCCCGCCTGTCACTGGACGCGCTCACCCTTCCGCGGGGGACGACCGTCGCGGTTGTGGGCGGCGCCGGGGCCGTCGGTGGATACGCGATCCAGCTGGGGAAAGCGGACGGTTTGACGGTGCTAACGGATGCAGCCCACCGGTCCGCTGCCACCGGACCCGTGGCAGCGGACCGACCGGGACCACAAGCTCGCAGAGGCCCGGATGCCAGGCGACATGAGCGAACAGGAGGCACCTGATGTGGCCAGTCATGCATTACCTCAGCGCCCGGGCCCTTCAAGCTGACGCGCTGTTCGTGTCGGGGCTGCAGCGCTCCGATGAGCCCAGCGCCGGTCAGGTCCGGCAGGCATTCGGCGCGGCCGTCCGGGCGTTCGGCCGCTCGGGCTGTGCCGGGCGGGTGGCGCAGGAGTTTGGTGACCATCCCGAGGCAGCGGTCGTCCGGATGCGCTGGGCGTGCGCCGTGGCCCGTGAGGCATTCGCGGATTCAGCGCCAGAGCCCGGCCCGCGTGTGGATGCTGGTGCGTTGCTGGTCGTCCGTCCCCGGCTGCCCGCTGAGCAGACATCAGGCTCACGAGGCGCGGGGCGGGGTGAGCGAACACGGTCGCTGGCAGGCAGGGAAGGCTGATGGAGGAGGGAATGATTCAGGTGCGGGCGATGGCTGCGCGCATTACCTGCGCGGATGACCACGCTGCATCTACGAGCCTTGCACGACAGCGTGGCGCAGTCCTCGACGAGCTACTCGACGTCTGCGCTGCCGTCTGGGGCCCGGACCCCGTCTCCTACACGGGCGCGTTGACCACCATCGCACCGTCCGAGGTGGGACCGAAGCCCGCCCGCCCCATTCCGGTTCGGCTCGCGGGGGAGCAACGCCCGTACTTTCCGCCGCATCGTCGACCGCGCCGATGGCTGGATCCCCGTTGGGCTGGATCCTTCCGGCCTCGCCGCGCGGTGGAAGGAGCTGCAGGCCCTCGCGGCGGAACGCGGCCGGGAGCGGCCGATCAGCATAAGCCTTGTGGCCAGCGCCAGCGTCACCGCCGACCGGGTCGAAGGCGAGAACCGGCAGCCGTTCTAGGGGAACCTGGACCAGGTGGTGGAGGATGCGGTCCGGTTTGCCGAGGCCGCGCCCGTCGCGGATCTGGTGATCTCCCTGGCCAGTTCGCTGCCTGCCGCACAGCAGGTGATGGACACGGCCGGCGCGCTGTACACGGCTCTTCGGGCCCGCGGGCATTTGATCCTGCTGCGGCGACCATGCCTTCCGCTGACGGAGGCAAGCGGAGAACATCGTTCGTGAGCGCTGAGAGCCGGGTCGGCTTGTATGCCGGACCGGCCACGCCTCGTCAATCTGACGCAGTGCAGCCCGGTCGTGCCGATCGGGAAGAACAGGTCCGGATCGACGTCACGGCAGGCGGCATCCTCAGGCCAGTTTTATGCGCACCATCATCACGCTGATTCCTCGCGGCCAGCGTCAGCTGACGATGCGGAGAGCGAGCCGTGGGGGGCAGCCGCGTTCCACCAGCCGGGCGATCTGATGCCAGTCGATGCGGCCTGCGTAGATCTCGGCCAGCGGTCCGGGGATCCCAAGACGCTTGAGCTGCGACACGCGCCAGTTGTGCACGGACTGCTCGTCATGGTCGATGGCCTCGTGGCCGGTAGTGCCCGGTTCCATCGCTCCTCCCTTCAGCTAGGCGGGATTGGTGCTGGACGTACCAGCGATGATCGGCGTTACTGGCTGCAGGGCGGACGACAGGCCCAGGTAGGGGACTAGGAAGAGGACGACCATCGCCGCTGCCACGGGATAGCGGCCGGGCCGCAGGTGCTGTGCGGTCATCCGCAGGCACGCGGTGCGCGCGGCCATCGCCTGTACCTGGATCAGTCCTTCGTCCATCAGCCCTCCGCAGCAGGTAGCGCTCCTGTTCGCTCATGCCGCCCCACACCCCGTGAATCTGATATGTCCTCAGTGCGAACGCCAGGCATTCGCGCCGGACCCGGCGCCCGGCGCAGATCGCCTTTGCCTCCGCTGCCTGCTCCAGAGCCTTACCGGACGATGACACCGGGAAGAACAGATCGGGATCAGCGGACCGGCAGGCGGCAACCGACCGCCAGTCCTCCTCAGCAATCAACATGAGCTCCCTCCATCGTGAAGTCCTCCTGGCGGTTGCGGGCGATTGCTCTGGTTATGCGATACGCGGGGCTCCAGGAGAGTAGCGTCAGCAGGTCGGCCGGGAAGCTCACCTCACGCTCGACCCAGTCACCGAGTTCCGGTTGCTCAGCCGGGTTGCGGGCCGCAGCAGGAGTTGCCGTGCCGGAGCGGCGCGGTTCAGGGTATGAGCACGACCTTTCCGTGGACTGTGCGTGAGTCGGCGAGCGCCATCGCCTTGCTGGCCTCGGTTAGCGGGATCCGGGCGCCGACGTAGGAAGAGATGGTGCCCTGGGCGAGCATCTGCAGGACGTGGGTGAGGTCGGCGGCCAGGCGCCGGCGGAAGCGGCCGGGCTGGGTGGTCTTGCCTGCCCAGAAGTTGTAGAGGGTGGCGCGGCGGCCCTGGTTGGGCTGCAGGGTCCACAGCCGGAAGCGGGCAAGGATGCCGATGAAGGTCAGGACCATGTTGTTGGCGTCCTGCAACTGGCTGGCGGTGCCGTAGCCGACGAGCGTCCCGCCGGGCGCCAGCTGATGGAAGGAGCGGCGGAAACTTGGGCCGCCGATGTTATCGAAGACGGCGTCGACTCCGCCAGGCGCGAGCTGGCGGACACGGTCGACCAGGGCCGGGTCGCGGTAGTCGATCGGCTTGGCGCCGAGGTCACGCAGCGTGTCGTGGTTGTGGGGCGAGGCGGTGCCGATCACGCGGATCCCGGCGTGGCGGGCGAGCTGGACGAGGTTGGTTCCGACGCCGCCGCTGGCACCGTGGACGAGGATGGTCTGTCCGGGGCTGACGCGGGCTTTGCGGTACAGCATCTGCCAGGGGGTGATGCCGTTGAGCACGACGGTCTCGACGTCGGCGGCGTCGAGGTTGCCGGGCACGGCGACGAGGTCGCGGGCGTCGAGCAGCAGGTGGGTGCTCCAGCCGCCGGTCTTGGTCACTGCGGCGACGTGCTGGCCGACGAGGCTGGCATCGACGCCGGGCCCGGTGGCGGTGACGACGCCGACGAGGTCATAGCCGAGCACGAAGGGGAACTTGGGCTGGCCGGGGTAGCGGTTGCGACGCATCGCGTTCTCGGCGAACGACACGCCGGTGGCGAGCATCTCGACTAGCGCCTGGCCTTTGCTGGGGGTAGGGATCGGCCGCTGGCGGATGATCAGGCCGTCGGGTTCGACGACGCCGGGGAGCACGATTTCGGTGAGCGTCGAGGTGGAACTCGACGAGGTGGGAGAGCTCATGGGGTTGCCTTTCTTGGTTGGTGGTGCGGCGATCCGGGCTAGGCGGTGGTTGTGACCGAGGACCCCGCCGATACGGAAGATTCGCTGGTGCGCGGCGGGTGGCTCCGACTCCGCCTCACCGAGCGCTGGCTCCAGGCCCGCGACATCACCCCAGCGATCGAGAGACTCCACGCCTTGGCACATGGCTGACGAGCTGTCACGTCGAGTTCCGCTGTCGGCCTTAACCAGGGGATCCCGGCGTTGTCGACCAGGATGTCGACCGCGTCGGCCTGCTCGGCGAGGTCGTCCAGCTGGGCAGGGTCGCTGAAGTCGGCGACGGCGAAGCGGGCCTTGCCGCCTTCGGCGGTGATGGCGCCGGCCACCGGCGCGCCGCAGGCGGGGTCCGGTCCGTGCACGACGACTTCGGCGGCGCGCCGGCCGAGCTCTTTGGCGGCGGCCCGGCCGATGCCCGACGTCGCCTCGGTGACCGGTGCGCTCAGGCCGTCGAGGTCTGGCTGCTCGTCCATGTCGTGTCCTTGGTGCTCGCGGAGGTTGTCTTCGATGTCCAGTCGAGCACGATGGGCGCGGCGGGCACTATCGCCAGAACACGTGATGCCCGGGGCAGGCGAGCCGCCTCCTGCAGGAGGCTCGGCCTCACCCGTTCGTGCGATGGAAAGCACGCGCTACGGGCGGGAGCCTCGGGCATTCCAGGCGTCGGCGAGCTGGACCCGGGAGCAGACGTCCAGCTTGGCAAAGATCGATCGCACGTGCTTGCTTGGTTACCTATTGACCGACTTCACTGCTGCGCAGAACTATGTCCGTTGCCCACGGGGATGTAAATACGTGCGACTACTGGGCAGCAAGACGCGCGTTCCCCATGGGGAAGCGGGTCGGCATGCGAACGTCAATCCTGGACGTGGAATGTCAGCGGCAGACACGTCACCGGGGTACGGCTACCGCGACACCGATCCCACTAGATGAGACAGCGCGTTTACATGATCATGAAACCTACCGCTAGGAACGTCCGGCTCACCAGAACTTGTCAGGCTGGCCTCCGATGTGGGGCGTGTGCCTAGGCGCGGTCCACCCATTCGGCGATGATGGCGGCGTACCGGTCGGGGATCTGTTCCCAGGCGAAGTGGCCGGTGTCCAGGATCGTCAGCTGGCTGTCTCACTGGCAGCCGCTCGGCGAGGTGGCGGCCGTTGGAGGGCGGCACCAGGGGGTCGTGAGCGCCGCTGATGATGTGGACCGGGGTTCGCACCGCCGGCAGCAGGCCCTGCAGGACCGGTAGTTGCGTAGGGTAGCTGCGGACGTAGCGGGCGGACTCGGCGAACCGGCCGTTCTGGTAAGAGGTGCCATAGTCTTCGCAGACATCGGATTCACGTTCGCCGGGGCGACGGGCGCCACGGTGGCACCGATGGTGGCGCGGATGTCCTGGTCCTTGAACAGTTCGATATCCGGCGTCGCGATGATGTCCGCCAGCGCGCCGGTGACGTCCAGCGGGTAGGCCGATCCGCCGCCGGTCACCAGGCTCGCGAGTGCGTCGGGGTGGCGGGCGGCCCGGAACAGGGCGGCGCTGGTGCCGACGTCCGGGGCGACCAGGTGCGGCGATCCGAGTTCGAACTCTGCTATCAGCAGGTGGAGGAACTCGGCCATGGTGTCGGGCGCGAACAGGTCGGTCCGGCCTTGCGAGTGCCCGAAACCGGGGAGGTCGATCGCGACCAGCCGGGTGGCGGCTGCCAGCGTGGGCCAGATGCGCCCGAACGCGAGCAGGCTTTCTGGCTACGGGCTGGTCAGCAGGATGTTCGGCCCGTTGCCGGTCTCCGTCTTGGCGTACCGTCCAGGACCCTGGCGGCAGGGTACCGCAAGGACGCAGCCTTCTCGCCGGACAGGCCGACGGAGCGGAGTGTGGCGTCCGGCAGTGCCAGCAGTCGTTCCGGGGTCACCTCACTGGCCAGTGCCGCGATCAGGCGGCGTGCGGACTTAGACGAGCTTGGCGGTCAAGGCGATCTCGGGGATGCCGGCCAGTGCCCGCGACACCGGGCAGATCGCCTTGGCCTGGTCAGCGGAGCGCTGGAAGGCCTGCTCATCAACACCCCGGCACGTGGCTCTCAGTGACGAGGTGGATACGTGCCAGCGTGGGGGCGCCGTCGATGTTGCGCAGCTAGACGCGCGCGGTGGTCCGCAGCGACTCAGGGACGTGCCCCGCCTCGCTGAGGATGCTGGAGAGGGCCATCGTGAAGCAGCCGGCGTGCGCGGCCGCGATCAGCTGTTCGGGGTTGGTCCCCTCGCCCTCGCCGAACCGGGATTCGTAGGAGAAGGCACCCTGGAAAACGCCGTCACCGACGGTGACGGTTCCCGTGCCGTTCCTTACATCTCCATGCCACTCCGCGCTGCCGTTCCGCGCAGTCATCGATGCCTCCCATTACTCGCTCGCACTGTTTACCAGCCGCATCGGGTAACTGCACCCGCTTTGTTTCTCGAACGGGCGCGTGGCCGGGGCTCACCCGCCGCACGCTCCCCATGATTGCGTGCATGCTGCATGACCGCCGCAGCTGAGGACCAGCGCTACCGCGATCAGCCCGACGGATACCAGGACCCATAGCAGCGGCCAGGCCGCTTGCTGCCAGCCCAGGACCGGCCTGCGCGCGTCCGGGCCAGCACCTGCAGGACGACCTGCTCGGCAGGACGATCACCCAGGCGGCGGACCCCGGCCAGCACCGACTGGGCCGCCCGGCTCGCCGTCTCGGCCGTACCGGTGCGGGTACTGGCCAACGCCCGGTACCCGGACAGCCGGATCTGCAGTGCGGCCGAGACCTCACCATCGGGACCCATCGGACAGGGCGGTGTCGACTCGGCCGATGATCTCCGCGGGCGCGCCTGCAACCGCGCCCGCACCTCGGCGTCGGAGATCCTGGCCAGCAGCGTGTCGGTCACTGTGATGACGTCGCTGGCGTGCTGGACCTGGGAGAGAATGTCGGCGTACTGTTCACCGACCTCGAGCCAGCGCGGGTCGCCGGGCGGCAGAGCGCGAACGCCCAGCCCATTAGGTGCGCCGCGGTCTCGGGCAGCGCCGGGTACGCTTTCAGTCGCCGCATCACCCAGCACCGTCACGGCCCGCTTGTCGCCGGCGCTGGCCGACTCCTGCATGTGCGGTGCCGTAGCCAGTGCCCGTGGCCGGTCGCGAGCAGGTACTCGGCGCACTGCCGGTGCAGCGCCACCCGCACTGCGCCCGGGATGCCCGCATGGACCGACTCGCGGATCAGGTCGTGACGGATCGCGATCTGCTGCCAGGGACTGACGAGGAGATCCGCGGTGAAGCCATCGGCGATCCATGCGCTCAGCTCCCCGGCCGAATCGCGTTCGAGCAGCGCGGCAGCGTCACGGATGCCGAGCGGCCGCGCTGCGGCATGCGGACCCGGGCCTGGCACCGGCACCTGGGAACTGCTGGACGGCGCTGACCAGGAGTTAGTTGCCGTATTGCCTGGTCTCCGGGCGTTCGAACATCAGCGCGTGGAGCACTGGTCAGGGCGGTGTTCGAACGGCGCCCCGGAAGTGACGCCGCCCGCCGGGTTCGGCCGGATCGCTTCTGCCGTGACCGGACGGCGCGTGCCCGTCCCTGCCAGCGGGGCGCTCATCGCGCATCTGAAATTTACACGCCAGATACCGCGGGCGGTCATCTTGCGGGTACACGGCGGCGGCCTCACCTCAAAATCGCCGCCGACCGTACGTGACTATGCCATCCTGCTCGCCCCTGCGAGCGACACAGAAACCAGGCAGACTCACGCGGTCGCAGCCAGGGTCAGCCGGCCCGTCCGTTATCCGATCCGCTCTGCGGTCGCTTCTCCGGCCCGCTCTGCTGTCCGCCGGCCCGGCCCGGGTGGCCGATGAAGTCGAGCAGTGCCTGGTTGACCTCCTCGGCGTGGGTCCAGATGACCGCGCGCGGCCCGCCCGCGATGACGGTCGAGCGGGCGTTCTCCAGCAACGCGGGAAGCCTCTTGCCGGTGGCCTCGTAGGGCAGAACGCGATCCTGGTCGCCGTGGATAACCAGGACGGGAATGCTGATCGTGGCGAGGTCCCCCCGGAAGTCCTCCAGGCAGGCTGTGACGCAGCCGAGGGCGGCGCGGGCCGACGCGGCGATGGCCACGTAGAAGCTGTTCTGCCACGCCTGGTCGCTGACCCGGTCCCCGCCCAGCAGATCGACGTTGTAGGAGCGGTCCAGGAAGTCTTTCATCGCCGCCGGCCGGTCAGCGGCGATACGCGCCGCGATGCCGTCGAAGACACTCCGGTCTATGCCCTCAGGATTGTCGTCCGTCTTGAGCAGGAACGGCAGCAGCGGCGCCACCAGCACGGCCGCCCTGACCCGCCCTGAGCCGTGAACGGCCAGGTAGCGGGTCACCTCACCGGTCCCCATGGCGAACCCGGCCAGCACCACCCCGTGCAGGTCGAGCCTGCGGAGCAGGACATGAAGATCGGCGGCCAGCGTGTCGAAGTCATAGCCGGTGCTGGGCCGGCTCGAGGCGCCGAAGCCCCGCCGGTCGTAGGTGATCACCCGGTGCCCGGCGGCCAGCAGGGCTGCCTCCTGCTTTTCCCAGGAGTGCCCGTCCAGCGCATACCCGTGCACCAGCACGACTGGAGGACCGGACCCGTGATCCTCGTAGTAGATCCGGATGGCGGCTGAATTCTCCCGCCCGACAGTGACAAAAGGCATCGCGATCCTCATCGCTCGGTGCTCGCCGTGGTAACGCCCGGCCCAGTCATCACTATGGCTCCAGACCGGCACGAGCGGTATCCGCCGGGTGACTGCACTTCGCGCGCTGCGGGCATGCCCGGTCCATGGTCGCGGTTTAGGCTGGGGACGGCGTTGACGAAACGCACTGGCCGAGAGGACAGGCACATGCCAGGTCCCGGTGAACTCCCCGCACAGCAGCATGCACCGATCATCGGCCGGGAGGCCGGGCTGGCCCGGCTGCGCGGGCTGGTGGATCCGGTCCCGCAGGCGGGCCAGGTCCTGGTCGTCACCGGTGAGGCGGGGATGGGCAAGACCGTGCTCCTGGCCGACGCCGCCGACCGGGCCCGGCGGGCGGGCATGCGGGTCCTGTCGGTCACCGGCCGGGAATCGGAGTCCAGGCTCGCGTTCGCCGGGCTGCATCAGCTGCTGCGGCCGGTGCTGCCGGCCGCCGCCGGGCTCCCTGGCCGGCAAGCCCGGGCCCTGCGGGGGGCGCTCGGCCTTTCGGCAGACCCCGGTGCTCCGGACTCGCTCCTGACCGGGGTGGCCGTCCTGACCCTGCTCTCGGATCTGTCCGGACGGTCCCCGGTCCTGGTGGTCGCCGACGACGCCCACTGGCTGGACCGCAGCTCGCTGGACGCGCTGGCCTTTGCCGGCAGCCGCCTGGACGCCGAGCCGGTGGTGCTGCTGGTGGGCGCCCGGGGGCAGGCCCCGCCGGCCGGCTTTGACCGGGGATTCCCGGAGCTGCATCTGGAGCCGCTCTCCGCCGAGGACGCCGGCCTCCTGCTGGACGGGCAGCCGTGCCCGCCCCGCGGGCGGGCCCGGGCGCAGGTGCTCGCCCAAGCAGCAGGTAATCCCATGGCGCTGATCGAGCTCGCGAAGGTGATAGCCGACGATCCCGCCGCCAGCCGCCGCTGGGCCGCCGAGCCGCTGCCGCCAAGTGACCGGCTGACCGCCGTCATCAACTCCCGGTTCGCCACCCTGCCCGAGCCAGCACAGGCCGCGCTGCTGCTGGCCGCGGTGGCGGACGGCCCGGACCTGAGCGCAGCAGCCACCGCTGTTTCCGGGCCAGGCGCGCAGACCCTGGCGCCGGCCGAGCAACTGGGCCTGATCAAGATAGACCGGACCGGCCTGCACTTCTCCCACCCCCTGGTCCGCTCCGCCATCTACCACACCGCGCCGTTTGCCCGGCGCGCCGCTGCGCACCGCCAGCTAGCGAGCGCACTGCACGACCAGCCGGACCGGCGGGCCTGGCACCTGGCCGCCGCGGCCCTGCACCCTGACGAGCAGGTGGCTTCGCTGCTGGAGGCCACCGCGACCCAGGCGCGACGCCGCGGCGGCGCGACTGCCGCGGCGCTGGCCATGGAACGCGCGGCCGAACTCAGCCCCGACCCCGGGGACCAGGCACGCAGGCTGGTAGCCGCCGCGTCGGCCGCCGTTTCCACCGGCCAGGGCGACTGGGTCCAGGATCTCGCCACCCGCGCCCTCGCTGTCACCACGGACCCGGAACTGCGGCTGGCCGCCCGCCGCGACGCCGGATGGGCGCTGGCCTACTCAGGTCGGCGCTCAGCCGCGCTCCCGGCGCTCATCTCCGTCGCCGAGGAGGCATCACGTGACCAGCCGGCCCTGGCCTGGGACGCCCTCTCCTACGCCGCCTACGTCGCCTACCACTCAGGCGTGCCCGCCAGCCGCCAGGCCGTAAGCCGCGTTCTCGGGCTCCTGGAAAATCAGGGGCCCGGGTCCGCCGGCCATGGCCCGCGCGCCGATACCGGCCCGCACAGGCTCTTCATACGGGCCTGCGTCGATCCGTTCGGCAGCAGAAGCGAGCTCGTCCGGTACCTGCGCCAGATCAGCCGCTCTGCCCTTGACGAGCCCGCTTTGTGGCGAATCGGTTCCGCTGCATGGTTCCTGGACGAATCCGACCTGGCGATCACCTTGCTGCAGGATGCCATGCACCGGCTCCGGGCCCCCGGCACGCAGGGCACCAGCGGCCCAGGCCTGACCGCGCTCGGGTGGGCCTACATCGACACCGGACGCTGGGACGAGGCCCAAGAAGCCGCCGCCGAAGCCGCCGACCTGGCCGAGGCCAACCAGATGGAACTCGTCGCCGCGTCCGCCGACCTGATCACGGCCACCGTCCTGGCCCTGCGCGCCGACTCCGGCGCGGCCCGCAAGCATGCCGACCGGGCGCTCGCCACCGCCGATCTAGCAGAAAGCGGCCTGGTTGCCGCCCGGGCCCGGCGGGCCCTCGGAATCGCGGCCCTGGCCGACGGCAGCCACCTGCTGGCCTTCACCCAACTGCGGCAGCTGTTCAGCGAGGAAGGCGCGCCCGTCCACAACATCTTCTCCTACCTCGGCGTGGCCGATATCGCGGCTGCCGCGGTCCGCGCCGACCGGCGGATGGAAGGACAAGACGTCCTTCAGCGGGCGCTCAGCCATCTAGGCGGAACGGCTTCTCCCCGGCTCGAGCAGCTCATCGCCCGCGCGCGCGGCATCCTCGCCGGTCCGGGCGGGGCCGAAGCCCATTTCGACACGGCGCTCTCCGGCCCCGCCGGGGACCAGTGGCCGTTCGAGCGGGCCCAGCTTCGCCTCGACTACGCCGAATGGCTGCGGCGGCGCCGCCGGATCAACGACGCCAAACCCGTCCTGACCGAAGCCCTGGGAACCTTCCGGCGACTAAGGGCCCGGTCATGGGCGCAGCGCACCGAGGCCGAGCTCAGAGCCTGCGGGATCGCGGTCGCCGACGCGCCCGCCGACCGCGATGCCCTAGGGGAGCTCACCCCCCAGCAACGCCAGATCGTCCGCCTCGCCAGCGACGGCCTGACCAACCGCCAGATCGGCGACCGGCTCTACCTCTCACCGCGCACGGTCAGCTCGCACCTGTACCGGTCCTATCCCAAGCTCGGGGTCGCCGGCCGCAACCAGCTACGCGACGTGATCGCCCGCGCCAGTACGCCAACGCCAGCACACCAAAGCGCTGGAAGCTGATGGTGCGTGGCACCCCGGTCTGGGCTCATCGCTAAACCCGGTCAGGCCGGCCACGCAGGAACCGCGCCCGCCATTTACTGACCGTGCCCCGGTTGATGCCCATCCGCGCGGCAACGGCGCTGTCTGCCCGCGGCCGATCGCCAGTTCGCCGCTCGCATGGGCGCAACCACCGTCGAGATCGCGTCCAGAGTGCTATTAGCGCATCGTGCACTCTGGGCGACCTTGGCCCTAAGTGCCCGATCCGGAAGTGCATGGATGATTCCCGGTCGTGTGACGAGCCTGTAACGTGCCTCATGATCCAGCCCTCCCTTGAGGTCTGCAGCCCGGCAGATGGGCCCGGGTCGGCCCGGGTGCCGCGGGCAGTGACATCGTCATCGTCAGGCCGCCGCCGGGGTCTGGGCGGGTTGCAGCGTGCCGCGCATCGCCTCGGTCAGGCCGCGGGATACTGCGAGCCCGAGCCCGACGCCGGTCGTGCTGCCGGTGTCGCCGAGCCGCTGGAAGGGCGCGAACATCCGATCCCGGTCCGCCTCGGGGACGCCCGGCCCGCTGAACTACCTGCTCCAACCGTTCGGCGTCCATCACGTGGCCTGGCTCAGCGTGCACGCGCTGGGCTCGGTGATCCTGGTCATGATCTGGCAGTGGACACCGTTCATGACCCTGATCATCCTGGCCGGCCTGCAGGGCCAGCCGGCCGACACCTTGGAGGCGGCCAAGGTCGACGGGGCCGGGGCCTTCGCCACGTTCCGCGAGCTCACGTTCCCGCATCTGCGGCCCTACATCGAACTCGGGATCCTGCTCGGCTCGATCTACCTGGTCAACGTGTTCGACGCGGTCCGGCTGATGACCAACGGCGGCCCCGGGACCTCCACCACCAACCTCCCCTTCTACCTGTTCCAGCAGGTGAACAACGCGTTCGACATAGGCGGGGCGGCCGCGACGGGTGTGGTCACCGTCATCCTGACCATCATCGTGGCCACGTTCGCGCTGCGGATGTTCGCCCGGGTCTTCCAGTTCGAGGAGGCAGGAGTATGACAGCTCTGCTAATGCGGGCCCGGGAGCCCGCCCCCTAGAGATTCCGCGAGATGTCGAGCCAGGTGGGCTGGGGGGTCGTCGCGTGGGTGGTGGGGATCGCGTTCTTCCTGCCGGTGCTGTGGATGGTGCTCACTGCCTTCAAGCCGGAGTCGGCCGCCCAGACCTGGCCGCCCAAGTTC
>WNFC01007811.1_pt1 | contig 13980 bp, 13 predicted proteins | sample 5400541 | NCBI WGS metagenome assembly WNFC01 (sample SAMN13153342, study PRJNA577476) | soil metagenome | isolation source: 120 cm saprolite under Douglas fir tree site 2 hole 2 replicate 1 | place: USA:California | collected 2015-04-18
TGCGCGCTGCCGCCGACCCCAAGCTGCCGCGGCCGGATCAGCCGCGCAAGCCCGATGAGCTCGACGCCGCCGTCGAGTGGCTCGAGCAGGACTACGCGCTCCCGCGTTCCGCCGCCGAGCAGATCGCAGCCTATCTCGCGGAGGGCAAGCGCGCGCTGGGGGTGGTGCCGACCGCCGGGACGCTCGTCCTCGAGCGCTTCTTCGACGAGGCGGGCGGCATGCAGCTCGTGCTGCACGCGCCCCTGGGCAGCCGCATCAACAAGGCCTGGGGCCTCGCTCTGAGGAAAAAATTCTGCCAGAGCTTCAACTTCGAGCTGCAGGCGGCGGCGAGCGAGGAGGCGCTGGTGCTGTCGCTTGGACCGATGCATTCTTTCCCGCTCGAGGAAGTGTTCCGCTACCTGAATCCGAAGACGGTGCGCGAAACGCTCGTTCAGGCGGTGCTCGACTCGCCGATTTTCGAGACGCGCTGGCGCTGGACCACGACGCTCGCGCTCGCCGTCCCGCGCAACCGTAACGGCGCCAAGCTGCCCGCGCAGATCCAGCGCATGATCGCCGATGAGCTGCTCGCCGCGATCTTCCCGGACGCCGCGGCGTGTCTCGACAACATCCAGGGCGCGCGCGAGCTGCCCAAGCACCCGCTCGTCGATCAGGCGATCCGCGACTGCCTCGAGCAGGCGATGGACCTGCCCCAGCTGGTGCAGATCCTGCAACACGTGTTCGCAGGCGAGATCAGGTGCGTCGCGAAGGACACGCCCGAGCCCTCGGTGTTCTGCAACGAGATCCTGAATTCCGCGGTCTACACGTTCCTGGACGACGCGCCGCTCGAGGAGCGGCGCACCCGCGCCGTCTACACGCGGCGCACGACCGAGCCGAGAAGCGCCGACGACCTCGGCGCGCTCGATCCCGCCGCAATCGAGCGCGTGCGCGAGGAAGCCTGGCCCGCGGCGAATACCGCCGACGAGCTGCACGACGCCCTGCTGCTCGCCGGATTCATTCGCGCGCAGGAAGCGTCGCCCGGCTGGCGCCCGCTTTTCGATGAGCTGGTCGCCGCAGGACGCACTTTCGACGCCGGGGGCTTCTGGATCTCGGTCGAGCGCTTCGACGAGTTGAATGCTGTCGTGCCGCAGTCCATGACGCCGTCAATCCCGGAGCGCCTGCGCAAATCATGGACGCGCGAGGACGCGGCGCGGGAACTCATTCGCGGACGGACCGAGGTGCTCGGACCGGTGACCGCGCGCGGCCTTGCCGATTCGCTCGGGCTTCCCGAAACCGCTCTCATCGACGCCGCATTGCTCGCGCTGGAGAACGAAGGGAAGCTCTTGCGGGGCCGGTTCACGCCGGGCGCGGCCCAACTCGAATGGTGCGACCGCAGGCTCCTTGCGCGCGTTCACCGCTACACGCTCAACCGGCTGCGCGCCGAGATCGAGCCGGTCAGCGCCGCCGATTTCATGCGTTTCCTCCTGCACTGGCAGCACGTTGCGGGCGAGCAGCGGCTGAAGGGTCCCGAAGGACTCGCCGCGGTGGTCGAACAGCTCGACGGCTACGAAGTTGCCGCCGGCGCCTGGGAGCACGAAGTGCTCGCCGCCCGCGTCGAGGACTATGAGCCCGATTTCATCGACAGGCTGTGCCTCTCCGGGCGGGTGGCTTGGGGCCGGCTTTCTCCTGCAAATGGCTCAGGCAAGGCTCCGCTGCGCAGCTCCCCGATCGCCCTGATGCTGCGCGAGCACGCGGGGCTGTGGCGCGCCGCCGCCGAACCGCAAGCGGGCGAGCTGAGCTCGGAAGCGAACGCCGCATACGAAACGCTGCGCTCGCGGGGCGCATCGTTCTTCCATGAGATCGTGTCCGCCACGGGGCAGCTGCGCACCCAGGCCGAGCGCTCGCTCGGCGAGCTGGCGGGCCTGGGTCTCGTCACGGCGGACAGCTTCGGGGGCTTGCGCGCGCTGCTCGCGCCCTCCGACAAGCACAAGCGGCGCTCGCGCCGCCGCCGGCCCGCCTACGAAGTGGACACCGCCGGACGCTGGGCGCTGCTCAAGGGCGACGCCGCGGCCGACGACGGGAAGCGCGCCGAGGAGATCGCGCGCGCTTTATTGCGCCGCTACGGAGTGGTTTTCCGCGCTCTGCTCGCGCGGGAGTCGCGCCTGCCGACCTGGCGGGAGCTCGCGGGGGTGTACCGGAGGCTGGAAGCGCGCGGCGAGATTCGCGGCGGGCGCTTCGTCTCGGGCTTCGGGGGCGAGCAGTTCGCGCTCGCGGACGCGGTGGGCCGGCTGCGTGCGGTGAGGAAGCTGGACAGAAGCGGCGAGCTCGTCGCCCTCTCCGGCGCCGATCCGCTCAATCTCGTCGGAATCGTGACCCCGGAGGCGCGCGTCGGCGCGATCACTCCGAACCGGGTGCTCTATCGCGACGGCCTCGCGATCGCCGCGCTCGAAGGCAGCGAGCTGCGACGACTCGCGCCTTCCGAGTTCGACGACGATGCCCTGAAGACGCTCTTTTGGCGCCGCTCGAGCGCGCTCGGCTTCAGAGGCTAGCCAAGCATGTCGCTCCATATATTCTGTGCCCACGCCCAGCCGTAGCCGCCCTCGATCTCGCTGCGGCCCGAGGAGACGCCGCTCGCTCCCGGGACCACGGTCAAAGTCTTTTGCGCGGGATCGTAGCGGTGCACCGAGGCGACGTGGATCACCTCCTTGTCGCTCACGAAGCTGTAGCAGGTGTTGGCGATGACCGGCTGCGGATTGGGCGCCCGCCCGTTCATGAGCTCGATGATCGCGGCTGCGGCGAGCTTGCCGTGGTTGTTCGCCATGTGGCCGGACTTGGGCATTGCCGGCGCCGCGAGTGTCGCGTCACCGAGCACGTGGACGCCTTTGTGCGCCGTCGATTCCATGCTGAGCCAATCCACGCCGCACCAGCGCGTGTTCGGGGTGAGGAGCCCTGCGGTGCGCGCGATGTCGCCGGCGCGCATGGGCGGCAGCACGTTGAGCACGTCGCCCTTGATCGTGTCGAAATCGGTCTTCACCGTCTTCGCGCGCGCGTCCACCGCTTTGACTTCGTTGTTGCCGCGGTACTCGATCGTGCCCTTGTAGAGATCGTTCCATGCGGCTTTGAAGAGGGCAGGCTTCGAGACGATGTCCTCGTTGGCGTCGAGGACGATCACCTTGGAGCGCGGCTTCGCCTTCTTGAAGTAGGACGCAATCTGGCAGGCGCGCTCGTAGGGCCCCGGCGGGCAGCGGAAGGGCGAACGGGGGACCCCGATGACGCATACGCCGCCGTCGGGCATCGCCTCGAGCTGCTGCCGCAGTGCGACCGTCTCCGGACCGGCCTTCCACGCGTGCAGGATGGTCTTCTGCGCCTCGGCGTCGTAGCCTTCGATCTGCTCGTGCATGAAATCCACCGCCGGTGACACAATCAGCCGGTCGTAAGGCAGGTCCTCGATGCGTTTGAGGGACACCCGTTTCTTCTCGACGTTGATGCCGATGGCTTCGTCACGCAATACCTGCACGCCGTATTCGCGCAGCTTCGCATAGCTGCGCGTGATGTCCGCGAGGGTTCGGGTGCCTCCGAGAACCAGGTTCGAGGTGGGACAGGAGATGAACTCGGCGTTGCGCTCGATCAAGAACACCTCGATCGTGCCTTCGCTCCACATGCGCAGGTACTTCGCGGCTGTCGCGCCGCCGAAACCGCCGCCGATGACGATGACGCGACCGATGGGCCTGGACGGGGCGGCGGGCTCCATCGCGCAGCCGGGCAGCAGCGAAGCCGCGGCCAAGGCGCTCGACGTCTTCAGGAAATCGCGTCGGGCAAGTCGATTCATGGCCGCCTCCTATCTCGCCTTTTGCGCCGAGAAATACGCGGCGAGCGCCTCGATCTGCTCGTCGGTATAGCCCTTCGCGATCTGGTGCATGATGGTCGCGGGGCGCTTGCCGGTCTTGAAGTCCTGCATCTGCTGCACGAGATACGCACGCTGCTGGCCGGCCAAGTTGGGCATCCCCTGGAGGCTGACACCGTTTGTTCCGTGGCAGTTGGCGCAGGCGGCGGCGAGATTACGGCCGAGGTTGGGATCGGCGCCTTGCGCCAGGGCGGATAAGGCGAAAACCGCGCCCGAGGCGAGCGTGGCTGCGAGGACGTAGCGGATCATGTCGGCTCCTCGAGAGTTCTTCTTTTCGTATTTCGAGTGTCCTTCCGGCCCCGCGTACTGTCAAGGGGTGCATCCGCAAAAAACAAAAGCCGCCCCAGGCGGCTTTCGTTCGATGCATTGGAAAAGACTCATGTTTCCGGTGCCACCTCGGGCATTTTTTCTTCGACAAACTTGAGCGTGATCTTGTCCGCCTCGTCGATATCCACCGTGACCTTCCCGCCGCTGGCGAGCTTGCCGAAGAGCAGCTCATCGGCAAGCGCCCGGCGAATCGTGTCCTGGATGAGCCTCGACATCGGGCGCGCACCCATCAGCGGATCGAAGCCGTGCTTGGCGAGGTGCTCGCGCAGCGCGTCGGTGAATACCGCATCGACCTTTTTCTCGTGCAACTGGACCTCGAGCTGCATGAGGAACTTGTCCACCACGCGCAGGATGATGTCGTGATCGAGCGACCTGAACGAGATGGTCGCGTCCAGTCGATTCCTGAACTCCGGAGAAAACAGCCGCTTGATCTCGGCGCTCTCGTCGCCCTGCTCTTTCTTCGCGGTGAAGCCCATCACCGGCCGGTTGAGCGCATCGGCGCCGGCATTGGTCGTCATGACGATGATGATGTTCCGGAAATCGGCCTTCCTGCCGTTGTTGTCGGTGAGGGTGCCATGGTCCATTACCTGAAGCAGGATGTTGAAGATGTCCGGGTGGGCCTTCTCGATCTCATCGAGGAGCAGCACCGCGTACGGCTTCTTGGTGACCGCTTCCGTCAGAAGGCCGCCCTGGTCGAATCCCACATAGCCCGGAGGTGCACCGATGAGGCGCGACACCGCGTGCCGCTCCATGTATTCGGACATGTCGAAGCGGTGCAATTCGATCCCCATGCAGTACGCAAGCTGGCGTGCGACCTCGGTCTTTCCGACACCTGTTGGACCCGAGAAAAGAAAGGCTCCGATCGGCTTCTGCGGATTGGCAAGACCCGAGCGCGCTGTGCGGATCGCCGACACCAGCGCTTCGATAGCCTGATCCTGGCCGAACACGACCGCTTTCAAGTCGCGATCGAGATTCTTGAGGGCGGCGCGGTCATCCTGCGATACCGAGGCCGGGGGGATGCGGGCAATCTTGGAGATGATTTCCTCGATCTCGGTTTTGCCGACGACCTTCTTCTGCTTGGACTTGGGCAGGATCTTCTGCGCCGCGCCTGCCTCATCGATGACATCGATCGCCTTGTCGGGCAAGTGCCGGTCGTTGATGTAGCGGGCGGAGAGTTCGGCGGCGCTGGTGAGCGCGTTGCCGCTGTATTTGATGCCGTGGTGCGCCTCGAAGCGTGATTTCAGGCCGCGCAGGATCGCGACCGTCTCCTCGACGGAAGGCTCGGGCACGTCGATCTTCTGGAAGCGCCGCGCTAGCGCATGATCTTTTTCGAACACGCCGCGGTACTCGTTGTAGGTCGTCGCGCCGATGCATTTCAGCGCACCCGAAGAGAGCGCCGGTTTCAGCAGGTTCGAAGCGTCGAGGGTCCCGCCCGAAGCGGCGCCGGCGCCGATGAGCGTGTGGATTTCGTCGATGAATAGAATCGCATTCGGGTTGTCTACCAGCTGCTTCAGCACCGCCTTCAGACGCTGTTCGAAATCGCCGCGATACTTGGTTCCCGCGAGCAGCGCGCCCATGTCGAGCATGTACACTTGGCAGCGCGCGAGGATCTCCGGAACTTGGCCCTCGACGATACGGCGCGCGAGCCCTTCGGCGATGGCTGTCTTGCCCACGCCCGCCTCGCCCACAAGGAGGGGATTGTTCTTGCGCCGCCGGCACAGCGTCTGGATGACGCGTTCGATCTCGCGCTCGCGGCCGATCAGCGGATCGATCTTGCCCTCCAGCGCCTGGGCATTGAGGTTGAGCGTATACGTCTCGAGAGCGCCGCCGGACTGCTGCTCGTCGCCCGCGGTTTCCTGTTCGGCCTCGCCGCCGCCCTTCGCCTCCTTGGAGGCCGGTGTCTTGGTGATGCCGTGCGAGATGTAGTTCACGACGTCGAGGCGCGTGACGCCCTGCTGGTGCAGGAAATACACGGCATGGGAGTCCTTCTCGCCGAAGATCGCGACCAGCACGTTGGCGCCAGTCACTTCCTTCTTGCCCGAGGACTGGACGTGCAGGATCGCGCGCTGGATGACGCGCTGGAAACCGAGCGTCGGCTGGGTATCGATTTCCTCGGTACCCGCGACCGTGGGGGTGTGCGCGGCGATGAAGTCTCCGAGCGCTTTCCTCAGTTCCTCGATGTTGGCAGCGCAGGCGCGCAGCACTTCCGCGGCCGTCGGATTGTCCAGCAACGCGAGCAGCAGGTGCTCGACGGTGATGAACTCATGCCGCTTCTGGCGCGCCTCTACGAACGCCATGTGGAGACTGACTTCGAGTTCCTGCGCGATCATCTTTCGTTCCCGGTCCTCATCAGATCAACGAGGGGCCTAAAGCTCCCTCGTCCTTACGTTTCCTCCATCACGCATTGTAGCGGGTGCTGGTGCTTGCGTGCGTAGCCCCTAACCTGCTCGACTTTGGTAGTGGCGACATCCTTGGGGTAGATCCCGCAAATGCCCAAGCCCTCTCGATGGACTTTGAGCATGACTTGGGTCGCCTTTTCCCGCGTCATGGCAAAGAACCTCTGCAGCACGATGACGACGAATTCCATCGGGGTGTAGTCGTCGTTCAAAAGGATCACCTTGAACAGGGGAGGAGGCTTGAGCTTGGCTTTCTTGGCCTCGAGTAGAGTGCCTTCTCGCATGCGGGTTGCCATACCTTACTTAACTTATGCCAGAAGCTTCCACCCGTCAAACCGCTCGGACCTGCCGCGAGTGGAAAAGTCACGAGCCTCATGCACACCCTGTCAGTCGGAACGCCTCCATTCAGTGTAATCACATCGTTGATAATGTAATCTCTGTCGCTACGCCATGCAACATCCAAACGTGTCGGCAGAACAAAGGGTTGACGCTCTCTGGGGCACTTGACGCCGTCGCCCAAAGCGCGTAAAAGGCTTCCCTGTGTTTGTCCTCCATGCGGTTTGCAGGCTCAAATTCCTCTGCTGCGTTGAAGTACAGGCATAGTTGAAGGTTCCCCGGTTCTAAAATTCAGGAAGGCTCTATGCCAACAGGTACGGTGAAGTGGTTCAATGATGCAAAGGGTTATGGGTTCATAACCCCGGATGACGGCGGCGAGGATTTGTTTGCGCACTTCTCCGCGATTCAGATGAGCGGATTCAAAACGCTCAAGGAAGGACAGAAAGTCCAGTTCGAAGTCACGCAAGGCCCGAAGGGCAAGCAGGCTTCGAACATCCAAGCCGCAAGCTAGCGGCTCGCGCGGGCGGCACAGCCGCCCGCGGTCGAAAGTCCCTCTTGGTTTTCGGCCCCGGGAGTTCCTCGGGTCCGCTGCCCTTTGTTTTTTGTGAGCGGGAAAAAGCCTCGGCGTGGAGGCCTTTTTCCGACGTTCACGCGCGCTTCCGTCAGTGCACGCGCCTTCTGAGTTCTGCTTCCACCGCGCCCATGAATTCGTCGGTGGAAAGGAAGGGGTGGTCTGGACGTATTAGGATTGCCAGATCCTTCGTCATCTTGCCCGATTCCACGACGTCGACGCAGACTTTTTCCAGGGTCTCGGCGAATCTGACCACGTCGGGCGTGCCGTCCATGCGCCCGCGAAATATCAGCCCGCGCGTCCAAGCGAAAATCGAGGCGATGGGGTTGGTTGAAGTGGGCTTACCTTGCTGGTGCAGCCGGTAGTGCCGAGTCACGGTACCGTGTGCCGCCTCGGCCTCGACCGCCTTCCCGTCGGGAGACATCAAAACTGAGGTCATGAGCCCGAGCGAGCCGTAGCCTTGGGCGACCGTGTCGGACTGCACGTCGCCGTCGTAATTTTTGCACGCCCAGAGGTAGCCGCCGCTCCACTTGAGGCTCGCGGCCACCATGTCGTCGATCAGCCGGTGCTCATAGGTCAGGCCCGCGGCGTCGAACTGCTTTTTGAACTCCGCGTCGAAGATGTCCTGGAACAGGTTCTTGAACCGGCCGTCGTAGACCTTCAGTATCGTATTCTTGCTCGAGAAGTAGACGGGGTACTTGCGCTGCAAGGCGTAGTTGAAGCAGGCGCGCGCAAAGCCCTTGATCGATTCGTCGAGGTTGAACATCGCCATGGTGACGCCGGCACCCGGTGCCTTGAACACCTCACGCTCGATCACGGTGCCGCCGCCCTCGGGCTGAAAGCTGAGCTTGATCGTACCGGGGCCGTCGAACTTGACCTCGGTGGCTCGATACTGGTCGCCGAATCCGTGACGCGCGATGACTACCGGCCTATTCCAGTGGGCCACGATGCGCGGCACATTCTTGCAGATGATGGGCTCCCGGAAAATCGTGCCGTCGAGAATATTGCGGATGGTACCGTTTGGGCTGCGCCACATCTGCTTCAGGTTGAATTCCTTGACGCGTCCTTCGTCCGGGGTGATGGTCGCGCATTTCACTGCTACGCCGTACTTTCGCGTGGCGTTGGCCGCGTCGATCGTGATCTGGTCGTTGGTCTTGTCTCTCGACTCGACCCCGAGATCGTAGTATTTCAGCTCGACATCGAGATAGGGAAGAATCAACTGCTCGCGGATCGTCCTCCAGATGATCCGTGTCATTTCATCACCGTCCATCTCGACGAGCGGATTCTTGACTTTGATTTTGCCCACGGGAAGCTCCTGCAGTCTCGCTTTGAAAGGGATCGGCGGTGCGACCTTACGGCTGTTGCAGCCGCGAAGACAACGGGCGTTCCGCTCTTGAACGGGCGGTATTATAGCTAATTGCGCGAGCTACTCCGCGCACCGCGAGCGTGAGCTCTTGCCAGCGCGGAAAGATCGGTAGCTGGTTGATTTTGAAAATGAAAATAGATTTCCCGACCTGCGCTGGCGTTGCAGTTGGGCTGCCATGCTGACACGCTTGTCAACCTCGGGGAGGGCAGGGCGTTAGTGGGAGGGACTGGTTCCGAAGCAAAGGACTGGTCGCAACCTGTTCCTTAAACTTCACGAAGAGGAAAACATGAGGAAGCTCATCTCCATCCTGGTCGCCACGGTGTTCGCCGTTTCCAGCGGCGCGGCTCTGGCCGCGTCCCACGCCGGCGCTCAGCCGATGAAGGACGACAAGAAATCTGAAATGAAGAAGGGCGACAAGAAGGGCGAGAAGAAGGCCGCCAAGAAGGCCAAGAAGGAAGCCAAGAAGGACGAAATGAAGAAATAGTTGTCTCTCGACGAGACCAGGGCAGGGCTCGACTCCCTGCCTTTTTTATTTTCGCCGACCATGTCCAGTGTGAAAGAGAAGACTCTCGCCTTCCTTGGCGCCGTCGCGTGGATTGCCGCGAGCGTCGCATTCGCGGAGTTGCCGATCTTGGAGCTGTCAGCGGGGATTCACCTCATCCGCGCTGAGGTCGCTTACACCTTTCAGACACGGGCGCAGGGCCTCATGTTTCGCAAGCATCTCGGTTCGAACGAGGGCATGTTTTTCGTATTTCCGCAATCCGAACCTCACTGCATGTGGATGAAGAATACGCTGATCCCGCTGTCGGTAGCTTTTGTCGACGAAAAGGGAAAAATCGTCAGCATCTCCGACATGCAGCCGCAAACCGAAACTTCGCATTGTGCGGCGGCTCCCGCGAAGTTTGCGCTCGAAATGCCGGCGGGCTGGTTCGCGAAGAAAGGCATCAAGTCCGGCACGACAATCCAGGGACTCGAGAAGGCCCCCGCCGCGCGCTAGCAGGCGAGTTATCGTGCACGAAAAAGCCGGCTGGCGCATACCAGCCGGCTTTTATCCTGTTGAGCTCTCTAGCCGAAGTATAGAGCGGTATGCGCTCCCGCCGCCATGAAGTACAGCATCGGGATGGAGAACATCGTATTGGTGCGCGAGGCGAGGAAGGCCACGCGCCGCGCCTTGTTCTTTTCCTCGTCGCTCGCGGAAACGATGCCCAGGATCTTCTTCTGGTTGGGCCAGATCAGCCCCCACACGTTTATCAGCATGAATGTCCCGAGCCAGGCACCGACCCCGATCGGGTAATACGCCTTGTTAAGGAAGAAAAACGCCTCGAGGAAATGGCGCCCGAGCAGCGCCGCGCCGGCGAGCCAGGTCACGACCGCCGCCCAGCGGAACCAAAACAGCGCCCGGGGCATGACGTGCTTGCTGATGCCGGCGGCAGTGCCGTCGGCCGCCGCCGCTTTCGCCGCGGCTACATTGACGAAGTTGAAGTAGTACAGCAAGCCGATCCACATCACTCCCGCGAGGAGGTGGATCCAGCGAGATATTGCAGGTACCCAGTCCATGTCAGCCTCCCAGCGCGTACGAGACGATGTTGTGCAGGATCAGGGTCAGGATCACACCGCATATGACCGTTCCCCAAAGTGAATCGAGCGGATTCTTCATGGTCGTTCTCCCGATGATCGGGCCGCAGCCGCGCGCCCCGCGGTATTCTCTGTCCAAGCGAGCCCGATTGCAAGCAACCGCTTCCCGCTCTCGATCCTATCGAGAGCGCTCGACGCGTGCGTGGGCGCCGCCCTCCGAAAACGTGATGTCGAGGAGCTCGCCGGCAGCAAGACTCCCGCCGCGCAGCACGATCCGGCCCGAGCCGTCCCGCACGACGCTGTAGCCGCGCTCCAGCACGGCCGCAGGATCCAGGTGCGACAGATTGGCGATCCGACGGGCGCAAGCCGAGCCTGCGCGTTCGAGCGTTGCATGCGTTGCAGCACGCAGCCGCGCGGCCAACTGCAGCGAGGTCGCCAGAAGCTTGTCGGTATTGGGAAGCCTTGCCTGGGCCCGCTGCAAAAGCCGGACGACCTCCCAGCGCCGCTCGGGCGAGATTCGCCCGGCGGCTTGCCCGAGTCTCAAGCGCAATTGGCCGAGCAGTTCGCCCTGAGCCCGCAGCCTCGCGTCGGGGTGAACCAGCCTGCGCGCAAGCTGATCGACGTGCAGCATGCGTCTCTCGAGCTCCTGGCGGAAGCGCAGCGCGAGGCTTGCCGTCAGCCTGGAAATGCCCTCGAGAAGCCCTCCGCGTTCGGGACTGACCAGCTCGGCTGCGGCGGTCGGCGTGGGTGCGCGCCGGTCGGCCACGAAGTCGGCGATCGTGAAGTCGGTTTCGTGGCCGATTCCGGTCACGACCGGAATCGGGCATTCGCGAATCGCCCGCGCCACGATCTCTTCGTTGAAAGCCCACAAGTCCTCGATGCTACCGCCGCCGCGCACCAGCAATATGACATCGCACCCGCCGACCCGGGCGGCGATTCTAAGCGCGGAGGCGATCTTCTCAGCCGCCCCCTCACCCTGGACTTGCACGGGAAACACGACCACTTCAATCGACGGGTTACGCCGAGCTAGCGTCGTCAATACGTCCCGAAGCGCCGCCGCCTCCCGCGAGGTGATCACGCCGATCGCGCGCGGCAAGAAGGGCAGGGCTCGTTTCGTTTCGGATTTGAACAAGCCCTCCTTTTCGAGCTTGTCACGGAGCTTGAGGAATGCCTCGAACAGGGCGCCGAGCCCCGCGCGCCGCATGGTCTCGACATTGAGCTGGAAATCGCCGCGCGGCTCGTAAAAACTGACGAGCGCCTGCACCTCGATTTGCATGCCATTGCGCGGCGTCCACTCCAGATTCTGCTGCCGCTGCCGGAACATGACGCAGCGCACCTGGGCGTGCTCGTCCTTCAGAACGAAATAGGCGTGTCCCGACTTGGCCACGGTGAAGTTGGATATTTCGCCGGCGACCCAGAGCAGCGGATAACGACGCTCGAGCAGATCTCGGACGCTGCGAGCGAGGGCCGAAACGGTGAGAATTTCCGAGGGGGAATGCGTGGAAACCCGCGCCAGTCCTTGTTCTCCGAGCATGTGCGATTGTAACCTATCCACAACTGGCTCTCCGCCGATGCGGTCCCCTATGAGCGGCTTAGACAATGCCCGAGAACATGCCTGCAACTCTTTGAGCGGTAAAGTGAAAAATCGAAGGTCAAGTTTTCATCAGGAGCAAGAAAACCCTTTTGCGCGATTCACTTAGGCGCGCTATTTGGCGGGTATGCACAACCTTATCCACAGTATTTGTGGATAAAGATTCAGGCCGTTTGCTCGCTTCGCGTGCGCGGCAAGCAGCGCCGCGGCTTCTGAAATTTTTTGAGTGCAAAGGGCGCATCCTCTTGAAATTCTTTGCCTTGCCGAATCCGCAGTCGCAGGCTAAAGTGTCCGCGCTTTTTGTCTCACTCGGAGAACGCGGTTGTTTGCCATCATCCATGCTGCCGGCTGGCCGATCTATCTCCTGCTCGCCGTGTCGGTTATCGCGGTAGCGCTCATCATCGAAAGGTTCATGATCCTTCGTAAGGAGAAGATCATTCCGGGCGGCCTGCTTGAGAAGGTGCTCGCTGCATACCAGAAGCAAGGAGTGAGTGAGGACATGCTTGAAAAGCTCTCGCAGGATTCTCCGCTCGGCCAGGTACTGGCTTCGGGTCTTCGCAACTACAGGAGTTCGCGCGACGTCATGAAGGACGCAATCGAGGAGGCCGGCAGCGCAGTGGCACACGAACTGGAGCGCTTTTTGACAACGCTCGGGACTATCGCCACGATCAGTCCGCTGATGGGCTTGTTCGGCACCGTCGTCGGCATGATCGAGATCTTCGGCTCGCAATCGCCCACCGGATCCAACCCCCAGGAACTGGCCCACGGCATTTCCGTGGCGCTGTACAACACGGGATTCGGTCTGGTGATCGCCATTCCAGCCATGATTTTCTTCCGCCACTTCCGCGGCAGGGTCGAAGGTTTCGTGGTCGAGATGGAGCAACAGGCAGCGAAGCTGGTCGACGTGGTCCACGGAGAACGCTTCGAATTCCAGCCGCCGCCGCATACTCAGGTATGAGGTTCGCCCGCACGCAGAAGGAAGATCCGGAAATCAACCTGATTCCGATGATCGACGTGCTGCTCGTGATCATCATCTTCCTGATGTTGACTACGACCTATTCCAGATTCGCCGAGCTGAAGATCAACCTGCCGAGCGCCGACGCGGAAAAGAAGCTGGAGCGATCCAACGAGATCAACGTAGTGATCAGCGCCAACGGCCAATACCTGCTGCAGCGCAAGCCGGTCCAGTTCCGCAACGTCGCGACCCTCGCGGAAGAACTCCGCCGCGCCGGCGCCGGCATGAAGGAGGCGATCGTGGTGGTCAACGCCGACAACAATGCCAACTATCAGTCGGTGATCCGCGTCATGGACGCGGCGCGCCAGGCGGGCTTTGGCCAGGTCGCGTTCGCGGTGGAGCAAGCAACGAAGTAGCGCGCAGCGCGCGTATGGAGGTCGTTCGGCCCACCTCTCTTGACGCTGATTTTGCCGCGCGTCACTGGTACCGGCTGAGCCCGGTGTCGGTGCTGCTGTTTCCGATAAGCCTTGTCTTTCGTCTGCTGGTAGCCCTGCGCCGCCTGCTCTTTCGCGCAGGCGCGCTACCCTCGGTGCGACTTCACGTTCCGGTGATCGTCGTCGGAAACCTGACGGTCGGGGGTACAGGGAAAACCCCGCTGATCCTCGCGCTCGCCGAAGCTTTGCGCCGCAAGGGGCTACACCCCGGAATTCTCAGCCGGGGGTATGGCGGGACCGACGCCGGGCCTCGCGCGGTGAGCGCGGGAGAAGATGCCGCGCAGGTTGGCGATGAGCCTTTGGTGCTCGCCGAGCGTTCGGGATGCCCGGTTTGGATCGGCGCAGATCGTGCCGCCGCCGCACGCGCGCTGCTCGCAGCCCATGCTCGCTGCGACGTGATTCTCTGCGACGACGGATTGCAGCATTACCGCTTGCAGCGAGATTTCGAAATCGCGGTCGAGGACGAGCGTGGTTTCGGCAATGGCCTAC